>ERZ773277.204-NODE-204-length-75094-cov-17.211677_pt1 | contig 75094 bp, 76 predicted proteins | sample MGYA00511957_ERZ773277 | MGnify/ENA primary metagenome ERZ773277 (study PRJEB29015, sample SAMEA2737800) | human gut metagenome | biome: human gut; feature: human-associated habitat; material: faeces | place: China | collected 2012 ... | reverse complement strand
ATTACGTGTCATTTGAAGTAAATGCTGTGTCACACGTAATTCAATGAAGAAATCTAGAAAATTCGTCTAAAATTACGTGTCATTTGAAGTAAATGCTGTGTCACACGTAATTCAATGAAGAAATCTAGAAAATTCGTCTAAAATTACGTGTCATATGAAAGAAATATTGTGACACACGTAATCAGAAGCAAAAAGCTTGCTATCACGTGAAAAATTACGTGTCAGCAAAAGAAATTATCATATGACAAGTAATTGAAAATACAATTACGGATTGTGAGACAAAATCACCCCTGTCAAACGTAAAATATGTCAATTTTCTTCTCCAATAGCCACCGATTACGGAATCTAGCCACCGAAACACTATATAATCCGTAAATCATAGAAAAAAGCTTGTCTGTTCGTCACCGATTACGGAATCTAGCAACTGAAACGCGCTATATAATCCGTAAATGAAAGAAAAGGTTTGTCCCAATCACTGGTGATACAATACCGACACAATATTCTGACAACAAAAAACACAGGGCTGATTCACAGCCCTGTGCCATTGTCATTATATCTTGTTTTAATAATGGTTTTAATATATCCAAATATCAATATACTAATATATCAATATATCCAAATACCAAATATCAATATATCCAAACCTGAATTATTCAATTATTGTTCCGACTTTTCCACGGATTCCTTCTTTAGCTTTTGAAAGGTTTGTAATTATAGCCTTACGTCCCTTGCCGGCTAATACGAATGAAAGTGAAGCATCAATCTTAGGTAATGATGTTACAGGATCAAAGTGTCCTTCATCGATTAACTTCTTAGCTTCTTCAGCAGTAAGGTTCTTTAATTCTTCCTGTGTGCCGTTGTTGTCGATTGTAAGGTAATCGTTTGATGTAAGAATCATAAGAGCAGAAGCGTCTAACATGTCAGCTAACTTAGCTGCTGTGTAGTCTTTTTCAATAACTGCGCTGGCACCCTTTAAACCTGTACGCTGTTCAAGAACAGGAATTCCACCACCACCTGCTGCAATAACAAGCTGGTGAGCATCAACTAAAGCCTTGATAGCATCAATTTCATAAATATCAATAGGCTTAGGGCTGGCAATTATTCTTCTATAACCATCCTGATCCTCTTCGTATTCAACATAGTTACCTTTCTTCTTTTCGTTTTCAGCTTCTTCCTTAGTCATTAATCTGCCGATAACCTTAGAAGGAGCATTGAAAGCTCTATCGAAAGGATCAACACGAACCTGAGTGATAATAGTACTTACAGGTTTGTAAATTCCTCTGTGAAGTAATTCAGTACGAATAGCATTCTGAAGGTCAAAACCGATATATCCCTGACTCATTGCACCACAAATTGACATAGGAGCAACTGTTCTGTCAGGATCAAGTCTTGAATATTCAGTCATGGCTGTCTGAATCATACCAACCTGTGGTCCATTACTGTGAGTAATAATAACTTCATATTTTTCTTCTACTAAATCAGCAATAGCCTTTGCTGCTGCCTTTACACGTTCCTGCTGCTTAGGAAATGATTCACTGAAAGCATTTCTTCCTAAAGCAACAACTACTTTTTTATTCTCCATAATACTGTCTCCTTAAACGTAAAAACTATAAAATTATTTTAAGATAAATTAGCACAAAATGCAATATTATTAGTCAAGTTGGTCAGATAAAATCTCCCATTGATCCATAAGTTCATCTAATCGTTCACTTATTTCATTCTGTTCTTTGCTAATTTCGTTAAGTTTTGCGGAATTAGCGGAAACAGCAGGATCTGCTAATAACTCATCCAGTTCATTTAATCTGTCTTCTTTTTCTTTAATTTCTTTTTCGACTTTTGAAATATCATTTTTCAATTTCCTAGTCCTTGCGGCTTCAGCCTTCCTTTCTAAATAATCCTGCTTGCCGGAAGAAGTAGAAGTAACTTTTTTCTCCTTTTCAATGGCAGGTGCATATGTTTTGGTTAACTCTTCGCATTTTTCTTCGTAATAATCGTAGTTGCCAAGATAGTTAATTATTTTAGTATTTGTAAGTTCAAGAATTCTTGAAGCAGTCTGGTTAATAAAATAACGGTCATGAGATACATAGAAAACAGTTCCGGTATAATTATTAATGGCATTTTCAAGAATTTCTTTAGATGTCATATCCAAATGGTTAGTAGGTTCGTCAAGTATAATAAGATTAGCCTCTGAAAGCATAAGCTTAGCAAGAGAAAGACGACCTTTTTCGCCTCCGCTTAAATCCTTTACAAGTTTGAAAACCTCATCTCCGATAAACATAAAAGCGGCAAGAGTATTTCTAATCTTAGTATTAGTCATATCAGGGTAAGCATCAGCAATTTCTTCGAATAAAGTGTTAGAATCTTCAAGATTGTGATGTTCCTGATCATAATATCCTATATGAACGTTAGTGCCAAGCTTTACAGTTCCGGCATCAGCACTGATAATATCATTAATAATCTTAAGAATAGTAGTTTTTCCTGTTCCGTTATCGCCAATTAAGGCAACGTGTTCACCACGTTTGATTTCAAAACTAATATCAGAAAAAAGATGAAGATTATCAAATGATTTTGAAAGTCCTTCAACTGTCAAAACATCATTACCGCTTATACAGTCAGGCTCTAATTTAATATTCATGCCATCCTTTAATTCTTCAGGCTTGTCAATTCGTTCCATATTAGCAAGAGCTTTTTCACGGCTTTCAGCACGCTTATAGAACTTTTCCTGCTTATAAGAACGAAGCTTTGCAATAACCTCTTCCTGGTGTTTGATTTCACTTTGCTGTTTCAGGTAAAGATTCAGCTGTGCCTGACGTAATTGTTTTTTCTTAACCGAAAAATCAGAGTAGTTGCCATCATAAACGTGGCAGTGTGTATTTTCAATTTCAATTACCTTAGTAACTATTTTGTCGAGAAAATATCTGTCGTGGGCAATTATGAGAACTGCACCATTATAGTTAGATAAATATGTTTCAAGCCACTTGATTGAAGTAAGGTCTAAGTGGTTGGTAGGTTCATCAAGCATAATAATGTCAGGTTTTTCAAGAAGAAGCTTGCAAAGGGCAACTCTTGTTTTCTGACCGCCGGAAAGAGTGCCAACCTCTCTGTTAAAGTCATCCTCAGTAAAACCTAAACCTTTAATAACACCTTCGATTTCACTTTTGTATGAATAACCATTAAGTAATTGAAAGCGATGTTCCAAATTAGTGTAATTTTCCATAAGTTTGTGAAGTTCATCACCTGAAACACCGGACATTGCCTTTTCATATTCAACAAGTTTCTTTTCCATATTTATAATATCAGCCTTAACGGATTTTACTTCATCATAGATTGAATTGTGTGAAGCAAGATCTTGGTACTGAGCAAGATATCCTATAGTCTTGTTTTTACCAAGGGTGATTGTACCGTTATCAGCACTAAGTTCACCCATTATAATTTTCATAATAGTAGATTTGCCTGCTCCGTTATTACCGACAATGGCAGCTTTCTCACCATCGTTTACGAAAAAAGAGCAGTCGTCCAAAATTGTATCTACACCGTAAGATTTAGATATATGATTACATGATAATATCATGATAAATCCTCCTAAAATATTTGTGTTTGCTAACAGTGAACAGTTTACCATAAAAAGACAAAATTTTAAACATATTAGAATGACAAATATTTGACAATCTTTAGGCTAATAACTATAATTGAAACTATATATTGTAGTCTGGGGATAGTGTCGGATTACAAGCACTTAAGCAAGGAGAATAATTAATGAACAAAATATCAAAGGCGGTGGTTACAAGGCTGCCCCGATATTATAGATATTTAGATGAGTTGCGCCAGCAGAATGTGGAGCGTATATCTTCTAAGGAACTGAGTAAACTTATGAATGTAACTGCTTCTCAGATTAGACAGGATTTAAACAATTTTGGTGGTTTCGGGCAGCAGGGATACGGATATAATGTACAGTATCTATATGATGAAATCGGAAAACTTTTAGGACTTGATGTAAAGCACAAGATGATAATAGTTGGAGCGGGAAATCTTGGTCAGGCTATTGCAAACTACGGTAACTTTAGAAACAGAGGATTTGAAATTGCTGCATTGTTTGACAAGAATCCTGACTTAATAGGAAAGAAGACAGCTCACGGTCAGATTTTGGATATTGCAGATATTTATGATTATGTAAAAAAACATAACGTGGAAATTGTTGCATTAACATTGCCAAAGGGACCGGCTAAAAAGATAGCACAAAAGCTTGTAGAGTGTGGAGTAAAGGCTTTTTGGAACTTTGCACATACAGATTTAAGTTTTTCAGACGATATTATAGTAGAAAATGTTCACTTATCAGAAAGTTTAATGAAGCTTACATATAGAATTTCAGAAAAGAACGATTCTAAGGAGTAATATATGAAAAATATTGTTACAGGTACAGATATGAAAAAGATAGACAGTTATACCATTAATACAATTGGAATACCGTCGTTGGTTTTAATGGAAAGGGCTGCACTGAGTGTGGCAGAGATTGTCTGCAAAAACCAGTTAAAGGATAAGAAAATACTTGTGGTAGCAGGTGTTGGAAACAATGGGGCAGATGGTGTCGCAATCTGTCGAATATTACATTTAAAAGGTTACAACACAGAGTTGTACATTTTAGGTGACATATCAAAAGCCAGTACAGAATTTAAACAGCAGCTTTCCATTGCACATAATATTGGAATTAACATAGTTGGTGATTATAACGATGCAGATGTTATTATTGACAGTATTTTTGGAGTAGGCTTATCCCGTAATGTGGAAGGTGTATATAAAGATGTTATTTCAAAAATCAATAAGGGAAGGAACATTGTATATTCAGTTGATATTCCGTCAGGTGTTAGTGCGGACACAGGTAAAATCTGTGGCGTTGCAGTAAAGGCTAATTGCACTGTAACTTTTGGAAGTTATAAAATTGGTACTGTTTTATATCCTGGAGCAGAATATTGCGGTCAGGTTGTTGTGGCAGATATCGGATTTCCTCAGGAAGCTTATGAACAGATAGAAGAGCAGGTTAAAACTGCAACATTAGAGGATTTTAATTTTATTCCACCAAGACCTAATTATTCTAATAAAGGCACATATGGCAAGATTTTGATTATCGCAGGAAGTAAGGATATTTCCGGTGCGGCGGTTCTTTGTGCTGAAGCGGCATTTAGAGTTGGGGCAGGATTAGTTCGTGTATTTACTGCAGAACAGAACAGACAGATTATTCAAAGATTACTTCCGGAAGCAATGGTGAATACTTATGATGTACATCATTTTAATATGAAATCATTGGAAGCATGCCTTAAGTGGTGTGATGTTGTTGCCATTGGACCGGGAATTGGAACAGGCGTAATTCAAAAGAATATGATTGAAAAAGTTCTTGAATATAATTTGCCAACAGTTATAGATGCAGATGGGATTAACAATATTTCAGAAGACGAAAGATTGAAAAAGAAGTTACACAAGAATGTTGTAATTACACCTCATTTGGGAGAAATGAGCAGATTTTTAAATATTCCGGTTGAGGAGATTGCTTCTAATCTGATTAAATATGGAAGAGAAGTTAATTATAAATATAACATTAACTGTATTTTAAAGGATGCAAGAACAGTTATTACAACGGAACAGGAGACTTTCGTTAATCTGTCAGGTAACAGTGGAATGGCTACAGCAGGTTCAGGCGATGTTTTAACAGGGATAGTTGCGGCGCTTATAGGCATAGGTGTTGAATTTAATAACGCAACTGTTTTGGCACCATACATTCACGGATTGGCGGGGGATAAAGCTATGGAATATGTGTCAAAGACATCAATGATGGCAACAGATATTATTGAAGGAATAAATATTTTATTTAAAGGAATGAGATAATGAAAGATATAGAAAAATACTTTAGAGTATATGCTGAAGTAAATTTAGATGCAATAATTAAAAACATAGAAATGATGAGAGAAAAAATTAAACCTGAAACAGGAATTGTAGGAGTTATTAAGACAGATGGATATGGTCATGGAGCTGTACCCATTGCAAAAGCACTTGAAAATGAATGCGTTGGTTATGCAGTAGCAACAGCTTGGGAAGGACACAATCTTAGAAGACACGGCATTGATAAGCCGTTGTACATACTGGGAGTTGTTCCTGAAAACTTGTGCGATTTAGTAATTAACGAAGAAATGTTACCACCTATATTTACATATAAGATGGCTAAAGCTTTTTCAGATCACGCAGTTAAGTTAAACAAAACAGTTAAATTTAATATTGCAGTTGACACGGGAATGAGCAGAATCGGTTATATTCCAAGTGAAGAAGCAGTAAATGAGGTCGTAGAAATAAGCAAGCTTCCAAATGTGGAGATTGAATCTGCATTTACTCATTTTGCAAAGGCTGATTATGTCGACAAGTCTTTTGCTGAAAAGCAGTTTAAGGAATATAATGATTTTATTGCCAAGGTAGAAGCAAAAGGTGTTAAAATACCAATTCATCAGTGTGCAAACAGTGCAGCTATGATGGAAATGCCTGAAACTTCCCTTACAATTTCAAGAGCAGGAATCTCAATGTATGGTTTGTATCCATCAGAAGAGATGGATAAGGATAATATGAAATTAATACCTGCAATGTCTATATACAGTCATGTTGTATATGTTAAGAACATTGAAAAAGGCAGAGGCGTAAGCTATGGTCAGACATTTGTGGCAGATAAGCCGATGACAATAGCAACTATTCCTGTTGGATACGGAGACGGATATCCACGAAACTTAAGCAATAAAGGCTATGTTCTAATTAATGGTAAGAAATGCAACATTCTTGGAAGAGTTTGCATGGACCAGTTTATGGTTGATGTAACAGGTATGGATGTTAAGGAAGGGGACAAGGTTACTCTTGCAGGAAAAGATGGTTCAGAGGAAATATTAATTGATGATTTGGCAGCGTTAGCCGGAACATTTAATTATGAGTTTGTCTGTGACCTTGGAAAAAGAGTGCCAAGAGTATTTGTTAAAGATGGCAAAATAGTTGGCACGAAGGACTACTTTGAAGATGATTATGAAGTAGAAATATAATTTTTTATTATATTTTGAATACACATTACAAAAATTGGAATACTTATATATAAATAAACAATTTTTGGAGTGTGAAATGGTTATTAGACGAGGGGATATATATTATGCAGATCTGCGACCTGTTGTAGGCTCTGAGCAGGGAGGAATAAGACCTGTTCTGGTTATTCAAAACGATACGGGAAACAGGCACAGTCCAACAGTAATTGTTGCGGCAATCACATCAAAAATGACTAAGGCTAAACTGCCGACTCATGTAAAAATAGACTGTGACAAATGCAATATTATAAAAGATTCAATTATTTTATTGGAGCAGTTAAGAACAATCGACAAGAAGCGATTGAAAGATAAGGTTTGTCATTTAGACAGCGAAATGCTTAAAATAGTGGACAAAGCATTATTAATTAGTTTGGAATTAGATACATAAGCTTAGTTGACTATTAATATATAAAATGTTAAAATTTCTAGTGGTTTAAATTAGAAATAGAAATAAAGAAGATTACGGAAGAGAGGATTAATATGTCAGGACATTCAAAATTTGCGAATATTAAACATAAGAAAGAAAAGAATGATGCAGCAAAAGGTAAGATGTTTACAATTATCGGAAAAGAAATCGCTGTAGCAGTTAAGGAAGGCGGAGCAGATCCAAATAATAACAGCAAGCTTCGTGATGTTATTGCAAAGGCAAAAGCAAACAACATGCCTAATGACACAATTGAAAGAGGAATTAAGAAAGCAGCAGGAAATGCAAGTGCAATTAACTATGAAACAGTAAGATATGAAGGATATGGTCCTAATGGTATTGCAATTATTGTTGATGCACTTACAGACAACAGAAACAGAACAGCAGCTAATGTTAGAAACTGTTTCACAAAAGGTGGTGGAAATGTAGGAACACAGGGTTGTGTAGCATATATGTTCGACGAAAAGGGACAGATTATCATTGATAAGGAAGAATGCGACATGGATCCTGATGAACTTATGATGACTGCAATTGATGCAGGAGCTGAAGATTTCCAGGACGAAGAAGACAGCTATGAAGTTATTACAGATCCTAACGAATTTAGCGTAGTAAGAGAAGCATTAGAAGCAGCTGGAGTTGCTATGGCACAGGCTGAAGTTACAATGATTCCACAGAACTATGTTGAATTAACAGATGATGAAGCAATTAAGAAGATGAACATTATTATTGACAGACTTGATGAAGATGAAGATGTTCAGCAGGTATATCATAACTGGGATGAATAATATTAGAAATATTTACATATAAAAAAAGATGGTTTCAAGCGTTAAAGAAAATAAAGTTTGAAACCATTTTTTTATTACAAAGATTGTAATTAGTATATAAAAGAAGCTATAGGGATAGGTAACCTATAGCTTCAGAGGATTAGAAGAATAGTCAAGAGGATTAATAAAGGCTATTCTTCATATAGTGTATGAAAAATCTGTTCTGTAAGTTCATCTATTAAAGGTTCGTCAGCATTTTCAAATTCCATCATAAGAGCCTTCTTAATACGTTCAGCTCTTGAAAAGAAAAGAATTTCATCAGGCTGGCTTAAGTCAAGTCCCTGATCTAAATCGGTAATTTTCAAATTATCATTAGCCCAGGTATTAATGCTGTCAATAAGTTTATCCTCTTCAGCAGCTTCAATCTTAACCTGCTTAGCATGCATAAAAGAAACAATTCCGGCTATTACAAAAATAATAAAAACACCACCCATTACAGAGTAGAACAACCATGAAGTTTCTGCACTGATTGGAAGAACAATAACCTTGGCAATAATTAAAGCCATAAGAACAAGTCCAACTCCACCAACAATAAGCATTGTTGCAGCAGAAGATTTAATGTCTTCATATTTGTCTGAAAGTTTCACATAGCTGTTGACCTTATCAGTTGAAAAAACATCAATGTTAGGAACGTACTGTGATTCTTTATTATCTGTTGTTCCGTTATAATCTTCATTAGTTAAATTATTATCTAAATTATCATTTTCAGAAGCTGTTTCAGCTTCATTTAAAATATTATTATTATCAGCCATATTAATTCTCCGTTCTGTAAATATCTTATAAAACAAGTATAAACTAAAACTAAATTTATAACAAGTAAATAACTGATTTTGATAAAAATAAACAGTCAGTAAAATAAAAAAGTCTTCGAGTAGTTACTTGATAAAAAATAAGAATACACCGGGCAAAGAAAACATGGGAGGAGAAAATGAAAAAATGTTAATGGATTGTATTTTAAAATGTATAATACCCGGACAAAACATTGTAATTAAGATTGAGAACATAAAATCCATATGGTAAGATGTTAATATAAATCGGACGAATATGGGAGAAAAAAATGGAAAAACAGAAAACGTATGGGTTTTTAAATAATTTTATTTATGCCCTGAATATTGAGAGAAAGAGTAACTTAAGACTGCTGGCAATTACATTAATTAAGCCTATAGGAGACATAGTGGGTACTTTGTTAAATTCATATGCTCCTAAATATGTGCTGTCATTTATTGAGGATGATTTGCTATTTAACACAATAATTATGTATACAGTAATTATTTGCTTAATAATGATGATTTTAGATGTTATCAGCACTACATGTTACAACAGTTTCGAGTTTGAATATCGAAAGACAGAAGGCTATGTTGAAAAGAAGAGAATGGACAAGTTATTTCATACTGACTTTAAAAACATGGAATCACCGGATTTTCTTGATTATGCCCAAAGAGCAAAAACAGCATTGAACAGAGGCAAGGGATTTCATGGAGTTTTATACCAAAGTAGAAATTTTATTGCCCAGGGAACATTAATGATTTTGTCAGCGGCATTAATAGGAATCCAAAATCTATTAATGATGATAATTTTCATTGTAATATCTTTTGGAATAGTAAAGATTTCATCTTTCTTTACAAAAAGAGATAAGATCAAGTTTTCAGATGCAATGGCACCAACATGGCGTAAAATGAATTACTTAGAGTCAACTACAAAGAATTTTGATTTTGCAAAAGATATCAGACTTTTTAATATGTCAAATGCATTTTTCAATCAGTTATCAGGTGTAAATGAAACATACAAAGAATTAAACAGGAAGCATCACAACAGAATGGTTTTGTGGGAAGTAAGCCTTGGATCAGTATTGATTGTTCAGAAGATTCTTATGTACACATGGCTTGTTTACAATGTTGTTACAGGTGCGTATCAGATATCGGATTTTGTTCTTTATGTTGGACTTGTATCTACATTCCATGCGTCAGTAGGATATGTTAATTGGATTTATTCAGATATGAGGACTAATAGTCTTATGATTAATGATTACAGAAACTTTGTTGACTGGAAGGAAGACAGGGAAACAGCAGATGAAAAAGATGGTTACATTACAGAAATAAATCTTGATAAGTTTGAATTTAGATTTGAAAATGTAAGCTTTAAGTATCCGGGACACGATAATTATGTCTTAAAGAATGTTAATCTAACCATTAAGAATGGAGCGAAACTTGCGGTAGTTGGCGTTAACGGTGCCGGAAAAACTACTTTCATAAAACTTATGATGAAGTTGTACGAACCAAGTGAAGGAAGAATCCTTTTAAATGATGTTGACATAAAAGAATACAACAGGGAAGAATATTTTAAACTGTTTTCACCTGTATTCCAAAATGTGGAATGTTTTGCAATGCCAATCTATCAGAATATTTCATTTGCAGAGGAAGACAAAACTGATATGAATAAGATAAATGAGGTGCTGGAGCAAAGTGGTTTAAGTGAAAAAATCAATTCATACGAAAAGGGCATACACACTAATTTATTAAAAATTTTTGATAAAGAAGGAATTGATTTGTCAGGAGGGGAAAAACAGCGACTTGCCATGGCAAGGGCTTTGTATAAAGATGGAAAAGTTATTATTTTGGACGAACCTACAGCAGCACTTGATGCGTTGGCAGAGGACAGAATGTATCGTGAATTTGAAAATATGATTCATAGAAAAACAGCAGTTTTTATTTCACACAGACTTGGAAGTACAAGGTTCTGCGACAAGATTGCAATGTTTGAAGATGGAACAATTGTTGAGGAAGGAACTCACGAAGAACTAATGGCTAAGAATGGAAAATATGCTTATATGTTTGGCATTCAGTCACAATATTATGATGAAAAACAAAAAAACAGCGATAATGTGGAAGATGCTGATTTAGAAATCAATGAAGGTGTAGAAGCATTAAAAGTTGAAATGGAGAGAGGACAGTAGTATGAAAAATAATAAAGATAATATCCGTTGCTTTAAGTTTTTTGGAAAATTTGCGTGGCAGAATGACAAGAAATATTATGCTTTTCTTATTTTAAACATAATTGTAAATTCACTGTCTCCCTTTGTAACAATTCTTGGAACCCAGTATCTTATTGATGAAATTGCAGATGAATCTAAGAGAAATATGTTTTGGATTGTGTTTTGGGTAGCTTTTATTTGTATTGGAAGTTTTATTTGTTCAAACCTTAAGAAGTGGACAGGAGAAAACATATCAAGAATTGGCGAAAAGTTTGACAGAATATTTAAAACCAATTTATGTATGAACTGCATTAAAATGAAGTTTAAAAATACAGAGGACACAGATGTTTTAGATATTATTAAAAATGCGGAAAGAGCATTAAATGAAACAGGACAGGTTAATGGTCTTATTACAGCACTGGCAAACATTATCACTAAGTTCTTTGTAGCACTTGGAGTTGTGGTTCTTGTTTGTACAAGAATTCCTTGGTTAATGATTCCTGTAATTATTTCTTTTGCGGTAAACTCTTATACCACATCGAAAGTAAACAAGGGCAGACGTAAGTTCTTCAAAGAAATGAGCAATGTGGAAAGAGGCAGTACATATTTTAATACTGAATTGCAGGAAAGCAGATATGCAAAGGACATTCGTCTTTATGACGCGTCAGAAATATTTGAAAAGAAATATGACGGCTATGTGGACAGAATATATGACACAAGTAAAAAATATTTCATGGGATTTTTGAAATATTGGAATGTAAATAACATATTTTATTCTGTAAGTGATATGACCATTTATATATTGCTGGTGGTAAATATTTTTAACAAGACCATTTCCATTGGCGAGTTTTCAAGTTTATTTCAGGCTACAGGCGAGTTTGCAAGTGCAATTAGAAACATAGTTAATTCATATCTTGAAATGAATTATACATCTTCAGTTTTAAAGTTCTATATTGATTTTGTTGAAAGTGTAGCTGTTGAAGACAATGAATTTGATGGTTCAGTAGCGGGAAATGGATTGTCAGACAATATAACTTTAGAAGAAACAGAAAATATTTTGACAGATTTTAATAAGTGTGAAATTGAATTTAAGGATGTAAGTTTCAAATATCCAAATACAGAAAAATACATTCTTAAAAACGTGTCTGCAACAATTAAGGCAGGAGAACATGTTGCCATTGTAGGACAAAATGGTGCCGGGAAGACTACCTTCATAAAGTTACTATGCCATTTGTACGACAATTACGAAGGAAAAATATTAATAAACGGCAGGGAAGCCGGAGAGTACAGCTTTAGGGAATATATAAGATTGTTGTCTGTAGTATTTCAGGATTTCAGACTTTTTGCCTTTACAATTAAGGAAAACGTAACAGTTTTTCAGGACAAAAAAGTTGACTTGGAAGAAATATACAAGATTGCAGGAATTGAGGATTGGATTACCAGCCTAGAAGAAAAAGATTCCACACATATTTATAAAATGTTTGTGGAAAACGGCGTTGAACCGTCAGGCGGTCAGGCTCAGAAACTTGCCATCGCAAGAGCATTGTATAAGAATGCACCTATAGTTGTTCTTGATGAACCTACGGCAGCACTTGATCCTATTTCTGAATATGAAGTATACAAGAACTTTGACAAACTGGTCCATGGAAAAACAGCAATTTACATTTCTCACAGACTATCATCATGCAGATTCTGCGATAGAATAATAGTTCTGGAGGATGGTTCAGTAGTTGAAGAGGGAAGCCATGAGAAATTAATAGAAAATACCAAGGGATTGTATTTTAAAATGTATAATACCCAGGCGAAACATTATAGTTAAATAAAATGATAAAAGAGGAACTAGTAAGGATAAATTGTAAAGATTTAAAGTTCTTTCAAATTAGAATGTAGCTTGAAATCAATAAGGTTCAAAGTTATTTAGAATTAGAAAGTAACTTGAAATTAATAAGATTTATTATAAGAATTAACTAAGGAATGGACTAATGAAGATAACAGTTTTAACAGTTGGAAAAATTAAAGAAAAGTTTTACACAGCAGCCATTGATGAGTATTCAAAGCGATTATCAAGATACTGTAAACTTAATATTATTCAGGTGGCAGACGAGAAGACCATCGAGAATAGTACTGAGAAAGAGATGGATATTATAAAAGCTAAGGAAGGCGAGAGAATTCTCAAAAATATTCCCGATGATGCTTTTGTAATAACATTGGAAATCAATGGCAAGATGCTTGATTCAGAAGAACTTGCCGACAAAATTAACAAGTTGGGAATAATGGGCGAAAGCCATATTGTGTTTGTAATCGGTGGTTCCTTAGGATTGCATCAGGACGTTTCAAAGAGAGCAAACTTTAAACTTAGCTTTTCTAAGATGACTTTTCCACACCAGTTAATGAGAGTTATTTTGTTAGAGCAGATTTATAGAAGTTATAGAATAATAAATAACGAACCTTATCACAAATAAGAAACAAAATAATAATGCCGTTGCTTCGAAATTAGATTAGTCTATAGGATTTAGGCAACGGACCAAAAGGTATAATCCCTACAGATTTGGAAAAAACTAAATCTGTAGGGATTTTTGCTGTAGAGATATTAAAGAATATGATAAAAATTTTTAATTAAGAAGCTAGAAGTATAACAAACTAGTTGGGAAATTTTATCAAAAACAGTGCTTGCAATATTCCTAAAGTTAGGGTAATATAATGACAGTTAGAAAAAACTAACCGAGAATAAATCATTTTGAACCGGATTTATAGGGGGAGGTGTAGTAGCCTCTTCCGTATAAGTCTAAAGGAGGATGCTTATGAGCAGAAATAATGTTTTGGAAAAGTATATAATTGATTTATGCTCACCTACATTGGCATCACTTAAAACAGCAAGTTTAATTAATTGTTACTTCATAAATGAAAAACAACTTGAAAAAGACATGGCAGAATTAAATCTTTTGCTTAACGGCAAAGGAATAAAAATCCAAACTCTTCGTAAAAGTAAAAAATCAGTCCTTATTTATGTATATAGAATAGATATGTTGGCGAAGGATTTAATGAAGCCGGGGGTTAAAGAGGTGTTGACCTATTACGGGTACGACAGTACAGAGCCTGAGAAGGCTATTGAAAAACTTAAAATGAGATTAAGTGAAACTACAGAGTTCCCTCACGAAATTGGATTGTTTTTAGGATATCCGGTGGGGGACGTTGTAGGATTCATAAAAAACAAGGGGAAAAATTTTAAGTGCTGTGGATGTTGGAAAGTTTATTGCGACCAGTGTGAAGCTGAGCGTAGATTTGAACTTTTCAATAAATGTACAAGAATTTACATGGAACAGTGGAAAGCCGGCAAGAGTGTTTTAAAACTTACGGTAGTATAAAATAGTTATATATTAGGACTTTGAAAGAAAATATGTAATAAATGTTATATATGAAATAAATTGTATGGAAAATCATTACATATTAGAAACTTAAAAATATATAATAAACGTTATATATAATAAAAAATGAAAATAATAAAAAAGTCCCTATACATATAAATCATTTCAATACAGGAAAGGAAGACAAAAATGAGTAAGGTAGCAGTAGTTTTTTGGAGTGGAACAGGAAATACAGGAATTATGGCAACTAAGGTTGCAGAAGGAGTAACAGAAGCAGGCGGAGAAGCAACAATTCTTCCTGCAGACCAGTTTAACGCAGAAATGATGGATTCATATGATGCCATTGCATTTGGTTGTCCTTCAATGGGAGCTGAACAGCTTGAAGAAAGTGAATTTGAACCAATGTTTATGGAATGTGAACCTAAGTTAAAAGGCAAAAAGATTGCTTTGTTTGGTTCTTACGGATGGGGTGATGGTGAATGGATGCGTACATGGGAAGAAACATGTATCGGTGATGGAGCCGTTATGGCGTGTGATTTCGTAATCTGTCAGGAAACACCTGATGAAGAAGCAGAAAGTGAATGCAAAAACTTAGGCAAAGCTCTAATTTAGATTTAATATATGATCTTTCACAGGCACTTGAAACTATATAGAAGTATATAATTACATCGTCAAAATCTTGTTGCGTAATATATATAAACTTTACAAAAGGGAGACTTTGCATAAGACTTAAGTTTTATGCAAGTCTCCTTTTTGTTTAAAGTTTATTTATTTAAGATTTCATCAACCAATGCACTAACACTATCCATATCAGCATCCTTTAATGTAGACTTGATTGTTACTGTGTTATCGCATATTGTAATATTTTTCATGTTTTCAACAAATCCTTTCATAACCCTTGCAGCACATGGAGCCCATGAACCGTTTTCTACGAGCCCTACAGTTCTGTTCTGGTAAGCCTTGTGTGAAAGTCTGTTAAGAAAGTCTTCCATAGGAGGAAAAACACCACCATCATATGAAGAAGCAGCAATAATAAGTTTGCTATATCTGAAAGCATCTTCAATGGCCTCAGCCATGTCATCTCTTGTTAAGTCAGTAATGGCAACTTTAGGAGCACCTTTTTCCTCTAAAGTTTTTGCAATTAATTTGGCAGCTTTTTCAGTGTTGCCGTGAATTGAAGCATATGCAACAAGAACGCCTTCGTCCTCAGGCTGATAGCTGCTCCAAGTGTTATATTTATCAATGTAATATCCAAGATTTTCTTTAAGAATTGGTCCGTGAAGAGGGCAAATCGTCTTGATATCAAGATTTGCAGCTTTCTTTAAAAGAGTTTGAACAGGAGCACCGTATTTACCAACTATGTTAAAGTAATATCTTCTAGCCTCACAAGCCCAATCTTCATCAGCAGAAAGAGCACCAAACTTACCAAATCCGTCTGCGCTGAAAAGTATCTTTTCTTTTTCTTCATATTCAACCATTACTTCAGGCCAGTGAACCATAGGTGCCATAATAAAAGTAAGTTTATGCTCACCAAGTTCAAGTGTGTCGCCTTCTTTAACAGTAATGCAAATATCATCTAAGTTATCAATTTCAAAAAACTGTGGCATCATTGCTTTAGCTTTCATACTTAAAACCAACTTAGCTGTAGGATATTTTTCAACAAAATTCTGAATATTTGCAGCGTGGTCAGGTTCAAGATGGGAAACAACAAGGTAATCAGGTGTTTTTCCATCTAATACCTTATTAAGATTATCAAACCATTCGTCTGTCTTTCTATGGTCAACAGTGTCCATAACAGCAATTTTTTCATCCATAATAATGTATGAATTGTATGAAACCCCGTTAGGAACAATATACTGGTTCTCGAAAAGATCTAAAGTAGTATCATCTGCACCAATGTATTTAATAGAATCTGAAATATATGTATCGCTCATATGTGCCTCCTAAAAATTATATAAGTGGGACAAAAATTGCCCCCTGTGTACTATAGTATAAATAGTAATATAATATGGAAAAATATACAAGAACTTGACAAAATTAAGTAAAAGATTTAGAGTACTAATATAATACCTACCAAATGAGTAGGAAAAGTGCAAATTACATTAAAATCATAAGAATCGGGAAAAGAAATTATAAAAGAGAAAAGGAAGAGAAAAATGAATTTATCAAAGAAAAGCAGATACGGATTAACAGCCTTAATAGATTTATCAATTCATTCTACAAAAGGTCATGTTTCATTAATAAGCATTGCAGAAAGAAACGGAATTTCACCACAGTATTTGGAACATATTTTTTCCTCATTAAGACGTGCAGGAATTATTAAGAGTATAAAAGGTGCTCAGGGCGGATATTTACTTGGGGACAGCCCTTCACAAATTACAGTGGCATCAATTATCGAAGCTTTAGATGGTGCATACAAAATTGAGAGAGAAGAAGTATCAGAAAGCGAAAATCCGAGAATTGCCTTAACAATTCAGAACTTAATTATTGACAAAATCAATGACAGACTGGATGAAGTACTTGAAAACACCACTTTGGCAGACTTAGAAAGCAGCTACAAAGATTATGAGGAATACAATCAGGGAATGTACTACATTTAATACATTATTTCTATTAAAAGTGTTGTAATTTTTGAAATATGCTTTAAAATTAACAGAGAATAAAAAAGAAAAAAGAGAGAGTAGAAGTTATGCCAGTATTTGATTTTAACAATGCACCTGAGGAGAAAAAAGAAGTTGTATGTACATATACAACATTTAGCTCTAATGAGAAAACAACTTCAGCAGAGAAGCCAATATTAGTATTGGACAATAAGAAAAGACAGTGGAAACATCACTCAAGCGGTAAGTTCACTAATCCTACAAAAGCTACAACTTTTGAGTTTGAAGAGGAAGACGGAACAGTTACAGCAGATATTTTAAAAATAGATTCACGTTTTGTAAGTTTATTAAAGTGGCTAGGTGAAAACCATATTAATGTAAGACTTTCAGGTGAGAATACAGAGAATGGTTATGCTGTTTACAAAATCAGGGAAACAGCAGCAGGGGGAGTTACAAAGCTTTCAGCAGAAGACGGATTCCTTCAGTTTATGATTGAAAGACTTCTTGCAAGCAATCCTCCTATTGAAGAAGAATTAGACGAGGATCAGGAAGAAGAAGGGGACAGCATGAAGCTTACAAGTATTCAGAGTATTACTGACTTTATGAACTGTGCCGGAAGAACTTTACCTGATAATATCAGACTTTGGGCAAGAAGAAACTTAGCAGTTGCCCGTTCAAATGAAGTTTCACAGGAAGAAAGACATCACGCACAGAGAGCACTTTCAATTATGATGAACATTCAGTGGAAAAATAATTATTTTGAAGCTATTGATCCTGTGGAAGCAAGAAAAATATTAGACGAAGAATTATATGGTATGGAACGGGTAAAACAGCGTATTATGGAAACAATTATCCAGATTAACCGTACACATACACTTCCTGCATACGGACTTTTACTTATCGGACCTGCAGGAACAGGAAAATCACAGATAGCTTATGCGGTTGCAAGGATATTAAAACTTCCTTGGACAACACTTGATATGAGTTCAATCAACGACCCTGAACAGTTAACAGGTAGCTCACGTATTTACTCAAACGCCAAACCGGGAATTATAATGGATGCCTTCTCAATGGCAGGCGAGTCTAACCTTGTATTTATCATAAACGAATTAGACAAAGCAGCATCAGGAAAGGGTAATGGTAATCCGGCAGACGTGTTATTAACACTTCTTGACAATCTTGGCTTTACAGACAACTATATGGAATGTATGATTCCAACAGTTGGTGTTTACCCAATTGCAACAGCTAACGAGAAAGACCGGATAAGCGCGCCATTAATGTCAAGATTTGCAGTAATAGACATTCCTGACTACACAATTGAAGAAAAGAAAATCATCTTTTCAAAATTTGCACTTCCAAAGGTATTAAAGAGAATGAGCCTAAAAGAAGACGAATGTGTAATGACAGAAGAAGCACTTGATGCAGTAATGGAAATATACAAAAACACAAGCGGAATAAGAGATTTAGAACAGGCAGCCGAACATCTGGCAGCTAACGCATTATACCAAATCGAAGTAAACAATCTTAAAAAAGTAGAATTTAACGGCGAAATGGTAAAAGAACTCTTAGTCTAAGATTTTAATGGCAAAACGGAAAATTTTTTGAGTTAAAATTTTAGAGCAAAAATCAATTAAATTTATAAAAATAGAACAACCAACTCTAAAGAAAGTGCTTTGAGGCCGTCGGTTCTTAGAAGATAGGGCAGTGAAACTGTCATAGATTCTTAGTACCGCTACGAGCCGAGAGCAGCAAAAGTGTGCTTTCGTTGAGTTGATTGTTCTTTTTTGTGGAAAATTTAATCCCTATTAGGACTAAAATACATTACTCCGTTTTTAAGTTTTTTGCCTTTAAGGCTGTACAATTCGCTTACTGTTACCAGTTCGTAACCTCTCTTTTTAAGTGTTGGCAACGCCTTTATAAATCCGTCTACTGATGTCTGGTGTATATCGTGTAGAAGTACGATATCCCAAGCTTTTGTTTCTTTTAGGATTGTACTTGATACGTAGTTTACGTTTCTGTATTTCCAGTCAAGTGTGTCTACTGACCAGTATATCATTGGTACGCCTGCGTACTTTCCTGTTGTTTTATTATAGCTTCCATATGGTGGACGAAGTAGCGTAGGTGTTGTACCGATTACACTTTTTACTACTTTATTTGTTGAGCCAAGTTCTTTTTTGATTTGTGGCACTGATAAAGTTTTCAGGTTGCTGTGATTGTATGTATGGCTACCTATTTCCATATGAAGTTTATATTCATTCTTTAATTGTGTCTTATGTGAGTTTACACATGAGCCAACTACGAAGAATGTTGCTTTTGCATTGTTCTTGTCTAAAGCTTTAAGAAGCTTGTCTGTGTAGATTCCCGGACCGTCATCGAAAGTGAAGGCAACGTATTTTGTCTTTGCAACGGTAACTTTACATTTTACGGTTTTGCCTGTGATTTTTGATTTTAAAGTTATGTATGCCTTTCCGTTTGATTTTCCTTTTACTACACCTTTCCGGGAAACAGTAGCAACTTTTTTGTTTGATGTTTTCCAGATTAAAGGTTCGTTAACGCCTTTTTTACGCTTCTTGTATTTTACGTAAGAAGTAAGAGTTCTTTTGTCCCCCTTATTTAAACGAATAGCTTTCTTGTCTAATGAAATAGATTTTACTTTGTTGTAAATCTTTGTTGTTTCTTTAACATTGTTCTTAGCAGCTGTTGTAGTTTTAGGCTTTGTAGCTGCAGGTTTAGTAGTAGCCATCGGCTTTGTTGTAGGTTTTGTCACCGGTTTTGTTGTAGGATTAGTAGTTACAGGTGTTGTAGTTGCAGGAATTGTTGTAACACTTGGTGTTGATTCCTGAGTAGCTTCATAAGTGTTAATGTTTTTGTTGCCTAAACTTTCATATCCGTAGATTGTTATTGTGCTAAGTAGAAGCACTGTAACTGAAATTATGCCTATAATATGTGTATTTTTCATAAGCTCCTCCTAATTATTTATAAAAATTGTTACATAAAATAATATGTGTACTTAATATTATTTTACTTTATATTTCATAAAAGTAAATAGAATAATAGCAGTTTTTTCACATATATTTTCATAAGGAGATTGAAAATATGGAAATAATTGAAAAATATTTACCACCTAATGTGAGAAATGCCATCAGAAATAAATGCGAAAATCAGTGGATGGATTTTAATGATTTAACTGAAATTAGGCTGCGTATTAATTGCCCTTTAATAATTTTTATTAAGAATAATGAATATGTAATTTCAGAATATATTGTAAATGAGGAAGATATTAAAACAGCTTTTAATCTGATAACTGAATATTCGGCTTATTCTTTTGAAAGTAGCATTCGTAACGGATATATTACAATTCCCGGAGGACACAGAGTTGGACTTGGAGGACAGGTTGTAATGGATGATAAGGGAATTAATATAATAAAAAATATTAAATTTATGAATTACAGAATTAGCCACGACTTAAAAAACGCAGGTTGTGAATTGGTAAATAAAATTGTGGAAGAAAAAGAAAATCTGCTTATTATATCCCCGCCGGGTTTGGGAAAAACTACTTTGCTTAGAAATATTATAAGGGGTTATAGCAATTTAAAAGGAATAAATGTAACAGTTGTGGATGAAAGAAATGAAATAGGTGGAAGTTACAGGGGAGTTCCAATGATTAATTTAGGACTAAGGACGGATGTTATAAGTGATTGTACAAAGTATAGTGGCATTGTTATGGCAATAAGGTCTATGGCACCTAAAGTTATAGCTGTTGATGAAATTGGAAGTGGAGTTGACTTTAAGGCGATTGAATATGCAGTAAACAGCGGGGTAAGTGTTGTGGCAACTATTCATGGAAAAGATTTGGCAGAAGCAAGGGAAAAGCTGGGACAAGATATAGATAAGATTTTTAAAAGAAAAATAGTTATAAAAAGTATGGGGGAATATGTATGTATCTGAAAATAACAGGAATTGTTCTGATTATGATGTCAGCCTCCTTAATGGGCTATTTGTTTAGCAAAGATTATATTGAAAGAATTAACAGATTAGAGCAAATACAGAAAATGCTGATTTTGCTAAAAGGGGAAATTAGTTATAGCAATAATTCTGTTCAGGAAGCTTTGGAAAATATATCGGAAATGATAGAGGGGAAGGTGGGGGAGTTTGTGACAAAAGTTCAGGAAAGTTTTAAAAAGTCAGAAATACCTTTAAGCGTGGCATGGAGTTTAGGTGTGGATAATATTTTTGATAAAAAATCATCACTAAAATCAGAGGATAAAAACAGTCTGAAAGATTTTGGCAGAGGACTTGGAATAACTGACAGACAAACCCAGATTAATAATATTGAAAAATATCAGTCACAAATCCAATTAACAATAAAAGAATTAAAAGCAGAAAAAAATGAAAAATGTAAGTTGTACAGAATGCTTGGAATTACTTGCGGGGCATTTTTAGGAATAGTTCTTATATAGGGAGAAATATGGATATTAGTTTGATTTTTAAAATTGCTGCCGTGGGCATAATAGTTTCTGTTGTGGGTCAGATTTTAAAACATAGCGGAAGAGAAGAGCAGGCTTTTCTTACAAGTCTTGCAGGACTTATTCTTGTTCTTATGTGGATTGTGCCTTACATATATGAATTGTTCAGTACTATACAGCGTCTTTTTGAATTATAAATTAAAGGTTAGAAAATGTTAGTTATAGGAATAATGGGAATTGTTGTTGTGCTTATGGCAATTCAGTTTAAGTCAATAAAACCTGAATATGGAATAATGATTTCGGTGGTAGGATGCACTTTTATTTTCTTATATTCACTTGTAAGAGTGAATGAAATTGTGGAAATGGTAGAAAGGCTTGCCGGCATAACTTCTATTAGCAGGGAATATATAAAAATTATTTTAAAAATAACAGGGGTGACTTTTATATCGGAAATTGCTTCGGATATAGCAAAGGATTGTGGGTATCAGGCTGTGGCAAATCAGGTTCAGATTTTTGGAAAATTATCTGTATTGGTTATAAGTTTTCCTGTTTTTACGGAACTGATTTCTTCTATTGGAAAGTTATTATCGTGAGAAAATTATTGCTGTGAGAAAATGATTATTCCGAGAAACTTTTAGAAAAGAAATATTCCCAATCAATTATCGTAAGGAAAATATTATGAGAATTATTAATACAAAATTCATATTTAAGCTTGTTTTGCTATTTTTTATTTTGTTATTTTTAACGTCTAAACCTGTTAAAGCAGGAGTGATTTCGGAAGAGATTATAACAATTGATGATTTTGACTTGGAAGACAGCGGAAAAATTCTTAAAACTCAGGGGTATGATAACATTGATTACAAATATATATTAAAAAAGTTAAGGGACGGAGATGTGCTTCTTGTTTTAAAGGAGATAGGAAGAACTGCCTATGAAAAGACAATAGGGGATGTAAGTCTAATCGAAAAAACTCTTGTTAATCTGCTTTTGATTACAATTATTGCTTCTTTTTTTACAAACTTTGCAAATGTGTTTTCAAAGAATGGCATTAGCGATACAGGCTTTTATATATGTTATATGGTTACAGTTGCAATTATGGTAACTATGTTTGAGGAGTTTTCAATAATAGCTGCCCAATTAGTGAAGCTATTATTAAAGTTTGTTGGCGGAATGATTCCGGCGTATTTTTTGTCGGTGGCAATAGTGGGACAGGCGGCAGCGGCCGGTTTTTATCAGTTAACACTTGTGATTATTGAGGTTTGCCAGTTCGTTTTTTTGAAAATAACATTGCCTGCAATAAAAATATACATGGCAATAAGTTTGGTTAATAATATTTCCAGAGAAGATTTTCTGTCGGGAACAACCCACGTAATAGAGAATTTTATAAATTTTGTAAATAAGACAATGGTGGGAATAGTAACCGGGCTAAATATTATTCAGGGATTAATTTTGCCCTCAGTTGATATGGCAAAAAACACTACAATAAAGAAGTTTATCGGAACCTTGCCGGTTATTGGTGATGGGGCTGATGCGGTTACGGGAATGCTTTTAGGTTCAGCTAATTTAATTAAAAACTGCATCGGAACATTTGGAATCATAATGATAATATTGATTTGCTTTGTTCCATATATGAAACTTCAAATATATTCAGCGTCGATTCAGATTTTTACGGCAATAATCCAGCCTGTTGCAGATAGACGAATAATTGAAAGCCTTAACTGCCTTTGTAAGGGCATAAGGCTTCTTATAAGAGTTGTAATAAGTAGTGGTTTTCTTTTTGTAATAAGCATTGCAATTATATGCATGACAACTAACGTAAAAACATAATGGAATCAAATTTTAACATTTTGAAGCTCTAATCATAATAAAAAAGGAATAGTAAATGGAATTTTTGTATCAATATATAAAAAATATATGTATTTTTTCACTGGTAATTTCCCTTGTTTTGAATATATTTCCGGAAAGCAGCAGTAAGAAATATATAAAACTTTTTGCAGGTATAGTTTTGCTTGCACTAATCGTTAATCCCATTATTAATATAAAAAACAACAGTGGTGACATTGAGCAAATAATTAAAAACTACACTCATGGCAGTTTAAAAGAAGAAAATCATACTTTTGAAAATAACAGGGAGAGTCTTGAAAATAAGGTTTATGAAAGGGTGAGCAATGGATATAAAGAAAATGCCGGAAATTAAGAACATTAGTAAAATCGGAAAAGAAAAAATACTTCTTTTGGCATTGGCAGGAATAATGCTTGTAGGTGCATCATATTTTGAAAATATAAAAGATAAAAAAGTGCCGGATAGCAATGTTAAAACCAAAACAACGTCAAACAATTACGAAACTGATATGGAAAATAAAGTTGAAAAACTTTTAGAAAATATTAATGGTATATCTAAAGTTTCCGTTGTAATATCTTTTAAATCAGGCAGCGAAAAAATATTACAGGAGGATGTGGAAGATTCGTCGGGAAAGGAAAAAAATGAAAATAGAGATAACATAAATGCTTCATCTAAAAAGTCAACAGTCATATTTTCAGGAAATAACGGAGAAGAGCCTTATATAGTTAAGGAACTTTATCCAAAAGTTGAGGGTATAGCAATTACGGCAAAAGGTATTTCGGATGAAAAAAAGAAGGGACAAATTATTAATATGTTATCGGCATTATTTGATGTTCCGATACATAAAATATCAGTATTAGAAGTTGATTAGGAGGGATGTCCAATGAAAAAAATATTAAAAAAGAATCAGATTATTGTTACGGCGCTGGCTATTCTGATTGCAGTTGCAGGGTATTTGAATTATACGGATAATCTGTCAAAGAAGGAAAAGACGAAAGAGGCAAACAATAATACATATGACAGTGTTTATTCACAGGATAATCTTTCAGATGAAAACGGTGAAATAAAAAGTCTGGACGGTGAAGGTTTGGACAGTAGTGCTGAAAATTCGGGGGATAATGTAAATGGTGAAAATGAAAAAAACGATGGTACTAATCAGGAAGAAACCAAAGAGCCGGGAGCTGCAATATTAACTAATGGCACATCAGTAAGCAGTTATATGGTTCAGGCAAGATTAAACAGGGAACAGACGCGTTCAAAAAATAAGGAAACTTTATTGGAAGTGATTAACAATAAGGACTTGGAGGAGAATCAAAAAAAGAAAGCAGTAACCTCAATGACTGAACTTACAAAAACTACAGATATGGAAAATACAGTGGAAACGTTATTAAAGGCAAAAGGTTTTGAGGATGTGCTTGTAACGATTACAGACAAACAGGTGGATGTTATTGTAAATGATGCTGAGATGGATGAAACAAAGAAAGCTCAGATTGAAAATGTGGTAAAAAGAAAAACAGGAATAGCAGCAAAGAATATAACAATTACACCAACAAACAACCAATAAGAAAAGCCGCACCATCCGGTGCGGCGTTAATATTAAAATTATAATTTAATATGTTCCTTTAAAGCTGCAAAACTTTCTTCGCTTATTACATGCTCAATTCTACATGCATCTTCCGCAGCAATTTTCTCATCAACCCCAAGGCTTGTTAAAAAAGCTGTTATGAAACGATGACGTTCATAAATCATTTCAGCAATTTTTTTGCCTTCATCTGTAAGATAGATAAAGCCTGCATCGGTTACTGTAATCTGATTCTTAGCTTTTAAATTCTTCATTGCAATACTAATACTTGATTTCTTATATCCTAACTCGTTTGCTATATCTACTGATCTTACAACAGGAAGCTTCTGACTTAACATCAAGATTGTCTCTAAATAATTTTCTGCTGATTCGTTACTATGTGTCATATTATTACCATCCTAACTTAATTCTTTTAAATTTAAAATAATTCCAACTAAGTAACCGGAAAGAACCGGTGCTGTGAAACCTAAAGCCGTTAACATATACGTAAACCATATTATACCATTTATTATATAAATATTCAAATTAAATAAAAAATTATAAAATAACCAAAAAAAGTTATTGACATAGAACAGAGGTTAGGGTATACTAACTACTGCAAGGAAAACTTCTAAATGTTAATATATAGCCAAGCAGGATAGCAAGATTTTATGGGCAAGAAAATCTTGCTATCAACTTTGCGTTTGAAAAGAAAAATGGAGGCGAATGATATGGGAACAATCATTGTACTAATAGTATTAGCAATTATAATAGCTTTAATAATTAGAAGCATGGTTAAAGATAAAAAAGCCGGCAAGTCACTTCAGTGCGGTGGAGATTGCAGCAAGTGTGGCGGACACTGCCATTAAGACTAAAACGGTAGTGGTAAAGGTTCCTGACATAGACTGGCAATAAACTAAATACAATAATTTAGTCAGTTGTAAAATGACATCAATGATGGTATAATAATCACAAGAATACGCATTAGGAGGTCAATATGGAATCTCAGAGAACTACTTATATTGAACATGACAATTCTGACTTAGGAGAAGTTCAGATTAGTAACGATGTACTTGCTGTTATTTCAGCAATGGCAGCAATGGAGGTTGATGGTGTTGTGGCTATGGCTGGAAACATCACAGCAGAGCTTGTTTCAAAACTTGGAATGAAGAAATTATCTAAAGGCGTTAGAGTTGACGTTGTAGATAATACAGTAATGGTAGATTTATCAATTATTCTTAGAATTAATGAGAATATAGTTACAATATCAAAGAAGGTTCAGGACAAGGTTAAAACAACAGTAGAAAACATGACAGGTATGGAAGTTGCCAATGTTAATGTGAACATTGCAAGCGTAGCAACTAACTAAACAAGTTATTTTTTAGGGTGTCTGTAACAGACACCCTTTTTGACATCATAGGAATACTAGCAATTTTAGGAGGAAATATGAACAGAGTTAAATTAAGAGAGAATACATTTAAGTTATTATATTGTAATGATTTTCACAATAGATCAGAAATGCCGAAACAGTATGATTTGTTTTGGGAGGAAACACCTGAAGTATCAGAAGAAGACAGAAAATTTATTTCTAACAGAGTTGATGCAATAGCAGAAAAGATAGACGAAATAGATGAAGCAATCAATAAGGCTGCTGTAAAGTGGACAACAGATAGAATGTCAAAAGTAGATCTTACAATATTAAGACTTGCTTATTATGAAATGAAGATTGATGAAGATATTCCTGAAAAAGTTGCTGTTGATCAAGCCATTGAACTTGCTAAGAAATATGGAACAGATGATTCACCTTCATTTGTTAACGGTGTACTTGCAAAGTTATTTTAGGAGTTAATATGGCATCCATATATACTGTAGGACAGGTAAACAATTATATAAAAAGAATGTTTAATCAGGACTTTGCCTTAAATAATATCTATATAAAAGGCGAGGTAAGTAACTGCAAATATCACACATCGGGACATATTTATTTTACGTTAAAGGATAGAACCGGAGTTATATCCGCAATTATGTTTGCAGGTAACAGGTCAGGACTTAAATTTAAGATGGAAGAAGGACAGAAGGTTGTTGTTCTTGGCAGCGTAAGTGTTTATGAAAGAGATGGAAAGTACCAGATATATGCTAAGGAGATTATATTAGAAGGGGCAGGGTTACTTTATCAAAGATTTGAGCAATTAAAAGTTGAACTTGAAGAAATGGGACTTTTTGATCCTATGTATAAGAAACCTATTCCAAGATATGCTACAAGAATTGGAATATGTACAGCACAGACAGGTGCGGCAATACAAGATATTATTAATATAACAACCAGACGTAATCCGTATGTGCAACTTTATTTGTATCCATGCCTTGTGCAGGGGGCTGATGCAGCAAAAGACATTGTTAACGGAATAAGATGTCTTGACTCAATGAATCTTGACACCATTATTGTAGGCCGTGGTGGTGGCTCTATAGAGGATTTGTGGGCTTTTAATGAAAAGATTGTGGCAGAAGCTATTTTTAATTGCAATACCCCTATTATATCTGCAGTAGGACATGAAACAGATACAACAATAGCAGATTATGTTTCGGACAGAAGAGCACCTACTCCGTCGGCAGCGGCAGAATTGGCAGTGTTTGATTATATGGAATTTGAAAATAAGTTGCAGAATTATAGAAAGATGCTTACAACTTACGAAAAACATTTTATTGAAAAAAACAAATTACTTACTAAGAATCTGGAAAATAGTATTCAGATGTATAGTCCTAAGAATATGTTGCTTACAAGAAAGCAATATATATCTGACTTGCAGATGCATCTTACAGATTGTTTTCATACTATTTTGGATAGTAGAAAACATATGCTTCAGATATACGCAGTAAGACTTAACGGATTATCTCCACTTAATAAGATTTCAAAAGGCTTTGCCTATGTTGCAAATGATTCAGGAGAATCAATTAAAACAGTGGAACAACTTAAAAAAGGAGATAATATTAATCTGACAATTTCAGACGGAAAAATAAAAGCAAGTGTATTGGAAGTACAGGGAGAAAATAATGGAGAATAATACTGAAAATAATGTTACAAGTATTATAGAAGAAAATAATACGGAAAATAATATGAATAATACAGAAAATGTCGGCATAGAAGATAATTTTGAACAGCTTGAAGATATAATTTCAAAAATGCAGTCAGACAGAATAACATTAGAACAGTCATTTGAATTATATAATAAAGGGCTTAGTTTGGTACAGGATTGTAACAACCAGATTGATAAAATAGAAAAGCAGATTAAAATTATTGAAGAGGGAAATATAAATGAATAATTTTGATACAGAATTAAAGGAAAGAACGGCATATGTTGAAAAGATTGTATACGATTATTGTCCTAAGGAAGAAGGACTGCAGAAGATTATAATTGAAGCAATGAATTACAGTCTTAAGGCAGGTGGAAAAAGATTAAGACCAATGCTTGTTTTGGAAACATTAAGATTGTTTGGCGGAGATGAAAAAGAGGCATATCCGTTTATGGCAGCAATGGAAATGATTCATACATATTCATTAGTACATGATGATTTGCCGGCAATGGATAATGATATGTATAGAAGAGGCAAGAAGACTACACACGCCGTATATGGCGAAGATATGGGGATTCTTGCAGGGGATGGACTTCTTAATATGGCATACGAAACTATGAGTATGGCAATACTAAAGAGTAAATATCCTCAAAGAGCAGCACTTGCTATGAATATTCTTGCTTACAAGGCAGGAATCTACGGAATGATTGGCGGTCAGACTGTTGATGTAATAAACGAAAATAAAGAAAAAGACATAGATACAATTAATTTTATTCACAAGCTTAAGACAGCAGCATTAATCGAGGGGGCAATGATGGTTGGAGCCATTCTGGCAGGAGTAGATGAGCAGGCTGTTGAAACAGTGGAAGAAATAGCAACTAATGTAGGTATAGCATTCCAAATTCAGGATGATATTCTTGATGTAACAGGAACATTGGAAGAACTTGGAAAGCCGGTTCTTAGTGATGAAAAGAACAATAAGACTACATATGTTACTTTAAAAGGAATAGATGAATCAAAAAGACTAGTTGAAGATTACTCAGAGAAGGCGGTTAATTTACTTGAAAGTCTTGGGGGAGATAGTGAATTCCTTAAAAATTTAATTATAAAATTAATTAACAGAGTGAAATAAATGAGTGAACTTTTAGAAAAAATTAATAAACCAAATGATATTAAAAATATAGATAAAAAAGATTATCCAAAACTTGCAGAAGAAATAAGAGAGTTTCTTATTGATTCAGTAAGTAAGACAGGGGGACATCTTGCTTCTAACTTAGGTACTGTTGATTTAACAATAGCTTTGCATGCAGTGCTTGATTTCCCTAAGGATAAGATTGTATGGGATGTTGGACATCAGGCATATACACATAAGATTTTAACAGGTCGTAAGGACGAGTTTGAATCTTTGCGACAGTTAAACGGATTAAGTGGTTTTCCGAAAAGACATGAAAGTCTATGTGACAGCTTTGATACAGGTCATAGTTCAACATCCATTTCTGCTGCCCTTGGTATGGCAACAGCAGCTAAACTAAATGAAACAGATGAAAAAATAGTTGCAGTAATTGGCGACGGCGCACTTAGTGGAGGAATGGCATTAGAGGCCATTAACAATGTTGCTAATCTAAAAAGAAATATGCTTATTATTATAAATGACAACAAAATGTCAATATCAAAAAACGTTGGCGGAATGTCTAATTATCTTAATAAGCTAAGGGCTAGCGAACAGTATAATGATTTTAAAAGTGATGTAGAAACATCACTTAGCAGAATCCCTAAATTTGGTTCAAGCCTTGTAAAAAGTGTAAAAAGAACAAAGGACCATATTAAGAATCTGTTTATTAGTCAGGGATTGTTTGAAGATTTGGGAATAACATCTATTGGGCCTATTGACGGCCATAATATTCCTGAAATGATAGATATTTTTAAAGAGGCATTAAAGATTAACAGACCGATTATTATTTGTGTAAGAACAAAGAAGGGCAAGGGTTATGAACCTGCAGAGAATGATCCTTCTAAGTATCACGGAGTTAATCCTTTTGACATAAGTACAGGCCTTGAAACAGTAACTAACGGAATGATGTCATATACAGATGTTTTCTCAAAAACATTGGTTAAAATGGCAAAGACAAATGACAGAATTCTTGCAATAACAGCGGCAATGCCTGATGGAACAGGATTATCAAGATTCCAGAAAGAATTCCCTGACAGATTTTTCGATGTGGGAATAGCAGAAGAACACGCAGTAACTTTTGCAGCAGGACTTGCAGTATCAGGATACAAGCCTGTGGTGTCAATATATTCATCGTTCTATCAGAGAGCATATGATCAGATTTTACATGATGTATGTATACAGAAACTTCCGGTAACATTGATTTTTGACAGGGCAGGTCTGGTTGGTAGTGACGGCGAAACCCACCAGGGCATTTTTGACATGTCATTTCTGTCAGCAATGCCTAATATGACAATAATTGCACCGTCAGGAATTAAAGAATTAAAAGAGGCAATGAAGTTTGCTGAACATTTTGACGGACCAATAGCAATCAGATTTGCGAGAGGTGTTGCTTTTCCTGAAATTAAGGAAGACATTAATTTGCAGTATGGAAAAGGTCAGATATTAAAAGAAGGCAGTAAAGATGGCAACAATGCAGGTGGTAATGTGGCAATTATAGCTGTAGGCTCAATGGTCGAGGAAACCTATAAGGCAATAGATATGCTTGAGAAAGAGAATGTACACCCTGCATTTGTCAATCCTGTTTTTATTAAACCTATGGATACTGAACTTATTAAAATAGTTGCTGAAAATCACAAACATATAATTGTTGTGGAAGAAGGAATTAAAAAAGGTGGTTTTGGAGAAAGCGTTGAAACTTTCATATTGGAAAGTGGAATTGATGCAGATGTTCAGGTTATGGCAATTGATGACAGGTTTGTGGAACAGGGTAACGTGGCTTTGCTTAGGGAAGAAATAGGAATAAGCTATAAAAATATATACGAAAAGGTAATGGAACTGACAAGATGAAAGAAAGATTAGATGTTTTATTAGTAAAAAGAGGTTTGGCTCCTTCACGAGAGAAAGCCAAGGCCATAATAATGAGTGGTATAGTTTTCGTTGATAATGAACGCGAGGATAAGGCGGGAACAACTTTCGACGAAAAGGTAAATATTGAAGTTAGAGGAAAGACACTGAAATACGTTAGCCGTGGTGGCTTAAAATTAGAGAAAGCCATGGATGTTTTTGGTGTGAAGATAGAAGGAAAAACATGCATGGATGTTGGAGCTTCAACAGGTGGTTTTACTGACTGTATGTTACAGAATGGTGCGGTAAAAGTTTATTCTGTTGATGTGGGTCATGGTCAGCTTGCTTGGAAACTTGTACAGGATGACAGAGTAATCTGTATGGATAGAACTAATATTAGATATGTAACACCTGACCAAATTGATGATGTACTTGATTTTGCTTCAATTGATGTTTCATTTATATCATTAACTAAGGTTTTATTACCTGTTAAGAATCTTTTAAAAGAAAATGGTCAGATAGTATGTCTTATTAAGCCACAGTTTGAAGCAGGAAGAGAGAATGTAGGTAAAAAAGGTGTTGTAAGAGATAAGAAGGTTCACATTCAGGTTATTGAAAAAGTAATAGAATATGCAATGTCCATAGGATTTAAGATTTTAAATCTTGACTATTCACCTGTTAAGGGACCGGAGGGCAATATTGAATATTTATTATATTTGCAGAACAACGGTGAAGAACCGGTCGTAGATGAGATATGTGTTGACCCTGTTAAAGTTGTTGAAGATTCACATGTAACACTTGATAAAAAGAAGCAGGAAAACAGTTAGATTTAGACTGGTTTAGATTAAGTTTATAATTATAATTTTTGAATATTGGAGTTTTTGGATGAAAAATTTTTGCATAATTACAAACAACTATAAAGATGAAAAAAACAGCATTGCAAATAAAATATCAGATTATATTATAAAAAAAGGTGGCAGTTGCGTGGTTTTAAATAACGTGGACACAGCTACAGGACAGTATCGGGTTATTTTAGAGGAGCAGGTTCCGGGAAATCTTGAATGTGTTATAACAATAGGTGGCGATGGGACATTACTTCATGCGGCTAAAGACTTAGAGAAACTTGATGTGATTTTTATTGGCGTAAATAAGGGAACTTTAGGTTTCCTTGCAGAAATTTCACCGGAAGAAATGGAAGGCTCAATTGACAGACTTTTAAATGACAGATTTAATGTTGAGTCAAGAATGATGTTGTGTGGTCAGGTTATAAGAAACAATGAAGTTGTGTACAAGTCTAACGTGCTTAATGATATTGTAATACATAGAGGTGGCGATATGGCTATTTCCAATTTTGATGTGTACGTTAACGGTCAACTTCTTGGAAAGTTTCAGGCAGATGGAATAATATTGTCAACACCAACAGGTTCAACTGCTTATAATCTTTCAGCAGGAGGTCCTGTGGCAAGACCTGATTCACATATGATTATTCTTACACCTATATGTCCTCATTCAATTGGAACAAGAAGTATTCTTCTGTCAAGAAATGATGAAATAGAGGTTATAATCGGACCGTCAAGAACGCCTAATGAAGAAAACAGAAAGATAGCATTTGACGGTGATGGAATATTTAACATAGTTTCAGAAGATAGAATCAGAATATATGAAGCAGTTGAAACCACAGAGATAGCTAAGCTTGACGAAGGAAGCTTTCTTCAGGTAATAAAGGATAAGCTTGGTGATTAGGAGATATGCCATGAAAACAAAAAGACAGCGAAAAATAATAGAATTAATAACCAATTATGATATTGAAACTCAGGAAGAGTTGGCAGCAAAGCTTGTTGAAAATGGTTTTAATGTAACCCAGGCCACAATATCAAGAGACATAAGAGAGCTTAATCTTACAAAAATAGCCACAAAAGGCGGTAAGCAGAAATATGCAGTACAGAGCAGTTCAGATATAGTATCAAATAGCAAGTATATGCGTGTTTTAAATGATGGAATTATAACAATGGATACGGCAGGAAATATACTTGTAGTAAAAACAGTGTCAGGAATGGCAATGGCAGTGGCTGCAGCACTTGACGCAATGCAGATTAAAGAAATTTTAGGCTGTATTGCCGGAGATGACACAATAATGTGTGTGGTAAAACATGCTGAAGAAACAGATAGGGTTAAGGAACATATAGAAAGTTTCATTCGTTAAATTTGATTGCTACTGTGTGAGCCGTAGGCGAGTTTAGGGTTTCGCTTTGCAATAGGCGACGGAGCAAAATGATAAAATCAACGTGTTTGCAATGAAATTTTCTCTGGGTGATTGGAAAGATACAATTATCTAAAATGCAGAAAGGAGGAAAACATGCTTTTAAATTTACACGTAAAGAATTTGGCTTTAATAGAAGAGCTAGATGTGGACTTTGAAAAAGGTTTAATCGTTTTAACAGGTGAAACCGGTGCAGGAAAGTCACTTATACTTGGTTCTGTAAACATTGCTTTAGGCAATAAGGCTTCTAAAGATATGATTAGAAAAGGCACAGATTATTCTTTGGTTGAATTAACTTTTTCAGTTAGCGAAAATTGTGCAAAACAATTGAAAAAATATGATATTTATATGGAAGAGGACAACATTATTACTGTTACAAGAAAGATTTCAGAAGGAAGAAGTATTTCTAAAATAAATGGGGAAACTGTTAATATAAAAACATTAAAAAATGTAATGTCCTTATTAATTGACATACATGGTCAGCACGATCATCAGTCATTATTATATACAAAAAATCATTTGGATATTTTGGATAAATTTGCAAAGGATTCCATATTAGAATTAAAAGAACAGATTAAGGAAGAGTATAGTAAATATACAAAATTAATAAAAAAATTAGAAGAATTTAATATTGATGAAGGTCAAAAAGCAAGAGAGATTGAGTTTGCTGAATATGAAGTTAATGAAATTGAATCAGCTAATCTTAAACCGGAAGAAGATGTTCAGGTAGAAGAAGAATTTAAGAAGTTATCTAATAGCAAGGAAATAGTTTCAGCGTTGTCAGAAATTTACAACGCCTTAAGTTATGAAACAGCAGGCGGTCTTGGGGATATAATTAATAAGGCTGTAATGGATATTAATAGTATTAAGGGAATGGATGAAAAAATAAGCCAGTTCCAGACAGAACTATATGATATTGATAATCTTTGCAGAGAGCTTACATCTCAGATTTATGATTATAACAGTGGAATGGATTTTAATCCAGAATATGTTAGGGAAGTTGAAGAAAGACTTGATGTTATTAATCATTTAAAATTAAAATATGGCAATAGTATAGAAGAGATTCTTAGATATAAAGAAGAAAAAGAAGAATATCTGGAAAAACTTAACAATATGACAGATGAAATGGAAAGCGTTAAAAATCAGATTTCAGAATTGGAAGGAACATTAAATAATCTCTGCACAAAGTTATCTGAACAAAGAAAAAAAGCTGCAAAGGAGCTGGAAGTTCTTGTAAAACAGGCTTTGGTTGATCTTAATTTTATTGCTGTTGAATTTGAAATTCAGATTACAAGAAAAGAAAGCATTGGAGAAAACGGGTTTGATAATGTTGAATTTATGATTTCAACTAATCCGGGAGAATCTGTTAAACCATTGGTAAAAGTTGCATCAGGTGGTGAGTTATCAAGAATTATGCTTGCTATTAAGTCAATTCTTGCAACAGAAGACGATATTGACACATTGATTTTTGATGAAATTGATACTGGAATAAGTGGTCAGACGGCTATGAAAGTGGCAGAAAAAATGGCTAAAATCAGCAGAAATCATCAGGTTATATGCATTTCACATTTGTCACAGATTGCTGCAATGGCGGATAGTCATTATTTAATTAAAAAGACAGCAGATGAAAATTCTACAACAACATCAATTAAGAAACTTACAAGACAACAGTCAATAGAAGAACTTGTAAGAATAAATGGAGGAAGTGGAATAACAGAGGCCGGACTTATTCATGCAACTGAAATGAAAGATATGGCAGATAGAACAAAAAGTAACTTGTTTTAATTAAAGAATATTACACATATTAAGAAGGAGGACAAAAGTCTTCCTTCTATTTTTTTCACAAAAATAATCGAAAGGGGTATGGAAATGAACAAACAAAAATATAGGAACTTTTTAATTACATCCATTATGACAGCAATTGTAATAATTGTAGTATCTACGGTTATGTATGTTAAGGACAGATTGCCTAATACAATATTTATAAATACAAATACCAGTACCAAATATAATTTTTCCATGCCTGTTTCACTAAATGTTGAAAATAAAACAAGTATAAGGCTGAATGGAAAAAATACTATATATTCAGGAGAAAAAGGTGAATATAGCGGGAAATACAAAATGTTTGGCATAGTTCCAATTAAAAATACAAAAGTAAAAGTAGTAGATAAAAGAAAAGTTTACCCTGTAGGTTTGCCGGTGGGCCTGTATCTGAAAACTCAAGGAGTAATGATTATAGACGAAGGTCAGGTTATATCAAAAAATGGCGAAAAATTATGTCCTGCAAAAGGTCTTGTGAAAAAAGGGGACTATATTACGGAATTTAATGGAAAAACAGTAAGTAATAAGTCTCAATTGTCATATCTTATAAATGAAAACAAAGAAAAAATAGTAACATTAACAGTAAAAAATAATAATATTACAAAAAAGATATCTATTAAGCCTGTGTCTGATAAAAATGGAAATTATATGTTAGGAATTTGGGTTAGAGATGATTCTCAGGGAATAGGAACTGTTACATTTATAACAAAGGATAATAAATATTGTGCTTTAGGACATGGGATAAGTGATATTGATACAGGAGAATTGCTGTCCTCTAATAATGGAACAATATTTAAGGCAAATATATGGGGAATTAGAAAAGGAGAGTCTGGAAAACCAGGAGGTTTATGTGGCTCAATAGAATACAATAATAAAAACATTATTGGCGATATTACAAAAAACTGTGTATGCGGTTTGTATGGAAATATGGATAAGAAAATTATATCAGGATATAACATATCTGAAAAAGAAATAGGGCTACAATCTGAAATAAAAAAAGGTGAGGCATCTATACAGTTTATAGCAGATGGAAAAGTAAATATTTATAAAATAGAAATAGAGAATATATATGCCAATGCAAAAGAAAAGAATATGGTAATAAAAATAACAGATAAGAGACTGCTAAATAAAACAGGAGGAATTGTTCAGGGAATGAGTGGCAGTCCAATAATTCAAAATGGAAAAGTAATAGGAGCTGTAACTCATGTTATGATAAATGATCCAACAAGAGGATATGGTATATTAGCTGAAAATATGTTGAAAAGTATATAAAAATATGGATTGATTATAGCTTTGCGTTTTGCAAAGCTATTTTTTGTAATAGATGATTTTTAAATCTGAAATTACAAAAAAAGGCAGATTAATTCTGCTTTAAAAATGTAACTGGCGGAAAAATAGGAGAAAAAAGGAATAATAAAAAATCAGATAAAAATAGAATGTCCATATAAGTAAATGAATAGAATAAAAGGAACTTGTAAATAGATTATAATAGTGCCTTATAATAGTGAAAAAAAGAATTCGCAAAAAAATCAAGAAATAAGTAGAAAAATGTAGTATACTAATATTTAATGTAGAGAATATGAAAAATAAACTTCTATGATATTTAAGTAAGAGAAGTTACAGGAGGAATTTATGGCAAGAAATAATGCAGATTTAGCACATGAAATAGAAGAATTAATAAAGAAATACAATAAGAAACCTGAGAAAAAGATTAAAAAAAGAGATATTATAGAACTTTTCCAGCAATGTGAAGTAATTGTTGCTGCAAAAGTTGATTACAGCGACTGTCAGATTATGGGTGAATTTATTGAAAATGCATCTCTTAAACCTGATGTTGTAAAAGATGGCAAAAGAACAAGATTAATGCCTGTTTTTACAACATTTGAACAGATACCTGTAGAATATATGGATAATTTTTCACTTATAAGAATGTCTGCTTCAGCAGCATACACTTATATGAACGATTGTGAAGAACTTAACGGATTAGTAATTAATCCTTTTACAGAGGCTAATTTGGAACTTCGCAAGAAGAGAATGACAAATCCTAATTCTGATGCAACAAGAAATTTTGGCAACACAATTCAGCCTAAAAGAGCAGAAAAACCTGTTGTAAATCAGGGAGAAGCCTTAATCATATACAATAATCAGAAGTTTGTAATAAACAAAAGTCCTTTTGTAATCGGACGTGAAAATGCGGATATTACAATACCGGAAACTTATATTTCAAAGATTCACGTAATTATTTCATATAAGGATGGTAAATACAGAATCGCAGATTACGATTCAACCAATGGAACAAAAGTTAACGGAACAAAATTAAGACCAAAAGTTTATTATGAAATCCGTGACGGATATGAAATAGAATTGTCAGAAAAAGAAAAAATGATTGTTTACATAAATTAATTTTTTGCCGACGCAAAAAGTGTTTTATCGACCTGAATTTTTGAAAAAAACAGATAAAACTATCTATTATTGTTACATTAAAAAATATATGTAAACCACATTGTCGAATAATGGCATTTTATGCGATTTCTTTAAGTTGAATAACGGGAAAATTCAAACTATAATCTTCTCTGTCAACAAAATATAACAGTACTGTTGTTGAAAGTTATATAGTTATGCAGATTAAAATAATAAAAGAAATTGACAGGAGGATAGTATGAATAAAATTAGTGTGGCAGTGGTAGATGATAATGAGAAGATAGTAGAGACTATTTGTAATGAATTAGAGAGGGACGAGGAAATTAACATAGTCGGAAAAGCAAAAAATGGCGAGGAGGCTTTTGATATAATAAAGAAAACCAATCCTGATGTTGTGGTCTTGGATTTGATAATGCCAAAGATGGACGGATTATCATTAATGAACAAGATACATAAGGACGGTTCAATTATAAAGCTTCCTTTTTTTATAATTACATCAGCAATAAGCAATGAAACAGTAATTCAGGATGCTTTCGGTTATGGAGCAGGTTATTATATGCTTAAACCTTTTGAAACAGAAATGATAGTTGAAAGGGTAAAAACAGCAAAAAGTTATAACAAACGTTTGCCTGATAACAAGAAGTTTGTTGCAGCCTACGAGGACAAGAAGAAATTTATGGACAGAAACATTGAAAGTGATGTAACAAACATAATCCACGACGTAGGTGTGCCGGCTCATATTAAAGGTTACCAGTATTTAAGAGAAGCAATTATTATGTCGGTAAATGATCCTGAAATGCTTAATTCCATTACAAAGATTTTGTATCCTACAATTGCAAAAACATTCCAGACAACATCAAGCAGGGTAGAGCGTGCAATAAGGCATGCAATTGAGGTGGCATGGAACAGAGGAAAAATGGACACAATAGACGAATTGTTCGGTTATACCATAAATGCAGAGAAAGGAAAGCCTACAAATTCAGAATTTATTGCATTAATTGCAGATAAAATCAGATTAGAATACAAATGCAGATAATTAGTACTTTAATTTGAGCTGATTTTCTAGTATTATATACGTAAGAAACAAAATCCAAAAAAGAGACGACTTGGAGGAAAAATATATGAAAAAAATATTATTTGCAGCGTCAGAATGCGTACCTTTTATTAAGACAGGGGGGTTGGCAGACGTAGTTGGTTCATTGCCTAAGAGTTTTGACAAAGAAGAATATGATGTACGTGTTATTATTCCTAAATATATGTGCATTGACCAGAAATGGAAAGACCAGATGACATACATTGACCATTTTTATATGGACTTATGTTGGAGAAAACAGTATGTTGGAATTATGGAACTTGAATACGAAGGAGTGAAGATTTATTTTATTGATAATGAATATTACTTCGGCGGAGAAAAGCCATACAGTGATGCAAGATATGACTTAGAGAAGTTTGCATTCTTTTCAAGAGCAGTCCTTTCAGCTTTGCCAGTTATAGATTTCAGGCCGGACGTAATACATTGCCATGACTGGCATACTGGTTTAATTCCAGTATACTTAAAAGACAGTTTTGCAAGCGGAGAGTTCTATCAGGGAATTAAGACTATAATGACTATTCACAATCTTAAATTCCAGGGAGTATGGGACATTGACACTATTAAGGATATTGCAGGATTGTCAGATTACTATTTTACATCTGATAAGCTTAAAGATTATGACAATGGTAACTACTTAAAGGGTGGTATAGTTTACGCAGATATGGTAACTACAGTTAGTGATACATATGCAGAAGAGATTAAGACACCATTCTTTGGAGAAGGATTAGACGGATTACTTAGAGCAAGATCTAATTGCCTGAGAGGTATTGTTAACGGCATTGATTACGATGAATATAATCCGGCTACAGACAAGTACATTGACAAGAACTTCTCAAAGGCTAATTTCAGAAAAGAAAAGGTTAAAAACAAAACAGCACTTCAGAAAGAATTAGGCTTGGAAGTTAATCCAAAGAAGATGATGATTGGTATTGTAAGCCGACTTACAGACCAGAAGGGATTTGACCTTATCTCATGTGTAATGGATGAAATGTGTCAGGATGCAGTTCAGTTTGTTATATTAGGAACAGGTGAAGAACGTTATGAAAATATGTTCAGACACTTTGACTGGAAATATGGCAAGAGCGTATCAGCTAACATTTACTATTCAGAAGAACGTTCACACAAAGTATACGCAGCTTGTGATGCATTCTTAATGCCATCATTATTTGAACCATGTGGATTAAGCCAGCTTATGAGTTTAAGATATGGTACATTACCTATCGTAAGAGAGACAGGTGGATTAAAGGATACAGTAGAACCATATAACGAATATGAGAACACAGGAACAGGTTTCTCATTCTGTAATTACAATGCTCACGAAATGATGGGTACAGTAAGATACGCTGAACACGTATATTATGACAAGAAACGTGATTGGAACAAGATGGTTGAAAGAGCAATGTCAGTTGACTTCTCATGGAAAACATCAGCAAAGAAATATCAGCAGTTATATGATGATTTAATTGGATAAAACTAATCAGATAATTGAATTAAAGAATAAAAAGAGTTGTTACTTAAGGTAGCAGCTCTTTTTTTGACTAACTAAAAAATCCTATTAATTAAAAATCTTTACGCATATTTGAAAATGGATTGAAATAATGCTTTGTATTGTATTTAGTAGATAGACGTTAGGATTGAATACACTATAGAATTTTGCTAGAATTATGAAGATAACCAAAGATATAAAAGACACTTAATAAAAAATGGAGGGAGATTATGCTTGCAATAATCGAAGAAATAAGAAACGAAGACGAGAAAAGTATACTTTCAGATTGGTATAAGAAGTATAACCGAATAATGAGGAAAAAAGCCTACGATATAATAGTTGATTATCATACAGCAAATGATATGGTAAATGAGGCTTTTATAAAAATAATTCAGAATTTTGAAAAAATAAATAAATTAAATTGTCACGCAAGGTCTTATTATTTCGTTATAACTATTAGAAGCGTTTGTATAGACTATTTAAGGAAGAACAAAATTAAATCAAAGTATTTAGATGAATACGTCACAGAAGAACAGGTTATCAACACTAATATGTCAGAAAAAAGACATATTAATGAATTTGAAAAAAGTGAAATGTATATTGATTTAAGCAATGCTCTTTTGAAAATGTCAGAAAGAGACAAGGAGCTTCTAACTTATCGCTACACAATGGAAATGTCATCAAAAGAAATTTCCCAAATAACAGGGATTAAGGAAAGCAATGTTAATTCTTATATTAGAAGAGCGAGAGAAAAACTTCTAAAAATATTTAATGGGGAGGTATAAGGCATGAAGAAAAGACAAATAAATGATGAAATGATGGATAGCGTACTTAAAACAACGTTGTCAGAGTATCAGGAAGAAGAAGGACGAAAGATATTAAAAGAGGCAGAAGAATTAAACAAAACAGATGAGTATGCTCCAACAAAACAGCAAATAAAAGAATTTGAAAAAATCAGCAAAAAGCAGCTGTGCAAAAAGAAAATTAAATCATTGAGCTTTAAATTAAAAGTATATAGAACAGCAACAGCTCTTGGAGTACTTTTGTTAATTTTCAACATCTCAGTTGTATCAGTGCCGGCAATGAAAGAGAAAACCTTGGAATTTTTTATGAAAACATATGATGACCATACTGATATTGGAAAATATCCGGGAGAAAAAGTAGAGGATGTTAAAAATGTATCAGATGACAGGTTTACAATAAAGTTAAGCAAAGAATATGAAATAACATATCTGCCGAAAGGATTTAAAATGACAAATATGAATAAGGATGAAGCAGGATGGAGTGCTGATTATTATAAAGACGCAGATATGATATCTTTCAAACAAAAATCAATTGAAGGAGGAGATGTAGGAATAGATACCGAAAATACACAAAAATCATATGTAGATATTAATGGACATAAAGCGTTAGTGAATGAAAAGAAAAATGATAAAGTAATATCTATAGTGTGGAGGCAGGATGAAAGTGTTATAAGTATTATTTGCATTAACGTTAATAAAGATGAAGTTATAAAAATTGCTAATAGTGTTAAAAGTGTAGATTAAAACATAGAAATGACTCTTCGGATAAGTTAAAAAAACCGAGGAGTTTTTTTATTAAAAAAATTTTTTGAAAAAATTTAAAATACATTGTCACTTTTTTCATTCTGGTTCGTTGTATTTAATAAGAGAGCTAAATTGGTGACGAAAACAGTGAAAATAGGAGGTACGAAATGAAAAAGAAATTATTTACCATAATATTAGCATTTGTAATGATGACATCATTTATTGTTGAAGTATATGCGGAAGAGGCTCAAGACAATTACGGCGTGGAACCGTTCTATACAAATACTTCATTGGTTACAGCAAATTTAAGATTAAGTGGAGCAACTGCAATTTGTAATGCACAAAATGTAATGACAAAGAATAAAAAATCAAAGATAACAATGACTTTACAGAAAAGCAGTGATAAATCCACATATAGCAAAGTGAAAGCATGGAGTCAGGAAAGTACGGGAACAGGAAATAAAACATTGGAAAAAAGAAATGCTATTACTAAGGGATATTATTATAGATTAAGAGTAGTGGTAAGAATATATTCAGGCACTGAGGTGATTGAAAAAATAACAAAATATTCTACAGTTAAATATTATTAAAGAAAGTACGGAAAAATTGGTATATGGGCGTGGGATAAAGAAAGCCAAAAGTCAGTTTAGCTCTAAAAAATAAAATAATTTTCAAAGGAGATACATATATGAGAAAAAATATTAAAATTATAATGGCGATAATGGTAGCAGCAACACTTTTTACAGTTAACAATGCAACTGTAAAAGCTAATATTGACGAAAATAATGCAACGAGTAATGATGCAGCAGTTAAAAAAGTAATTGACAGTATAAAGAGTAATGATTCGTCTGAAATAAATTTATATGATGGAAATGATTTTGAAAGTGTTTCGGAAAAATTGGAAAAATGGAGTGCAGAATCATTATTACCGGCAATAGATATATTAAGTCTTGCTAAACCGGAGAATCATGGAAATGCAGCAGCTGTTGTAGAATATAAAATAACAGGGCTTCCAAGCAACGTTGCAATTCAAAATTTTGTTATAGGTTCAAAATATATTTATGTAACACAACATGATTACAATAATAGAAACAATACATTACTGTCAAGATGTACAATAACAGGAATAAGAGATAGTGAGGATAATTCTATTATTGCAGAATGTAAAAATGGTGATTATATGACATTGAAAGATTTCGGACATGGAGAAAGTCTTGCAATGTCAACATATAATAACAGTACATATTTTTATGTGGGAGCAGCAGTTAATAAAACCAAAAATACTGATGAACGTTGGTCAAAACAAATAGCAAGAATAAAATATGTATCTAAGACAACGCTAAACAATAGCGATGCCAGCAAAATTAGATATTTGAATTATGCAAATACTAATTTAACAAGTGTGGGAACAGTAAATAGAGTAGCCTGTGCAGCATCATCTTCACAGTTTATTATTAGAACACAGGTTACTAGTGGAAAGGTTCAGTATAGCATATATGAATTAAGTGCAATTAATAAAGCTTTTGATGAAGCAGATGGAAGAACAGACAAAACAGTATCATTTAAGGGAAATACAACACTTAAAAAGGCTTGCACTAAATCGTTTGTGCAGTCAAGCAATGCGAATAATTTGGTTTATCCAAATGGTTCATTTCAGGGTATGGATTTAACAAATGGTGGAAATATATATCTAGCAGGTGGTGGGTATAACGATGCTTTTAATAGAGTGGCTAAAATGTCTTCATCTGGCAAATATATATTCAGATGGAATATTACTGAAATAGGACAAAAGAATAATGAGATAGAAGGAATTAAATCAAAAAATACGAAAATATTTTTTGCAATGAAAAGCGAAAGCACTAAAAATGACAAAAGAATTTTTAGTGCTACAGTAAAATAGTGATTTGATTTTAAATTGTACGAATAATTTTTAAAAATCATGCAATAAAATTGGAAAATTATTCGTACAATTATTAAAGAATGGAGGTGCAAAAAATGAAAGGAAATATTAAAAGAATAGGATTGGTGTTACTTACTTTACTTACATTATCATTAGGTACGCTTGTAGTTAATGCAGAAACGAAAGATAGTGATTTCGTAATTGAGAATGGTGTCTTAAAGCAGTACAAAGGTAATGATGATACTGTTTACATACCTGAAGGAGTAACAAAGATTGCTACATATGCATTTAAAAATAATGAAATTTACAATGATAAAAGTACATATGCATTTGAAGATGATAATTATATTTTGCTTACTGATAAATTTTGTGCAAGAAAGATTGTTCTATCATCAACGGTGAAGGAGTTAGAAAGTTATGCAATCCCCACAAGAACAAAGGAATTAGTTTTAAATGAAGGACTTGAGATTCTTGATGATAGTGCATTACTAGATTCATCAATCACGGTTTTAAAACTACCATCCACTTTAAAAAAGATAGGTGATGATGCGTTTTCACTTTATGTAAAAAAGATAACGGGGAATTGCAAGGAAGTAGAAGTGACAGACAAAACATTTATATCTGCTGGTGATTTGAGAGTTTTAGAACTTGCGGGAGTTAAAAATATACCAAAGGGATTATTTAGTGAATGCAGGAAAATTACAAGGATGTCATTAACAGGAAGCTATGCAGAAATAAAAACAACTGACTTAAGAAAACTTAAAAAATTAAGAGCTATAAATACATCAAAAGCAATTCAGGGGAATTTGAAAGAATATTGTAAGAACTTAAAAAATAATAAAATAACTGTGTCGTCTGAAATGAAAAAATTTGGAGATTTTTTTATTGAAAATAAAAAATTAGTTGAATATACAGGAAACAGCGAAATTGTTAAAATTCCAAATGGTGTCAAAGTCATAGGTGAAGGGGCTTTTGCAGGAGAAACAAACATTAAGAAGATTGTTATGCCTAATACTGTACGAAAAATTGAAACAGGAGCTTTTGCAGCTTGTGACATGTTGAAGAGTGTTAAGTTTTCAAAGAAGTTAATAAGTATAGGAGATGAAGCGTTTTGCTGGAATACAATGATGGAAAAATATAATCTTCCAAAATCATTAAAGAATATTGGAAAGAAAGCCTTCAGAAAAAATTATAGTTTAAAAACTGTTAATGTACCTAAAAAGGTTAAAACTATACAGTTTGCAACATTTGAAGATTGCGTAAATTTAAAGAAAGTTAATATGAAATCTGTAACTAATATCGAAAGAAGAGCTTTTTGCGGAGATAAAAAATTGAAAAAAGTAAAGCTTAATAAAAAGGTAAAGGTCGGAAAGAAAGCTTTTCTTTTCACAAAAGTAAAGGGACAGAAAACAACTTAAAATAAAAATAGGATACGAAGGAGGTATTGCTTATGAAAAACATTTTTAAAAGTTTGTGCTTTGGACTGTTGTTAGCATTTACTGTTATTTCAGTGAATCCGGTTAAAGATGTAAATGCTGCAACAAAAACAAAGGTTACTTACAAATTAGACAAAGGTACACTTACAGTTTCAGGAAAAGGTGAAATGCCAAAGAAAATGACTTTTAAAGAAAACAAAAAAATTAAAAAGGTTGTTATAAAAAATGGCATTACATCAATTCCAAAGTACGCTTTTTCAGATTGTAAAAAATTGAAGAAAGTTGTAATTGGAAAAGACGTAAAGAAAATTGGGAAATATGCGTTTAGTCATACGAAAGTAACTAGCGTAAATATACCGAATAAAGTGAAGAAAATTGAAACGGGAACTTTTGCTTACTGTAAGAAACTTAAAAAAGTGAACATAGGAAAAAAGGTTACTAAAATAAAAGGTTTTGCATTTTGGAATTGCAATAATATCAAGAAAATAGAAATTCCAAATAGTGTTAAAGTTATTGAAAAACAGGCATTTTATAAATGCAAAAAACTTGAAAAGGTAAAACTTGGTAATAATGTTCAAACTATAGGAAATGCTGTTTTTCAAACAACAAATATTAAGAATGTTAAAATTCCAAACAGTGTAAAAGCAATGGGAGTGGCAGCATTTGATAGCGATAAAACAAAAATCAATGTGGAAATTCCGGGAAATATTACTGTAGACAAAGCACATTGGATTTCAGTTTGCAATGCAGGAAAAATAACATTTACAACAGATTTAAATATTGAATTAATTCAACATTTGGAAGCTGAAGATTTTGAAGTCTCAAAAAATGATCCGAATTACACGTCAATAGATGGAAACATTTATACAAAAGACGGTAAAACACTTGTAAGGGTAGCTGCATTAAAGAAGAACGTTAGAATTGTTGACGGATGTGAAAATATTTGTACATCAGCATTTCTTTACACACCTTTAGGTTTGAATTGGGAAGCAAAGTTAAGAAAACATATTGATAATCTTTTTATTCCAAAGACAGTTAAAAATATAGATGAAAAAAGCTATATAACATACGAAAGTGAACCTGAAAAGATTACTTCTGAAGAAAGAGCGAAAGTACAAAAAGGAGCAGTGACAATTAATAACATTCAGATTGAAAACAAAAATTTTGATGTCAATATTTTATCTAAACTATTGGATAAAGTTACATGTAACAAAGATGAAGTTTTAAAACAGCTGACAGCTAAATAATAGAATAAACTTAAAATAAAAATAGGGTATGTTTAAAAGAGTTGTTACTTAAGGTAGCAGCTCTTTTTTGACTAACTAAAAATCCTATTAATTAAAAATCTTTACGCATATTTGAAAATGTCAGAAAGGGACAAGGAGCTTCTAACTTATCGCGACACAATGAAAATGTCCTCAAAAGAAATTTCCAAAATAACAGGGATTAAGGAAAGCAATGTTAATTCTTATATTAGAAGAGCGAGAGAAAAACTTCTAAAAATATTTAATGGGGAGGTATAAGGCATGAAGAAAAGACAAATAAATGATGACCATACTGATATTGGAAAATATCCGGGAGAAAAAGTAGAAGATGTTAAAAATGTATCAGATGACAGGTTTACAATAAAGTTAAGCAAGGAATATGAAATCACATATCTGCCGAAAGGGTTTAAACTGAGAGATATGCATAAAGATGAAATAGGATGGGAGGCTAATTACTATAATGAAGATAAACTGATTACGTTTAGCCAGTCATCACTTAATGGAACAGATTTATCCATTGATACTGAAAATACAAAAAACACATATGTAGATATAAATTGACAGCAGGCTTTTATGACTGAAAAGGAAAATCTTGTTAATATGGTATGGCGTGTAGATGAGATTATTATTACTGTTTCAGAAATTGATGTTTCTAATAAAGCAATAATAAAAGTTGCAAGAAGTGTTAAAAAAGTAAAATAGAATAATATATACAAAAACTCTTCGAATAAGTGAAAAGATTCGAAGAGTTTTTTGAAAAAAATAAGTTAATTTAAAATAAATTGTCACTTTTTTCATTCTGGTTCGTTGTATTTAATAAGAAAGCTAAATTGGTGACGAAAACAGTGAAAATAGGAGGTGCAAAATGAAAAAGAATTTATTTACTATAATATTAGCATTTGATTTTAAATTGTATGAATAATTTTTAAAAATTATGCAATAAAATTGGAAAATTATTCGTACAATTATTAAAGAATGGAGGTGCAAAAAATGAAAGGAAATATTAAAAGAATAGGATTGGTGTTACTTACTTTACTTACATTATCATTAGGTACGCTTGTAGTTAATGCAGAAACGAAAGATAGTGATTTCGTAATTGAGAATGGTGTCTTAAAGCAGTACAAAGGTAATGATGATACTGTTTACATACCGGAGGGAGTAACAAAAATTGCTTCAGATGCATTTAAAAGAGAATATAGTGACTATGAAAAATGGGGTATGTACAGTGGAGATATGACTGAAAGAGATAACAGTTTTATGCTTAAAGATAAATTCTATGCAAGAAAAATAGTTCTATCATCAACTGTAAAAGAAATAGAAAGTTTTGCTATTCCTCAGAATACAGAAGAGTTGGTTTTGAACGAAGGACTGGAAATTCTTGATGATGCAGCTTTATACGATGTATCAGCCACTACATTAGAGATACCGTCCACATTAAAAAAGATAGGTAATGATGCGTTTTCACTTACTGTAAAAAAGATAACAGGAAATTGTAAAGAAGTAGAATTAGCAGACAGAGCTTTTAGGTATACAGAGAATTTGAGAGTTTTAGAACTTGCGGGAGTTAAAAATATACCAAGGGGATTATTTAGTGAATGCAGGAAAATAACAATGATGTCATTAACAGGAAACTATGCAGAAATAAAAGCAACTGACTTAAGAAAACTTAAAAATTTAAGAGCTGTAAATACATCAAAAGCAATTCAGGGAAATTTGAAAGAGTATTGTAAGAACTTAAAAAATAATAAAATAACCGTGTCATCTGAAATGAAGAAATTTGGAAAGTTTCTTATTGAAAATAAAAAACTCATTGAGTACACAGGAAATAGTGAAGTTGTTAAAATTCCAAAAGGAGTTAAAGTTATAGATGATATAGTTTTTCGTGGTGAAAATAAAATTAGAAAAATCGTAATGCCTAATACTGTAAGAACAATTGGAAAAGAAGCTTTCGATTCATGTGAAAGACTTACTGAGATTAAATTTTCTAAGAAACTTACAAAGATTGGAGACTATGCATTTAGTAATTGTACAAGGATGAAAAAGTATAATCTTCCAAAAACAGTAAAGAGTATAGGTAAATGTGCATTTAGATGGAACTACAGCTTAAAAACTGTTAATGTACCTAAAAAGGTTAAAACTATACAGTTTGCAACATTTGAAGATTGCGTAAATTTAAAGAAAGTTAATATGAAATCTGTAACTAATATCGAAAGAAGAGCTTTTTGCGGAGATAAAAAATTGAAAAAAGTAAAGCTTAATAAAAAGGTAAAGGTCGGAAAGAAAGCTTTCCTTTTCACAAAAGTAAAGGGACAGAAAACAACTTAAGTAAAATATAATAAACTTAAAAAATAGGGTATGGTAAAAAGGAGCAGATTAAGGAGAATCTGCTCCTTTGGGGAACGTGGAAATGACGATAAAGTTTAGTATTAAAAACTTTTTTAGTATTAAATTCTTTAGCATTAAAATGAATTGGTTTGTAACTTTTTTCTTCCTGGTTCGTTATATTTAATGAGAAGGTTAAATTATAAAAATGATAGGAAGGAGTGAAAAAACGAAGAGATGCAAAAGTAATTTAATTCTAAATAAAAACAATCAAAAGAACAAAAAGGAGACAAGCGTATGAAAAAGAAGATGAGTAAAATAACAGCATTGTTAATGAGTGCTACTGTATTGTTTAATGTAAATGTATTGGCAGAAGAAAATAGTTTATATGTTGAAAATGTTGAAAATTATACTTATTCAAGTGGATATTTGGATAGAGATGATTTCGATTCAGATGAAAACTATCAAAAATATTTTCAAACATTAGACTGGACAGATAAAATTTCAACACTTTCAATGCCGGATTTAAAACCTAAAAAGACCGTACAATCGGATATAACATATAAATTCGATTATGGAAAGGCTACAAGTTCTAATGCAATTCAGAATTTTTGTTTTGCAAGTGATGGTTATATGTATATTACACAAAATGCAAGCTCTAATGAGGGGTATAATAAAACAGCAGTGGCAGGTGATGTTATTTTATCAAGATGTGAATTAAAAGGAGAAAGTATAAGTGTAATTGACAGCATGATTTTAAAAGGAGTAGGACACGGACAAACTTTAGAAAATTATACATATAAGTCTAAATCATATTTTTTAATATCAACAGAATCTAATTTTGCAGGAAACAAGTATTGGTCAACGCAGATAGGCAGAATACAATACAAAGCAAATACAACAATAAATGCATTAAACATTAACAGATTAAATTATTTGTCATATGCAAACAAGAGTATGACAAGTGACGGCTCAGTTAAAAGGTGTGATGCAGCAATATCCTCTAATAATAACTATTTGTTGATTTGGTCAAAGTTATCAAAAGATAAAAGTGAGCCAATACAATATAGCTGTTATGATTTTAACGTGATAAATCAAGAATTAGATAAAGCAACAAAAGTATCTTTTAAGGCAAATAAAACATTAAGGAATGCATGTAAATATTCAATTATACAGAAAGGGGATAAAAAAATATTTCCACAAAGTTCATTTCAAGGAATAGAAGTAACTAATAATATGAATATGTATATTGCATCGGGAGGTACAACAGATGAACCTTGGATATGTAATGTTACAAAGAGTGGTACGTGGAAGAGCACAGTGAAAGTATGTTTTAATAAAATAAATGCTTTCGAAATGGAAGGGATAAAAATAAGAGGAGATTACTTGTATTTTGCAGCAAAAGTATCAGATAAAAATTGCAAAATAGGAAGAATATTAAAGAGTAATCTAGATTAGTAAATGATAAAATATGCAATAAAATTGTAATTCTTTATGTATAAATAATATAGAAAAATTAAAAAATCAGGAGGTATGACCATGAAAAAGATTGTAAAAAGCTTGTGTATAGTACTGTTATTAGCATTTGTTTTTACTGCGTCTAACCATGTTAATGAAGTAAAAGCAGCAACTAAATCTGAAGTAACGTATAAACTAAAGAAAGGTACACTTACAATTTCAGGAAAAGGTGATATGCCAAAAAAAATGACATTTGAAAGAAACGGAAAAATTAAAAAAGTTGTTATTGAAGATGGAATTACTTCAATTTCCAAGCATAGTTTTTCGTTTTGCAAAAATTTAAAAACTGTTGTTATAGGAAAAGATGTAAGAAAAATTGGAAATGGAGCATTTTCTTATACTAAAATAACAAGTGTAAAAATACCAAATAAAGTGAAAGTAATAGGTGCAGGAGCATTTGAAAACTGCAAGGAACTAAAAAAAGTTAAGATAGGCACAAAAGTTAATACAATAGATGTAAGAGCGTTTGCAGAATGCAGAAAAATAACAAAGGTAAAAATTCCCAACAGTGTAAAAATAATTGGAAGAGGAGCTTTTTTCAGATGTAAAAAGCTCAAATCTGTAAAACTGGGGAAGAAGGTTAAATTTATAGGCAGTACTGCTTTTCAAACGACAGCCATCAAAAAAATAAAAATACCTAATAGTGTAAAAGTAATGGGGTTAGCAGCCTTTAATAGTAACAAGATAAAAATAAATGTAATAATGCCTGGAAATGTTACATCCCAAATAAATTATAATGTAGCAATCTATGACGCAGGAAAAATAACATTTACAACAAATTTGAACATCGAATTAATGCAACATTTAGAAGCGGAAAATTTTGAAGTGTCAAAAAATGATCCCAATTATACAACTATAGATGGAAACATTTATACAAAGAATGGAAGAACACTTGTAAGGGTACCTGCATTAAAGAAGAATGTTAGAATTGCTGACGGATGTGAAAATATTTGCACTTCTGCATTCCGTTACACTACTATAGACAGAAAAAATTGGGAAGCACAATTAAACAAAAACATAGATAAGCTATTTATACCTAAAACAGTTAAAACTATAGATGAAAATAGTTATATAACATATGGAAATGAAATTAAGATAGATGAAAAAGAACGTAACATAGTAGAAAAGCGTGCAGTAGCGATTAACAACATTGAAATAGAGAATAAGAATTTTGATGTTGAGATTTTGTCTAAGTTGTTAGATCAGGTTACATGTAATAAAGGCGAGGTCTTAAAACAATTGGTAACTAAATAAAAGAATAAACTTAAAAAATAGGGTATGTTTAAAAGGGCTCTTTGTCAAGAGTGGGGTAAAAAGATTTTTGACACAGTTGTGAACCATTGTTCACAACTGTGTTTTCTCTTTTAAGCGTGAATAAAACATTGACTGAAAAAGGGAAAAGCCAATCTATGTTTTAAACACACCATTACGTGCAGTAACGGAAAGTTTTATCAGTTAATATTCTGGCAAAAATTAATCCTAATGGAAGAGCCATAATAATCATAATAGCTAATGAGAACCATGAGACAGCTTCCGTAAGTGACATAATGCCAAAATTGTAAATTGCTCTGTATAAATAAAGTCCCGGAACCATAATTACAATGGAAGGAACGGTAAGGGATATTCGTGGATATCCATTATTGCTTTTTATGAAAGAAGCAAGAAGCCCGGCTGTTAGGGCACCAATAAAAGCTGCCACAGAGTAAGGCATGTGTGTAAAATCTATAAGTTCTAAACGGAGTGTGTTTGCAACTGCACCAATACAGGCGGCTGTTGCAGCCATTGGTATAGAACTGTTAAACATAATTGAGAAACCAAATACACCACAAAAACTTGTTATTATTCTTAATACTAATAGTAAAATTTTACTCATATGTATTGTTGTGAAATCCTGTGGTTGTAGCTTTAACAGAAGTGCCATAATCCAGGCAAACATTGTTGCTACTAATATAATTATTATTGAGTATGTTAATCGTTCAAGACCTGAACGTAAATCTAGCTTAGCAAGGTCAATGCCGCTTGTTATAAATGGAAAGCCGGGAATTATAAATAACATGGAGCATATATATCCGGCTTCATGTACATGGGCAATACCAAGCACAGACTCAGCAACATTAAAACAAATGGCATAAACCAAACATGCGATTGAAATTGATGCTGCTATATTTAAAAATAATGTAAAATGATGTTTTATAAGCTTTGTACGGACAATATTTCCAACACCGGCTGCAATAAAAGCAAAAAGCATTTCAATTGGCCCGCCTCCAAGAAGAAATGTAAAACCACAACAGGCAAAAGCTGCAGCAAGACCTAATTTAACAGGAGAATACAATGTATGAATTTTCTCTATTTCATCAAGTCGTTTGTGAATTTCTTCACCGGTCAAATGGGCGTCTTCCTTTGGAAAGTTGTCAACAAATTGTTCCATTCTGTAAAGCTTTGAAGTATTAACCCCTGTGTTAGCTATACTAAGAGACTGTGAAACACAGTCTTTTCCATCAAAACAGTTAAATTCAATGGACATAAGTCCAACATCAACTGTACATGTAACATGAAGTTCCTTTGAAAGTCTGTTCATTGAAGTTCTTACACGCCATGCACCTGTGCCACAGGAAAGCATAATTAAACCAACTCTGCCAATAACAGATGCTTTTTCAATCAAACCTGACTCTTTAATTAATGTATTACTGTCATCACCGGTATAATCATGCCATGGAATTTCCATATGGTTTTTTTCCATAATATCAATGTAATTATTTGTTGGCATATATAATCGCCTCTGCTTTCGCTACATGTTTTTCTAAATGTTTTAAAAAGATGGAATTTGGAAGAAATATTCCAATTTCATCATATCTTTTATTATTTTCCACAAGTGAGTCCTGACCGTAAAAAACAAATGCCATAGGGAGATTCTTTTCAAGTTCAATCATTAAGTCCCAAACTGCTGAATAGGCTTCGGCTTCAGTTTTGTTAGCCGTTACAGTGTCAGGCAATTCTCTAATAATTAATATACCTGTATTTTTTTCAAGAATCTGCTGCTTCATTTCCATATTGTCTGAAGTGTATTTATGATTATAGCTATATGCTTTTGCAAGATATATTTTTTTATTGTTATTTAATTCTTTATATATTTCATGAAAATGATTGTAGTCTTTTTCGTGAACTTTTGATTTATACTTTGGAAGTAATAATCCATTATCGTCGGTCATAATTACAGGATTTTCTATTCCGTCAGCATTAAATCTATATGGAATCAGATATGAATTTCTAAGTAAATCAAATATAGTATTTTCACAAATAGCCATCAAAAAGGCTGATAAATCTCTATTGTGATAAGCATTGAATAATGCCTGTGAGAATTCTAATGGAGATAAATAGCTATTGATTTCATCATCGCAAAAAAGATAATTGCAAAATGTTTCCTGAAGTTTTTCGCATGCCCAGGGATCATTAAGAATTTTCTGAAATAACACTTCTGTTTTTTCTTCTCTTGGAAAAATTGTTCCTTCTCTCATACAACTCACACCCTTTCTTGAAAATTTCATTCGGCTAGATTATACTATGATTATAGAAATAAGTAAAAATCATAATTGATATGATAGCAATAAGTAATTAATATACCAAGGAGAATGCCATGAATGTAAATTTAGATTATTATAAAATTTTTTATTATGTTGCTAAATATGAGAATTTTACAAGAGCAGCTCAGGCATTAGGTAACAGTCAGCCTAATGTTACAAGAGCAATGAATTGTTTGGAACAACAGATTAACAGCACTTTATTTGTTAGAACGAACAGAGGTGTGCAGCTTACACAGGAAGGAAAGCGTTTATATGAACATGTGTCAATTGCTATGGCACAACTTTTAGAGGCAGAGGAAGAACTGGCTGACGATGAAGGAATTTTTCAGGGAAGTATTTCTATTGGAGCAAGCGAAACTGCCTTAAATATATTTTTATTAGATATTCTAAAATCCTTTCACAAAATGTATCCAAAAGTAAGACTAAAAATATATAACCATTCAACGCCACAGGCAATTGAGGCTGTGAAAAGTGGCAAGATAGATTTTGCAGTTGTATCAACACCTGTAAAGGTTAAGTCGCCTTTAGAAAAAACAATCTTATGTTCATTTAAGGAAATATTAATAGGTGGAACTGATTTTGAGCATATAAAAGATGACAATATTTCTTTAAAAAATCTTAAAGACTATCCATTAATTAGTTTGGGGCAGGAAACTACTACATACGATTTTTATAATAAGATATTTTTAAAATATGGTATTGAACTTAATCCTGACACGGAGGTGGCAACTACAGACCAGATTATTCCTTTGGTAAAGTCAGATTTAGGAATGGCATTTGTTCCTGAACCTATGGCAAGAGAAAGTATTGAGAAAAACGAAATTGTTGAGATTTCTTTAAAAGAAAAAATTCCTAATAGAGAAATATGTATTGTGCATGATTGCCAGCATCCACTTAATTCTGCAGCACGAAAATTAAAAAATGAAATATGTTCCTGTTAGAGTTTCTCTTCTGCAGAACCGGCTTTGTCATTGCTTGCATAGGCTCAGCCGTAGGTATGGAAATTGTTTCAGGTTGGATGGATGCAGTGTCAATTTACATCTGTCCATTGGGAGCCATGCTTGCAGCAATAATGTTTTTCTGTGCTTTTTTTATTTCATTTGCTATAATAATTACGGATATATTTAATAAAAAATATAAGAAGAAATGTTATATGACAGCAAAGGAGAATATAAATGAACATTAGATTAGCAGAAGAAAAAGATATAGATTCAGTAATTAAATTACTAACACAGGTTTTAAATATACATGCAAAAATCAGACCGGACATTTTTATTGGTGGAACAACAAAATATACAAAATAGGAATTAATGGAAATTTTTAATGATGCTAACAGACCTGTGTATGTGGCAGTAGATGAGAATGACAGTGTTATGGGATATGCTTTTTGTATAAAGAAGAAACAGCCATTTTCAACTAATATGGTGCCGTTTGATTCTTTATTTATTGATGATTTGTGTGTGGATCAAAATATTAGAGGAAAACATGTAGGGCAGAAGATTTTTGAGCATGTTAAGGAAGAAGCAAAGAAAATGGGCTGTTATGAAGTTACACTTAACGTTTGGGAAGGCAACGATATAGCCCGCAGATTTTATGAAAAAATGGGTATGGTTCCAAAAGAAACACAGATGGAATTTATTTTAAAATAGAGAATTAATTATGATTTGAAAGTAGTGGTCCATGTAGATTCTATTGTCTATACTAAAAATAGGGTATGTTTAAAAGGAGCAGTTTAATGTGAATCTGCTCCTTTATTAAATGTAATTAAATTTCTTTTATTCCTGTTATGTCAGGAGATATGTTCATTGAGTAGTTGGTGTGATAGATTACAAATCCGGGCATTGCACCGGCAACTTTTTTGATGTGTTTCTTTTGAATGTAATCTATTTCAACCTTGTCCTGAGCCTGTCCCTTTGAAAAATGAGCGGCAAGTCTTGCAGCTTCCTCGAAAGTTTTGTCAGGTAATTCACTGTTGTTAGCTTTTACAATAACGTGTGAACCGGGGAAAGTTTTGCTATGGAACCACCAATCGTTTCCTGTGGCAACTTTAAATGTAAGTTCTTCATTTTGAATATTGTTTTTGCCAACAAATATATCAAAGCCGTCTGAGGAGACGAAGTGAAGTGGCTTACTAAGGTTCTTTTCTTTTTTGTTATTTGTTTTCTTATGTTTAATGTAGCCTGTCTGAACAAGTTCCTGCTGAATTGCCTTTAAGTCATGCTCGCTTGTTGCCATATCAATTGATACGTTGATTGTTTCAAGATAATCAATTGATGCTTTAGTTGTCTTAATAATATCAATTAATGCATCCCCTGTACGCTTTAACTTGGCATACTTGTAATAGAACTTTTTGGCATTATCTATAGGAGATAATGTTTCATCTAATGGAATTGTAATAGGCTCTCCTGTGTAGAAATTCTCGGTTTCAAATTTCTTGGTACCAGGTTCAATTGAATATCCGTAGGCAGTGAGAATTTCGCCATATACTTTGTATTTATCTTTTTTCTCAGTGTCCTTCATCTGCTTAAGCTGAATATTGTATTTCTTTCTGTCTCTTTCAAGAGCAGTGGAAACAATACGTCTTAAGTCAGAAGATTTCTGACGCATTCTTGTGTAAAGATTCTTTTTTGAATAAAAGTCTTCCAATAATAAACTAATACTTTCGTAATTAGTTGCAGTGCAATCACCATATATTGAAAGCGGAACAGCACCAAAGTCTTCAGGCTTGCCATTTTTCTCATATATTACAGGAGTGAAGTTTCCATCTTTAATTCGGTTAATTAACTGATAAAAACTCATCCAAATAAGATTCTGGTCACCGTGTGCCAAAACATTGGCGGGCATTGAAGAATCAAGTTTGTTCTCAAAGCAAAGACTTTCAGCTATGGCAGGACTAATTCCTGTATAAGATGTAAAGATTGCTTTTGAAACAGGCATAGCATTTGAAAAAACAGTTTCCATAAAAGATTCTCTTGTAGCTTCCATTGGATTGTGTTTATCCATGGTGTCCGGAATAAAATAAGGTTTACCCGGCAATACCTGTCTTACGGAACTCATTACAGAAGTAATATGTTTAATACTGTCGATTATCATATTGTTGTCGTCCGTAAAAATAATATTGCTGTGTTTACCCATCAATTCAATTATAAGATGCTTGATTTTTATGTCGCCAAGTTCATCAAGATGTTGAATTTCAAAATCAACGATTCGCTCAAGTCCAGGCTGTGTTATACTGACAATTCTTCCATTATTAATATGTTTTCTAAGTAACATACAGAAATTAGGTGCTGTCATTGGACTTGGTTTGTTATTATTTGTAAAATATATTAAAGGAAGGCTTGCGTTAGCACTAAGAAGCATTCTATATTGAGACTTGTCAGCTTTAAATGTAAGCATAAGCTCATCTGATTCTGTCTGTGCGATTTTATATATCCTTCCATCTTTTAAAGTGGTGTTGAATTCTTTAACAAGAGCAGCCACTGTAACGCCGTCAAAAGCCATAATATTTCTCCTATTATAATGTGTTTATGAATAATACATCTTGCAAGAAAAGAAGAGTACTAATCATTGTGTTTAAAATACTAGTAGAATTTTATTATTATTTCTTTATTAAGTCAACCTTGACGGTAGGGCTTTCTTGAATTATAATAAAGTGAATTATGACTATAACTAGGTCATAAACTATAAAAACCTTTGGAATACGGTATTGGAACATTTTTTCTAATATACATGTGTTCTAAGGCCGGGAGATAAAAATGTTAAAAAGTATGACGGGATTTGGCAGGTTTGAGGCTTCAGAAGGTGACAGAAAGGTTACTGTAGAGATTAAGTCTGTTAATCACAGATATTTAGAGTTAGGCATTAAATTACCTAAGAAGCTTAATTTTCTTGAAGGTGAAATAAGAAATGAGTTAAAGAAGTATGTTGAAAGAGGAAAAGTTGACGTATTTATTACTTATGAAAATCAGGGAGAGGGCAATGAATGTGTAAGATATAATCCTACACTTGCAAGGGAATACTTTGAATGTTATGCAAGAATAAGTGAGGATCTTGGCATTGAGAATGATGTAAGAACAAGCTACATTATGAGAAGTCCTGATGTTATAACCATTGAGAATGAAGCTGATGACGAAGAGATTATTAAGTCTTTAGTTATTAAGGCTATTGACGGAGCAGCAGAGAGACTTGTTGAAACAAGAATTGCTGAAGGTGAAAGACTGAAAACAGATTTAATTAAGAAATTAGACGGTATGGTTTTAAATGTTCAGTTTATTACTGAAAAGTCACCGATTATTGTTGAAGAATACAAGGAGAAAATAACAACAAGGATTCATGAATTGTTAGAAGAAACTCAGATTGATGAAGCAAGAATTGCTCAGGAAGTTACAATGTTTGCTGACAAGGTTTGTGTTGATGAAGAACTTGTAAGACTTGACAGTCATATTAAGGCTATGAAGGAAGCGTTAATTAATGGCGGAACAATCGGAAGAAGATTGGACTTTATAGCACAGGAAATGAACAGGGAAGCTAATACAACATTATCTAAGACAACTGACAAGGAGATTTCTGATAAGGCTATTGAGCTTAAAACAGATATTGAAAAGGTTAGGGAACAAATTCAAAATATAGAGTAGGTCATATTATGAAAAAAGGTAAGTTATTAATTATTTCAGGTTTTTCCGGAGTTGGAAAAGGAACAGTTGTAAAATATATTCTTGATAATTATTCAGATTACAAGATTTCAATTTCAGCCACAACAAGAAGTCCCAGAGAGGGCGAGGTTGACGGTACACATTATCATTTCCTTACAACTGAAAAGTTTGAAGATATGATTAAGAATAATCAGCTTTTGGAGTATGCTAATTATGTAGGTAATTATTACGGAACTCCAAGAGATTTTGTTGAAAAGAACATAAATGAAGGTAATAACGTTATTCTTGAGATTGAAACTCAGGGTGCTCTTCAGGTTAAGAAGATGATGCCTGAGGCAGTTATGATTTTCGTTTTACCACCTAATGCAGATACACTTAAAGAAAGACTTGTTGGAAGGCAGACAGAGACTATGGAAGTTATTAACAAGCGTTTAAGCAAGGCTGCAGAAGAAACAGGTGTTATTGATAAATATGATTATTTTGTAATAAATGATGAGATTGCAGATTGTGCAGCATGTATTAATGACATTGTAACAGACAATAATCCGGAACTTATAGGTTCTGATTGTGTTAATAAGATTAAAAATGATATTTTAAAGTTTTCGAAAGGAGAATAAATATGTTACATCCATCATATTCAGATTTAATGGCAGTAGCTAACAGTGAGGTTGAAGATGGCGAACAGCCGGTAGTACAGAGCAGATATTCTATCGTTATGGCTACATCTAAAAGAGCTAGACAGATTATTGCAGGTGATGCACCTTTAGTTGAAAAAGCAGAGGGAAAGAAGCCTTTATCAATAGCTGTAGAAGAGCTTTATAATTCTAAAATTAAGATTTTAGGAGATGATGAGGAAGAATAAGTGTCAGTAGTGACACTTTTTTTCTATAATCTTATAGAGGAGTGTATATTTGAAGATTTTATTTGTATCTCTTGGCTGTGATAAGAACTTAGTAGATTCTGAACATATGTCAGGACTTTTGTCTAAGGCAGGCTATGAATTTACTGATGACGAGACACAGGCAGATATTATCATTATAAATAGTTGTTGTTTCATAAAGGATGCTAAGGAAGAAAGCATTGAGACTATTTTTGAAATGGCAAGATATAAAGAAGAAGGACAGTGTAAAGCTTTAGTTTTGGCAGGATGTCTTGCACAGAGATATCATGAAGAAATTAAAACAGAAATTCCGGAAGTGGATATTTGCATTGGAACAACAGCAATTGACAGCATTGTAAGTGCCCTTGATGATTACTTTAAAGAACATAAGAAGAAAGAATATTTAAAGGACGTTGATTTCCTTGCGGCCGCTAATGCACCACGTAATCTTTCAACTTTGGGCAGTTATGCATATCTTAAGATTGCAGAAGGTTGCGACAAACATTGTACTTACTGTATTATTCCAAAGGTACGTGGAAATTACAGAAGCGTAAAGATGGAATACTTGATAGATGAAGCAAAGAAACTTGCCGAGCAGGGAGTTAAGGAGCTTATTCTTGTAGCACAGGAAACTACAATGTATGGAAAGGATATTTACGGAAAGAAGTCCCTTCATATTCTTTTAAAAGAATTAGCTAAGATTTCAGGTATTTACTGGATTAGAATTTTGTATTGCTATCCGGAAGAAATATATGATGAATTAATTGATGTTATAGCATCAGAAAAGAAGATTTGTAATTATCTGGATTTACCAATTCAGCATGCAAGCGATACTATCTTAAAGAAGATGGGAAGAAGAACAACTAATAAAGACTTGCGTGACATAATCGGAAAGCTTAGAAAGAGAATCCCTGATATTGTTCTTAGAACAACATTAATAACAGGATTCCCGGGTGAAACAGAAGAAGATCACCAGATTAATCTTGATTTTGTAAATGAGATGGAATTTGAACGTCTGGGAGTGTTTACTTATTCAGCAGAGGAGAATACTCCGGCAGCTAACATGCCTAATCAGATTGATGAGGAAGTAAAAGAAGACAGACGTAATGACATTATGGAATTACAGCAGGATATTGTGTTTGACAATTCAGAAAAACACATTGGAAAAACATATATAGCTATGATTGAAGGAAGAATATCCGGTGAAAATGCTTATATGGGACGTACTTATATGGATGTTCCGGGCATTGACAGTAATATTTTCATAATTACAGACGAAGAACTTATGACAGGCGATTTTGTCAAAGTTAAAGTTACAGGTATTAATGACTATGATCTTATTGGTCAGTTAGATGAATAGAATGGAGGAATTTATGAATTTACCTAACAAATTAACAATATTTAGAATTCTATGTATTCCTGTTTTTGTTGTATTAATGTTAGTTAATACTATACCTTACAACAATTATATTGCAGTTGGAGTTTTTATTATTGCAAGTTTAACAGATATGCTTGATGGAAAGATTGCAAGAAAGTATAATCTTGTAACTAATTTTGGAAAGTTTATGGATCCTTTAGCAGATAAACTTTTAGTTAGTGCAGCACTTATCTGTCTTTGCGGAAGCAAGATTCCGGTATGGATTGTTATTATAATTATAAGCAGAGAGTTGTTTATAAGTGGTTTTAGAACATTAGCTGCAGATCAGGGAATTGTTCTTGCCGCAGGATGGTGGGGAAAATTTAAAACAACATTCCAGATGATAATGATTATTGTCCTAATCCTTGATATCCCTCTTAAAGCATTTGATATCATTGGTTGGATTTTAATATGGATATCTCTTGCACTTACAATTATTTCTATGATTGATTATGTGGCAAAGAATATTCAGGTTTTGAAAAATTAATTCTATGAAAAATAACGGAGGAAAATTATGTTGGCGTACAGAGATTTGACTAAAGAACAGTTAGAGGAAGAGTTATTAAAGCAGAAGGAAGCTTACAAGGAGATATGTGCAAAAAATATTAGCCTTGACATGTCCAGAGGAAAACCGGGACCTGACCAGTTAGATTTATCAATGGATATGCTTGATGTATTTAACAGCAAGTCAGAATTAAAGAGTGAAAACGGTTTTGACTGTAGAAACTATGGTGTTATGGATGGTATTCCTGAAGCAAAGAAGTTAATGGCTGATATAATGGGTACTAAGCCTGAAAACGTTATTGTTTATGGAAATGCAAGTTTAAATATTATGTATGATACGGTTTCACGTTCATACACACATGGAGTTAACGGTTCTACACCTTGGTGTAAACTTGAAAAAGTCAAATGGTTATGCCCTGTTCCGGGATATGACAGACATTTCGCTGTTACAGAGCAGTTTGGCATTGAAATGATTAATGTTCCATTGTTAGAAGATGGCCCTGACATGGATATGGTAGAAGAATTAGTAAGTAAGGATGCTGCAATAAAAGGTATTTGGTGTGTTCCAAAATATGCTAACCCTACAGGAACATCTTATTCAGATGAAACTGTAAAGAGAATGGCAGCATTAAAGCCGGCAGCAGAAGACTTTAGAATATATTGGGATAATGCTTATGGAATTCATCATTTATACGATGACGAGGCTAATCAGGATCAGATTCTAGATATTCTTTCAGAATGTGAAAAGGCAGGAAATCCTGATATGGTTTATGAATTTGCATCAACATCTAAGGTAACATTCCCTGGTTCCGGTGTAGCTGCTCTTGCAACTTCAAAGAATAATATTGAATTTATTAAGAAGCAGATGACTATTCAGACAATTGGTCATGACAAAATCAATCAGTTAAGACACGTAAGATACTTCAAAGATATTAATGGAGTTAAAAAGCATATGATGAAACATGCTGAAAAACTCAGACCTAAATTTCAGGCTGTTATTACAATGCTTGACAAGGAATTAAAAGATGCTGACATTGCAACATGGACAAACCCTAAGGGTGGATATTTCATTTCTTTTGATGTAATGGAAGGTTGTGCTAAGAAGATTGTTCAGATGTGTAAGGAAGCAGGAATGGTACTTACAGGAGCAGGAGCAACATATCCTTATGGAAAAGATCCTGAAGATAAAAATATTAGAATCGCTCCATCATTCCCTTCACCTGAAGAATTGGTTGAAGCTAGCAAGATTTTAATTGTTTGCACTAAGATTGCAACAATTGAAAAAATGCTTGATAAATAATGTTAAAAATATTGAACAATATAGAAAATAGGTTACATTGATTTTGTGTAACCTATTTTTTATTTCATATGTAGTATAGCCAAATGAAACTTTGTTATACTTATATGAAAGATTAACTATTATTGCAGGTCTTTTATTATTTTGAGTATTTTTTCTTTTAAAACAGTATCACATTTTTTTAGTTCTAAAATTATCTGTTGGTCAAGTGATTCGTTGTCGGAAGAATATTCTTCGCTGACAACATAGTCAAGGGTTGTGTTCATGGCTTTACATATGTAAACTAACGTGTTAAGTGATACTTTGCTATGGCAGTTTTCGATATTGCTTATATGGCTTACATTTACATCTGCAGCAGTTGCAAGATATTCCTGGGTAAGTCCCATTGAAACTCGTTTTCTTCTGATTTTGTTGCTTATAGCTTTGTAATTAATCTCTTTCATTTTCGCTACCTCATCTTTCTGTTTCATTAAATTTTATTATGAATGAAAATGTTACTTAATAAGCCGTAACTATAAAATGTTTACCTACAGGAAAAATATGGAAAAAGATTAATCAATACATTTAAAAAATCACATTAAATCCCCAGGAATTATAAAAATGTATGATAAAAATTCAATTATTATGTTGCTTATTGAATGAACAAGTAGTAAGATATATTTATGGTTAAAGCAATGTACGATAAATGCTAATTTACACAGAAAGTTCTATAAAAAAATTTCCGTTGGTATTGACAGGACTAAAATATTATATTAATATTATTACGAACACAAGTTCGAAAAGAGAGGAAGACGACGATATGAATAAAGAAGATAAATTAAAAGCATTGGATGCAGCCATTGCGCAGATTGAAAGACAGCATGGTAAAGGTTCAATTATGAAGTTAGGAGATTCAGGTAAGTCTATGAATGTGGAAACTATTCCTACAGGTTCTTTAAGCTTGGATCTTGCTTTGGGTATGGGAGGAATACCTAAGGGCAGAGTAGTTGAAATCTATGGACCTGAATCAAGTGGTAAGACTACTGTAGCTCTTCATATGATTGCGGAAGTTCAGAAGAGAGGCGGAGTTGCAGGTTTTATTGATGCAGAACATGCACTTGATCCTGTATATGCTAAGGCTATAGGTGTTGATATTGATAATTTATATATTTCACAGCCTGACTATGGAGAACAGGCACTTGAAATTACTGAAACAATGGTAAGATCAGGTGCAGTTGACATTATAGTAGTTGACTCTGTTGCAGCATTAGTTCCTAAGGCCGAAATTGACGGCGAAATGGGTGAATCTCATATGGGACAGCATGCACGTCTTATGTCACAGGCATTACGTAAATTAACAGGTATTATGAACAAAACAGGATGTACTGTAATTTTTATTAACCAGTTAAGAGAGAAGATTGGTGTAATGTTTGGTAACCCTGAAACAACTACAGGTGGTAGAGCGTTAAAATTCTACGCTTCTGTTAGAATGGATGTTAGAAGAGTTGAAACACTTAAGACAGGTGGCGAGATGGTAGGTAACCGCGCAAGAGTTAAGGTTGTTAAGAATAAGATTGCACCACCATTTAAGGAAGCTGAATTTGATATTATGTTTGGTAAGGGTATATCAAGAGAAGGAGATATTCTTGACTTGGCAGCTAATTGTGGTGTTGTTATTAAGAGTGGTTCATGGTATGCATATAATAATGAGAAGATTGGTCAGGGACGTGAGAATGCCAAGAAGTACTTTATGGAGAATCCTGCAGTAATGGAAGAAGTTGAACAGAAAGTTAGAGATTTCTATAACATTGACGGAACACAGCAGGAAGAAGCAGAACAGCCTGTAGGTGAAGAATAATATAGAATTGTAATAAGGGATTATGATTAGGGTTGTGCGGATAGAGCCTTATAAGAACAGAAACAAAGTTGTATTGGATAATGGAGAGAAGTTTCTGCTGTATAAGGGTGATATTAGAAAGTTTAAATTAGAAATTAATCAGGAAATTTCTAAAGTAACATATAATGAGATTAAACAGCTATTATATGAGCGTGGAAAAGAAAGAGCTTTATATATTCTTGATAAGACTTTCAAGACTGAAAAGCAGATTAAAGATAAACTAATTCAGGGAATGTACCCTGAGGATGTTATCAAGAGGATTATTGAATTCCTTAAGAAGTACGACATTATTAATGACAAGAGATATGCTTCAATGTACATTGAGTATAAGGGTAAAACCAGAAGCGGAAGACAGATATCTCAGGATTTAATGATTAAGGGAATATCTAAGGATATAATTAGCGAAAGCTTTGAATCAACTGATTATTCGGATGCTGACTCTTTAAAGAAGATTATTGATAAGAGAGCTAAAAGATATAATTTGGATGATAGGAAGGATTTGCAGAAGTTGTATCAATATCTAATGGGAAAAGGCTATAAATATTCGGATATAAAGAATGAATTATCAGAGTATTTTGAACATTTGGAAAGTCAATTTGATGATGAAATTTAAGTCGTTATAGTGATTGAGAAATCTTTGACTTAAATGGTTTCTGTTAGAAGAATTATTGCTACAATATGTATTAGTTCTCTCATTATCTTACACGACATATTGTTGGAATCTATTCAAAATCTATTAGTGGTTTACTTGACATAAGTATACTAATAAAGTAAAATAGATTTGTTGTATTGTACAATGAAAACTAAATAAGGAGGTGCTCCTGTGAATACTACTACTTGGATTATTGTATTGATTGTAGTGGCTATAGTAGTTGCACTGATTTCCGCTTTTATCGCAACACAGGTTAGAAAGAATGTTGTAGAGAAGAAGATAGGTTCAGCAGAGGGGAAGGCTAGAGAGATTATTGATGAAGCAATAAAGTCAGCTGAAGCTAAGAAGAAGGAAGCTCTTTTGGAAGCTAAGGAAGAGAACCTTAAAGCAAAGAACGAACTTGATAAGGAAATCAAAGAACGAAGAGCTGAAGTACAACGATATGAAAAGAGAGTTCTCAACAAGGAAGAGGCTATTGAAAGAAAGTCAGAGTCTCTTGAAAAGAAAGAGAACGGTCTGAAGAATAAGGAAGAAAAGTTAGCCGAAGCTCAGACTAAAGTAGACGAATTAAGCGAAAAACGCGTACAGGAACTTGAAAGAATCTCCGGATTAACCTCCGAACAGGCAAAAGAATATTTGTTGAAGACTGTTGAAGAAGAAGTTAAAATTGAAACTGCAAAATTAGTGAAAGAATTAGAATCTCAAGCTAAGGAAGAAGCTGATAAGAAAGCTAAGGAGATAGTAGTAAATGCTATCCAGAAATGTGCTACTGATCATGTTTCAGAAACAACTATTTCTGTAGTTTCACTACCTAATGATGAAATGAAAGGTAGAATTATTGGTAGAGAGGGAAGAAACATTAGAACTCTTGAATCACTTACAGGTGTTGATTTGATTATCGATGATACACCGGAAGCTGTTGTTTTATCAGGATTTGATCCAATCAGAAGAGAGATTGCAAGAATTGCACTTGAAAAGCTGATTGTAGACGGACGAATCCAGCCAACAAGAATAGAAGAAATGGTAAATAAGGCTCGAAAAGAAGTAGAGACTATGATTCGTGAAGAAGGTGAAGCAGCAACATTAGAAGTAGGTGTACATGGAATACATCCGGAACTTGTAAAACTTCTTGGTAAGATGAAGTTTAGAACAAGTTATGGACAAAATGCTTTGAAACACTCAATTGAAGTTGCACATCTTTCAGGATTGTTAGCGGCTGAGATGGGATTAGATGTAAGAATTGCTAAGAGAGCAGGTTTATTACATGATATAGGTAAAGCAGTTGACCATGAAATGGAAGGCACACATATTCAGCTTGGTGTAGACTTATGTAGAAAATACAAAGAGTCAGCAGTTGTTATTAATGCTGTTGAAGCGCACCATGGTGACGTTGAACCTGAAAATCTTATTGCATGTATCGTTCAGGCTGCAGATGCTATTTCTGCTGCAAGACCAGGTGCAAGAAGAGAAACACTTGAGACATACACAAATAGACTTAAACAGTTAGAAGATATTACAAATTCATTCGAGGGAGTGGACAAATCTTTTGCCATTCAGGCAGGTAGAGAGATTCGAGTTATGGTTATTCCTGAAAAGGTTACAGATGCCGATATGGTATTAATGGCTAGAGATATTTCTAAACAGATTGAAGCTGAGTTAGAATATCCGGGACAGATTAAAGTTAACGTTGTTAGGGAATCCAGAGCAATAGATTACGCAAAATAAATCTACAAATAATAGGTGTTATATATTACTTAGTGTTATATATAACACCTTTTCTTTTTTTCTATAATGGGATATACTTTAATATATTATAGTGTCAAAAGATTTTTTGATAACTTAATCTTTATGATAAATGTGTGAAAATATGGAGGTATACAAAATGGATATGATTGGTTTTATTGGTATGGGAAATATGGGAACGGCTATGCTAAAGGGAGCAAAAAGAACATTTGATGGTTCCCGGATTATATTTCATAGAAAATCAGTGGATAAAATGAAAGAATTGGCAGAAGAAGAAAAGGTGAATTATGCCATGTCTAATTCAGAAGTGGTTGAAAAGTCAAAGTACATAATTTTGGCAATAAAGCCTCAAATGTTTGAAAAAGTTATAGATGAAATAAATGACAGTTTAGACAATGATAAAGTTATTATTTCTCTTGCACCGGGATTTACAATTACTCAGTTAAAAGAAAAATTAAAAGCCGGCAGAATTGTAAGAAGCATGCCTAATACTCCGGCTATGATTGGAGAAGGAATGACGGGAGTATGTTTTGATGAAAATGAATTTGATGAAAATGAAATAGATGTTATTAATAAGATTTTTGAGGCAACAGGAAAAGCAAAGAAGGTTGACGAAAAACTTATGAATAGTGTTGTCTGTGCTAGCGGAAGTTCACCGGCGTATGTGTTTATGTTCATTGAAGCCTTGGCAGATAGTGCCGTAAAATGCGGATTGCCTAGAAAGGATGCGTATGAATTTGTTGCACAGACAGTTTTAGGTTCTGCTAAGTTGATGCTTGAAACAGGAAAGCATCCGGGAGAATTAAAGGATATGGTATGTTCACCTGGCGGAACAACTATTGCAGGAGTTGCCGAATTAGAAAAGAATGGATTTAGAAAAGCAATTTTTGAGGCAACAGATGTATGCTTTAATAAATGCAATAATATTAAATAAGCATATTAAAAAATATAGAAAGTGAGGCTAATATAAATATGAGCAATATTGGCAATTTTAAAAGAGTGGGACGTGAAGTTGTTTATAAGGGAAAGATTCTTGAGTTTTGTCAGGATGAAATCCAAACATCTAAAGGCCATCATGTAACATGGGATTTCCTTAACCACAAAGGTGCGGCAGCTATTGTGCCTGTAATGGATGATGGAAAGATTCTTATGGTTAAGCAGTGGAGAAATGTTGTGAACAGAGTTTCTCTTGAAATTCCTGCGGGAGCAAAGGACACTGTGGAAGAACCAACTCTTGAATGTGCAACAAGAGAGTTGGAAGAAGAGACTGGTTACAAACCGGGAAGAATGGAATTCCTCCACACAATAGTTCCGGCTGTTGCTTATTCAGGAGAAATAATAGATATTTATGTGGCATTTGATTTGCAGAAATCGCATCAGAATTTTGACGAGGACGAAGATATTGAATTGGTTGCATACACTATTGAAGAATTAATTGAAAAAGTTATGTCAAATGAAATTCAGGATGTAAAGACAATGGCAGCTATTTTGGCATATTATTATAAATACTGTAATAAATAATAAAATAAAACATAGAATTTATAAAAAATGTGTGTGAATTACATTGAATATATTTATGAAGAATTTTAAAATCTACACTTTTCTGCTTGGAATAATTGTTGGAACAATTGTTTTTAATGTAATAAGTGTAGATTTTTCTTTTGAAGATATTTATAACATAAAAATAAATGATTTTATTGGAAATTTCATATTTGTAATCTTATATTTGATAAAGTATATAATTTTCTATTCAATACTTATGATTATAAAAGAGAAGAATGTAGTGGCGGCATTTCTCCTATTTGCTCAGGGGTTATATTTTTCAGGTTTAATTACAATAATAGTTTATACCCAAAATTATATTTGTATATGTGGAATAATAATGCTAATAACAAAAATAGCCATAATTTTAACACTCTTTAATGAAAGGCAGCTTAGAAAAAAGGTGCTGTATGTTTTTGTTACAGTGATAATGGGAGGCTTTTTAGAAAATATTTTGATTTTTTTATTATGAAAAATAACTACATATGGTATTGAAAAAGCAAAAAATAATACATATATTGTATTACTTAAAAATAATAAGTTTTTTAAGAGAAAAATGTGTTTGATTTTCCCTTTAAAGCCTTATATAATAGGTATATCACGCTAAAAGCAGAGGATAGTGAGAAAAGATGCAGAATATAATTGAAGAATTCATTTTACAATTGCATACTAAAAAGGATACTTCAAGCAATACTGAAATTTCATACAAAAGAGATCTTACAAAATTTTTTGAATATTTAAATATTGGCAGTATAGAAGAAATTAAAAATATTACTAAGCATGATTTAGAAGGATACATAAAACATTTAAGTGACATTGGAAGAGCCACAACAACTATATCACGTAATGTCGCATCAATTAAGGCATTTTTTGCTTATTTATATGATGAAGAAATTATGAAGAGCAATCCTTCAGTGGGGGTAAAGGCACCTAAAATTATTAAGAAGGTACCTGAAATTTTAACTGTAAGTCAGGTTGATGCATTGTTAGAACAGCCATCTAAAAATTCGCCTAAGGAATTAAGAGATAAGGCTATGTTGGAACTTTTATATGCAACAGGAATGAGAGTTACTGAATTAATAACTCTGAAAATGGATGATGTAAATCTGGCACAGGAATATGTGGTTTGCCACGATAGAAAGAAGGAGAGAATTGTTCCTTTTGGTTCGGATGCAAAGAAGGCTTTAGTAAGGTATATAACAGATGGAAGAGAGTATTTGTTGGGAGATAACGAAGACAGCGTTATAATGTTCCCTAATTGTCAGGGTGGAGCAATGAGTCGCCAGGGCTTTTGGAAATTAATTAAGACGTATGGCAAAAAAGCGGGCATAGAGACAGAATTGACACCACATACATTAAGACATTCGTTTGCTTCCCATTTAGTTGAAAATGGGGCAGATTTAAAGTCTGTACAAGAAATGCTTGGACATTCTGATATATCAACAACACAGATTTATATGACATCCGGAAATAAAAGAGTGCGAGAAGTATATGCCAAGGCACATCCGAAGGCATAAGATTTACTTTAAAAGAAAAGTTAAAGTAATGTGGTATGATTGAAAAGAATATTGAATATTAATATTATAAGTAGTGAGAAAGGAACAGCGTAGACTGTTCCTTTTTTAGTGTGGTATGTAGATTTATATAAGTGTAATGTGATTACACATTTCACACCATCTTTAAGCTTCTTCAGCAATGATGTGTAATAATTTTTCAGTGTCATCCCATCCTAAGCATGGATCAGTAATTGATTTACCATAAATGTGTTCATCAACTTTTTGGTTGCCACCTTCGATATAGCTTTCAATCATTAAGCCTTTTACAAAGCCCTTTAAGTCATTTGAATGTTTACGGTTATGCATGATTTCCTTAGCAATACGAATCTGCTCCATATATTTTTTGTTTGAATTTGAATGGTTACAGTCAATAACTAAAGCAGGATTAGCAAATCCCTTATCTTTGTACATTTCGTATAAGTTAACCATATCTTCATAATGGTAGTTAGGAATGCACTGTCCGTACTGATTAACGGCACCACGTAAAATTGCATGTGCCAAATCGTTACCTGTTGTCTGAACATCCCATCCTCTGTAAAGGAATGAATGAGATGACTGTGCTGCTTCAATAGAGTTAAGCATGATTGACAAGTCTCCGCTTGTAGGATTCTTCATGCCTACAGGAATATCCATACCGCTGGCTGTAAGTCTGTGCTGCTGATCTTCAACTGATCTTGCACCAACTGCCACATATGAAAGACAATCTGAAAAATATCTTGCATTCTCAGGATAAAGCATTTCATCTGCAAGAGGAAATCCTGTATCTTCCATAATCTTTAAGAACATCTGTCTTATAGTAATTAAACCCTGAAGTAAGTCAGGTTTCTTTTCAGGATCAGGCTGATGAAGCATACCTTTGTAACCCTTACCTGTTGTACGAGGCTTGTTAGTGTAAACACGAGGAATAATAAAAAGCTTATCTTTAACTTCTTCCTGAACTCTTGCAAGTCTTCCAACATAATCTTCAACAGCTTCCTGATTATCTGCTGAACATGGTCCGATTATTACAGCAAATTTATCACTTTCACCTGTAAAAATCTTTCTGATTTCTTCGTCATTGATTTGTTTCTGTTTTTCAACTGCCTCTGGAACAGGGTACATAGTTTTAATTTCCAAAGGTGTGGGTAATTTTCTAAAAAATGTGCTACTCATAGTTGGTCTCCTTTTTCCCTATTAGAAATATATATTTGTTCAATAAATTTCTATAGGACAGTATAACATAAATGCCTTATTTTTCAATAAAAAGGACATAAATGCAGAAGAAAAAGGTCAGAAAATGTGGTATAAATATGATAAAAGATAGTAGAAAATGAAAAAATATAGTATAATGCATTTTAACAAAAATATTTTATGGGATTATAGTTCAGTAAGATTCTATGAATCTGTAATTATACAATAATGAAAAATAAAAGTAGAAAGGGGAAGTGATATGTTTAAAAGAGTGATTTGGATTATACTTGACAGTGTTGGCATTGGGGAATTGCCGGATGCAGATTTGTTTGGAGATGTGGGAGCGGACACATTAGGACACATTTTCGAAACAATTAAAGATTATAATCTACCTAATATGGGAAAATTAGGACTTGGAAACATTGATGGAATAGCAGAATCTATTAAGAAATCAGATGCTACAGACCATGACATAATATCCGGTTCTGCCAAGAAATTGGAGCCTGTAGGTATATATGGAAAGGCTAAGGAAGTATCTGCCGGAAAGGATACAACAGTTGGTCATTTTGAAATGACAGGTATTTGGACTAAACAGAAGTTTCCAACTTATCCTAATGGTTTTCCTAAAGAGATAATAGACAGATTTATTGAAGAGTCAGGAATACCGGGAGTGTTGTGCAATGGAGTGGCTTCAGGAACAGAAGTTATAAAACAGTATGGAGTTGAACATGAAAAGACTAAGAAACCTATTGTTTATACTTCAGCGGACAGCGTATTTCAAATTGCCTGTAACGAAGATGTGTACTCACCTGAAGAATTGTACAGAATATGTATGGTTGCACGAAAGATTCTTGTTGGGAAAAATCAGGTTGCGAGAGTAATTGCAAGACCTTTTGTGGACAAAAATGGAGTTTATACAAGAACATCTAATAGAAAGGATTTTTCAGTTGAACCGGAAGATGGTAACCTTTTAGATGTTTTAAACAAGAATAATATTAATGTATGGGCTGTTGGAAAAATAAATGATATTTTCTGCGGAAAAGGAATAAATAAGGCAGTTCACATTGAAAACAATATGGACGGAGTTGATAAGACTTTAATGCTTATGAATGAAATGGACAAGGGACTTATTTTTACAAATCTTGTAGAATTTGACTCTAAATGGGGCCACAGAAGAGATGTGGACGGGTACAGCAGGGGACTTGTGGATTTTGATAACCGATTACCTGAAATTATCAGTAATCTTAGAGATGACGACTTGCTTATAATAAATGCAGACCATGGATGTGATCCGACTTTTAAGGGAACAGATCACACAAGAGAATACATTCCGGTTCTTATGTATGGAAAAAAAGCAAAAAGTGGAGTGAATCTTCACGTGTTGAATACTTTTGCAGACATAGGTCAGACAATTGCAGACAATTTTGGGTGCAAGATTTCTATGGGAACAAGCAGATTGGAGGAAATATGGAAAAACAATATCATATAAAACTTTCAAGTGAAGATATAGGAAAATATGTTATTTTGCCGGGAGACCCGGGAAGATGTAAAGAGATTGCTAAATATTTTGATGAACCTAAATTTGTTACATCAAATAGAGAATATACAACATATACGGGGACTATTTTAGGAGAAAAAGTTTCAGTAACATCTACAGGAATAGGAGGCCCGTCGGCAGCAATTGCAATGGAAGAATTAGTGGCCTGTGGCGCACATACTTTTGTAAGAATAGGAACTTGCGGAGGAATTAATACTAAAGTTAAGTCAGGTGATATGGTTATAGCAACAGGCGCAATAAGAATGGAGGGTACAAGTAGGGAGTATGCTCCAATAGAATATCCTGCAGTACCTGATTTTCAGGTTGCTACAGCGTTGGTTCAGGCGTGCAAAGAGTTAAATAAACCATATCATTGTGGAGTTGTTCAGTGTAAGGATTCTTTTTATGGACAGCATAATCCTAACAGAATGCCAGTTTCTTATGAACTACTTAACAAATGGGAAGCCTGGAAAAGGTTAGGTGTACTTGCAAGTGAAATGGAATCAGCAGCTTTGTTTACTGTTGCAAATTCTTTGGGGGTAAGATGTGGTTCTGTTTTCAATGTTATTTGGAATCAGGAAAGAAAAGCATTAGGGTATGAGGAACCGGACTGTCTAAATACTGACATTGCTGTCAGAGCAGCGGTTTTGGCAATAAAACTATTAATAGAGGAAAGTAAAAATGACAGATAATAAAAAAATAAGGTCTACGCTAAGTAAAAAAGTAAAAAAAACAAAAGATTCTTTTCATACAGCATATAATAAACATACAATTTATATGTATATAGTAGTTGCCTTAGTATTAACCTTTATAGTTGAAATGATTGCAGGTATTGCAGCTTTTGATCACTCAAAGATGTATGGAGTTTATTTTCTTATAGGTTCTCCATATGTGTTCATATGTAATGCATTTATAGTTATGATGACGTTATCTTTTACACTTTTGTTGAGAAAACGTATTTTTTGGATTAGTGTAATTTCAGTAATGTGGATAATACTTGGAGTTACCAACGGTGTGCTTGTGGCAACAAGGGTAACACCACTTACTGCATCAGATTTCAGATTAATTGACAGTGCTTTTTCAATTATGGACAAGTATTTTTCTGTTTGGCAGATTATTCTTGTTGTAATTGGAGTAATAGCAGCTTTGGCAGTTCTTGTGTTACTGTTTTTCAGGGCACCAAAAGTAGACCATAAGATTAAGTATGGACGAAACATAGTTGCAATTGTTTTAATATGGGTTATTGGAATGGGGGCAATTAATTTGGGAATTGCTTCAGGTCTTATTAATAAGAAATTTGGAAATTTAAGAGATAGTTATTTTAAATATGGCTTTGCATACTGTTTTACTAACAGCGTTTTAAATACGGGAATACAGAAGCCTAAAAATTATTCAGCAAGCTCAATTAAAAAGATTGTTGATGAAGAAGAAAGTCAGGCAACGGAGGCAACAGAGAAGACACCTAATATTATTTTCCTTCAGTTAGAGTCATTCTTTGACCTTAATAATATGACAAATATTAAGCTTTCAGATAATCCTGTACCTAATTTCGAAAAAATATACAATGAGTATCCAAGTGGATATTTAACTGTTCCGGTAGTTGGAGCAGGAACTGTAAATACTGAATTTGAAATAATGACAGGAATGAACCTTGACGATTTTGGATCAGGAGAACTTCCATTTAAGACTGTTTTAACAAATCATACAAGTGAAAGCATTTGCTATAACTTAAAAGAATACGGTTACAAATGTCACGCAATTCATAATAATACAGCAACATTTTATGGAAGAAATAAGGTATTTTCTAACCTTGGTTATGATACATTTTCATCTATAGAAACTATGAATATTACAGAATTTACTCCAACAGGATGGGCGAAAGATAAGTTCTTAAAAGATGAAATTTTGGATACACTTGATTTTACAACTGAGCAGGATTTTATTTATGCAATTTCAGTTCAGGGACATGGGGCATATAGTGTTGACGACAGCTATGAATCAAAAATCAAAGTTACAGGTTTAGATGACGAAAGTTTAACAAGGGAATATGAATATTATGCCGACCAGACCAGGGAAATGGATAAGTTTATAGGAAGTCTTGTTAAGGCTTTAAAGAAACGTAAAGAGGAAACCATACTTGTTATGTACGGTGATCATTTACCGTCTCTTGGTATAACTGCCGAAAATCTAAAGAATAAGAACGTATATCAGACTCAGTATGTTATTTGGAGTAATTTTGACAATGATTATTACAAAAACAAAAAGGTTAAGGCTTATCAGTTAGAGTCAAGAATTTTAAAGCCGCTTAAGATGACAGCCGGAGTTATTAATAACTATACACAGTTCCATAGAAAGGACAGTGATTATAAGGAGAAC
>ERZ773277.175-NODE-175-length-81717-cov-4.182055_pt1 | contig 81717 bp, 75 predicted proteins | sample MGYA00511957_ERZ773277 | MGnify/ENA primary metagenome ERZ773277 (study PRJEB29015, sample SAMEA2737800) | human gut metagenome | biome: human gut; feature: human-associated habitat; material: faeces | place: China | collected 2012 ... | reverse complement strand
ATAAAGACTACACAAATGGAGCAACCACCACGCCTGCACCACAGCCGGAACCAAGTTACGGCACATATACAGTTATGGCAGGGGATACATTAAGCGGTATTGCTGAAAAATTTGGAACTACGTATCAAGAGTTGGCAGCAATCAACGGTATTGCAGACCCCAACGTCATTCATGTAGGCCAAATTATTAAGCTTAAAGGCGATGCGGCTAGTACACCACAAGGTGAAAACACCTACACAGTACAAGCAGGGGATACGTTAAGCGGAATCGCTTCAAAGTACGGTACTACCTATCAGGAACTGGCTGCTTTAAATGGTATTTCTGACCCTAACATTATCCATGTAGGGCAAGTTTTGATTGTGTCACAAAATACTTCGTCTCATACATATTATGTACAAGCAGGCGATAGTCTCTGGGGAATTGCACAGTCACAATTAGGTGATGGCACAAGATATCAAGAGATTAAAGCGCTCAATCGTTTATCCGATGATACCATATATCCGGGTCAAGTATTACAGTTGCCATAACGGAGCAATGCATGATGGGAGACAACGATGTAACACTTGGTAAGGCATTGGACGCTGCAGCATCAGCACATAAACGAATTGATGCATTGGAGCGTGAAGTAAAAGACCTGCGAACCTTGACCCTTGCCATTGCTAAGGTAGACAGTAAAGTAGATAATATCAAAGAAGACGTAGAAGAAATCAAGCAGGAAGTAGAGAAGGTAACAGCTCGACCGGCACAGTGGTGGGATAAATTAATTGCGGCAGCATTGGGCGCTTTGGCATCAGGCATTGTAGCTGCTGTTTTAACTCAAATATTGAAGTAAAGGAGAGACTTGATATGGATTTTACAGAATATATCAAACCGGAACTGCTCATTTTAATCCCGGTTTTGTATGTGATTGGTATGGCAGTAAAGAAAACAGCCTTGATTGCAGATAAACTGATTCCGTTGGTAGTGGGGGCAATTGGTATTTTGCTGTCAGTGATTTATGTATTGGCTACTACTGCTTTGGGTAGCCCTCAAGCCATTGCAATGGCTATCTTTACAGCACTGACACAAGGTGTGTTGGTAGGCGGTGCAAGTGTATATGCAAATCAAATTTTTAAACAGTTCAAGAATAATAATACAAACAGTCCGCAGCAAACAACGAATCCTACAGAATCATCGGAAGATAGCAAAACAAAAGAAAATGAAGAAATAAAATAATGGTTTCAATCAAAAAGCCGTCCGTTTGGACGGCTTTTTGATTTTATGAGGTTGAGTTGATTTTAAGGAGCGATATTGGCAAAGACATACCTGCAAAAATGCAATCCGTACATAAAAGTTTACTTGCCAATTGCTCTGCCGGCAGGCAACTTTCACATTCAGAGGACAATCCCGTTCTTGTCCTCTTTTCTATATTATGCATTCGTATTGTTTTGGTGCACAGAAATTTGCGGTAAAAAAGGAGCGCCGCGCCAATAGGGAGTGGCGCGGCAAAGGAGAAAAATATGAAAAAGAAATAATTTATATGAACCCTCGAAATATTGAGGTGTCATATACAAAGAGTGCCAATACCATATTATCAAATATGTAATGATTGATATTGGCATTTAAAGGAATGAAAAGAAGTATGAAAAAGTACTGCTGTTGAGTACATTTTTAGTATAGGCCTGTTATGTGAATGTTTCATGAAGTTCAAGAGAAAAATATCAGAATTTAAAGAGAAAAAGCAGAAAAATCGTCTTTTTTGCAGACGATTTTCTGTTTTGTAAATCATCATTTCCAAATAATCTGTTAACTTCAAACTATGCGATTTACATTGGTTATATGATAAAAGGAGGAAACCTGTGGTACAAGTTGGACTGTTATGCAGCTTGTACAGAATCACTGAATATGATTCTACCTATAAGATATGCACATGGTACCAAAAAGGTTACGAAAGGGAGATAACTCAGGATGGATTCATATTTTTTATTGTAACCAGAGAGCATAATGATATATGACTGTTACGACTTAAAAGTTTGTACACACTTATAAAGTGAAAATACGGTAAAATGGTTCTATTCGTAATATATATTAGAACCACATGTACTTGTTATTCATATTACGTATCAAACAGCACAAAATTGGTTTTTGTTTCAAAATTATAATGTCTAACAATATCCTATGGTGTCGCTTCTTAAGAAAAAAAGGGGTATCATTACGAATGTTATCAAATTCAGGTATATTATTTTATAGAATGTTTACAATTTGACTTACATTTTGCAGAGGATAAGTGTTTACTTTATATGGCAAATCCTTTATAATATATGTTGTATAACTATGTTGATAATTTTATTTTTGTATAGCGGAATTAAATTGTTTTGAGATTGAAGGAGTATGTAATTTATGAATTTGCAAGATATCAAAGACCTAATGAAGGAATTCAATGATTCAGATATTTATAAACTTTCTCTAGAAATGGATGACGTAAAACTGAAATTGGAAAAAGAAGAGCCGATTCAGCCGATTGTAGCAGCACCTTCTGCTATTATGCCAACTCCTGCTGCCGCAGCGCCGACAGTTGCCCCGGCAGCGACACCTGAGGCTTCTGCTTGCGAACAACAGGAGGGTACACCTGTGAAATCTCCTGTTGTTGGTGTTTTTTACAGCGCCAGTGCACCCGATGCGCCGGCTTATGTGCAAGTAGGCGACAGGGTTCAAAAAGGTCAAACATTGTGTATTATTGAAGCAATGAAAATGATGAATGAAATTAAAGCGCCTGTTTCCGGCGAAATTATTGAAATTCTTGCAAAAAATGAAGATTTGGTAGAATATGACCAAACAATTATGCTGATTAAAGAATGCTAACAAAGGATTAAGGTGGACAATTCATGTTTCAAAAAATATTAATTGCAAACCGCGGAGAAATTGCAGTACGTATTATTCGTGCTTGTAAAGAATTGGGAATTGAAACGGTTGCGGTATACTCCGAAGCAGACCGCAATGCGCTGCATGTGCAATTGGCCGATGAGGCTGTTTGTATCGGGCCTGCCAAATCTGCCGAAAGTTACTTGAATATGAAAAATATACTTTCTGCAGCAACTGCTCTGGGCGTAGACGCAATTCATCCCGGTTTTGGTTTTCTGTCGGAAAATGCAACATTTGCTCGTTTGGTAAAAACCTGTGGAATTACGTTTATTGGTCCGGACGGAGATGTCATTGACAAAATGGGCAATAAGTCAGCTGCCCGTGCTTTGATGATGGAAGCGGGCGTACCTGTAGTTCCCGGTTCCAACGGCAGTGTGGCCACATTGGAAGAAGCCAGAAAGGCTGCACAGGAAATTGGATTTCCTGTATTGATAAAGGCTTCTGCAGGTGGCGGAGGCCGAGGTATGCGAAAAGCCTTCACACCTGAAGAATTTGACGAGGCATTTACAGCGGCAAAGTCAGAAGCAAAAGCTTGCTTTAATGATGATGATGTATATTTAGAAAAATTGGTACTCAATCCAAAACATATTGAATTTCAAATTATGGCTGATAACTTTGGGAATGTGGTACATTTGGGAGAACGTGACTGTTCTATTCAGCGTCGTAATCAGAAGTTGATTGAAGAGGCACCTTCCACAGCGTTAACTCCGGAGCTGCGTGAACGTATGGGACAGCATGCGGTACAAGCGGCAAAGGCTGCGGGTTACCGTAATGCAGGTACCATTGAGTATGTATTGGATAAAGAAGGAAATTATTACTTTATTGAGATGAATACTCGAATTCAGGTAGAGCATCCCATTACAGAAATGATTACCGGAATTGATTTGGTTCGCGAGCAAATTTTGATTGCAGCAAATGATCCGCTTTCTTTCCGACAGGAAGATGTGAAACTAAACGGACACTCCATTGAATGCCGAATTAATGCGGAAAATCCCAAAGAAGGATTCCGTCCATGTCCGGGTGAAGTATATGGCATTAATTTGCCCGGCGGTTTTGGCGTACGTGTAGATTCCGCTTTATATCAAGGATATAAAATTCCACCTACATATGATTCCATGATTGCAAAACTGATTGTACATGGAAATACAAGAGATGAAGCCATTCACCGTATGTGCCGTGCTTTGGAAGAAATGATTGTGCAGGGAGTGGATACCAATATAGACTTGCATTATATGATTTTGCAGAGCGAGGCGTTTGCCAAAGGTGATTTTGATACCAGCTTTATTGAGAAAAACCTAGAGAAATTGGTGAAATAAATGGAAGAACTGTTTAAAGAGCGCAAAGAGAAATTAAATATCATTAAAAATTTGCTCCGCAAGCCCAAAGAAGAAAAAAAGGCTACTAATAATACTTCCAATATTCCGGAAGGGTTGTATACCAAATGTCCGGAATGTGAGCAAGGATTTTTGAGTGAAGATGTGCAGAAAAACTTTTATGTTTGTCCAGGCTGTGGACACCATTTTAAAATCACTGCAACAGACCGCATTCAAATGTTGGTGGATAAAGACAGTTTTCGAGAAATCACCCCCAGACTGAAAACGCAAAATGTATTAGGGTTTCCTAATTATACTCAAAAGTTGAGTCATTTGGAAAAAACGACAGGCTTGAATGATGCAGTTGTGACGGGAGTTGCAAAAGTAGGCGGCTACCGTGTGGTAATTGGTGTTATGGACAGTCGTTTTTTAATGGGAAGTATGGGCAGCGTTGTGGGTGAAAAAATTACCCGTGCAATTGAGTATGCAACCAAACGTCGCTTGCCGTTACTTATCTTCAGCGCTTCCGGTGGTGCCAGAATGCAGGAAGGTATTGTTTCTTTAATGCAGATGGCGAAAACAAGTAATGCACTGGCAAAGCACAATGCAGCAGGGTTATTATATATATCTTATTTCACACATCCTACCACAGGTGGTGTAACTGCAAGCTTTGCTTCTTTAGGAGATATCATGTTGGCCGAACCAAAAGCATTGATTGGTTTTGCCGGACCTAGGGTAATTGAGCAAACCATTAAACAAAAATTGCCGGAAGGCTTTCAGCGTTCTGAATTTTTACAACAGCAAGGATTTCTTGACCAAGTGGTGGAACGTAAAAAAATGCGTGCTACCATTGCGTTGTTATTAAAACTTCATGCAAGGGAGGCAACGCTATAATGTCTATTCAAGAAGCAGAGGCACAAATCAGAAAAATTGATGAAGAGATTCGTCAGTTGGAACAGAAAGATACGCCTGACGTAGATTTTGAAACCATTAAGGATGAACTGGAAAAGGCAAGACATAAAATTATGACAAAGGCTTATGCCAATTTATCCAGTTACGATAAAGTATATTTGGCGCGCAAACCAACACGTCCCAATGTGCGTGATTATATTGAAAATCTGTTTGATAATTTTTTTGAACAGCGTGGTGACCGTCTTTATCGTGATGACCATTCTATTATTGGCGGTATTGCCATGTTCCACGATATGCCTGTTACTGTAATTGGTCACCAAAAGGGCAAGAACTTAGAAGAAAATCTGCTTTGTAACTTTGGGATGCCAAATCCGGAAGGATATCGCAAAGCATTGCGCTTGATGAAACAGGCTGAAAAATTTAAACGACCTATTATTACGTTTATTGATACGGCAGGTGCATATCCGGGAATTGAGGCGGAAGAACATGGTCAAGGAGAGGCAATCGCACGCAATTTAATGGAAATGTGCAACTTAACTGTGCCGGTTATCAGTATTGTAATTGGTGAAGGCGGCAGTGGAGGAGCCTTGGCATTGTCCGTAGCAAACCGTATTTGGATGTTGGAAAATGCCGTGTACTCCATTTTATCTCCGGAGGGCTTTGCTACTATTTTATGGAAAGATGGTACAAGAGCACAGGAAGCCAGCGAGATTATGAAGTTGACCGCACAGGATTTATATGCGTTTAATATTGTAGATGTGATTGTAAAAGAACCTATGGGCAATTTAAATGAACATGCCGAAGTCATTTACGCACAATTAAGAGATTTGTTAAGCAACGAATTAACAGCACTTTGCAAATTAAGCGAACGTGCATTGCTGGATCAACGCTATAAAAAATTCCGCAGTATTGGTGATTGCAGCGGTATTTGATCATAAAATAAGCAAGGAGATTGTATGAGCGGAATTGATATTTTAGGAACAGGGTGTTATGCACCAAGCCACACATTAAGTAATGACGATTTATCTACTATGGTAGATACAAGTGATGAATGGATTTATCCCAGAACCGGCATTAAAAAACGCCATATCAGCCAGACAGAAAATACATCTGAATTGGCATATCAAGCAGCAAAAAAGGCACTTGAAAACAGTGGTGTGTCCAAAGAGGATATTGGCTTTATTATTGTAGCAACTTGCAGTGCGGACCATATTATGCCGTCTGTTGCATGTATGCTGCAAAAACAGTTAGGTTTAAGCGAACAAGTGATGGCATTTGATATGAATGCTGCCTGCACAGGATTTGTATATGCACTTTCCATTGCAAATGCAATGCTAGCAACACGTCCTGACAAACTTGCATTGGTAATCGGTGCGGAAGTTTTCTCTAAAATGCTGGATTATACAGACCGCTCCACATGTATTTTGTTTGGAGACGGTGCGGGTGCAGTTGTGGCAAAGCATAATCCCAATGCCCGATTTTATGAAGTAATTTCTTCAAGAGGCGATGTGGAAGCTGTACATATCCATATTCCTGGAGTGCCGTTTGCCGACCATCAAGAACCTTCCTATTGTAAAATGAATGGACAGGAAGTGTTCAAATTTGCGGTGGAATCTCCGGTGCAGTCCATCAAACAAGTGTTATCTGACTTGGATGATACCATAGACCAAATGGACTACATTTTGTTTCATCAGGCCAATGCTCGTATTATTTCATCTATCAGCAAACGTTTAAAAATCAAAGAGGAACAACTTTATTCCAATATTGAAGAATACGGAAATACTTCGGCTGCAAGCATTCCGATTATGCTGGACGAAATGAATCAAAAAGGACTCCTGAAAAAAGGTATGAAATTATTACTGGTGGGCTTTGGAGCGGGTCTCACTTGGGGTACCATTTATTTAGAATGGTAATGTAAAATATCAATAGAAGTTTTATGTAGGAGCAGATTAGTGGAGGTATCAATGAAATTAGCAGACCTTTTAGGTACAAAATATCCCTTAATACAGGGTGGTATGGCCAATATAGCAACAGGCGAATTCGCAGCAGCGGTATCCAATGCAGGCGGCTTGGGTTTGATTGCTGCCGGAAGCATGAATGCGGAAACACTGCGTGAGCACATTCACAAATGCAGAGAGCTGACAGATAAGCCATTCGGTGTCAATATCATGTTGATGAATCCGGATGTAGATGCCATTGCACAAATGGTAATTGATGAAAATATCAAGGTAGTTACAACAGGTGCAGGTAATCCGGGTAAATATATGGTAGCGTGGAAAGAAGCGGGTTTAAAAGTGCTTCCTGTTGCCGCAACCGTTGCTTTGGCAAAACGTTTGGAACGCAGCGGTGCAGACGCTATTATCGTAGAAGGTACCGAAGCAGGTGGTCATATTGGCGAATTAACTACATTTTCCTTAGTTCCTCAAGTAGTAGATGCTGTAAGCGTGCCTGTAGTTGCAGCAGGAGGCATTGCAACAGGACGTCAGGTATTGGCAGCATTTGCTTTGGGAGCAAGCGGTGTACAGGTAGGTACATGTTTGCTGGTTTCTGAAGAATGCCCAATCCATCAAAATTATAAAGAAGCAATTTGTAAAGCAGGTGACACCGATACCATTGTTACAGGGAGAATTGGCGGTACTCCTGTTCGTATTTTAAGAAATAAAATGGCCCGTGAATATATCAAACGGGAAAAAGAAGGTGCCAGTGCTCAGGAACTGGAACTATATACCCTTGGCTCTTTGAGAAAAGCCGTCATTGACGGTGATGTACAAAACGGTTCTTTAATGGCCGGTCAAGTTGCCGGCTTATGTAATGAAATCAAACCTCTAAAAGAGATTATTGATGGTTTGTTTGAAGACTACAAAGAGGCATATTTAGCATTAGAAAAGGAAGTTTAAAATATGCAGACAATAAAACTTAGGAATAAAACATTACAAGTGCCGATTATTCAAGGTGGAATGGGTGTTGGCGTTTCCTTAGGAAATTTAGCGGGGCATGTTGCAAAATGCGGCGGTATGGGCGTTATTTCAACTGCTCATACAGGATATCGCTGTGATGATTTCTGGCAGAACTTTTTGGAAGATAATTTGACAGAAATCAAAAATGAAATCCATAAAGCCAAAGAAATTGCAGGCGGTAATGGTATGGTCGGAATTAATGTAATGGTAGCATTGCGTTATTATGACCAAATGGTAAAAGCAGCCATTGAAGGTGGTGCTGATGCTATTATTTCCGGAGCGGGTATTCCGTTGGAATTGCCTGCCATTGTAGGCGATGCGGATATTGCCATTGCGCCGATTGTTTCTTCTGGTAAATCCGCAAGGGTTATTTGTCAGTCGTGGAAAAAAAAGCATGATCGTCTGCCTGATTTTATCGTAGTAGAGGGCAGTCAAGCAGGCGGACATCTTGGATTTCCTATGGAGGAACTATCCGAAAATCGAGAACAAACATTAGAAGAAATTTTTCAAGATGTACAGACCGTGGTCAAAACATTTGAGGAAAAATATAACGTGAAGATTCCTGTGTTTGTAGCAGGCGGTGTGTACACAGGATATGACGTAAAGAAATTTACTGATATGGGCGCAGCAGGCGCACAGATTGCAACACGCTTTATTGCAACACACGAATGTGACGCAAGCCTTGCATATAAAGAGCGTTATCTCAATGTAAAGCCGGAAGATATTGTTTTAATCAAAAGTACGGTAGGAATGCCGGGCAGAGCACTGCGTTCTCCGTTTGTGGAACGCTTACTGCGAGGAGAGAAAGAAAAAATTACCCGTTGTTTGGTATGTCTGCGGCCTTGTGACCCGAAAGTGGCAGCCTTCTGTATTACCACAGCGCTGACAGAAGCGGCAAAAGGCAATTGGGAAGATGGATTGTTTTTCTGTGGCAGCAACGGTTACCGCATGAAAGAGATTGTTCACGTAAAGGACATTATAGATGAAATTATGACGGAATATCAAAGCGGTGAATGATTGATTTTTTCTTAGAAAAGGTATGGTGAATAAAATGAAACTTGCATTTGTATATGCCGGTCAAGGCAGTCAAGCGGTAGGTATGGGACAGGAATTATATGAAACATATCCTGTTGCAAAACAAGTGTTTGACAGTATCCAGTTGGATTTTGATGTAAAAAAACTTTGTTTTGAAGGTCCACTGGAAACATTATCTCAAACACAGTATACACAGCCTTGCATGGTAGCAACTGCGATTGCAATTACTGAGGTGCTGAAAGAGCAAGGAATCGTTCCACAAATGGCAGCAGGTTTAAGTTTAGGTGAGTATTCGGCTCTTTATGCGGCAGGAGTATTTGACCAAGCAACCGCACTGGATTTGGTGCGTTACCGTGGACAGGTTATGGAAGAAGCAGTGCAGGGAATTGACAGTAAAATGGTTGCTGTATTGGGTCTTGACAGAGCATTGGTGGAGCAGGCAGTATCGGAAGGTTCCAAAGTAGGCTTGGTACAAGCTGCAAACTATAATTGTCCGGGACAAATCGTCATTGGCGGCGAAGTTGCCGCAGTAGATAAAGCTGCCGAAGTTGCTTTAGAGTTGAAAGCAAAACGTGTGGTTCCACTAAATGTAAGCGGTCCATTCCATACGTCTCTGCTTGAACCTGCTTCCAAAAAGTTGGCAGAAAAATTAAATCAAGTTTCCTTTGGAAATATGAACATACCTGTTGTTTTCAATACAACTGCAAAAGAGCTTCAGCCGGATGAAACCATTTCAGGTTTATTAACAAAGCAAATTATGTCTTCAGTCTATTTAGAAGATAGCATTCGCTATATGATTGACCGGGGCATTGATACATTTTTAGAAATAGGCCCCGGTAAGGTATTGAGCGGATTTATCAAAAAGATTTCAAAAGACGTTTCCATATATCAGGTAGAGGATGTTGCATCCTTAACAAAAACATTAGAAAGTATAAAGGAGTAAAAGACATGCATTTAAAAGATAAAATTGCAATTGTTACCGGCGGAAGCCGCGGAATTGGTAAAGAAATTTGTTTAAAATTTGCTTCGCTGGGAGCAAATTTAGTGATTAACTACATTGGCGATAAAACTCAGGCAGAAGATACAAAAGCGGAATGCGAAAAGTTAGGAGCGAAAGTAGCGTTAAGTGAAGGCGACGTTTCTAAAATGGCAGATTGCGAGAAATTGTTCCAAACAGCAGTGGATACCTTTGGCAGAGTTGATATTTTGGTAAACAATGCAGGTATTACAAGAGATAATCTGTTAATGCGCATGAGCGAAGAAGAATTTGATGCTGTAATTGCGGTAAACCTAAAAGGTACCTTTAACTGCATGAAACAAGCAGCACGCCCAATGATGAAACAAAAATACGGCAAAATCATCAACATGGCATCTGTTGTTGGTGTAACAGGCAATGCCGGTCAAGTAAATTATGCTGCAAGTAAAGCAGGTGTGATTGGCATGACCAAATCTATGGCAAAAGAACTTGCAAACCGCGGTGTAACTGTAAATGCAATTGCTCCCGGTTTTATCAGAACTGCCATGACTGATGTGTTGTCCGATGATGTAAAAGCCGAAATAACACGTGTTATCCCAATGGGTGTTATGGGAGAAACAGAGGATGTTGCAAACTTAGCTGCATTTTTGGCAAGCGATGCCTCCCGTTATATTACCGGTCAAGTAATTAATGTTGACGGCGGTATGGTAATGTAATTCAATTTTTAGACAATCTATTTCTGCTGAAAGGGCGGAGAAAAGGAGCATAGAATGAAAAGACGCGTAGTGGTAACAGGAATTGGTGCTTTAACTCCAATCGGCAATAATCCGCAGGAGTTATGGGAGTCTGTTAAGGCAGGCAAATGTGGCATCGATTTTATTAAAAATTTTGATACCAGCAATCATAAAGTAAAAATTGCGGCTGAAATCAAAAACTTTAATATGGACGACTATATTGAGAAACGGGACGCTAAGAAAATGGATACTTACTGTCAGTATGCTATTGTATCCGCAAAACAAGCTTTTGCAGATTCCGGTCTGGATATTGAAAAAATCAATCCGGAACGTTTTGGCGTTATTTATTCTTCAGGCGTTGGTGGTATTGGTACTATGGAACGCGAACATACCCGTGCTTTGGAAAAATCCCATGACCGTGTGTCCCCGTTCTTTGTCCCCATGTTAATTGTAAATATGGGAGCAGGATGTATTGCAATTGAACTTGGTGCAAAAGGCATTTGTACCAGTGTTGTAACGGCATGTGCCAGTGCAACCAATGCCATTGGTGATGCGTTCCGTCATATTCGTGACGGATATGCCGAAATTATGTGCACAGGCGGTTCTGAAGCCTCTGTTACCGAACTTGGTATTGGTGGATTTACTTCAATGAAAGCGCTGACTGAATGTAATAATCCAAAACGCGCTTCCATTCCGTTTGATAAAGAACGTTCCGGATTTGTCATGGGAGAAGGAAGCGGCGCTTTAATTTTAGAGGAACTGGAGCATGCAAAAGCACGTGGTGCCAAAATTTATGCAGAAGTTGTAGGATATGGTGCAACTTGTGATGCTTTCCATATGACACTGCCGGTACCTGACGGAAGCGGTGGTGCACGGGCGATGAAAGGTGCCTTGGAAGATGCAGGAGTAAGTCCTGAACAAGTTGGTTATATCAATGCACACGGCACCTCTACACCTCCAAATGACCGTGGAGAAACACTCGCCATCAAAACTACATTTGGCGACCATGCATATCAATTGGCAGTAAGTTCGACAAAAGCAATGACAGGCCATCTGTTAGGCGGCAGCGGCGCTGTGGAAGCCATTATTACAGCAAAAGCTTTGCAGGAAGGTTTTATTCCCGCAACCATAAATTATGAAGTTCCTGACCCTGAATGCGATTTGGATATTGTTCCAAATGTCGGCCGTGAGAAAGAAATTGAATATGCAATGTCCAATTCACTGGGATTTGGCGGACATAATGCAACGATTCTTCTGAAGAAGTATAAAGGAGATTAACATGGAATTAAACAGCAATCAAATACAAGAAATTATTCCACACCGTTATCCATTTTTATTGGTAGATAAAATTACAGAATTAGAGCCGGGTGTAAAAGCAAAAGGTATCAAATGTGTAACAGCAAATGAGATGCACTTTATGGGACATTTTCCACAGCATCATGTTATGCCGGGTGTTTTAATTATTGAGGCTATGGCTCAAGTGGGTGCAGTTGCCATTCTTTCTGTTGAAGAAAACAAAGGCAAAATTGCATTTTTCGGCGGTATTAAAAATGCTCGATTTAAGCAGCAGGTTGTGCCTGGCGATGTGCTTGAAATGGAAATTGAAATGATTAAGGTACGTGGACCTGTAGGCATTGGCGCTGCAGTCGCTAAAGTAAATGGACAAATTGCTTGCAAAGCAGAATTAACATTTGCAATCGGACAGTAAAGAAAAGCTGTGTGCGTGCAGCCTTGTAAAAAAGCAGACACCTAGGTGTCTGCTTTTTTTGGTAAATGATAAATTTCAGTAGCAAAATATATCAAATAATAGAAGGGATAGGACTAAGAAAATATCCAACAGAGCAAGAAACCATTCTGTAGAGTAAATTTGTATGAACATATTAATGGATACTTTATTGTCTCATTTTCTTGCTACATTTTTCTTAAATGACTCATAAAAAATGGTTTTTTATGTTGCAGCGTATGGTTTCAAAAATGTAATCAATAAATTTCTAATTTTTCTTTACATATGTTGTATTTATCGATATGATGATTGATATTGAAATAGAAAGTTTGTTAGTAAAAGGAATGGTATGAGGGGAGAAAAGGTATGAAACGAATCAAAAAAACGCATGTATCGGCTACGTCCGCATTTATGCTCCTTGTTATGTTCATGTCATTGGTACTTGTACTAAGCGGTTGTGCAAATAGTCAGGAGATAGTTTCTTCCAATGTCAATAGCGCTGCCAGTGAAGTACAATCGAATCATGATACTTCATCTATAACAGAATCAAAAACGGAATCTCAACAGGGGCACTCAGAAATTTCAAAAGATGTTTTTTCTGCAACAAAGGCAGAAGCACAAACTATATTGGATACTTTAACATTAGAACAAAAAATAGGTCAATTATTTATATCGCGCTGTCCTGAAACAGAAAGCAGCGCCATTGCTGCAATTGAGACATTACAGCCGGCAGGCTATATTTTGTTTGCACGTGATATTGATGGGAAAACAGCGCAGCAAGTGAAAGAGAGCTTACAAGGCTTTCAAAATGCAAGTAATGTTCCCATGATTTTTGGAGTGGATGAAGAAGGAGGGACTGTCGTAAGAGTCAGTTCCAATCCTCTCATAGCCGACCATAAATTTCAGTCACCGCAAACAGTATATGCACAAGGTGGAATGTCCGCTATCATTGAAGATACAAAGGAAAAGTCTCAATTATTGTTAAGTTTGGGTATTCATCTGAATTTAGCACCAGTAGCAGATGTATCTTTTCAGGAAACAGATTTTATTTATGACCGCACCTTTGGGCAAGATGCAGAGAGTACAGCGGATTATATCAGTACAGTTGTCACAACCATGAATGAAGAGGGGATATCAAGTACATTAAAGCATTTTCCTGGATACGGCAATAATGAGGATACTCATACAGGTATCGCTTATGACAATCGACCGATGAGCACCTTTGAATCATCGGATTTCTTGCCATTTTTGGCAGGAATCAAAGCGGGAGCGCCTGCTGTGTTAGTGTCACACAATATTGTAAATTGTATGGATTCCGGCGCACCGGCGTCACTCTCCAAGGAAGTACATAGAATTTTGAGAGAAGAATTAGGTTTTACAGGCGTCATTATGACAGATGATTTGGCGATGCAGGCAATACCAAGCTATACAGGTGGTCAAGACCCTTCTATCATGGCATTTCAGGCAGGAAATGATATTCTTCTTACATCCGATTTAGAAGGCGGTGTAGCGGCTATCAAGCAGGCTGTTACAGATGGTACGATTACAGAGCAAGAAATTAACGAGAGGGCACTCCGTGTACTGGCATGGAAATTACAGTACTGTTCATTTTGAGTAGTACAGAATATGGTAGGTGATTCATAGCATTGTCTCGTGTCTGTTTTATCATGTTTATATACTTTTTGTGGTCTGTATTTTATTAGACAAGATGTAAAAAACATTGATTTTGTAGTATTATAGGTGTACAATTTGTCTCAAGAGGAAAGCAAAATATGATTAAAAGTTCTATAATTCAAGAAAATGTTTTAAAATTTTTATCAAATAAACAGGAACAGAGTGTCCAAGATAGCAAGAGTTATTTGCAAAAAATGAGATAAACGAATATACCGTAGGACAGTTTACGGGTTCTTTTGAATACTTTAGATATAAATAATTTAATTAAAAAGTGGATAAGGGTATCTATTTAATAAAGTTAAGGAGTAAGAATATGAGAAAATGTTTTGTAGTATCGCCGATTGGGGATGAAGGAAGTGAGGTAAGAAAACGGGCAGACCAAGTATTTAAATATATTATTTCTCCTGTATGTGATGAAACTGGATTTGATCCAATACGAGTGGACAAATTGAATCAACCGGATTCAATTACTCAAACTATTATAGATTATTTAATAAATTCTGAACTTGTAATTGCAGATATTACGGGACATAATCCGAATGCTTTTTATGAGATGGGATACAGAGCTTCTACAGGAAAACCTATAATTCATTTGAAAGGAAAAAATGAAGGTATACCATTTGATATTGCAGGGATAAGAGCGTTTGATTATGATCTTAATGATTTAGATTCAGTTGAAGAAATTAAATCTAGGTTGGTTAAAACAATAGGTGCATTATCCTTCGAGAAACCAACTGAACAAAACGAAAGAGGAGAGGTGATTTATAAGGAAGCGAATAGCGACATATCGCAATTAATTTCAATTTTATATGAAATTCAAGATGAAATTTCTCAGTTAAAAAATGAAATTCATGATAAAGATACAGAAACAATACAAGCGGTTGTAAAGGCCTCTATGCCTACTACGCCTATTGAAGATCCAAATACAGCCATAATGAAAGCTGTTCTTCCTGAGTTATTGAAAAATCCAAATTCAATGAAAGCACTTATTGAATTCAGTGAGTCAGCAAATAAAAATAAGAAATAGAAATGATACATTAAAAGTTTCGTGGTAACATTTTGGCAATAGAAAGTCATTAGTTAGGATAAATGATATAATTGAAGTAAAAAATGGGGATATATTTGCATAAAACTTAAATATATGTCAATGATAGCGAAAGACATACAGAATTCAAATGAGTTTTATTCACTGACAGTAATATCCGTATTTGTCTATTGATATTTTGAAAATGGGACTCATACGAAGCGGATATACCAATTTAACGCCCGAAGATGATAGTGAATTGGAACTTTTCCTGTGGCCTATCGTACGGGAGATGATAAAAACTGCTGTTGAGAATGAGCAAAATCTTGTGATAGAAGGGAGCTATATTCCTTTTTATTGGAAAGAGGATTTTTCTGATAAATATCTAAATGAAATTCGTTATTATTGTCTGGTAATGAGTCAACACTATATTGAACAACATTTTTCGGAGATAAAAGAGCATGCAAATGCAATCGAACAGCGTATGGATGATACCTGTTGTACCATGCAATCTGTGCTTGAAGATAACGCGTATTATCTTGAAATGTGTCAAAAATACAGTTTCCGTTATATATTGATTGATGAGGAGTATCCTGCTTGTCTAGAAGAGTGTCTTTAGAGATAGAAGCAGAAACAACACATGTGTGTCAATTTAACTATCGTAGTTTTCCACTGATAAAAAGCTATGGTTCATTACTTTTTATACTTTTAGGGTATTGTATATGATGCAAAATTTTTTGGTGTTTCAGACAGACTGCATTTTTGGAATCATTTTTTAAACAGTATTTGACATCTTTTTACGGTTTATTTGAGCCTTTGCCATGAAAAATGATATTATAATTGTCAATAAAAAAGCTGATGCAAATGTTTGCATCAGCTTTTTTTACTCATTTGATTTCAATGATTCTATCATATCAATTTTTCTGACTTTAAAGGACATTACTACCATTACCAGTATTGCAAATACCAGTGTTATGAGTACAGAACCCACGTAACTAATCCAGCTTACGCCACGCCCGAACATGACCAAATCTAACTCTATAATATTAACTACAAAGTCGGTCATAATGGTTCCAAGTCCCAGACCAATGGCAATGCCAAGTAACGTGAGTATAATATTTTCACGGAATACATAGCTGATAGTTTCCTTCATATTAAAGCCCAATACCTTGATGGTGGCAATTTCACGTACACGTTCTTCTATATTAATATTTGTTAAGTTATAAAGAACGACAAATGCCAATGCACCGGCTGTCAAAACAATAACGACAACAATCGCCTGCATACTTGAAATGGTATTGTTAAATTGGTCTATGATGGTATCGTTATAAGATAATGCCATAATATCATCGCGTTCCAGTAAATCGTCTGCAATTTCACTTTTTACAGTATCATCTAAATCAGGTACAATTGCAAACGCATTGGTGTAGGTGACAGGCTCTCCAAATACTTGTTCATATACGGCAGGCGGCATATAGATATAATGATACGCATAGTTTTCCGTAATGCCTGTAATGGGCGCTTGATATTCTTTATCGTCTACACGGAATGTAACATGGTCCCCAACATTTAAACCTAATTTCATCGAAATTTTTTCAGTGATAATTACACCATCATTGCTCATTTGCAGCTCTTCTTTGCTGACTCTGTTTTTCAGTTCAATGTAAGAAGAGAAATCTTCGGTCGATTCCGGTACGACCAAGTACGTATCCATGGTAACAGAATCGTCGGCATTATGTGTTACAGCAGACTGCATCGATACAAAGATATTTTGTTTGGTATATTCATTCTCATTCAAATAGGATTTAATTGTACCCGCTTCTTCTGCACTTTTTTCCTTGTTAAAGACCAAAGTTGTATTGTAATGGGTAATGTCTACAAATTGTTTTTGCCCAATGACAGATACAGAGTCATTCAAGCCCAGAGCGGCAATAATCAATGCGGTACATCCTGCTACACCTAAAATAGTCATCAAAAAACGAATTTTATAACGGAATAAATTACGTGCCGTTACCTTAGAGGTAAAGCTCAAATGTTTCCAAATAAAGCTTACTCGTTCCAGAAGGATACGTTTGCCAGGTTTTGGAGCCTTTGGACGCATTAAAATAGCCGGCTGTACACGAAGTGAATTGTAACAAGCTAAAATAGAAACAAATGATGTACATAAAATTGCTGCAATAATTGCCAAAAACGGATATAACCATGGTACGGAATAAATCAAATCCGGCAGTGCAGGATACATTGCACCGTATGCCATATAGATTAAGCTGGGGAATAAGAAGATTCCCACAACCAATCCTACCGTACAGCCAATAATACCTGCAAGGAAAGAGTAAATAAAATACTTGCCCGTAATTGCTTTTGAAGAATATCCCAGTGCTTTTAAGGTACCAATTTGAATGCGCTGGTCTTCAACCATACGTGTCATAGTTGTCAGGGTTACCAAGATAACAACTGCAATAAAGAATACGGGGAAGACAGACGCTACGGCGTCGACACGCTGCGTATCAGATTCATAATCCCCGTAACCGGGATTATCATCTCTGCTGAATACATACCATTTTAATTCGTCGAAGGAATCCAGCTGTTCTTGTGCGTCGTCAATTTGTGCTTTGGCGTCGGCAAGAGTCTGATTTGTTTCTTCAACGGCCTTGTCGTATTCTTTTTGCCCTTCTTCCAAATCAATTCTTGCTTGTTCCAATTCAGCGCGCCCTGACTCCAATTCGGCAACTCCGTTCGCACGTTGAATTTCATATTGTTCTTTTTGTCTCCGCAGTGCTTCAATGCCTGCTGTGTACTGTGCCTGACTTTCGTTTAATGTTTGCTCAGCCTCTGCAAGTGCTTGTTTGCCTTGCTCCAGTTGTGCTTCTCCGGAAGCCAGTTCTTGTTTTTTGCTGTCCAGCAGTGCCTGTTGGCGGTCAAGTTCTGCTTTTCCTTGTTCTAATTGTGCTTTGCTTTGCTCTAATTGTACAGCAGCATCGTTTAAGGCGGTTTCTGCTTGTTGGAACAGTGCAGGCATCATCATTTGAATCAATGCCAATTCAGTGTCTGTTATCAGAGGAGAAAGAGGTTTTCCCTGTGCAATTTCCTCTTCAGCCTTTTGAATGCGATTGTCGATTTCAGACTTTAAAGATTGCAACATTGTTATAATGTCAGCATTTCCTTGATTGTTTTGCAGCAAATGAATAAAGTCTGTTAAAGAAGCAGATGCCATTCGGGCAAACTCCAACTGTTTTTCCGGATTTTTTAATTCACCGCTTGCAACAAGAGATTCGTAGTCCTGTTTGATTTGGGTAAGCTGTGAAGATGCTTGCCCAAGCATTTGTTCTGCTTGCTCCAGTTGAGCTTTTCCGTCATAATATTGATTCCATGCATCCTGCAATTGACGTTCGCCGTCTGCAATTTGCGCTTTTCCGTCGTTGATGGTCTGTTCGGATTGTGCAAGTTGTTCTTTTGACTGAGCAAGTGCGCTCCAACCGGAATCTAACTGTTGTTTTGCGGAGTTTAATTGGAATTCAGCCGATGCAAAACCTGCCGCGGCAGTTGCATCTCCGATTTCCAGTTGTTTTTCTCCTTCTTCTAATTCTGATTGCCCTTGTTCCAGTTGTACTCTACCGTCTTCCAACTGTTGTTTGGCATCGTTTAACTGTGTTTGAGCTTCCTTTTGGCCTTCTTCGTAATCGGATTTTGCTTGTGCCAGCTCTTCGCGTGCATCCTTTAATGTGGTTTGTTCAAAGTTTTGTACGCGTTCGCTACCCAGTTCATCCAGCTGCGTTTCGATTTCTTTCATTGCATTTTTGTATTCATCACTGAAAGCGGAAATACCTTCTTTGCTCATATCAGTCTGAACATATACTTCTGTATAGGACTCGTATGCAAAGTTTTCCTGGGGAATCATGAAAAAGCAATAAATGGTACCGTCTCCAACCGTGCTTTGTCCACGGTCTGCTGTAATAAACATAGGAGACTCCACAATACCTACCACTGTATAAGTATCGCGGTTTAGTATTTCTGAAAGCGGTTGTTCGCCGACAGTGGGGGCAAACTGTACAGTACTGCCTATGGTAATGGATTCATTTACAGCCTGCGAATGGTCTACCACACATTCATTGGCAGCTTGAGGCATTCTGCCTTCAATAACAACGGGTTTGTTCAATTCTGTATAAGAGGAATCATCAGGTTGAATGCCCATCACTTTTACAGTTGCATTTTTATTTTCCTGCTGTAAGATGACATCCGCAGAATACGAGGGCATAATTTCCGCAATATGCTCCATATCCGCAATGGCTTGTAAATCTTCATCATCAAATCCCACAGTGGATTGCAGTTTAAAATCCATTAAATCGTGCGTTTGAAAATAATCATCTGCTGTTTTCAGCATACTGGGGCTGGCACATTTAATACCAACAAAAAAGCCTACACCAAGCGCTATGATAATTAAAATAGAGATAAAGCGGTTAATGGAATGTCTAATTTCACGAAGGGTATCCTTCCAAAGAGCTCCGCCCATAAAATGCTCCCCCTTTCTTTGGGGCAGTATTAAGTGTATTTACCACTCAATTTGCTCAATCGGAACCGGATTTTCGTTATAAACATTACTGATTACTTTGCTGTTTTTCATAGTAATAATTCGGTTAGCCATTGGTGTAATGGCATGGTTATGAGTGATTAGAATAACGGTCATACCATCGCGATAACAAGTATCCTGCAAAAGTTTTAAAATGGTTTTACCGGTATTGTCATCCAAAGCGCCGGTTGGCTCGTCGCATAAAAGAAGCTTTGGATTTTTTGCAAGGGCACGGGCAATGGAAACACGCTGCTGTTCACCGCCGGATAATTGTGACGGAAAATTGTTCATGCGGTCTTTTAAGCCAACATTGGTCAATACGGTTTCTACGTCTAATGGGTCCTTACAAATTTGGCAAGCCAGTTCAACATTTTCTTTTGCAGTTAGATTTGGTACCAAATTATAAAATTGGAATACAAAGCCGATATCATAGCGGCGATATGTAGTCAGTTCGCGTTCTTTCATATCGCTGATTTTTTTTCCGTCTACATAAATTGTGCCTTCATCACAATGGTCCATACCTCCCAGAATATTGAGTACGGTAGATTTTCCGGCGCCGCTGGAGCCTACAATGACAGCAAACTCACCCTTATTTACTGCAAATGAAACATCGTCGTTTGCGGTGATTGTGACTTCACCCATCTTATAACGTTTATATACATGGTCAAATTCAACAAAGGCAGGCATTCTTTCACCACCAAAAATTATTTATTATATAATAAATATTATAACAAATTTTTTGCAATTTGTCATGAATAAAGTATGAGAAAATACCAAATATTTAAGATGAAAAATCTGTTGACAGACATGCAAAAAAAAGGTATAATAATTATCGTTGCAAATCAATATCTGGCCTAGTAGTTCAGTTGGTTAGAACGCCAGCCTGTCACGCTGGAGGTCGACGGTTCGAGCCCGTTCTAGGTCGCCATTTTGCTGCTATGGCTCAGTAGGCAGAGCACGTCCTTGGTAAGGACGAGGTCACGCGTTCGAATCGCGTTAGCAGCTCCAGAGAGATAAAACGGTAACGAGAGTTACCGTTTTATTTTTTTGCATAATAAAAAAGGCTTGAATTTATTTCAAGCCTTTTTTTATTATCATAGATTTAAGAGAAAAAATTATCAAGTAAGAACATATTTGGCTAACACATTAGTCTTGTGTTTTACGTTTTTTAATAACAACAAAACCTGTAATTGCAGCGCTTGCAGCTGTAACCGCAGCAATACTAATCATCAGATTTGTATTATCTCCGGTTTGTGGAGAGTCCATATCGTTACCAATATTTGTACCGCTGTTTGTACCGTTATCATGGTCGATATTCAGTTGTGTTTTGGTTAACACATAATCAGAGCAGTGTGTAATGGATACTTCAACATAACCATTTTCGTCTACCACATAACCGTCGCCCATTGCCTGCATTACGTTTAGTTCCGGATTATAGTAGTAGAAGTAGGCTGTTTCGCCCGGTTGGAAACTTGCGCTTACATCTACTTTTACAGTCGCTTTCGCAGGTAGATTGCCTTCATGAGCAAAAGAAAGAACAGTACCTTGGTTACCGCCTAAAGCTTCCTTAATTGCTTGATTATCTTCGGAAGAGCTAACCGCCAAAGCTAAGTTTACATCAATTGTGGTGTCTGTAATTTCGTTGCCGTCAAAAGTCCATGAATAAAGATTTTTTCCATCAGAACCTGCAACATGAATGGTAAATGTTTTACCGGAAGCTTTTACTTGTTCAAATACAGCTTTCTCCAGTTTAATTTGTGCCATTTTAACATTTGCATTGTGAATCGCTTCATCGGGAATGGTTACGTCCAAGGAAATATTGGAAGTTGTGCTGTTTGCAATGGTTTGTACCAAAGCGGTTGTTGGAAGATGAACGGAAATGGTAACAGGATTTTCTGCAGTTGCATTGTTGAGCGCATCTTGAGAAACTTCAACAGGAGCACTAACGGATGTAGTATCTCCAACTACAGTTTCATCGGATAGCTCCGGTGTAGGAGCAACAATATCGCTGCTTGGAGGAGTGACAACTTCCTCATTTTCAACGGTAATAACACAGGTAGCGGTTTTACCGTTTGCTGTTTGTGCAGTAATAGTTGCTTGTCCTGGAGCGTGGGCTGTTACAAGGCCATCTTCGGATACAGTAGCCACTTGTTGATTATCTGCAGAGAAAGTCACTGTTTTGTTTGTTGCATTTTCCGGATTGACAGTTGCATGAAGCTGAACTGTTTCGCCGGATTTTAGTGTGACAGCAGTTTGATCTAAAGTTACTTCGGATACTTCTACATCAGCTGCTTGTGCAAGATAATAAAGATCTTGTTGTTTTTCATTTCTGGTAGGCTCTGCAAGACCGGCCTCCTCATAACCTGCAATTGCATTTGTATATTGTGTTGGTTTATCAACACAAATAGCAGCAGGACCTTCTGCGTTGTAAGAACCGTCATCTGTATTGGCATAAGTCATTTTAGAACCTGCAGCAAATGTTAAAATAGGGTCTGTAGACTCTACACCAACACCGGAGTCTACATTAATACCATACCATGAGCCTGCTGCAGTAGAAACGGACAAGTTGCCGGTTACTGTTACGCTGGAAGCATTTACAAGCATAGCGCCGCCATTTGTGAATACGTTTGTAACAGAAACATTGTTTAAAGTAACATTTGGGCTGGTATAAATGTTGAGTGGGAATTTATTGCTTGTACCGCCAATAATGGACAAGTCGCTTAAAACAACTGCATTGTCAGTATCAATTAATACTACGGCCGGGTTCGAGGAGGAAGAGAAATCTCCCACACCTGCAATAGAGTGACCGTTTCCATTTAGTGTAATTCCTTTTGTAATGTAGGCACGTTGAGTAACAGTAATATTTTCATTTAATGTGATTGTGCTGCCTTCTTCAGCAGCTGCCAAAGCATCTTCAAGAGAGTCAAACTGAGCTGAACTTTCATCTTTTGTAACAGTTATGGATTTTTGTTCTGTCGGTTGGTTGGAACTGGTACCTGCATCCCCGGAATCAGTAGTTGCAGAAACAATTGCAGTAGGAACTGCTACTGTAGCTAACATACATACGGATAAAAAGGTTGCCAATGCTTTTTTCTTCATGTTTTTAACTCCTTTTACACATTTGTTTTAAAAAATTGTAATTTTGTCTACAATCTCATTATACATAATTGCAACAAAAAATCTAGTATCAATATTTGGAATATCATTTTACATATTTAGATTGTGAATTTTTTGCACAAAATTTACCAATATATCGAAAAAATAAATTTGATAGGGAGATAGGGCGTATTTTTGCAGATATGATACATCGGGAGAAAGTACATTTTTGCAATTTCGCGTATGAACACATTTAGGGGAAATGATAAACTGTGTCTAAATTTAAAAAAGGAAGCTACTACAAATGGGCCAAATTCCCATAGAAGCTTATATTTTAGTACACCAATAGTGTACCGGCATAACATGACATATATTTGGACTGTTTAGGAGGTTTCATATTATGGAATATGGATATGTGAGGGTATCCAGCAAGGATCAAAACATTGCCCGTCAAATGGCAGCAATGTACGAGGTAGGGATAGATGATAAACATATTTACATCGACAAATTTTCCGGAAAAGATTTTAAAAGACCGCATTATAAAAGGATGGTAAAAAAATTAAAAGCAGGGGATTTATTGTACATTAAATCGATTGACAGATTGGGAAGAAACTACGATGAAATTATTGAACAATGGCGTTTTTTAACAAAAGTGAAAGATGTGGATATTAAGGTAATTGATTTTCCGTTGCTTGATACAAAAAGTCCTGTAAACGGTATTACAGGTAAATTTATTGCAGATCTTGTTTTGCAGATTTTATCTTATGTTGCTCAGGTAGAAAGGGAAAATATCAGACAGCGTCAGGCGGAAGGCATTCGTGAAGCCAAGGCAAAGGGGGTTCGTTTTGGCAGACCCAGGTTAGCCATTCCGGAAGGATTTCCTGACGTATTACAGTTGTGGTTAGATGAACAAATTAGTCTGAGAGAGGCTTCCCGCAGAATGAATACCAATCACAATACCTTTTCTAGGTGGGCAAAAACATATTTGTATGAAGACAATTCCAATCAGGTTCGGTAATTTTAAAGTGCATTATCATCAGGTCCAATCCACTATATTAGTTATATTTGAATATATCAATTAAAACATTTTCTTTGAACAGAGAATAAAGACGCATAAATCAAAGATTTTGATTTAGACTGAGCTTTTAGATGGCTTAGTGATAGACAAGAAGTCAGCCGCTTTATTTGAAATTTTTCATCACGTCTAGACTTATGATTTATGTACTAAGGAGCCATGCATTTCTTTGGTTGTTTGTTCCAAAATATTTTTAGATAGATAAAAGAGAAAGAATTATATCGTCTATTTTCTTAAAAGTATATAGTATCGAAACACTAATACTACAATTGAAATTCATGGCACAATAAATGTAAGTTTCACCGTGAAAAATAATCTTGAATGATAAAAACTCAGGAGACTGAAAATCTCCTGAGTTTTTGCTTTAGAATCACAATAATTTAATAAGATTAGCTGTTATTACAAATATAAGGGAAAATAATGAAATTTTTAGGTTAAGCAATACTTGTTACCTAAGTATGAAATATGTGAAATTAAGGAATGCGGGGACCATCATAATAGAGAAAAACAAAATCTTTTTATTAAGTTGACCATCAATTACAGCTAATACATATTATATTTATTTGATTCTGGTGTAAAGCTTTATATTTTACCAGGATGTGAAAGAATTCATTTTTGTTCTATCATGATTTATAAAAAGTATAACATAGTAAATGAGAGTGTGGTGAACACAAATACAGAGAGTGTTAACCAAAAGTGACTGAAATTTTTCACTAAGGCAAAAATGAATTGATTTTATATTTGATGAATGTTAGATTGATGTTAAAGATTTACAAACGAGGCGAGAAATATATGAAGAAACAACAGCAGACAAGAGTACGGTTAAAAGCATCTGTAAAAGAGATGTTAAAACAAAATCCGATGCGGGCAATTAATATTAAATCTATTTCAGCAGCCTCTCACATATCGAGAACATCTTTTTATGCAAACTTTGAAAATATGGATGACTTAATTTATGAGCTTCATGATGATTTTATAAGCGGAATTGGCGACATTTATAAAAAAGATTTGCGTGCTGCCTGTCATCCTGTCTCTCAAAGTACATTAATGGCAGTGTCGGAATACATACACAGCAACCAGTCTCTTATTCAGTTTTTGCTCCATCAAGAAGGAGTGGATTTATTCATGAAAAGAACTTATTTGCGCAATATAAAATTTATAACGCAATTTTTTAAATTAAATGGTATAGATATTTCTCAGCAGAAGAAACCTCAATTGAAAATTATTATCATTGGCTGTGTACATTCCATTTATCAAGATTTACCTGAGTGTAAAACAGAAGATATTTATATAACATTAAAAAATGCTTATAGTCTGTTTTTTGATTTCATTTTGGATAGAGCTTCGTAACATAAAAATATAGTATGACTGTTGAGAGTTGAGATGGAGAAACATATTCTGGAATTAAAAAATGTATTTGTAACCGCGGAAACAAAAAGTGGTTCATCTACCATTATTCAAGATATTTGTTTTACGGCGGATAAGGGTGATCGTTTGGCCATTGTTGGAGAAAGCGGATGCGGTAAAACAATGACGGCAATGGCTATTTTTGGTTTGCTGCCAGGTAACTGTCACGCAGCAGGAAAAATTTACTTAAATGGCAAAAATCTTTTGGAGTTGAAGCCAAAAGAAATGAATGCATTCAGGGGGAAAGCGTTCGCATTTATCCCCCAAAACGGTTCAGAATTTTTGAATCCGGTATTAAAAATAAAATATCAAATGTTTGAAACATTCAAAGCGAATGGAATAAACAAAAAGCGGGACATGCTTGCAAAAGCAACTGATTTATTATATCAAGTTGGTTTTGAGAATCCTGAAACAATATTAAATAAATATTCGTTTCAGTTATCAGGTGGTATGGCACAGCGCGTCATTTTAGCAATTGGGCTATCGTCATCGCCTCAATTGGTAATTGCAGATGAACCAACTAGGGGAGTGGACGAAAAAAATGCGCTGCTATTTCTAAACCGATTAGATGAATCGTTTCAAAATAGTGCGGTCATTCTAATCACACATAGCATTGATATTGCAGAGCGCTGTAATAAAATAGCTGTGATGTATGCAGGCATGATTATGGAATACGGAGATGCAAAAGAAATATTGCAGCAGCCTGTTCATCCCTATACCCAAAGTTTGATACATGCGTTGCCGGAAAATGGTTTTGAGATTTATCAAAATCCGGATGGAATACAGTCAGAAACAGGATGCCCTTTCTATGCTCAATGCCCAAAAGCGAAAACTATTTGTGCTGAGCAGATTCCTCAACTGCATCAGATTGGTACGGTTTGGAGGAGGTGCTTTTTTGTCTGATGTTTTTTTTCGAGCAGAACACTTAAAAATGCAGTTTTATGCAGGAAACAAACGAAAGCAGATGGTATTGGATGATGCTTCTTTCACGGTAGAGCAAGGGGAAGCGGTCGGAATTGTAGGACCAAGTGGTGCCGGAAAATCTACCATAGCCAGAATTATTTGCGGGTTGATACGTCCTGAATACGGAGATATTTATTTTAAGGGGACGCACATCGTTGGGGCTGAAAAAACATTTCAAAAAGAATTTCGTACGCAAATTCAGCTGATTCCCCAGCAGCCATATCTGTCGCTTGATCCCAAACAAAAGGTTGGAAGCAGCATTATGGAACCTTTATTTGTACATAAATTGGTTAAACAGAAAAAACAGGCTCAAACATGCGCTTATCAATTATTGCATTCTGTCAGATTAGAGCGTGATATCTTTACGCGTTATCCCGGTCAAATATCAGGGGGACAAGCGCAACGTGTTGTAATTGCAAGAGCATTGGCAGTATCACCCGAGCTGATTATTGCAGATGAATCCACATCTATGCTAGATGTTTCCGCACAGGCACAAGTGATACAAATTTATAAAAGATTGATAAAAGAACAAAATGTTAGCTTTATTTTTATATCGCATAATCTTCCTTTGGTAAAAGCATTTTGCAGTAAAGTTTATGGTTTGCAAAATGGCATGCTCAGTTTAATGAAAGGTACGTAAACACTTTACGTGATTTACATAAAATTTTAGTTTGGAGGAGTAAAGATGAAAGGAAAATGGAAAATACTCTCATTCATTATGGCAACCATTTTATGTGTTGCCATATTTGCAGGGTGCGGAACACAAGAGAATACTTCAAGTGCATCGAATGAACCGGCTGTAAGTGGAGCAGCCGACACAACAAAACAAATTGATACGATGGTGATTGGTACTACAATGAAGATTACCTCCATTAGTCGAGAGACATATGATTTTGATGTATTGTCGGGTACATTGACACATATGGCGCTTGTAAAACAAGATGAAAATGGAGATTTAAAGCCGTTCATGGCTGAAAGCTTTGAAACAAAGGATAATAAAACGTGGACATTTCAGTTGCGTAAAGGAGTGACTTGGCATGACGGAGAACCCGTTACAGCACAAGATGTGAAGTTTACAGCAGAATTGCAGAATACGTTTCCGAATTATACAATTCGTGTTGTAGATGACCAAACGGTAGAGTTTGTATCAGAAACAGAAAATGCAAGATTACCGATTGATTTGGTTACATTCCGTATTCTTCCGGAACATATTTTTAAAGATGTAACAGATTTGGAAACATTTACAGATGAGAAATCAGCTATTGGTAATGGTCCTTATGAGTTTGTCAAATTTGATGAAAGTGCCGGAACTTTAGAATTTAAAGCTTATGAAAACTACATTGACGGAAAGCCAAATGTAGATAAAATTATCGTGAAATTATATGCAAATACAGATACATTATATATGGCTTTGGAAAAAGGCGAAATTGACATGGTTTATTTCTATGCCAACGGAATTGACGCAAACGAAGCAAAAAAATTGGAAAGTAATAAAGACATTACACTGCAAGTTGTTCCGGACACCGGCATTACTTTAATGTATTTTAATACTCAGGCTGAGCCCGTTAACAATGCAGATATCAGAAAAGGAATTGCATATGCCATTGATTACGAACAAATGGCTAAATTGTTTGGTACGGAATATGCAACCACAGGTAATTTTGGTATCATTCCAAAAGGCTCTTTTGGGTATATTGATACAGAGAAGCTAACAAGAAACATAGAAAAATCAAAACAGTATTTAGAACAGGCAGGGGCCAAAGATTCCAACCAAGACGGAATTTTGGAATACAACGGTAAAGATTTGGAATTAGAAATTTTAGTCAGAACCGATAAACCCACCTATGCCAGAATGGCAGAATTGATTACGGCTAATCTGAAAGAAGTTGGGATTCAAGTAGTTCAAAAATCAGTAGATACAGCACAGTTCAGAACCATTTCGGAACAAGAACGCGGTCATGTAGCCATGCTGACACGTGCTACACCTTGGGGAATGGTTATGAAACAAGGTGCAGGTGTTCCTTATATGGATAGCCGTTCCAAAACAGGTATGGCAAATGTGAATGATTCTGCTTTTCAGGAGTTGGCTGATAAAATGGGAACGTCTAACAGTGACGAATACGCTGATTTAGTAGCGGATGTACAGCGTTATTATGCAGAAAATGTACCTGCAATTCCAATGTATTGGGACCAATTTATACAAGCATACAACAGCGACTTTCATGATTTTACCGTTGACGGTACCTTTGGATTGTTAAATATGGATACATGGTATTCCATCACAAAAGAAGTAACAGAATAGAATGTTTGGGATGTGATACAGCGCAATTACTGTTCACATCCCTTTATTTATTGGGAGAATATAGGTATGAAATCTAATATAGAAGTAATCTCTGATTTGCTTTCAGAGCAAATTGGTTGTACCCAAAAAGAGAGAATGGAGCAGTATTCTAAATGGAATATTTACTGGAATCATATCGCCAAACACCAAAACGCAAATGAGAGTAATGGTATGACACAAAATATCATTTCTGTGTTAAATGCACAAGAAGAACAGTCAAAAGAGTGTGAAGTTTTGGAAATAGGATGCGGAACAGGAGCATACACATTAAATTTTGCTGCGAATTATAAACATGTTACCGCTGTGGATATGTCAGAACAAATGCTATGTGTGCTGAAACAGCGCGCAGAGGAAGATAAAATAACTAATATTACGTATCGTCAGTCTTTATTTGAAAATTTACCTGAAAATAAACAATATGATTTTGTCTTTGCGGCAATGTGTCCTGCTATTTGTGATTATGAAAGTCTGATGAAATTTGAACGTTTGTCTAAAAATCATTGTTGTTTGGTTTCGGTTGCCAAAAATTCATCTTCAAGCCTGAGAAGACAATTGAGAATGCAGCTTACCGACCAACCGCTGAAGGGATTATCACCGGATGTCATATATCAATTTCATTTGCTTTATGCATTGGGCAGATACCCCAATATACAATTTTTTCACTCTGTGTCCCATTCTGTGATACCACTGGAAGAAGCTATGGAACGATATCGGATTTATTTTGATATTTTTGGATACAACCAACCCAAACATCGCGATATCATTTATACGTACTTATCAAAGAATTCCAAAAATGGAATGTGCACGGATGATATTACCTATCATACGGCGGTAATGAATTGGAAAACAGAACAACCTCGGAAAACTAAGGAGGGGAAGTTTTATTGATACGTTCCAGAAAACAAATCATACGTCGTATTATCAGCAGTTTGATTTGTTTATTTGTTGTAATTTTAATTAATTTTTTCCTTCCCAGAATTATGCCGGGCAATCCTGTATTGATGCTGACAGGTCAGGATGAGTCTTCTATGAGTGAAGAGAAAATGAAGGAGTATGAAACAAAACTGGGGTTAGATAAACCGTTAGGGCAACAATTTGGCGATTATCTCCTTCATTTGATTCAAGGTGATTTGGGGTTTTCCTATCATAATAATGACAGTGTCAGTAATTTATTGAAAAAGAGGATATCTTCTACGTTAATGATTGCAATTCCTGCATTAATATTATCGTCTCTTTTGGCTTTGGTACTAGGTACCATTATGGGTTACCGTAAAAATACAAAATTAGATAGTGGAATTACAACCGGTTTTATCGTTCTGGATGCGGTTCCTACTTTTTTATTAGCCATGATGTTGGTTACAGTGTTTAGTTTTCAACTGGATATTTTTCCTTTGGGAGGATTAACCTCTACCAATGCTTCATCCAACGGCTTTTTCTCCTTTTGGGACCGCGTTTGGCATTTAATTTTGCCTGTTTTAACCGTAACGCTGGTCTCCACTCCTAATAAATATTTGCTGGTACGCAATTCTGTTGCTGCAGCGAAAGAAGAGAAATATGTGATATATGCAAAGGCAAGAGGATTATCCACCAATCGTATTTGTTTTATTCATATTTTTAAAAATGTATGCCAATCATTCATTGCTATGGTAGGATTAAACCTTGGTTTTTTAATTTCGGGCTCCATGATTACAGAAGTTATTTTTTCCATTCATGGCATGGGAAGCTTAATTTATGATGCAGCTGTCTTTCGCGATTATCCTACCCTACAAGGCTGTTTCTTTTTCATTGCTCTTTTAGTAATATTGGGAAACATATTAACAGACGTGATTTGTATTTTAGTTGATCCTAGGCAAAGGTTTGGTGTAAACAATGAAACATAAAAAATATTTGGTATGGATGACTCCTTCCGTTATCATAGGAGCGGTTATTATGCTTATATTTGCATTGTTTTCCTTTTTTCCACAGTGGATTGCTCCATATTCTCCGAAAGACATGTTTGAACCTTGGGCACCTATGAGTGCTTCCCATTGGTTGGGAACCAATGATATGGGATATGATATTTTATCAGAATTGATTTATGCGGCATCTACCACTATGCTTGTAGGAATTACCGCTTCGTTCATTTCACTGGCTGTAGGAGTACTGGTAGGAATTGCCGCAGGTTATTTTCAAGGATGGTTAGGAGAAGTGATAAATGGATTGATTCATATATTTTTGTTAATTCCCATGCTTCCCATGACGATTATCTTGGCTGCATACCTGGGGGCAGGAGTTCAAAATGTGATTCTATCCATCTCTTTGTTGGGATGGTGTTCAACCGCAAGGGCGGTCAGAGCCAAAACCAAACAAGTAAAATGCGCTCCTTTTATTGAATCATTGCAAACATTGGGCGTACCCAAATGGCGTATTATGCTGAAACATATTTTGCCCAATGTATCAGATGTCATATGGGCAAAATATATTTTATCTGTGGGACAATGTATGCTTACAGAAGCTTCAGTAAGTTTTATGGGACTGGGAGATACCACTCATGTCACGTGGGGAGGCATGATTAATTTTGCTTTTAAGCGAGGAGGGTTTTCCAGGGGAATATTTAATTGGTATTTGCCTCCCGGGATTTGTATTTTATTATGCGTTATGGCGTTCTATTTACTGAATCGTTTTTTTGAGCACAGAGCGGATTTGGTAGATCGTTCTGCACAGAGTTATATGGATTAGACAAACATAAAGAAAACCGCCCTTAAATGGATAGGGCGGTTTTTCTATTTTGATTTTGAACTAATTGTTTTTATTATTTTTTCGTTTTTTTCGATACTGTTCATTTTCATATAACATAATTACAAGTTTTGCAATTAAATCTTTATTTGTACAGGATAGATTATACAATGAATTTAATGGAAATACACCGGTTTCTGTTTTAAATCCTTGTTCAAAGTAGTGAAAAGGCAATCTCATTTGTGTCCTTCCCAATAGAAAATCTATACTAACGTCATATAAGTCGGCAAGAGCAACAAGAACAGAATATGAAGGCTGGCTGGAACCTGTTCCATAACTGGAAATAGCTGATTTTGTAACGTGAACTTTTTCTGCAACTTCATGCTGTTTCATGTCTTTTTCTTCTCTCAGTGTTGACAAAATTTCATGTAATTCCATATTGATTCACCGCCTATCATTGTTAGGTTAATCATAACAGGTTCAAAATATTACTTACAGTTATTACAGTAATAGTATATTTTTTACAATAAATATGATTGAAAATCCAGTGATAATAGATTATAATTACTGTACATTCACGTATTGAAAGGATAGATTTCAATGAAGGTGGCAATTATATCTTCCGCAAGCTTTCAAAAAATAAATTTTGCAAAATTAATACCTCAAAATACTACAAAAGTAATATCTTCAGTGCCGGAGCATTTAAATCAAAGTATTGTTCAATATGCAGATGTAAATCGAATTCGCTTTGTTACAAAAAATTTGGCTGAATGTGAAAATAAATGGCAAGCAATAGAACAATTCTGCGAGCAATGCGACCATATCATTGCATTATGGGATGGCCAGCCCGATATTGTAAAAGAAGTGATTGATTATGCTGTGGGGCATCATAAATCCATTTCCTTTTTTGAGCTGGACAGCTTATTGTATACGGAAAAACTGGACAATCTTGGCAGGGTGATGCTTCCTTCTACTATCAGACAAAAATTAGGTAATCCTGATGAATTTTCTCTGGAATTAGAAGGTACTCGTATGATGCTGCATCCGCTTGATAAAAAATGTGTATTTTGTTCACAAGTTGAACAGTTAAACCATATGATCATTCATCATAAAAGTGTTTGTATTTGTGAATCTTGCTTACATGCAATCAGTCAGATCAGTCAAAAGTGAATCAGACAGAAGAAAACGGCGTCTTTGGACGCCGTTTTTATTTTAATACAAATGACTGTAATTTTGTTCCTTTTGTGCTTGATATTTACATATTTAACAATACAAATGCCGATTATATTGTTATTTATATTAACATTGAATAATCAAAAAATAATAACCATAGTTTTATACTATGGTTATCTATCAAATATCAGTATTACTTTATCATAAAGTCTGCGTGTTATAATGAAAAAAATAACAGAAAGGACATAAAAATATGAAGTTATCAGTAGTAGGATACCCTAGAATAGGTACCTTAAGAGAATTAAAATTTGCAAGTGAAGCTTATTTTAAACATACCATAGAGCAAACAGAATTAAAACAAACAGCAAATAGATTACGCAAGAAGCACTGGAAAACGCAGCTGGAACATGGCATTGAATTTATTCCCTCCAACGATTTTTCTTTTTATGATACAACGTTGGATACCGCAGTACTTCTGAATATCATACCGTCCCGTTACCGGAAGTTGGGCTTATCTCCGTTGGATACTTATTTTGCAATGGCGAGGGGATATCAGGGAGAACATGGAGATGTAAAAGCATTGGCGATGAAGAAATGGTTTCACACCAACTATCATTACATTGTACCTGAATTGGAAGATGATACGGAAATATGTCTGTGCGGCACAAAAGCGTTTGATGAATATTTGGAGGCAAAAGAGCTGGGAATAGAAACAAAGCCTGTCATCTTAGGTGCCTTCACCTTGCTGAAATTATTGAAGTTCTCAGGAAGCAAGACACAAGAAGATGTGATTGATGATTTTGTCGTTGCATATATGGATATTGTAACAAAATTTCATTCGATTGGAGCTCAGTGGATTCAATTTGATGAACCGTACCTGGTGCGAGATTTGTCAAAAGAAGATATAGCGCTGTTTCATCAGCTTTACAGCAAAATTTTGTCAGTCAAACATTCTGTTCATGTGTTGCTCCAAACATATTTTGGAGATATACGCGACTGCTATCAAGAGGTCTGTTCGCTTCCTTTTGATGGTGTGGGCCTGGATTTAGTTGAGGGAGTAAAGTCACTGGAGTTAATCCAAACTTATGGGTTCCCGGCCGATAAAATTTTGTTTGCAGGCGTGATAAACGGAAAAAATATTTGGCGCAATGCGTATGCGAAAACTTGCAGCTTGATAGAAACCTTGCAGACTTATTGCAATGAGATTGTATTAAGTACATCTTGTTCGCTGCAGCATGTACCATATACATTGGAACATGAAAATAAGCTTTCCCAAGATTATAAAAAGTATTTTGCGTTTGCCGAAGAAAAATTAAGAGAATTACAAGAATTAAAAGAAATTTTAGAAGAGAATACTTATCAAACAGAGCAATTTCTGCAAAATTGCCAACTGTTCGGCCAAGAAAGAAGCGGAATCAATCATGCAGTACAAGAACGTGTCGCGGCTATTCAAGACAACGATTTTGTCAGACTGCCTGAGTTTACAGCACGAGAACAAATACAAAAAGAGGTTCTGAATCTGCCGTTGTTTCCAACGACTACGATAGGTTCTTTTCCGCAAACATCCGATGTAAAGTTAAACCGAAAGGCATTCAAAGCGGGAGAAATTTCAAAAGAACAATATGTACAGTTTAACCGCAATAAAATTGCAGAATGTATAAAGCTGCAAGAAGATATTGGATTGGACGTATTGGTACATGGAGAATATGAACGCAACGATATGGTAGAGTATTTTGGAGAATGTCTGAATGGATTTTTGTTTACAGAAAAAGCATGGGTACAGTCTTATGGTACACGTTGTGTGAAGCCGCCTATTATCTGGGGAGATATTTCCAGGGAAACGTCTATGACGGTAGAATGGTCTGTATATGCACAAAGCTTAACAGATAGACCGATGAAAGGTATGTTGACAGGTCCGGTGACCATTTTGAATTGGTCTTTTCCAAGAGAGGATATTTCTTTAAAAGAATGTGCTTATCAAATCGCTTTCGCAATCCGTGATGAAGTATTGGACTTAGAAGCAAATGGTATCCGAGTCATTCAAGTAGATGAAGCTGCATTAAGAGAGAAACTTCCGCTGAGAAAATCCGAGTGGGAGGAAGCGTATCTTAGCTGGGCCATTCCGGCTTTCCGTTTGGTTCACAGCAGAGTCAAAGCTGAAACACAAATACATACACATATGTGTTACAGCGAATTTACGGATATTATCTCTGCAATTGATGATATGGATGCTGATGTAATAACATTTGAAGCGTCACGTTCTAATCTTGCTATTCTTGACGCTTTACAAGAAAATCATTTTCAAACTCAGGTAGGTCCCGGTGTATATGACATTCATTCTGAACGCATTCCATCTGTAGAAGAAATAAAACAAGTTTTGGATTTGATGCTGGAAAAGCTTCCAAAAGAAAAGCTCTGGGTCAATCCTGACTGTGGTTTGAAAACCAGAGGTACGGCAGAAACAAAACCGAGTCTGGAGCATATGGTACAAGCTGCCAAACAGCTAAGAAAAGAGTATCAATTCTAATTAGCTCAGTATAGTATAACCGTCCGCTGCAATCAATGTTTTTAGTTCTTTGATATAATCGCTGGCCATAGAACTCAGGGGAGCCTTTTTGTGAATTAAAATTCCAACTTTCATGGTTTCGTTGGTTTTTAATTTAACTGAAATAATATTATCGCCGTTTAAATTGCTGTTCAGCACACCTGAACAAATGGTATACCCGTTTAAACCAATCAGAAGATTGAACAGAGTGGCTCTGTCGCTGACATGAATCGTCTTTTTGTGGGGCTCTGTGCTTAAAATTTCTTCTGAAAAGTAAAAAGAATTGTAAGTTCCCTGCTCAAACGCCAAGAAAGGATATTCTGATAAGTCTTCCAGTGAAACTTCCGAACAGTGGGATAAAGGATGAGCAGAACTGATAAAGACATGCGGTTCAGCTTCAAATAAGGGAATAAAGGACAGATGTTTTTCTATCAGCATTTTTTTTAATATCTTTTCATTAAAATGACTGAAATACAAAATCCCTACTTCACTGCGAAAATTTGCAACATCATCAATAATTTCATATGTTCTGGTTTCACGTAATGTAAATTCATATTCTTCCGCAGAAAGGGAAGAAATCAAATTGACAAAAGCGTTGACGGCAAATGCATAATGCTGGGTAGAAACAGAGCAAAGCTGTTTAGAAGGCTTTTTATTGTTATATCTTTGCTCCAGCAGTTCCGCTTGTTCTACAATTTGACGCGCATAAGACAGAAATTCAATGCCATCAGGGGACAAAGATATTCCTTTGGAAGTACGGTAGAAAATTTCAATCCCAAACTCAGTTTCAATGTCTTTTAAAGCTGCCGATAAACTGGGTTGAGAAATAAATAATTGTCTGGCGGCTTCTGTAATAGAACCACACTCTACAGTTTTTATTACATATTTTAGTTGTTGTATGGTCATAAAGAACCTCTCATAGCTTTTTTCTATATTATATAGAAAAAATTCATGATTTCAAATAGTAAGCAGAGATAAAATTTCATGCGAAAAATCAAACTCTGTCATTTTTGATGTATTGAATCATTTTCCGGTGTCGTTTATCCTATAAAATCAATCAGAAAGTCCCCCTGTATTTTGGTTATAGCCATACAGGGGGATTCCTCATTGAGAAAAATTAATCAAATATACTGGACATTGGTCATAACTTTGTCTATCAAAGATTACCATCATTACGATATAATAAAGATAATTATTTTTGTTCATGAAAACAGGAAGGAGTATCACCAATGAAGCAAAAATGCAGTAAACAAGATTTGCTCATAAATGGCAGCATCAGCAAAGCGCTTATTTGGTTTGCCCTTCCATTATTGGGAAGCAGTTTTATCCAACTGTTATACAATGCTGTGGACTTAATTTTTATAGGTAATTACGTTGGCAAGAGTGCTTCTGCGGCAGTGGGCTCAGGCAGCTTGTTGCTCACCTGTCTGGTAGGCTTTATTACAGGCATTTCAGTAGGTGCAGGTGTCGTGGTTGCTCAATATTATGGAGCAAAAGATTATAAAAATTTACAGGATTCTGTTCACACGGCAATGTCTTTGGCCGGCATAGGGGGCATCGTTCTTACCATTGCAGGACTACTGTTATCACCGTTCATCCTACAGTGGTTAAGAGTTCCGCAGGAAATTTTTGAGCTCTCCGTCAGCTATATTCGTATTTACTTTATCAGTATACTGCCAATGGTTCTTTACAACATGGGAAGTGCGATTTTAAGAGCATATGGTGATGCAAAAAGACCCCTAATCTATTTAGCGTCCGGTGCAATATTAAATGTGTTTCTTGACTGGCTGTTTGTTGCTGTTTTTTCATGGGGAGTGGCAGGTGCTTCATGGGCAACAACAATTTCTCAGACATTATCCGCAGTTCTTATCGTCGTTCATTTATTCAGTACAAAAAGAGAATATCGTATTCATTTGAAAAGACTTCGTATACATAAAAAACAAATGATGCGTATTGTGAAATTGGGAGTTCCTGCAGGTATACAATCTTCACTTTTAACCATATCCAATATGGTGGTCCAATTTTATATCAATGGTTTTGGACAAGACGCAATGGCTGCATTTACTGCTTATTTTAAAGTAGAAAACTTTATGTATTTGCCTATTTTGGCATTTGGTCAGGCAATGACTTCGTTTGTTGGTCAAAATATCGGAGCAGGACAATTAAAGCGTGTCAAAAAGGGGGTAAAAATAGGCCTTTTGTTAGGTGTAAGCTGTACAATCGCAGTAAGCACAATTGTATTGTTGAGCCGTTATTATTTATTTAGAATGTTTAATTCAGAACTTGAAGTGATACAATGCGGTATACAAATTCTTATGATTACAGCTCCCGTTTACTTTATCTATGTTGCAATAGAAGTGCTGTCAGGTACTGTTCGAGGGGCAGGCGCCTCTTTTATTCCTATGGTAATATCAATCAGTCATTTATGTATATTGCGTATTATTTTATTGGCAATTATTGTACCGTTATGGAACAGTGTTCAGGCAATTGCCATTGTTTATCCAATTACATGGGCTGCTACCGCCTTTAGTTTATTTATTTACTATAAATGTTTTCGATGGAGAAATACGGCTATCACGGTACAGTGTAATCAATCTGTTTCTTTGGAATAAAAATAAGGAATCCGACTGTTTTGACAGTCGGATTTTTACGATATAAAAACAGATAAATTTAATTTTATATAACAATATTTTATAAAGTTTCCCTTTGCAGGCGAAAAATCACTGTTTTTTTTACGGTATAGTAGAGAGATTGTTCTCTCAAGTCAATATAAGGAGTGATTTTTTGACCAGTGAAGCATTTAGAAATAATCCCCTCTTTTTGAGGAACCAATTTGAGGGAGAAGGAACATTTCAAATTCCTATTGTGAAAAAACAACATATAAGCCTTGAACAATTAAGATTCATTGGATATGATCATATTAAATCAGATGAGCGTGAGAATAAAGATTCTGTTGTCCATTTCTTTTTAGATGATTATAAATTTGAGGTTTTATGGAATCATCCTGAACCAAGATTGGAAAAGTTAAAGCAGTATAAAGCAGTATTGACACCTCAATATAGTTTATATACGGAAATGCCAATTACATTGCAAATATATAATACCTTTCGTAATCGATGGGTGGGAGCTTATTTGCAATCAAACGGAATTACTGTAATTCCCACAATGTGTTGGGGAGAACCGCAAAGCTTTTGGTTTTGCTTTGATGGTGTAGAAGCTGGTTCTTTTGTAGCAGTCTCAACAGTAGGAGTACGTAAAGAAAAAACGTTATTCATGCAAGGTTATGAAGAAATGTTAAAACGTCTCCAACCTGAGCGTATCATTTGTTATGGTGAACCGTTTCAAGAGATGGAAGGAAATATTGTTACAGTAGACTATGAAGAAACCAATCATTTATCCAAGTGGGCGGCATGCATTTGTGGTGAAGAAGCTTTACCGCAGAATCATAGTATAGTGATTAAACGATATGGTTATGTGCTGGCTGAAAAAGGTATGGGAAGAGCCGGAGGTGAAAGAACAAACAAGCTACATTCCAATAGGTCTCAATTAATGCATATACTTAGGAATGATAAAGGACATCTTCCGGATACTCCTGCAAATCGGGAGTTGATAGAAAGCGTAGCAAATGACCCGCAAAATTATGTAGGAACTGATAGCAGAGGACATGCTTGGTATGCGCAGACCCGTTCAGATGGCACACAAGTATGGGCAGAAGTTCGTGACCACACCATAATAAATGGTGGTGTAAATGACAAGCCAAAAGATTTTAATGAAACTACAGGTTTGAAAAATAATCCAAAAAAATCTTATTTAACATGGGGGTATGAAGAATGAATAAGTTAAATGAAGAACAGTTATATTATGCAGTATTTTTTCTATTAGATAGATTTTATGATCAATATGAAGAAGAGTTTAAAGGTGGACTATTCGAAGTATTTTTGAGCGCAATGGATCCTTTTGTTTTCGTAGATTCTAGATCTGCCGATCCTGCGATGAGCATTGAATTTGAGAAATGTTTTAAAAAGACATTTGGGGAGAGAAATTTGATTGGTTTTGATGAAGGCTTTCAATTTATAAAAATTTATTTTGATTATTATGTAGGTATATATGCTTTTGATCTACAGTCAATTTTTAAGCGTTTATCCAAAAAAGACTGGGAGAAATGTTGCAATTATGCAATTGAATTCCTAAAAGGAAATAAGAACTAACCTTATATCAAGAGCATTGCAGGAGTTATAAATTCATAAAGAATTTTCAATCGTATATAAGCATTGTATTTTGTTTAACATATAAATAGGATGAGAAATTCAATAGTAAAGGTTACTAGCTTTTGAAATTTTCATTCGAATTCAATTTTGGTATTATAGAATAACAAAACAGACCTGTATATGAAATACAGGTCTGAATTTTTTTGGCAGGGGCAGAAGGACTTGAACCCTCGGCACGTGGTTTTGGAGACAATAGTCGTAATTATCTGTATACATAATTGATTAATTAAGAGTAGAAGATTTTAGAATAGAATAATGTGAAAATTATATGGCTATAGATGCATGAGAGACAACGGATTTAAATTGTTCTGAAAGATACTCATCTAATTTAGTAATAGAGAGGGTTAACATACTATTTTGGATATGCGTATATATTTGCAAAGTAGTTATGACATTAGAATGACCGAGTAAATGAGAAGCAGTTTTTACATCTACTTCGGATAGATATAATAAAGTAGCATATGTATGTCGGAGCATTTGAGGGGTAAAGTATATGATTTGTTTTAATCCTTTTGGATTAAATTTACTTACAGCCTGTCCCTTTAAAATACTCCAATACTTTTCATTAATGCTGGATATATAGCTCTTCCATGCTGATCTCCATGAACTAGGAGTATGTATATTTCCTTGTGAATTGGAACAAATATATCGGCTATTAGTATATTGGCTACTTTGTTTTAGTAATTTTAATAAAAAAAGAGGAATTTTAATACGTCGGATACTTAAATCAGTTTTGGCTTGATGTTGTATTATGAATTTATTGTTATTTTCGTATACAGATTTATTAATGATAATTTCACAGTTATCAAAATCTATATCAGACCATTCTAGGCAAATCAATTCTCCTCTCCGCAATCCGGCTAACATAAATATAAGAGAAGTAATGTACAATTTATGTTGTTTGGTAATAAAAACTAGATGTTGCTCTGTTTGGTTTAATGAGCGCAACTCAGTTATAACAGCTTTTTTAGGAATTTTTCTTCCCTTAGCAGGATTCCGCAATAAAATATCATTTTCGATAGCAAATTCAAATATTCTACTAATGAGATTGCGAATGTATTTTAGTGTTCGTCTTCCCAAAGGTTTATTAATAGTAGGACTAAATTGTGCCAAAGATGATAACATGTCATCGATATGGTGAGCTTTAATTTGATTCATAGGGATATTTCCAATAAATTTGTTAGCATGATTTAAATTACATATTAAACTTTTATGGTAATTTAAAGATATGTTGGCTTGTATCTGATGTAAATAATAGTTTCCCCATTCACTAAAAGTATTATTTTCGTTTAAATAAAACATTTTATCTCTCCTTCCAATCCTTACAATAAATAATACCAGATATGATAAAAAAATAAAGATATTTGCAAAAATGACATATTTTATTGTCTTAATTACTTGAATTTTTATGCATATATTACAAAGTTTTTTATAAATAGCAAATTTAAGTAGATTTTATTGGATATAATATACTTGATAGAAGGCATTCTAAAAAAGAATGTCTTTTATTTTTTATTATGCTGAAAGGAGTGCGGAAGAAACAGAATTATGTAGATAAGAATTATTAAGAACTGATAAAAAATAAACACACAAGAGAGGTTTAGAATTATGATAATTTCAGTAGCAAACCAAAAAGGCGGCGTGGGAAAAACAACTACCACATTAAACATAGGAGCAGGACTTATAAAAGTAGGAAAACGTGTATTACTGATTGACGCTGATCCGCAGAATCATTTAAGCCGATGGCTTGGTTTTATACCTGACAGTAAACCAACACTCAGCGATTTAATTTACCAAGAAGTATCGGGAGCGAAAACAAATAATTACTCAGATTTTATTCGTAAGAATCAAACTGAAAATATAGATTATATACCATCTACAAGGATTATGTCCGGTGCAATTATGATATTGGGATTAGACAACGATAGTCAAAACGTATTAAGCCGTATCTTTAAACAACCGTATTTTTCGGAGAACTACGACTATATTATATTCGACTGTCAGCCTTCTTTGGATTTACTGGTTTCAAATATATTGAAATGCTGTGATAAGCTGCTTATCCCTGTACAATCAGACCCATTGGCTTACGAAGGAGTCAGTGATATGTTAGATAAACTCCAACAAATCAAACAAACACAGGACATAAAAAAATATATTCTCGGAATGCTTATCACAATGTATCAAAAAAAGACGAATGTATCCCATGCCGTACAAGAAGCATTGGTTACCAGTTATGGAGAATATGTTTTTGAAGATTATATACCACTGAGAACAGAAGCGAAACAAAGCAGTATAACCAGAGAAAGCCTGATTAAATATCCAAAATCTGATGTGGGACAGAGTTATATGAACATTGTCAATAAAATTATGGAAAGGAGTTTATCAAATGGCTAAATTCTCTTTACAAATACAACCTAGTATTCTAACGCCAGAAGAGGCATATCGACAAACCTTAGAAGGGTCAAGAACAGAAAATTCTGAATCGATTGTTTCTCTTCCGATAAAACTTCTAAACCATGCACAAAATCATGACTTTCATATTCAGGAAGATAAAGTAAATGATTTAAGAGAAAGTATTCGTGAAAAAGGGATTTTAATGCCACTCATTGTACGTGAATATTCAGATGTTCCGGGATATTATGAAATTATAGCAGGTCACCATCGTTATGAAGCTGCCAAAAAAGAAAAGGTAGAAAAGGTTCCATGCATTATTAAAAAGGTTACAGACGATGAAGCCGCACTTATTATGATTGATACTAATATTCAACGTGGTTTTACTGATATGAAGCCTAGTGAAATCGCAAGAGTATTAAAAAAACGACATGAGATATTATGCAGGCAGGGGAGAAGAACTGATTTAGAAGAAGTAACTTCTGGACAAGATGGCCAGAAGTTAGAAAAAGAAAGTAAAATGAGTGCTAGAAGCATTAGAAGATATATAGCATTGAACAATCTTATTAATCCTTTAATTGATTTTGTGGATGATAAAACAATATCCCTGTTATCAGGAGTAGAGCTTTCTTATATTAGTAAAGAAAATCAAGAGAAAATAGCAAATTATTTATTAATATATAAAAATAAAATAACATTTGACCAAGCAGAAAATTTAAAGCATCTGGATAAAGAAGGAAGTTTTCCAAAAGAGCTGACAGAGTTTTTTGACCCGCCAAAATCTAAGAAAATACGAGAAAAAGCAAAGAAAAATAATGTTATAAAAATCAAATTGGATGAACTAAAGAATTACATTCCAAATGATATATATAATGAAGAAAATAATTCTCCTGATGATATAAAATTTCTCATATTTGAGGCTTTGGAATTTTATATTACCAATAGAAGGAATGACACAAATGAATGAAAATATAATATTTCCTACCACAAAATTAAAAATTATGAGGAAAGTAAGGAGTGATTATAATGGAACCAACAAATTTACCATATGAAATCCTTTTGTCAACCATAATATTACTATCAGCATGTCTGTTAATCATACTGGTTTTTGAAGAATTCGCAAGAAATCTATACCGCTTATCCGACCAATTTTTCTTTAGAATATTGGCATGTGTAACAACGGAATGTGCAGCAGTTTTGTGGTATTTTTGGGTAAAAAATTTTATTCAAACCCATCCGCAGATTAAAGAATACGGACATTTACCTATAACTGTTTTTATCATTATCAGTGTTAGTGTTATGATTATGACAGGTATTTTAACATCATTACATATACACAACTGTAGATCTGAAAAACAAAAGAAAGAACATCATGATAAATGTATGAATAAAGACTTTTATTTGATTGATCCTAAACATGAACTTATGGAAGGGATACATGAATTAAAGATACGAAAAGAATATTATGAAGCGATTTTGAGTGGAAAGAAAACATTTGAAATTCGCAGAGACGACAGACCATATCATGAAGGAGATTTTTTGAAATTAAAAGTATATGAAAACGGTACTTTTACAGGAGAGAAAATCATATGTAAAGTGTCTTACATATATCGTGGAGAACTATGCAAAGAAGGTTACTGTGTAATGTCAATAGATGTCGATGGAAACACTGAAATGTTAAGATAATAAGGAGAAATAACAAATGACAACACTATATGAATCCATTTTAAAAGACTTATCAGAGCAGCATATTAATAAGAATGTGTACATAACCCCACAGCAAGCAGAATTGAAATTGAAAGCATACTCTAAAGAAAAAACTGATTGGTTATATCGAACATATAAAAATATTGCATAGAAAAAGACATTCTGAATTTTTGAGAATGTCTTTTTTATTTTGCTGGGACGAACCGTCCCAATAGAAAGGAGCTAAACTATGATTTTAAATTACGTTGAAATGGAAAATCAATATACAACAAATTTTAATAAGAAAGGATTAGACATTCATATTTTGAAGCCGGATGACTTTGAGGACTACAAAAAAATTGTAGAGGAAAGTGGCAATAAAGTCACAGTAGTAGGCAACACCAAATTAAAGTCTGTGAAGGGAGATAATGATAATGACTATATCATCATACAAGGCAAGAAATTTGGAGTAACAGACGGTAAAAAATGTTCAGCGAAAGGATATATTCCGGTTGGAAATCATCAATTTGTACGTCTGGAAAAAACATATTTAACGGGAATCATTATTGCCGGTTCCTGCGGTATTGCCGCATGTGGAGTGATTAGCGGATTGGCTATAGCACTGCCACTGCAACAATCCGTGCCGGCAACTACATCCTCCCTTCTTATGGAAAGTGGCAGTGATTGGGACGGACAGCAACATTTAAACGGCAGTGATTCCATTTCATCACAAGAAAGTACATCCATACCGGGGTATGCACAAGTATCTGCCGGTAAAGACAGACCATACCTATCTTTATATAATCCTCCGGAAAATACAGTAAACTTTGTATATACCATAACCAAACCACTAGATACCGTACAGGAAGATATATTTACTACAGCAGAGCAAGCACAGAATTATATAAATAATCATGCCGTTACATACGAAAACTACTATAATTCGGAAACCAACGAATATCAACTGAAAGACAGCAACGGCAATGTAACAGATACTTTGACAGAATACAAATCTATTGCAAATACAGACGGCGCTTATGCTGTCATCAAAATAACATCAAAAATCATCTATTTCACAAACGGCATTGCCCCGGGTAAAGCTGTCGATTGGAACGTTTATGATTTTCTTGGACAAGGCAGTCATAAAGTACAAATCAGAATTACTACTTATGATGTTGAAACAAACGTTCAATGTTATGGAGCAATTCAGGATACCACAATTACAGTATCTTAACAACATAAATAGTTAGAGCAGACTTATTAGGCCACGTTATATACAGAAACAAAGGAGAAATGATACCATGAAAAAAATTGTAAGTTTAGCAGCAGTCGCTACTATGGCAGCAGTATGCGCTCTGCCAACATTCGCATATACGAACTCTACAGAATCAGTAAATGAAACACAAAATATCTCCGCAAATGAAACGGCACAGACATCTGTCTATGCCGAAGTAGGCTCCACTTTTACAGTAACAATTCCTAAAAAAATCACTCTTTCAGGTGAAACAAAATCGGGTACATACAACGTAACCTGCACAGGTGATATTGCAGGTACAGAATTTATTTCAGTTACACCGGCTGCTTCTTTTGATATGACCCAAAAAGGTAAAGCAGATGTAACAGCCACAGTGACACAAGAGACTACCAAATTTAGAGCAGACAACTATACAACAGAACTTATTGCCGGAGAAGCAAAAATGGCAACAGGGGCAACAGGTTCTATTACAGCAAACGGAATTACTTCCGGTAGCTGGAATGGTACATTTAATTTTGCAATTGCTTTAAATGAAGATACTCCGCACAGCGGCGGCGATAGTGGTTCAAACTAAACAATAGATAAATTAACCTTGAATCCATAAAATAATTTATAACGTGGCTTAATAAGTCTGCTCTATCAAAAATTTATAGAAAGTAGGAATGTACATGAAAGCGAAAACAAGTAAAGCTGCCCTGCTTGTAATGATAAGTATCAGTTTTGTTTTACTTGCTTCCTTAGGTGCGGCTGTTCATGCTGCCACACGTGCCGGAGATAAGTATATAATTGATGAAAATCTTTTTCCTGATCCAGCTTTTAGACAATATGTTTCGGATACCATAGATGAAAATGGAAGTGGAGCACTTGAGGACTTTGAACGTGAAAAAGTAACTGCAATTGACTTAAGTAATGGATATAACGGTTCTAAAATTTCTGATTTAACAGGAATAAAATACTTTACATCCATTACCTACCTCGATGTATCCAATAATACGTTGACAGAGTTGAATTTAAGTGGACTTTCGGAGTTAACAAATATAAAATGTTATAGAAATCAGCTGCTTTCACTGGAGGTGACTGACTGCATAAATTTGACTGAGCTGCTATGTTATGAGAATGCTCTAACAAGTATAGATGTTAGTAAGTCAACAAAATTAGTAACATTATGGATATATAAAAATCAATTGACCGAGTTAGATTTAAGCAGTAACAATATTACCTCTTTATATTGTGACGACAATCAAATAAAAAGCCTTAATTTGAATGGTAATACTAATTTATATGAGTTGCAGTGCCGGAACAATCAATTAACATCTCTTGATATTAGCATGGCAACAGAATTGGAATTACTATATGTAGAAAATAACAAATTAGAATCCCTTGACCTTAGTAATAATAGTAATCTGGATATGTTATTCTGTAGTGATAATAAGTTAACGCAATTAGATATTAGTAACTGTACTCTACTATATGGATTCGATTGTTCAGACAATCAGTTAACGGAGCTGGATGTTAGCAAATGCAATATGCTTTGGTATTTTAACTGTGATGGGAATCAGTTACTTTCACTGGATTTAAGCAAAAACACAAATCTAACAATCGGAACACAAAGTCCACAAAAAAGAACTTTAAGTCCTGTCACCGGTGAAACGTTTAATTTAACAGATATTGATTCACATATTTTAGGTGATAAAATAGAAAATCCTACAGGCGCAACTTTTAATGGAACCCTTATGACCGGATATGTCAAAGGAACTCCTGTTACTTATCAATATAATACCGGAAATAGTAATAAAATGGAGGTAACGATTTCTTTAGATATTCAATACAGCTATTTATCTTTTCAGAACGGAAATCAACAATTTACTAATTGGAAACAAGGCTATACCGCCCCGCATTTATATGTAGAAGGTACAGAGTTACAATTACCAACAGCCGATAACGTAGAAAAGGAAGGATATATATTTGCCGGTTGGTATGACAATGAAATCTTTAGCGGTGAACCAATTGATATATTAGATGATGCTGTTCGTGGTGATGTAGTGTTGTATGCAAAATGGGAACCGGAAAGATTTACAGTTACGATTCCCAAAAGAATTACTCTATCGGGTGAAACAAAATCAGGTGCATATTCTATCAGCTGCACCGGAGCAATTGGAGATTCTCGCTGCATTTCTGTAGTACCGGATTCTTCCTTTACGATGACTCAAAAAGGTAAAGCAGATATAACAGCAACAACAGTACAGCAAATAACTAAATTTAGGTCAGCGGACTATACAGGCTCTTTAGGAGATGACGAAACAGAAATGGGAACAGATATAGAAGGAACCATTCATACACCGGATTTAACTGCTGGCAGCTGGAATGGGGCATTCAATTTTAAAATAAATATCATTTAAAATATATAAATTAGTGAAGAAAAACAAATGACAACATGAATTCGTTTATACAGATGATACAGAGCCTTCCTATCCTGAGTACATAAGAGAAAAACAAGATTTAATAAAAGGAGATAAAATAATGTGAATATTAATTTGAAGAATAAAATGAACCCCAAAATTCTTAATACAGGTAAAGAGAGTATTGGTTCTCTAATGGAATACTGTTGGAAGCTTGAAGCAGATATTGTCAAACTTGATAGAACAGCTATGGATGATATTAATAACGGGGTGAATGGTTATGAAGAATTTCGTGAGTTAATAGATCATTTAATGAGTTCAATCATGTATATTAACCAAATATTATCCTCTTTGGATGACAGCAATTTGCCTGTCTGAGTATATGATGCATCTACTTTTAGTTGGTTTTGGTGATGTATTGAAATTAACCTTTTTCCAGTCTCCGGATATAGCGATAATACTATTGTGTTTCGTATCATATAGACGAGTTCGTGTTTTTTTGTACAATTCCTCATCCATAAACTCTAACTGCACATAATATTCCGTAACTCTATAAACAGAATAACAAGGAAAATTCATCAATATGGTAAAAGTTGTATCGTCATATCTATAAAAGTTGCATTCAACTAGTTTATATCCTTCTATTCCATTCTTGTAGAAAAACGAAGTTCTTTCATCAGCCAAAATATCCTTGATTACTATACCACCATAAGAATCGTTAATAGGGGTATTTGTACACATAGTATAAATTTGTCTGATTGTTTTTATTGGCTTTTTATTACTAGATAATGTTCTTTTAGATACCTTTTTAGATAAGTCAGATTTAGATGGTATAACATGCTCAAAATTCTTCAAAATATCAGGAAACTTAAACTTACTTTCATCAAACTCTGATTTATCAAAGTAATGGCATTCAGAACCACAAGCGCCAGTATGTTTCACTGCTGTTGATGCTCTAAAAAAGGATTCTGCTGGATTTTCTGGTTTTACTATGTACATATGGGCATTACACTTTGGGTTTTTACACCAACATCTGATACCTTTATAATTCATTATATGTAAATCATCAGCATAAATTATTTTGGTTCTAGCAAAGTCTTTATAAGCATAATTAGCCATATTGCTATATTCCCCTTAAATTATATTTTTTACCATTATATCACAAAATATTACAACTATAACATATCCCTAAGCACAATGATACATTCACACAAACCAGAGAACATGCACAATAGCAGAAATTAATATTTGTCCAAACAGCAAATACACTTTATATCCATAATTTGGTATACTAATAACAAAGGAAACTATCGACAACACATACCAGATTGACTTTTCCGGTTCTTAGGGGTATAATAACAGCATAGGGTGAGCACATAGTTATGTGGTCATAGCGAAACCCCCAGAGCTGCAACTCTGGGGATTTTCTTTTTGGGCTGACTGTCTTAGCTATTTACTGTCCAACCACTTACAGATAATATGTACTACAATACCTGTCACGACAGCTTTTATTAGGGTGAGCATGTCAGTCATGTGGTCACCTCCTTCCTGCTGGAAAGAGTCGACAGCGGAATCAGTATACCATAAAGACAAAAAAACTTGCAACTGAAACAATGAGCATAGAATAGACATAAAATAAACTTATATAATATTCTTCAAGGAGAGATAAATATGAAAGGTAAAGCAATTACATTATGCCTTGCAATGTTAGCAAGCGTTTCACTTATATCTTTAACTGCATGCGGTAGTAATGATGAAGCTGTTAGCAGTACAGTTGAAAGCAGCGTAATTTCCGAAACCAGCGTAAGTCTTGGTATATATACACAAGATACAGACAATGACGGAACACCTGATAAAATAGTTGATAAATACGGCAATGATTTAAGCCATTTGTACACCTTAAAAGAAGACGGCATTTATGAAGGCGAAACATTGTTGTTACCTATGGAAAATACACAATCCTATGTACCTGTAACAGAAATCGCCTTTACTGTGGAAGAAAAAACTGTACATCCTGAAAATTCTTTCACTCTTGACCTTGTAATACTTCCGGAGGACGCTACTACTAAAGAAGTAGATATTACAACGGATAACGCAGAGGTACTAAAAATAGAAAACGGCAGTATTACTGCGCTAACTAATGGTGAGGCAACCGTAACAGCCACAGCAAAAGCAGGTGGTACAAAGGCAACCTGCAAAATAATTGTAAATTCCGAAGCAGAAGAAGCAGAAACACAAAATGAACAAGCAATTGCTTCCGGAGGAACCATATATAATAGCAATCATACAAATAATAAAAATACCGTTACCGCGAATACAAATACTGGAACTGGAACAACAAATCAGTCTGCCAACAATCAGACAGGCGGTAATATAGCCGGAAATTCCGGTGGAGGAAATACCAACAATGCCACTGGTGGTACTACCAATAACGGTCACACTGGTGGAGGAAACACCAACACTACGCAGCCCGACCCACAGCCGGAGCAACCACAGCCTACTGTCCATGCTCCAATTTATAAACAACAATGGGTGGTAGATACTGCCGCTTGGACAGAAGAAATACCTGTATATGCAACCGTAGAATGGTCAAAGTGTAATAATTGTGGAGCTGACATTACAGGAAACGAAGCCAAACATTTTAAAGATAGTTTATTGTCAGGTGGACAGTGTGGTAGTTGGAGTTCAGCCTTTAAACAAGTTCAAACAGGAACAAAACAAATCTATCATGAAGAAGTAGGACATTGGGAAAACGTTCTTGTGTGTGGTGGCTGCACGGGTGCTCATTAAAAAGTAACTGTTAGTGAAAATGATTCACTATTAGTTGATGTGAATACGAATCACATCAATATATTCTTAATTTGCTTACGACAAGATTATCATAGAAATTTATCCTTTTTGAGGGACGATCTGAATTTACTTTCAGGGCGTTTCCTCTTTTTATATGATTTTGAAGAAATATCCACAATAAATCAAGTCTTATTTTGTCGAAACAGCAGATATGCAATATATCCATATTTTGGTATTATATAGAGCAATACAACTAGTACAATGGTGGAGGAGAAGATATGGCTGGAAAATTTGTTTGGAGACAATTTAATCAAATTAATTTATCTGATATGTTTTTTGACTCACTAAAAAAAGATTATCCGGAATTTACCACTTGGTTTCAAAAGAAAGCGTTGCAAAACCAACATGCTTTGGTGTACAATGATGACTATGGTGTCGGAGCATTTTTATATTTGAAAAAGGAAAATGTTGAAGGAGACATATCTCCTCTTATTATTAACGGAAATAAATGTTCAGATATCCCCAGATTAAAAATAGGTACTTTACGTTTAGCTGAACGTACACGAAAACAACGACTAGGTGAAGGAGCTGTTGGTATTGCACTCTGGTACTGGAGAGAAACTCAATATGACGAAATTTATGTTACAGTCTTTGAAAAACACGCAGAATTAATTAATTTGTTCAAACGATTTGGCTTTAACTATATTGGTAAGAATAAACGTGGTGAATGTATTTATCTGAAAAATCGTAATACACTAGACTATACCACTCCTTACACTTGCTTTCCTTTCATTTTAAATCATTGGGACACAGCAGGAATCATACCAATAAATGATGTTTTTCATGATCGCCTATTTCCATACTCAGAATTAGCTAGAAACAAAGTAGAAATAGAAGAAACAACAGCAGGCAATGGTATTACAAAAATCTTTATTGCTTCACCTTATACTCCTTTACATTATAAAGCTGGAATGCCAGTTTTTATATATCGTATACATACTGGCAAAGAACAAAAAGCATATAAATCAGCTATTACTTCTTATTGTACCATTTCTAAAGTAGATATAATAAAAAGTAACGGTATATCAACAGTTCCACAAGAAGAGTTTGTGCAACAAATAGGAAATAAATCCGTTTATACAATAAATGAATTAAATAATTTATACCAACAAAAGAAAACATTGGTTACTATTGAAATGGTTTATAACGGATATTTTGGAAAAGGACATAATGTAATATATAAAAAACTTAAAGAGCAAAATCTTTTTGAACACTATCCATATAACATTAAATATAGTAAAGAACAATTTTTAAAAATATTGCAAATGGGTGATGTAAATGTGCAAAATACTATTATCTATCCATCCGGAACATGTTAAAAATATCATGTCAGGAAAAAAACAATATGAATTTCGTAAAGTGAAGTGCACAAAGCATATTGACAAAATTATCATTTATTCTACATATCCAGTAATGAAAGTTGTAGGTGAAGCTGAAGTAGTGGATATTATCGTAAATACTCCAGAAACGGTATGGAAACAAACAGCTTCTTATTCCGGTATTACAAAACAATTTTTTTCTGACTATTTTTATAATCATAAAAAAGCAATCGCATATAAGTTAGGAAATGTTAAAAAATATTCAAAACCAAGAGATTTATCTTTTTATGGAGTCCGTATTGCGCCGCAATCATTTCTATATCTTTAATCTACCAATATCATAGAAATATATTCTTTTCAGAAAAACGCTCTGAATTCACTTTCAGGGCGTTTCCTATTTTTACATCTGGAAAGGGGGGATATCTCCTGAAATATTTAAAAAATCATATGGGATATATTGTAATATTTTGGTGTATAGAGCAATGATTGAAGGAGGTATAAAAGAATTATACGATGAAAATGCTCTTTTAACCGCTGAAAACCGTGAGTTAGAGAAAAAAATAGAGCATTTGACACTGGAAAACAGTCGATACGTCACAATCAACACTCAACTAAAAGAAAAAATTCAAGAATTGGAGTATCAATTACAACTTGAAATAGAACAAACTAAAACAAACACGAAACAACAGGATATTATATTGTAATTCTATTATCATATTACAAAAACTTTATAGCCATATTTCCAGACATTCTAAAATTAGAATGTCTTTTCTCTTTTTACTTCTATTTTAAGGGGGTGATTCCATTGATTTAAGTAAGAACTTCATATATTTTCTCAACAGCACAATAATAAATCTTTATATAAAGAAAGGAGATATTCATGAACATTCTGAAAAAAGGAAAAAGAAAACTCATTGCCGGTATTTTGTCTGCAATTATGATGTTATCTATACTTCCCATAACAGGACTGTCCTCAATGGCGGCAGAAACATCGGAAGTACAGCAGCGATTAGAATTTGCGGCCGAAAAAGGTTTGTCCGAATGGGTAGATACAGAAGGATACTTGAAAGAAGAATTTTATCAAGACAAGCTGTCACATTATGACTTAGAGCAAATAGGCGTCCAATCTCTTATTAATAACTTTGGAGAGATTGAACGTACTGCACGCATAAACCAGTTGCAAAATGGTATCATGACACGCACTGTCACAGGCTTCCGAGATATGGTAACTGATGGGGTGAATGTTGTAGGATACTTTGAAGTTGACGGTCGTGTGGCAGTGTGTGTTGAACACAGCGTAGTTACCCCCGGTTTAGGCAGTCCAACCGGAACTCCTGTCGAAAGCTTTAATCAGGAGTTAAGAAAAGTTTTATATTATGGCAGCCATGGTCCCGGCGCAATTTTAAGTACATCTGATAAAGATTGGGTTATAACTTCACTTGCTGCCAGTCGTGCAAACGGTGATACAGCTGGAACAAATGCAGGGATTGATTTTTTAAATAAAATTGCTTCTATGCCGGAAGCTCCTCCAAATTTTCACGTATGGATAGTAGATACCAATGGAGGTGCCACACAAGATTTAGCTTACTGGACATTGGATGAAAAAGGATATGTCAATCTAAATAAAGTATCATCAAACCCTGAAATAACAAATGATAATTCCTATTATTCCTTAGCAGGTGCGGTCTATGGCGTATATACAGAATGGGGCTGCTATAGTGAGGTCGGCAGACTAACCACTGATGAATGGGGCAATACCAATACATTAGAATTAAATGCCGGCACATATTATGTAAAAGAACTTATTGCTCCTCAAGGTTACGCTTTAGATGAAGTAACAGTACATGAAGTTACTGTCACAGCTTCCCAAACAGCCACGGTATATACAAGCGACTTTCCTCAAAGTGACCCTGTGAGTATCTTACTGCAAAAGGTAGATGCAGAAACGGGTTTAGCTGTGCCGCAAGGAGATACCAGCCTTGCCAATGCTGAATTTACCATTAAATACTTCTCTGGACTATACGGCACAAATCCCGAAGAACAGGGAATACAACCAACACGAACTTGGATATTAAAAACAGATAATGACGGCTTTTCTTATTTATCAGACGAATGGAAAGTTTCCGGAGATAAATTCTACTACAATTCTCAAGGCAGTGTGACTTTACCTATTGGAACAATCACTATTCAAGAGACGAAAGCGCCAGAAGGTTATTTACTTAATTCTGAAATCTTTGTAATGCAAATTACCAGTGAAGGGACAAATCAGTTTGTTAACACCTACAATGCACCAATTATACCTGAACAGGTCATGCGCGGCAGCGTTGAACTATATAAATCTGATGATGAAAGTAGCAACGCACTTGCCGGTGCAGTCTACGGAATTTACTTCCATGACGGTACAGAAGTTGGCAGACTGACTACCGATGAAACAGGATATGCAAAATCTGACTTGCTTCCTTATGGCCAGTATTACTTACAGGAAATCACTGCACCGAACGGCTATGTTCTTGATACTGCTCAGTATCCATTTATGATTAGTACAGACGGGCAAGCAGCTGTCGTTGAAACATCAGATAAATTACAAAAAGGTACTATTAACATTCAAAAAACAGATAACGAATCCGGTAAGCCTCTTGCGAATGCAGAATATGAAATTTATGCGAAAGAGGACATAGTTACTCCCGAAGGCATTGTAAAGCATACAGCAGGTGAATTGCTGGATACGGTGACAACCAACGAAAACGGATTTGCAAAATACAAAGAACTGTATCTCGGTACATATACAGTAAAAGAAAAAACTGCTCCGGAAGGTTATGTTTTAGATGAAACCGAATATGAGGTAATGTTAACTTACGGTAATCCAACTGCTTCTATTGTTTATAGTAATCTGAATATTACAAATACCAATCAAAAGGGTGTTATTCAGATAAGCAAAACAGATAATGAGTCCGGTAAGCCTCTTGCGAATGCAGAATATGAAATTTATGCGAAAAAGGACATAGTTACTCCCGAAGGTACTGTGAAGCATACAGCAGGTGAATTGCTGGATACGGTGACAACCAACGAAAACGGATTTGCAAAATCCAAAGAACTGTATCTCGGTACATATATAGTAAAAGAAAAAACTGCTCCGGAAGGCTATATATTAAACCGGACAGAGTTTGATGTAACTTTGACCTATGGTAACCAAACAGAACAAGTAATTGTAACTTCAATGGAGACAATGAATGCCAATCAAAAAGGCAGAATAAAAGGAATAAAAACCGGTGAAGTGTTGACCGGTAACACTTCTTATTCTACTGATTTTGGTGCTGCCTATTCTCCTTCTTATGAAGTGCAGCCTTTGGCTGGGGCTATATATGATATTTATGCAAAGTATGACATTATAACTCCGGAAGGTACAGTAAAATATACAGCAGGTCAATTGATAGAAACGGTTTCAACAAATAAAAATGGAGAATTTCTATCTGATGATTTATATTTAGGCACTTATATTGTAAAAGAAAAACAAGCACCTAAAGGTTATGTACAAGATACAACCGAATATGAAGTCACACTATCCTATGGAGGACAGAACGAAAGTATTGTTCTGTCCTCTATTTCTTTATCGAATGAAAGACAGAAAGTTATTCTCTCTTTCAGGAAAGAATTAGAACAACATTCAGTTTATCCAGATTCCGACGCATATCGAGACGTGAGATTCGGTCTTTATGTTGCCGAAGATATTTTGGATGTAAATGGTAATATTGCTTTAGAAAAAGATAGCTTATTGGAAGTAATTACTTTAGATGAAAACTTAACAGGCACAGTTATAACCGACCTGCCAATTGGTAGCTACTATTTACAGGAAATTGCTACAAACAAGGCGTATGTACTGAATACCACAAAATATCCTATCGACTTTACCTATCAGGGACAGGAAACTACAACTGTAGAAATTGCAACCAATAACGGTCAGGCGATTGTAAATGAGTTGCAAAAAGGTCAAGTGAACTTATATAAAACTTCTGATGAATCCGGTAAACCTCTTGCTAATGCCGTTTATGGAATTTATTCCACTGACGGCACAGAGGTCAGCAGATTAACAACCGATGAAACAGGCTATGCAACATCAAACCTACTCCCTTACGGCAGCTATTACTTGCAAGAAATTACTGCACCGGAAGGTTGTATTATTAATAATGAACAGTATCCGTTTACGATTAGCACAGACGGGCAAGTCATTACCATAAATACTACCAATAAAAATCAATTGGGAATTATTGAGGGCAAAAAAACAGGTGAAGTTTTAACTGGCAGTGACTTCCGTTTGACGGAACTCGGTATGATGTACTCACCAATATATGAGGTACAAGGATTACCGAATGCTATGTATGAAATTTATGCAAAAGAAGATATTGTGACACCGGACGGTACAATTCAGTACACTACCGGTCAGCTGGTGGAAACAGTAACGACTGATAAAAATGGACAATTTGCTTCCTGGCAGCTATATCTTGGTACATATGTGATAAAAGAAAAAACTGCTCCTGACGGATATGTTCAGGATACAACAGAATATGAGGTCACACTATCCTATGGAGGACAGAACGAAAGTATTGTTCTGTCCTCTATTTCTTTATCGAATGAAAGACAGAAAGTTATTCTCTCTTTCAGGAAAGAATTAGAACAACATTCAGTTTATCCAGATTCCGACGCATATCGAGACGTGAGATTCGGTCTTTATGTTGCCGAAGATATTTTGGATGTAAATGGTAATATTGCTTTAGAAAAAGATAGCTTATTGGAAGTAATTACTTTAGATGAAAACTTAACAGGCACAGTTATAACCGACCTGCCAATTGGTAGCTACTATTTACAGGAAATTGCTACAAACAAGGCGTATGTACTGAATACCACAAAATATCCTATCGACTTTACCTATCAGGGACAGGAAACTACAACTGTAGAAATTGCAGCCAATAACGGTCAGGCGATTGTAAATGAGTTGCAAAAAGGTCAGGTAGAGCTAATCAAAGAATCGGATTTTCCAACAGGCGCATTAGAACAAGGATTTGTAAATCACCCATTGGAAGGTGCTGTTTACGGCATTTATTCCACTGACGGCAAAGAAGTTGGTAGGCTAACAACTGATATAACAGGCCATGCAAAGTCCGAACTTCTTCCTTATGGAAGCTATTACCTCAAAGAAATCTCTGCTCCTTTTGGATATGAGATAAACGAAACTGAATATCCGTTTACGATTGGCACAGACGGCCAGCTTATTTCTGTTACTGTATTAGACGAACCGAAAATCGGAACTATCTATCCCGAAGATTACAATAGCAATAAAAATTTACCTTCTGCAACCACAGGAGATACTAGCATATATTTGGTAGGTGTTTTATTTATTATATCTATCATTATTCTGATTGTGAAAAGTATGCGGAAGGATTTAACGACGCCCTACTAGAATTCAAATCTATGCTCAACGATAACTCTAACATTATTGAGAAATCCAATAAAAAACTTATAGACGCTGATGAATTACAAATGAAATTAACAAAAAAGGAAAGTCCAGTATGTATGCACAGATATACAGACGGGTATAATGACGCTTTATTAAGGTTCAAATCTATGGTACACAGTGCTAAAACTGTTGAATCTAGGATTTTGATAAAGGAGGAAAAAATAATGCAAAGAAATGAATATTACGCAAGCCTATCTTTAAATGAACTTGCAGAAGAAATAAACAACAATTCTGAATGGGATACCCAACAACTACAGGAATTATGTTATAGAGCTGATATGGAAGAGGAATGGGAACAAGCAACAGATGAAACCTTTGAAGCTGTCGTAAATAAGGCGGCAGATAAGCTGGAAATCACCATTACCGGTGCTTATCAATTGGATAGAGTTGAAAAGGAAGAAAAAATAACTGTGTTGTTGCTAGAGCCTGAACAAGAAGCAAGAGTTATAGAACTTGATAATTCTTTAGAGAGTATGCAAAAAACAGTTGGAGGAAATATAGAAGTCATTTATCCCTTTACAAACGACGCTTGTATTGTTTGTAATGAAGAAGGAAAACTATTAGGCCTACCATTGAATCGCGCTTTATATGATGACTGTGATAAAATTTGTGAAGTTATTGCTGGTACGGCATTTATTTGTGGTACAGGTGATGAAAATTTTACTAGTTTATCGGAACAACAAATAGAACATTACAGCAAACAGTTTGAGTTGCCGGAGATATTTTATCGAAAATATGGTACGAACGAAATTGAAGCAGAAAAGTATAACCCTAATCTCGAAACTCTTATTTTGAAAAAAGACAAGCAAATAAATATTGAGGAAGACCTAGATATTTAGGATTAATTAGATAATAAAATCGCTGGGACGGTTCGTCCTAATATAAAGGAGACTACTAAACGTGACACAAAAAAATGACTTTTATGACGAAAATGCAGAAGTGCTAAAGGCATTATCAAACTCGACCAGATTAAAAATTATTTGTCTTTTAAGCAAAAATAAATGTAACGTTGTATCAATTGAGGCCAGTCTAGGTATCAAGCAAAGCAATATTTCCAGACAGTTATTTGTTTTAAAAAGTGCTGGCATTGTAAAAGGCGAAAGAGAAGGAAATGAAATCTTTTATGAAATCATAAACGAGAAAGTCATTCGATTAGTAAATTGTCTTGAAAAATAAGAAAGGAGAAATAGGTTTGAAATCTACGGGCATAATAAGAAAAGTAGATAGTTTAGGAAGAGTCGTAATTCCAAAATTAATTAGACAAATATATGATTCAGAAGATGATTTGTTTGAAATCTTTGTTGAAGGAAATACTATTGTGCTACAAAAATATGAACCGACCTGTACGTTCTGTGGTATGAATCACGAAGTATTTCAATACGGAGGTTATACCATATGCGCGGATTGCCTGAATAACATTATTCATATCTCTAAACAATAAAAGACTATCTTTTCAGATAGTCTTTTTTATTTTATCAGGACAGTTCGTTCCAATAGAAAGGAGTAAAAAATGAAGAGATACTACCTATTGTCTTGGAGTGTTACCATTGGTTGGATACTATTCCTTTCAATAATAGACGCTTATTTATACTTTGGTATACCCGATTCAAATAAAACCATAATTCTCGTCACGTGGCTTATAGGAGTTACCATTATGCTGGCAGTTACTATTACGTGCAATATCGTGAAGAGGAAAAACAATGAAAAATAGAGTACAGTCATTTCTATTATCTGAAAAATTCTTGTATTATTTGGCATATTTCCTTATAATGGTATTAATTATATACACTGCATGTTTCATATGCTTATTATTAGGAGAGTTTTTAAATATGGATACAGAATTATGGATAGCCCTTATTTCAAGTGTAGGGGCAGCAGTTAGCATGATTGCAGCTTCTATTTACCAAATCGTTCGTACTGTGAAAGACGGTAAAAACATTGAAACGATTAATAAAAAGAGCGATACAATAAACACTGCTATTTCCGATACAGGGACAAAAATTTACTCCGACACACAAAACATTAGAGAATCTACTAAAAATTTGAATATTATCGAATCACACATCAAAGAAACGAAAGATACGGTGCTTCCAGCCGCACTCCAAATAGGCGAAATGAAAGATAATATTAAAGCGTTGGCAGAGGATTTATACGCACGCAAAAAATTAAATGAATATATTTCTCAAGGGTTAAATCCGGAAGATACTATAAACAGAGTATCTGCGGTATTTGAGAAAAATGCCAAGTTATCAAGAGCATTGGAAGCAGAACAGCAAAATTATCAACTGTTAAATTTGGAGTATCAAAAGGTAATTGAAGAAAGAGATGAATTAAAATATGAATTAGAACATCTCAAAGCAGAATTAAAGTATAATCAAACTCAAAAACACAATATCGACTACCAGCGTTAATATTATTGAAAATAAAATATTGTATGTCCTAAAGAACAATCACTTGATTGTTCTTTTTTATTTTTACACAGAAAGGAGACAAAAAATGAAAAAAATATTATCTGTTCTTCTTTTAGGAATAATTTCAGCTTCTCTACTGATTGGCTGCTCGTCTGCCGCAACAGACAACAGCAGCACAGTAAATGAAAATACTATTACAGAAACCGTAGAATATACAGCTCTGAAAGAAGATGAAACACATGCTTTTGATGAAGAACTTATCAAAGACAACGGAACATATACACTGAAAGATGTTACGTATGAAACTGTTTCCGAAACTCCGGTTATGGAAACACAAACGATAGAAATCAAAGATTTGTATGAACAAAACATACAGGCACAACAGGAAGAATCTTTCATTAATGCCAAAGGTCAAGAGGTATTGGGAAAACTATCCGATGTTTCGTACAGTGACACTATCATAACAAATCGTGCGGCGGAGGTAGAAAGCACAACACAAAGTGGATATGTCATCTCACAGCCTACTGCGGCAAACAGTAAAACAGTAAATTATGCGGACGAACAGACAGGACAAACAGTAACAGCAACTTTACCTCTAACAAGTTTTCAAGTCACTACCCCCTATCATTGGGAATCTGATGTTACTGTTCCACTGCGTGTGGAACTATATGACGCTACTTTTTATATGTTAAACGGAAAATATATCCCATACAACGATGAAAAACCTGCACTTACAGGATATGAAACGGATATTCTAAACGTACTTGATTTACCGGAAGCAAGTTACCGTATTACAGACTTTGTATGGACAGGAGATGTATATACGGAAAATGGTGTTCAATATCGTAATGCTGCGGCCAGTGGTGAACGTTATGTTGCAGAGTATACCGCATATTATAACGATACAGTAGCATTACCTGACGCAAACGGTTACAACGCCACTCTCACCTACTCTTTAGACAGTGGTGATACAGAGTATATCATTAAAGCTACTGCTGTTTATGAAAAAGAAGAATCGTTTCCGGTAGTGACCGTTGTTATTACTGTTGTATCTATTTTAGTCGGAATCATTGCTATTGTATTAATTTTATTTTTAATTGCAAAGAAAAGAAAAACAAATAAGGAGAATTAATATGGATATTACAAAAATTTTTGCTGAACTTAACTATACGATTTATGACATAAATGGGGAATGCCCTCCTTGTTCTATTGTAGAGAACGGGCGTCTCATAGGTTTTGTTCGTGAAGATTTGACTGTTGACATAGCAGAGGGAGCAAGTCAACACAGGGAAAAAATTGAAAGTATTATTAAGTTTGGCTGCGATAACTTTGGCCGTGATGAGTTTAATGAAAACGAATACAGTTTGATCAGCTATAACGGATATTTTGTCACAACTTCATTTGACACAAAAGAAGGTATTCCTATTTACAATCTGTACAAAGAAACAGACGAAGGATATTCGATATTAGATACATATAAGAGAAATCAACAGGCGATGAAAGCGTTTTCGGAGCAGTCAAAACTGTTGCTTTTTTAGAGTCCGAATCTAATGAGAGAGAGCAAAAGATACCAAGTTATTTTGATATTTTTAAAAATGCGTCCGAGCAAATCGGATTAAAAATAAAAGCCTCTTTTTCTAAGTTAGGAATCTTGCTGCATCTTAGAAAAGACAATACAACTGTTGCAACCGTTGACAAAGATTTAAATGTCATTGTTGAAAAGGGGATAGAGAAAGGTTTGGAAAAAGCTATTGAGGAAAAAGTTATTAAAAAGGCAGAAGAAATACAGAGTGAAAAGAAAGCAACGCATAGGGTTGTACCTAAGAAAATGAGAAAGCAGACAGCAGAGCGTGAAGCAGAACAAAGTAAACCGCAATCCACTTTGGAAAATCAGATTAAAGTTACCGAAGCTCCCCAAAAAACATCACAGGAAAAATTCTTCATGGATGTAGAAATTAACGAAGAAAATTTTCCGGATATTAATTTCAGACAGTATATTTCTGAAAGATATGATAGAGGGGATGGAGTAATCTCAAATGAAACAATTCGCAAGACAACAGAGATGATTTTAATGGAAGAGAATATCAGAAATTTTCAAGGTATTGAGTATTTCGAGAATTTGAAATTTTTATCTTGTTATAAAAATGAATTATCAGAGCTTGATGTGAGCAAAAACAGAGAGTTAGAGATTCTGCTGTGCGGAGATAATTATCTTAACAAGCTTGATGTAAGCCAAAATTCAAAACTAAAAACGTTTGATTGTCATGGCAATAATCTGAAGGAACTGGACTTATCTTATAATCCAAAATTAAAACATTTAGATTGTTCGGAGAACCAATTAAGGGAATTGTCTGTACGACAAAACTACGGATTAGAAAGTTTGAATTGTTCAAATAACAGTATCAATGAACTGGAACTTGACAATAACGCAGAACTGAATTTTCTTAACTGCGAATACAACCAAATAGGTTCTCTTGATTTGAGAGGAAATGAATATCTCGGCAATACCAAAATAGATTCTTTTGTTTACGTACTTGATAGTGCAAGTAAACTGGAAAAAAAACCTGAAAAAGAAATCGCATACGAGATCAATTAAAAAGGAGACAATTACTATGAATATATTAATGAATGTATTATCAGCAGGTGACAGTGCTGTATTAGGAAATTTGGAAACGACATCAATGAATATATTTGATACGATTGCAATGTACATATATATTGCAATCGGATTTGCCTTGGTCGGGTGTGGATGCCTTTATATTTTTGGTTCAGAAGAAGGAAAAATGAAAGCAAACAAATGGCTTCCAAGAATTGTCGTCGGCGCAGGTCTGATTGTTTGCGCCGTTTCCGGCGGACAATGGATTGCAGGTTTATTTGTTTCATAAGACAAAGGTAAAAACATGGAATGGCTAAAAAAGAAATTCAATAAAGAAAGAAAAATTTTCTACAATGAAATTCGTGACCCATTAAAACGGAAAAATCAGGTTTTTCGTGTGAATAAATTATTCTCAAGTAAATATATGATTACATTCGTTTGTATTGTTATGAATGTAATACTATTTTTTTTAGGGAATTATTGTATCCATCTAATTGCACAAATGCCAAATGTAATACAATCGATAAGAAGTAATGAAATAGAATCTAATTTTGGAATTCATAAAGCGTTTGAGTTTCAAGGGGAATATTGGATATGGTATATTATTTTGTTGCTATTTTTGGCAGCCATTACAATTAAGTTAGTATATCAAATGAGAGTGAGTTATAAACCTCTGAATGTCGGGCAAAAAGGGACATCAAGGTGGACGACACGGCAAGAAATTCGAGAACAATATAAAGCAATTCCAGAAAAAGCAACAACGTCTGAAACTTTTACTGAAAAAGATCGCTTTGAAGGTGGTGGTGGATTTCCAGTAGCAGTAGAAGACCATAAAATATTTATAGATGATTCACCGGTTAATAATTTGATTTTAGGTATTACACGTTCAGGTAAAGGCGAGATGTTTGTATTTTCTTTAATTGACATTTATTCAAGAGCAGAAAAGCAAGCCTCAATGGTAGTGACAGATCCAAAATTGGAACTGGCTTCATCCTCATATAAGACATTAACGCAGCGCGGCTATGAAGTACATATTCTAAATTTGATAGATATGATTCATTCCATGGGATATAATCCTTTACAGCTTATTATTGAAGCATATGAAAAAGGAGTATATGAGGAAGCTGAGTTACTGTGTAAAACACTGGCTTACAGTATATATAATCCCGGTGCAAGTGAAGGGGGAAATGATAAGTTCTTTACTGCCAATGCAGCAGCTGCGCTTTCAGCCTCAATTTTAGCACATGTAGATGATTGTTTAACGTTAGATAAAGAAGCAAACAAAGAAGCTAAGAGAAAGTATGATGAGGGCAGAAAACGCTTTGATTGTCAACCATTAGAAAAACAAAATATAATTAGAAATTTATTTTATATCAAAGATTATTACCATACAGATATAACTGTACAAGAGATTATTGATATTTTTGCAAAGAAAGAACTTCAAATATCTAAAATCACAGCCACCAAATATTTGAATGTACTTCAAACAAATGCATTAAAAGACAGTCTGACCACTGAAGAAATAGCATTAAAATTGTCATTAGATGTAGAAATAGTAGAAAATATAATAAATGCACGACATTTTGATTATGTTTTACCTGAAGTAGAATTTATTCAAACAGATGAAAATAGAAAAAATATTACTATGTATTCTATTATTAATACGTTTATGACATTGGCAAGCACATGGATAGATGACAAAACAACAGCTTTAGATTTATACTTTCAGGAACGTCCCGGTACAGACAGAGCTAAAATGAAATATGCTTCCATTAATGTGGCAGGAGATAAAACAAAAAGTAGTATTTTCAGTTCTATGCTTACAGACCTAGAAGTATTTACTTACACCAATGTTGCAAAATTAACAGCTGAAAGTACCTTTGATATGCAGTCAGTTGGTTTTGGAGAAAAACCGATTGCAATATTTCTTGGTATTCCTGATTATGACTCCAGCGTCCATTTTCTAGCTTCTTTATTTATTAGACAGATGTATTTTGTTTTAGCGAAAAAGTGTGCCTTTTCAAGAGGTGGAAAGTGTCTTAGAGAAGTAATTTTTATTCTTGATGAATTTGGAAATCTTCCTGTAATTGAGGGTATGGATAATATTCTTACAGTATGCTTAGGAAGAAATATTAGATTTAATCTAATTATTCAAGCCTTTTCACAAATAAAAAATAAGTATGGAGATGCAGCAGAAACTATTATAGGAAATTGCGGTAATCAGGTGTTTATTCAAAGTAACGATAAAGAATCAGCAAAAGATTTTTCTGAATTGATTGGAAATGAAACAATTACTACAATTAACCGGTCAGGTAAAAAACTTTCTCTAGATAAGTCTCAAACAGAGTTGTTAGAGGAAAGGCCATTAATATATCCTCAAGAGTTACGTCAGTTTATGCCGGGAGAATGTGCTATTGTCAGAGCAATGAAAAGGGAAGATACTGATAGAGGAAAAGTGAAACCTACACCCATTCTTAATGTAGGAAAGTATGCATTTAAATATCGTTATCAGTATTTAAGTGAATTTTATCCTTCCAACGTATTACTTACAGATTTGCCTGTAGAATCAAGAGAACATATTAACCCTGAAGAACGTGTATTTGATGTACATAAATATCTTGCAAACAGAAAAACAGAGCGAATGTTAAATCTAAAGTTGGGAGATACTCAATATATTAATATATATTTCAAAAACTTGAAAGAATCTTTAAGTTCTTTAGGAATTAACCGACTGAAAGAATTAAACGATTTAACTATTAGAGAATATGTAGATTTATTAAACAGAAGGTATGAGGAAGGAATTTTAGATTCCGATTTGTATGATCTATTGAAAGGTGGATTACAATTAAAAGAAAAAACGTAGGTTAAATCATAGAAAGGAGGACAGATTTGGGAACAGAACAAATAAAAAATATTTTGATTGTATTTAGTGATGTTATGCACCGATATAACCTAATCCAATGGTTTTTCAACTGGGTAGGCTGGTGCATAATATCACTTTTTAAATATCTGGTTGACGGTGCAGAATATCTTCTGAATCAAGTATACAGTTTAAATGATTTTATATTTTCGGATCAGGTACAAGATTATATCAAATCGTACCAACCGATTTTATGGATTTTATTTGGATTTGCACTTCTCGTATTAGGATGGACACTTATCATAGACCAAGATAAAAAGCCGAAGGTATTACAAAATTTTATTATTTCGATACTGGTTTTAACAGCATTACCTGTTATGATTGTCCAAATAAGTTCTTTTACAATGTCGATAACCGAATTTGCTAAAACAGATACAGCCATTTCTGACAGTTTTTCCCCTAGTGGAGAGAGTTCTATGAAAGTATCGGACAGTATTATTATTTCGAATACTACAGATTTATTATGGTGTCACGCGGCAGGTTGGGAAAATCTTAGAGATTTAAATACAGGAGAAAATATTGATGGAGCACCTCGTCCTTGGAATAATATTAAAACTTTAGATGGTTTTGATATTAATGAAAAAATATGGATTCATGATAGCAGCAAATATTACCATAATTATGATGAATTTAAGTATTATTTATCTCAAGATAGCGATGGTAACAATACGTTAGAGACAATTCAAGACGCGTGGTGGGGATTTTTAATTGAAGATTATTACCGTTACCATGTAGACTGGTTTCCAACTATTTTAACATTATTATTTACTGCTCTTGCATTGTTGTTTGCTGCATATAAAGTAGCAAGACTGATATGGGAATTAGCGGTGCATCAACTATTGGCAATGATTTTTGCAGCAGGAGATTTAACGTCAGGTCAGAAGTTAAAAGAAATTTTGAAATCAATGGGTTCTATATTCTTTACTATTTATTTAGTATCGGTAATGCTTAAATTTTTCTTATTAGGAGTTAGTTATTTACAAACTCAAACACAAATGAATGGTTTTGTAAAAGCTCTAATTATTGTTTTTTTTGCATTAGCAGCAATTGACGGTCCGAACATCATAGAGAGAATTTTAGGTATTGATGCAGGTATTCGTTCGGGATTCCATACAGGATTTGCATTTGTTAGAGGTTTTGGTGCAGCAAAACGTACAGTAGGAAATGTGGGTCGCAAAGCAGCTTCTGCTACAGGAGCTGTTACAGGAAAATCCGGAGCAATCAGTCAAAAATATAATGAATGGAAAACGAGAAATGTTGGAAAGGATAAAGGAATACATAATAAAGAAAATAACGCTGACACAGTGAAAAATAATGCTTCACCAAGTACGAACGGAGAGTCAAAAGAAGGAAATAATGTTTCAGATAAAGCAAAAACGGAAGCAACGAATACCTCAAAGGCTTCTGTAAATACGGCAAGTGAAGAAAAGCAACGTAATAATAAAACTGATGCATCACATCAAACGGAAACAAATGTAAATAAAGAAACAAACGTTTCGGATTCAGTCAAGAAACGTGATAATCCAACTTCAGGTCAAAATAACGGTGGAATTTACAATGAGGGATTTAAAGCAAATAGAAGAAATTCAGAGGCATTCAGAGAAGTACGTAAAAATTCTTCTAATGGTTCGGATAAAGTTGTTCAACAAAATTCTCCTTCTCGATCTGTTAACAGGACAAAAAGTACATCAGGTCAAGATAGAAAAATTCCTTCCAATCGATCTGCAAAGCAAATGAATGCAAGAGATAACATTAAAAATGATGTTAACAAAAGCAAAGGAAAAAATATAAGAGGTGATAAATAATGCAGTATACATTAATTGAAGAACTGCATACCCCTACAAAAGTTTATAAAAAGTTGTATTTGTTTGATTTTTGCTTTGTTGTGTTATATTGCTTTATATTTATTATTTTTGGACAGGAGCATGTACATCAAGCGTTACAAATACCTTTTTATATATTTAATTTTATAGTGGCACTTATATTAACAACGCATAGTCCCTTTAATCCACAGAAACGAATTTTTCAAAGTCTTCTATATGTGATTAGAAAGGATAGGGCAGTATATCAGCCGATTCAGACAAATGCGACAGAGAACGACTTAATGACGACAGATTATTTTGAAAGGAAGTGAAATTTGATTGTTAGAAAAACTAATGCCTTCCACACGGGGCGAAACAAAATCATTTGCATCTGTATTTCCTTTTGTTGATTATAACGAGGAGTATAGCTGTTTTCAATTGAAAAATGGAGAATATTTGGATATTCAAAAGATTGTATCGGGAGATATTTTTAATATCAGTGAAGATGAAATCAATTATATGATATATAGTTACTCCAAGTTTTATAAAACCTATGGTAGTGACATAAAAATAGTAAGTGTTAATCTTCCTACCGATACACGAGTGCAGCAGGAATATACAAAGCACAAAATGCAGACAACAGACAATGAAGTATTTAAACAAGAACTCCAAGTCAAGTTGGACGAATTGGAGTATATAGAAAAGAACTCTATGGATAGATTATTTTATTTATTCTATTTTGCCGATACTCCTGAAAAAATTCAAGAATATCGTACAGATATTCAGCAAACATTGGGAAAATTTGGATTGGCAGAATTAATTGATAAAAAAGAAAAAGAAAAAATATTCTTTAAATTTAATAACCGAAACAGCTTGATATTTGAACAAGAAGAAAAAGAATATTTAATAGAATCATCTGGCGATTCAATGGAAAATATTATAAAGAAAAAAGGATTTAATCCGTTTTTGGCAGAGAGAATACAACCGAAAGGAGGTATTTCGTGGAACGATGAGAGATACATGAAAACCGGAGACGGATATATGTGTTGTTTATCTATTTATCGTTATCCTAAAAAAGCAGACAGATATTGGCTATATCATGTGTTTAACATTGAAAATGCAATTGTAACAGTAGATGTAAAAACAGAAACTCTTGAAGAAGTAACAAAAAATATCAACCGCAGCATGAAAGAGAATAGGGTACGTATTCGTACAGAAAAAGATGATAGCGCAGTAATGGATGCAGAACAAAAATATTTTGCATTCCAAGAGTTATATGAAGAAATCAGTAACATGAGTGAAGTAATTAAAACAATTTTCACTCGTGTTTTTTTATCTGCTAAAACTCAGGAAGAATTAGATGTTGTTGTAGCGAAAGCAATAAGTGATTTAAAAGGCAGAGGCTACAGTGCATCTGTTTTTTTAAATGAAAGTAAAAATGATTGGCTTTCATTTTATCGTTCCTATAAAAAGCAGTCAGAAACAGTATATAAACGAATTGGTCAAGCCGTTACTGCAAGTGGATTATCGGTAGGACTTCCATTTGATTACACCGGATTAAATGATCCGAATTCTTTTTATTATGGATGGACAAATTCAGGAAAAGTTTTATTTGATTTGTTTTCTATAACCAATACAAGGTTATCTTACAGTTTGGCTTTAGCAGGAGATCAAGGCTCCGGAAAGAGTACCTTGCTGAAAAAAATTATGATGTCAGAGGCGATTAAAGGAACGATTATTAGAGGTTTAGATCCATCAAATGAATGGACTACACTGATTAATTATTTAGGAGGTAAGATTATATCTCTTGATGGTTCACAAGGAATGATTAATCCTTTTGAAATTTTTAAAACAGCTGAAACTGAGGAGTTATCATATTTAATACATATCAGTAAGCTGGATACCATGTATAAATTTTTAGTTCCTGATTGCGGGCAGTTGGAAATTATTGAGTTTACCAAATTAGTTCGTCAATTATATGATAAATGGGGATTATCACTTTCAAGAAACACAGAAAAGAAAGTTACGGGACTTCCTGCTCAAGAATATCCAACTTTTTCAGATTTTTTAATGTTGATAAGAGAGGAACAAGAAAAAATCATATCATCCGATATGACTCCGACTGAATTGGAAGCAATAAAGGAAAAATTAAATGTTTTAAATAAAATAGAAGCCGTGTCAAAAAATATTGTTGAAAATTATGGATATATTTTAGATGGACATACGTCTATCGAAAATGTATTACATACTCAAATAGTATTTTTCAATATCAAAAATCTCAGTCATTTAAAAAGCGAAATATTCGATGCACAGGTTTTCAGTGCATTGTCTTTATGTTGGAACAACTGCATGATAAACGGAGAAAAAATGAAAAATGCTTGGGAAAATAAGTCGATTGCATGGGAGGATATTACAAGATTTGTTTTATTTATAGACGAAGCACACCATTTAATTAATACCAGTAAATTACACGCAGTACAGCAGATGTCGGTTTATGTTCGAGAAGCCAGAAAATATTTTGGCAGTTTACTTTTTGCAACGCAAAATATCAGCGATTATATGCCGGAAGAGAGTGATTCAAAAGGTATAGGTCTGATTAAATCTTTGTTCCTGTTGACACAGTATAAATTTATTATGCGACAGGATTCCGGTTCTGTTAAAGCTATTCAAGAAATATTTCAAAATCAATTAACTGAAACGGAGTTGGCAAAGATTCCTATGCTTGGGAAAGGAGAAACGATATTATCCATAAAAGGAGATAAAAATATTGCGTTTACCTTAGATGTATCTGATGACGAACTTGCACTATACCGAGGCGGTGCATAGTATGAGTGTAAACACATCAGCAAGCACCTCACAGTTATTGATGAAACGAATCAGAAGAATCTTAGCAGGACTTGGTTGTTCTTCGGTTGCGATTCTGTTCAGTGGAGTGATAGTTATTATTCTTGTAGTAGTAATTGTAGGCGCTGCACAGCAGGGATCTACCGGAGGAGACTCTTCTGCTAATTCTGCAATCAATGAATACAGAGAAGAAGTTTTAAAATATTCCATAAAATATGGTTTGGAACCTGCATTTATCTATGCAATCATTGAGACAGAATCCAATTTTAATTCAAATGCTTCATCACCTGCAGGAGCAAAAGGATTAATGCAGATTATGCCGGCGACATTTGAGGAAATGAAAAAACAGTTTGCTTTAGACGGAGAAGATGATGATGGGTATACTTTTGATAATATATTAGAACCGGAAGTGAATATTAAGTATGGAGTAAGATATTGTAAATATATAAAAGACATGTTTCCACAGGCTTCTATTAAAACATGGGCGGCAGCATACAATGCCGGACCGTTTGCAGTACAGGGATGGCTTTCTAATTCTCTTTATTCCTCCGATGGTATTGATTTGATTTATGAAAAAATTCCATATGGAGAAACCAAAGCATATGTTCAAAAGGTATATGCCAGTTATCAAAATTTCGGAAACGCAGATGGGCAGCAAAGTCAAGGCGGAGGAGAAATTGTTTCGGGTGGTGTTTCCGGTAGTGGTTATATGTGGCCGGTTCCGACTATTACGACAATTACCTCCGGTTTTGGCTCCAGATGGGGCAGCAGCCATAACGGAATAGATATTTCGGATGGAAGTTCAGGAGAACAGATTGTTGCGGCGAAAGACGGGACTGTTACTGTTGCTTATAATTCTTGTCCGAATAACTACCCTAAAAGTGGCTATTGCTCTTGCGGCAAATGTGGAAATTACGGTAACCATTGCTATATTTTACATAATGACGGTTCTGTAACACGATATGCACATATGACAACTTGTTATGTGACAGTAGGACAAGAAGTGAAGCAAGGAGAAGTGATTGGAACAATTGGAACAACGGGCTGGTCTACCGGAAATCATTTGCATTTTGAGCTGCATATTGGTGGTGTACCTGTGGATCCTGAACCATATTTGAAATAAGGAAGTGAGTGAATGTCAAAAAAGCTAATCATAGCAGAAAAGCCAAGTTTGGCTATGAACATCGTAAAAGCCTTGAATGGAGTTAATCATTTTACTAAGCAACAAGGCTACTATGAAGGAAAGGAATACTTTGTTTCTTTTGCTTTTGGCCATCTGTTTCAACTAAAAGATATAGAAGAATATACTGCAACTTCTACGAAAGACAATAAATGGACTTTAGATGTGCTTCCTTTTATTCCGGAAAAATTTGAATATAAGCTTCAAGCAGACCAAGGTGTCAAAAAACAGTTTGAAATTTTAAGAAATCTAATGAATTCTTCCGAAGTAACAGAAATCATTCATTGCGGTGATGCAGACAGAGAAGGAGAAATCATTATACGCAATATCATTCGATTTGGTTTAAAGCAACAAAAACCGATTAAAAGATTATGGCTGCCGGAACAAACAGAGTTTTCTATTCGCAGTGGATTAAAAAAATTAAAGAATGATACTGAATACAATGCGTTATCTATGGAAGGATATGCACGCACCTACATGGATTGGTTATTTGGAATTAATTTATCAAGATATGTAACAATAAAAGCAGGGCGTTTATTCAGAGTAGGCAGAGTGTTGATTCCGATTGTAAAAACGATTTACGACAGGGAAATGGAAATCAGAAATTTTGTTGCGGAAAAATATTTACAGCCGGAGGGTACATATCAAAAGAATGGGATACAAGTCACATTAACCAGCCAAAAGGTATTTGGTTCAGAAGATATTAAGGAAGCACAGGATTACGTTAACAAATTAAACTGCGGTAATACTATAGTAAAAGATATATCGAGCAAAACGATCCTTCAAAGAAGCCCAAAATTATTTTCTTTATCGAAATTGCAGGGAGTATTAGGAAAGAAATATAAAATGTCAATGAAGACAAGTCTTTCAATTATTCAAAAATTATATGAACAAGGTTATGTTACGTATCCAAGAACAAACACAGAATATCTTGCGGAAAATGAAAAAAGTACCATTCAAAATGTCCTTGAAACTTTTTTAAAATTAGGCCATGATGTTGCGTTTAAGGATAAGAAATCTATTTTTGATGATACAAAAATAGAAAGCCATTCAGCAATTACTCCTACCTATAAAATACCGTCAAATTTGTCAGAAGAGGAAGAAAAAGTATATGAAACAATTAAAAATAGATTTCTGGCAGTTTTTTGCAGTGAAGAATGTAAAGTAAGTCAAACAGAACTTTTGATTATGACGGTAGATAAAGAAAATCGTTTGCTGGAGGAATTTAAGTTAAAAGGAATTTCCGTTTTAGAACAAGGATTTTTAAAGTATGAAGCGTTAACCAAAGAGAAACAGTTACCTCCTTTATCAAAAGGCGAAAAACTTTCTGTTGATTTCCAGCCAGTGTTAAAGCAAACTTCTCCTCCTAAACGATATACAACGGAAACATTAAGTAATTATTTGAAAAATCCCTTCCGTACCGAAAAAGTGTCTGATGATGAGGCTTACAGGGAGCTTTTTAATGGCGTTGAAATTGGTACGGAAGCAACTCGAACACAAATTATTGAAAATGCCAAGAAAAATAAATACATTTCAGAAAAATCCGGAGTATATATGTTAGAAGATATGGGAGAGTATTTGATAGACAGGTTAAATACATTAGGTATTGATTTATATAAAGAAAAAACAGTTTATCTCAATCAGATATTAAAAAACATTTATACAGGGAAAGAAACAATAGCCGGAATGCTTATGAAAATAAAAGAAGAACTAAATGAAATTATCTTTTCCAAGAACAATATTGAGTTGGAACAAATTAGAATAGAAAAAGAGATAATAGGAGAATGTCCATTCTGTAAAAGTCCTGTATATGAAAATAAGAAGTCTTTTTATTGCAGTAATTATAAATCGGGATGTACTTTTACTCTTTGGAAGCAGGATAAATATTTAGGAAGCATGGGCAAAACCATTACCAAAGCAACAGCGCAAAAATTTCTGTTGAATAAGCCTGTTTTAATAAAAGGGCTAAAAGGAAAATCAGGAAAAACTTTTGATGGATATATAACAATTGAATTTGGTAAACCATTTCATAAATACAATATTGAATTTACAAAATAACTTTCGGCTACCATGACCGAAAGTTGGAAGAAAATTAACTTCTGGTCACCATGGCCGGAAGTTGGAATAATTGATATTTATTTTGAAAGGAAATGATTGTGATGATGAATAAATTAATTTATCAAGGAAGATTAACAGAAGACCCTGTTCTGAATTATACAAGAAACAAAAATACACCTGTAGTTAATTTTACATTGGCTTCAGACAGTAAACTAAAAAATGAAGATGGAGAAAGAATCACAAATTTTCAGAGATTTACAGCATATAACGAGCGAGCAGAGCATATTGCGAAATACTATCAAAAGGGACAGTTAATGTTAGTAGAAGCATCTTTGGAAGAAAACTATTATTTAGATAAGAATCATAAAAAATGTAAAGAAGTTTATGGCTTGATAAATGAAGTTCATTTTTGTGATAGAAATAAAAAAGAGGAAGAATCTGTAACTGAAAGTAATTCCTTTGAGCCACCAAAACCTGATAATACGGATGAGGTTGTATTAACAGAAGAAGTCAATAATTTTTCAGATGATATTTCTAATTATGATGATTTTATTTAGAGGTTGAATTATGGAAGTAAAAGATAAAACAATATATTATGAAAAGGAAATACCAAACATTCAAACAGAAAAAGAATTTCTTGAGGATGGCAATATAGAAATATTCAAACAACAAATCATAGTTTCAGATGAAGAAAATATAAAATCCAAATTAAAAAAATCCCAAGATGAAAAAAGAGAACGAGGAAGAGAGAATCATTATGAGAGGTAACTATGAAGAAAAATATTTGGATATGTGTTTCAATTGTTTTAGCAGTCATTACAGTTGGAATTATTATTATAAGTATTTTTAATCACATGGAATTACAAAAGTATAAGGAAGCTTACACTTTAAATGACCAAGAGTTGGTTTGTAATATACATGAACAGACGATAGATGATTTATCATCTCAATTAAGCTCAGCACAGAATGAGCTAAAAAGTGCTCAAGCTAACAAAATAGATACAGTAATAAACGATATTACATATATGCTGGAAACTTTTTATACGATTGATGATGCTCATCCCAGCGGCGACAGATATGCAAAATTGAAAGATTATGTGACGAAAGAATATGAATTTTATATCAGTAATCTGACTTCTGTATCATCAGAATACAGACAGTCAATAGATATACAAGATACTTTTTATTCTAAACTGACAGATACAGAAGCCAGAGTGTTGGTGTTTTGTACCGTTTCAATGGAATCTGAAAAATGGGGAAGTGTTACACAACCCAATGTATATGAAATAGAAGCTCAATATAATTCTGAGTTGCAGAAGTGGCAAGTGGCTGGCATAAAGGTAGGTGAAGGGATTAGTTTGCAAGATTTTAAAACAGCGTAGTTTTCTAGGGGGTGAGTAATTGCTATTTAAAAAATCAAAATCCCATAATAAAAATAAAGAAAATGAAGATAAAAAAGGCATTTATGAACATTCAACTGATTTATCTGATACTTATGGATTGTCGAATGTACCGGAAGTCAAAGAAAATGAAAAAAGTTCAAAGAAAAAGATTACAGCGATACAAAAATTAGAAACCTCAATCAAATTGGCAAAAGGAAAAAAACTCCGAACGACATTGTTTTGGAGTTTTTTAATTTTTGCATTGGGTGGTTACATATTTTTCTTTAATTCTCAGTCTATTTTTCAGGGAGGAGTTGCGTATCGTTCAACGGAATTACATCAAAGCATAAAAATGGCAGATGGAAATACCATTGAAATTATACGATGGGACTATTCTCCAACACAAAAGATTGCTGAAATAGAGTTGGAAATAAACAATATTACATTTGAGAGTGGGAAACAATATAATATTGCTTGTTATGTAAAAACAAATAAAAGTGAGAAACAAGTGAAAACAAAAGCAATTGTTCAGGAACAAGATTATTTTGTGGTACAGATGGAAGCTCCTGACGACTGGGGTCAGTTATCGTTTTATGTGCAAATTGCTGATGAAAAATACCAAAATCAACTTACAAGGCTATATGCTGCCAGAGACAAAATTACGGTTGTGGATGAAATTCAAGCCAAAACAAAGGAGGGGTATTTACAGCAGAGAATGTTATTGACAATAGAAGAATACAAAAACGAAATTCAAACACTTGAAAATGAAAATAATACCTTAAAAGAGAAAATTGAAAATATAAAAGCAAGAAATCAAGAGCTTGAAGAAGGTAAAAAATATCAAACTAGTATAGAAATTGCAGAAACAGAAAAAACGATAGAAAATAATAATTCTTTAATTGCAAGTACAGAAAAGTTGATTCGGGATAATGAAAATAAGATTACTGAATATGAAAACTTAATTGACCAAACCAACCAAAATTATGAGGCGTCTGTATCACAATAGACATTTGAGAAGGAAACAACTTCTGGCCACTATGTCCGAAAGTTATAAATGTATATCAAATGTATATCACGAATGTATATCAAACTGATAACATGTTAAAAAAACGTATATCAAATGTATAGCAAAAATGAAAAAGATGTTCCCATGAAATCACTAGGCACTGCCTAGTTTTTTGCCCTATTTGGGCACAGATTTCCCTTATGCTCTTTACTTTTACCGAGGTAAAAGTAAACTTTTTGGGGCACCCCCAAAAAATCGTGTTTCAATAAAGAAATAATTTCAGCTTTAACTTCTGGACAACATGGCCAGAAGTTGTATAATAAATGTAACTAATTATTCCTAATATGGAGATTGAACTATGAATAACATCATTTATGAAACATTATTAGAGGAAAAAAACTTTAAAATTAAGGGTAGATTATATCATTATACACAAGTTAATATGGCATACAATACAAACCGGATTGAAGGAAGTAAATTATCAGAAGATCAAACAAGAAGTATTTTTGAAACACAAACTTTGCTTTCTGAAGGTAACACGCCAATTAATACAGATGATATTATTGAAACGCAAAATCATTTTAAAGCATTTGATTATATGTTAGAAATAGCTGAGGAACCTTTAACAGAAGAAATTATAAAAACGTTTCATTGGTATATCAAACATGGGACATCTCAGGAAAAACTTTCATGGTTTCGAGTAGGCGATTATAAAATAAAGCCTAATACGATTGGTGATTTGGTTACTACAACATCTCCTGAAAAAGTTCATGATGAAATGGATCACTTGTTGTATGTGTATGAAATGAACCATAAAAAAACAGTAGAAGACTTAATTGATTTTCATTATCACTTTGAAAAGATACATCCTTTTCAAGATGGGAATGGTAGAGTTGGTCGGTTGATTTTATTTAAAGAGTGTTTGAGATACAATATCGTTCCATTTGTAATAGATGAAGCGCATGAATTATTTTATAAAAGAGGATTACAAGAATATTCAAAGGAATCCGGATATTTGATAGATACCTGTCTGTCATGTCAGGATAATTATAAAATTGCATGTGATACTTATGGGATATTGTATAGTGATAAGACAACAGAAAAACAATATGATATAAAAGAACCGGATATAGAATTGTAACTTCCGGCCACCATGACCGGAAGTTAAGAGAATGAAAATAAAATAATAAACAGAAAAGAACACTTAACATGGTAAGAAGTTAAGTGTTCTTTTTTAATTGTCAGGAGATGATAATATAGCCGGTAATGAAATTAGAATCAGAGGAATTTCTTTAAAAGTAATCCAGCAGTTAGATGAAGAAGCGGCAAAACGGAAAATGTCAAGAAATCAACTTTTAAAGTCTCTAATAGAATCTTTTATCGTTATGCCTGAGCTGCAATCACTGGATGAAAAATATGCTTCTTTGATAAAAAAATTAATGGTAGTTATAGAAAAGAACACAGAGGCTCTAAACAGAGTGACGGAAAATCCAAAACATAATTAACTTCCTGACATAGTGGCCGGAAGTTAATTGGAAGGGGGTGATAATATTGAAGCCAAAACTATGAAGCCGTTTCGGTTATCTTCGGAATCCATTGAGTACATTTTTGAAATAAAAGAAAAAAATCATCTTAGTTCTCAAACAGCAGCATTAGAACAAATTATTTTTGAACATAAAAATAAGCCTAAACACATGGAATTGGTAAATAACATTGCAGATGAAATTGAAGCAAGATTCAAAGATGGACTTACAGGGATTCGTTTATCCAGTCGATTTGCAGATAAAAATGTGCAGATTATTTTGGAAATGTTAAATACGTTATGCATTAACAGGGGATTAGAAGACGCTTATTTAACGGATACAGTACCGAGTGGAGTTTATGAAGATAGCAAAAATGCAGTAGAAGAAAGAATTAAAAATTATCGTGAAATCCAAATATCTAATTCTAAAAAGAAAAAAACAAAAGAAACAGAAAAATTTTTATATTAAATACTTCTGTACTTTTTAACTTCCGGCCACCCTGTCCGGAAGTTAATTTTTGTGTAAAAGTTGTTAGGAGGAAATAAACATGAATGAACATAATAATACAATAATGGAACAACAAAAGAGAGAAATAAAATTAGAAGTCAGGACAAAACCGGCACATTCTGAAAGGAATCCCAGTTTAATGGGATACGCCACAGTTAAAATAGGAGATGTGATGTTTATTAAGAATATTCAGATTGTGCAAGGTGAACATGGACCGTTTGTTTCTATGCCGTCTGTAAAAAATAAAGAAGGAAAATTTCAACAAGTATGTTTTCCGAGTAAAGAATTCCGCCCTGATTTTAATTATGCTGTGTTAAGTACATTTTCTAAAACAGAAGAAGCGTATCAAAAATTTTGTCCGGAGGCAGGAAGGACTAATTTTGAAGTCAAAATAACCCCTTATGATAAAGACAATATAAAGGGATTTGCACAAATTAGAATACCTGACGTGATGTATTTTAACAGTATTTCGATTCGCGAGAATATGAACGGTAATCTTTGGGCAAGTATGCCGGGATATTCTTATACCAATGCAGAAGGGGAAAAAGCATATCATAGCTTTTTTGAACCGATACAAAAAAGCGAAAGCCTAGTTTATGGTTCTATGATTAACGCATATAAAGAGACTGCTTCAAAATTGAATTTGGATGAATTACAGCAGTATAATAAAGAATTTATCTCCGAAAAAGAAATTGTGGAGGATAATGAGCGTATTGAAGAAAAAGAATTAAAAATAGAAAGAGAACCTCAACAAGAAGATGAATTGGAACAAATAAATATTTTATCTGAAAAATATCCTACACGAGCCAATGAGGGGATAGAAATTTAACTTCTGGTCACCATGGCCGAAAGTTAAATTGTGAAAAAGAAGCTGAGTATTTTTATTCAGCTTCTGAATCAAGTCTATCATTTTTAGTAATAGATTTGACTCAGGAGCTGGAGAACTTCCGGCCACTATGGCCGGAAGTTAGGGAAGGGGGAATAGAGATAGTGGGGCAAATAAAAGCAGGTGTAGTGTGTGTTACAAAATTTGTGGTAGCAACAAGTGATAAGTTTCAAGGATATATTAATTATATTGATAGAGAAGCAAGTAAAAGAAATTCACACTACAACGATTTTAATGCTTTTGAAAAAAGCAATGCTTATGAAAATTATCAGGCATATATGGGAAATCCTGAAAAATCAAGTGAACTTTTTACGGAAGCAGATGATTATTCGTTTCCGGAACAAAAAAGACAGTTAAGAAATGTATTCGAAACAGCACAAAATAATGGAAGTGTTATGTGGCAAACAGTACTTTCTTTTGACAACAGATGGTTAGAGAAGAATGGATTATATGATGGTGAAAGTAAAGTCTTAGATGAAACTAAAATTCGAGAGTTAACAAGAGATGCAATCAAACGATTGACTAAATGTGAAAATATAAATAACACAAGTAAGTGGTGTGCTTCGATTCATTATAATACAGACAATGTACATATTCATATTGCTATGGTAGAACCAATTCCCACAAGACAAAAAGTATATTATAACGGGAAATATCAATATAGAGGGAAATTTAAACAATCTTCCATAGACTATATGAAATCATCAGTTGTGAATAATATTTTGAATCAAAGTCAGGATAATATAAAAATAAACGAGATTCTAAGAAAAAATATTTTAGATAAAAAGAAACAACGATACATTTTATCTGATAGAAAGCTTGCAAAGAAAATAGAGAAATTATACGAATCGTTACCGGAAAACAGAAAGGTTTGGTTTTACAATTCTAAAGAAATAGAACATTTAAAACCATTCATAGATGAGATTTCTAAAGAATACTTAAATAGGTATCATACAGAGGAGTTAGAAGAATTAAAAACTCGACTGGAAGAAAAAGAGACCGTTTATCGTGAGGCATATGATATCGGAGAAAAGAGAGAATATCAATATACAGATAACAAAATGAAAGATTTGTATACTCGTTTGGGAAATGCTATATTATCCGATATAAAGAAATATGATAAGGAAGTACGCACTGAATATTATAGGCATCTAAAAAGCCATTCCATCAATGGAAATCGCTCTTTTTCAATTTATCGGAAGAAATACGGTATCGGAAAATTAACGACTGCGCTTCATAAAACCTTAAATGATGAGATTTATCGTCACAATAAAAATTTGAGGGCATATGAAGAATTAAAGCAAAAAGAAATAGAACAATTAGAAAGGTAAAACAACTTTCGGCCAGTGTGGCCGGAAGTTGTTTTTATTTATATCAGGAGGAATAAAATGAATCAGAAATTCATATCAAAAGCTGAAAATGAACAATTAATTCATAGAATAAAAAATGAAATTCGTATTATTGACTATGCAAGGCAAAGAGGATATACGGTAACTTCATGTGGAACTTACTTTTCGTTAAAAGAGCATGATAGTGTTAGAATTGATCCGAATAAAAATTGTTTCTGGAGAAATTCTCTTTCTGATGTTCGCGGTAGTATTATTGATTTTTCAATGCATTTCCACAATTATTTTGGAAAAGGATATGTATCACAGCCAATCAGTAAACATGAGGCATTAACTATACTGACAGAAATGATTCAAGGGCATGTTTATTATAATACCCCGACCCCAAACAAAGTTGAAAAAGAAGATAAACCTGAACCAAAACCCCCTTTAATCTTGCCAAAAAGGGATGATAACGAATTCGAGGTATATAAGTATTTACTACAGACAAGAGGACTTTCTCCCTCTATTGTATCTTCAATGATAGACAGGAAAATGATTTATCAGGATAAAAGGAAAAATTGCGTTTTTGTAGGTTATAATCAGGAAAATAAGCCTGTAATGTATGCTCTTAGGGGAACAAATCCGGACAAACGTTTTTTTCTTGAAACAAAGGCAAATGATTATACATATGGAGCATATATAAATAACCATTCCAATGTACTATTTGCTTATGAATCTTTTATTTCAGGATTATCTTTATGCACTATATTGGAAAGAAAGGGAAAATCTATGGATAAATATAATCATTTATTTTTATGCGGTGTGGAAAAAATAGAAACTTTGTTTCATCATATCCAAAATAATAATTTTGATAAAGTTATATTAGCATTTGATAATGATTTTGGTGGATTAAAAGCAATCAACAAAGCGATAACTACTTTAAATGAACAGGGTTTTAAAGGAGAAATCATTCCCTATTATCCTTCTGTACAAGGCTATGACTGGAATGATGTTTTAATTTCAGGAAAAGAGCTAGAAAAGAAAAAATCAGTGATTCAGCAGATAGAACGCTAAGGAGGAATCTAAGTGATTATATATATTGGCGAAATAGAAACAGGATATTTTATTGAAGAAGTTGCGAAAAGTTATAATCAAACCGTAAAGTATACGGGAATCGTATCAAATTTAGATGATATACTTATAAAAAGTTTAAAGGAAAAGGCAGAGTATATTATTATCAATGTAAGCCAATTGGTTTATTCCAGCTATGATATTGTATCAGTGATTTCTCGTATTAAACAAACAGCATCTGATAGTAAAATTATTGTAATGGCTCAAGGATACTTGCCGACCTCATCTTTAATTGATGATTGTCACAAAATAGGGATAACCGATTTTCTGTTTGATACAGAGCTAGGTGATATAAAAGGTGAACTGGCGCAAATATTAAAATCTAAAAACAAGCAAGACAAAGAAATTGAACAGGAACCTGTGGCAATAGATTCAGAGACAATACCATATCATAAATTTCCTCAGACGGAACATAAAAATAGAAAAACGATTGCAGTAGTTGGTAGTTTATCTAGGATTGGAACAACCACACAATGCTTGCAGATAGTGAAATATTTTCAAAGCTGTGGAAAAAAAGCCTGTTATATCGAGTTTAATAATACCGGTTTTTTAAATGCATTAAAGAAATATTATACAGATATACAGGAAAAAGAAGATTGTTTGATATATTCCAATGTTGCATTATTCCGCAAAGAAGATATTGAGACAATATTAAAAGAAGGAAAATATGATTATTATATTTATGATTATGGAGTAGTAACCGAACTGGATCAACGGATACGTGCCAGCTTTTTGGAAAAGTCAAAAAAACTGATTGTTTGTGGAACAAATCCTATAGAACTAGAGGCTATGGGCAATGTAATACAGGAGTTTTATCATAGTGATATAGATTACATTTTTTCGTTTGTCCCCGAACAGGATAAACAAGATACAATGGAAAATATGTGTGACAGGGCGGACAGAGTATATTTTGCCGAATATGCTCCGGACGCCTTTTTCTTCTCCTCTCCGTCAATCAAAATATATAACAAATTGTTTGACGAGAATCTAAAAGAAATAGAACAAAAAACAGAAAGGTGCAGAATTTTTGGAAGAAAGAAAGGTCGGGCATAATGGAAAAAGAAAGTATCTATAAAAAAAGAGAAGAACAGAGAAAAGAGACAAAAGATTCATTTTTAGTTTTTGCTGAAGAAAATATAAGAAAACAAATTCAGCAACATGCCGATAAGAGAGGAGAAGATGTAAATGAATTTTGCAAACGGGCCATAGAAACTACTATGGAATTAGACAAGACGATAGTGATTCCTCAGAAAGCACCAAAAGAGACAAAAAGAAGGATTCGGGTGAGATTTGAAAAAGGAGAAAAACAGCGTATAAAAGAACATACAAAAA
>ERZ773277.164-NODE-164-length-84790-cov-24.089113_pt1 | contig 84790 bp, 106 predicted proteins | sample MGYA00511957_ERZ773277 | MGnify/ENA primary metagenome ERZ773277 (study PRJEB29015, sample SAMEA2737800) | human gut metagenome | biome: human gut; feature: human-associated habitat; material: faeces | place: China | collected 2012 ... | reverse complement strand
ACGAAGAACACACTCACAATCTGACTTTGGTTGCTGCGAAAGCTGCCACCTGCACTACTGCGGGCAATTCCGCATACTACACCTGCGATGGCTGTGACAAGTGGTTCGCAGATGCAACAGGATCGGTAGAAATTACCGATAAAACCAGTGTGAAGATTCCGGCTCCCGGACATACCGCAGGCACAGAATGGAAGTCTGATGATACTAACCACTGGCATGAATGTTCTCGTTGCCACGACAAAAATGACGAAGCGGCTCACAGCACCAGCGAGTGGATCATTGACACGGCAGCTACCGAAACCGCAGAAGGTGCTAAGCATAAGGAATGCACCGTCTGCAAGAAGATTCTTGAAACCGCAACGATCCCCGCAACAGGCAGCAGCCATACCAATAGCTACGGCGTATACGTTGGAATGACATATACGGCAGGAAATTTAATATACCAGATTACATCAATTGATACTGCAACAGTAGGACAATCAAAGGTTATTGGTGTAGTAGCTGCTAAAAAGAATAAAATAAAGAAAGTTACAATTCCGGACAGAGCAGATTGTAAGGGATATAGATTAAATGTAACAACAATTGGTAACAATGCGTTTGCCGGCTGCAAGGCCCTTGAGAAGCTTACAATAGGTAACAAGGTAACTGTTATCGGAAAAAATGCATTTAAGAAGTGCTCAAAACTTAAAACAGTAGTAATTGGAAAAGCAGTTAAGACAATAAGTTCTAAGGCATTTATAGGAGATAACAAGATTAAGAAGATTACATTCAAAGGTAAAAAACTTAAGACTGTAAATAAGAATGCATTTAGCAAGAAAGCAAAGAAAAACATTAAGTCTAAGAAGACTAAACTTAAAGGAAATAAGAAAGCCATTAAGTTGTTTAAGAAGAAACTTAAAATTAAATAATTAAAAAATAATTAAAGAGGCTAGCTTTTTAAGAGATGGACATGTCATGTATGTCTTGTATTCTGCGAAAAGGTAGCCTCTAATAAGTTTATTAAGGCAGTCAGATACAATATCGCCAAGCAGGTCAAAAAGATATTTTGACAATAATGTCCAGTTGGATTATCATTGGAGTGTTCAGGTACTTCGTTACAAACATGAGGAATTCTCTATCGTGTATTTTCCGACAGCAAATTTACGCTACCGAAAAATAATATAAACTGGACTTTTTTGTTAAACAAAAACCATAATAACAACATAGGAGGTATACATATGTCAAAGATGGGAAGACCAAAATCAGACAATAACAAAGATAAAATTGTTGCTGTAAGGCTTACAGAAGAAGAACATCAAAGACTTACAATGTATGCCAAAAAACATTCTTTGAAAATTTCAGATGTACTAAAGAATGGATTGTACGAAGTGCTTAACAAACCAGTCAATAAATAGATACTGACAATAATAAAAGAAAGCTTAGGTGGCTAACAATTGGATACCACTTGAGCGATTAATCGCATTAATATACATAAATGAGGTTAAAATTGATGCAAAAAAAACATTATAACAAAACATGGTCCGCATACAAGACGTTAGAAAATGCGGAGAGGAGATATGTATGAGGAGAAATATATTATGTATTATATTGTGTATGATATTACTGAGTGCATGCAGTTCCAAAAGTAATGAGATTATTGAAGGGTATAGTAACTGTGAAGAATATTACAGTGATGGATTTCAAGATTATATAGATTATTGCAAATATTTCTATAAGGAAAGCGAGGATAAAAAATTTGAGGAGAACAGTTATTATTCTATTGTAACAAAAGAAAATATAGATGATATAAAGAGTTATTTTGATAAGTTCCCTTATGAAAGTATGGAGGATAGCAATAAGTATGACTTTGAAACAGATAATATAAATGAAGGAGACTATTATAGCCTGAGAGCAGGGTCAAATAATGATAATTACAGTGTATTTTTATATGACGTAAATAGTCATATATTGTACTATATACATTATAATATATAGTGTAATGAAAATTATTGATTTGCAATTGTGCAATTAGATTATTTTATGCACTAGCACTAAAAAATAAAGTATTGTGTATAGAATGTCATTATTAAGAATAATAGTTCATTAACTTGAAACGTATTTTTTATAGGTATTAAAATAACTTGATGAAATAAGAGCTAGCCTATGCTATAATACTTTCGTGTCAACACTATGGCAACACGAAATCAGAAGGATAATACAAATAATATAATATAGGTAAGTTAACAGATAAAAACACACGAAACTTAAACAAATATGTTTAAGCCAAACCCGGTACAAGCCGAGTTCGAATAGTAAAAAAAGAAACCATGGGCTTGAGGTTGTATCCTATTTGGTGCTATATGGTTTCTTTTTTTGATTTCTTCAATGAATTACAGTACAAATATTTGCCCACTATTTCCTAAGAAATTCCCTCAACCTATCCGGATAATAATTCATTATTAATTCATTATCAACATTCATTGATTCTACCAATGGACCGCAGTGGTCGTAGTTGGCAATATCAGTTGTAAAGTGTGCATCACTTCCCATTATGAAAGGATGATTGTATTTCTTACAGTTTTCGATAATTAATTTCTGGTTTTCTTTTACATTTTTTCTATTTTTATCCCTAAGGGCATTATTATTTATTTCAAGAAGAACGTGATATTCTTTTGCAGCCTGAACAAGGGCTTCGTAATCAAGAGGACAACGGCCGTCGTCAGGATGGCTTATAATGTTTACATTAGGATTCTTAATGGCATTTATTATTGCAGCAGTGTTTTCTTCTTTTGAGCCGAACTTGTAGCATACAGAATGGATGCCGGCAATAACAAAATCAAGTCGATCAATATATTTCTGATCAAGATCAAGTGTGCCATTGTAGTCGATTATATTAATTTCTGCGCCAAGTCTTAAATCTAATCCAAAAAGGTCTCTTGGAACAACTCTTAGATTTTGAAAATAAATATCAGCACAAGTTCCGGGGATTCCTGAACTGTGTTCAGTGATTCCATAAATTTCAAGTCCTTTGTTTGCTGCTTCTTTACACATTTCTGTAAGTGTGGCATAGGCGTGACCGCTTGCAATGGTGTGAGTGTGCATATCTGCGAGAATTTTGTTCATAGATTTTTCCTCCTGTATACTTCGTTTATTTATGATTACACGGATTGTTGCGTGCTTCACACTCCCACAATCCTTCCCCTCAATATTCGCATATCGTGAAGCTTGCACTTCACTTTTATGCTCATATTGTGGGCGTGTCTCAAAGTCATTATCCCTTTATTGTGCAAGCACAAGCGGGATAAGACTTTTTGACGTTGTAATCATTTAATATTGTAGCACCATTGTATTGACAATGAAATAAGATAATTATATATTATATAAGGTTAGGAATACTAAACTTTTTGTTTAAAAATAACAAACTTAGCCTTAAAGTATGATTAAAGCTAAAAATAAAAAGGGATAATACTATGGATATAGGAAAAAAGATTAAAGAGTTAAGAATTTTGAAAGGACTTACTCAGGAGGAATTGGCTGATAGGGCAGAGTTGACTAAGGGATTTATTTCTCAGGTTGAGAGGAATCATACATCTCCGTCAATAGCAACTCTTGTGGATATTCTCCAGTGTCTGGGTACGGATTTGAAGAATTTTTTTGAAGAAGATGAGGATAATCAGATTGTCTTTTCTAATGAAGACTATTTTGAGAAGGAAGATAAAGAACTTAAAAATATGATTCAGTGGATTGTGCCAAATGCGCAAAAAAATCTGATGGAACCTATTTTGGTCACATTAGAGGCAGGCGGTTCAACTTACCCTGACAATCCTCACGAGGGTGAAGAGTTTGGCTATGTTTTGTCAGGAACGATTAAGGTTGTGCTTGGAAGCAAGACTTATAAAGTGAAAAAAGGTGAAACTTTTTATTATGAGGCAAAATATAAGCACTATCTTAAGTCAGACAAGGGCGCAAAGGTGTTATGGATTAGTGACCCCCCAAGTTTTTAAAACAGTTTAGGAGAAAGTTATGGAAAAGAAGATTATTGAATTAAAAAATATTAGCAAGAATTTTGAAGACCAGCAGGTTTTAAAGGGGATTGATTTAAACATATATGAAAACGAATTTCTTACATTACTTGGACCAAGCGGATGCGGTAAGACTACTTTGTTAAGAATTATCGGTGGTTTCGAGGAACCAAGTAATGGTCAGTTGATTTTTGACGGAAAGGATATTTCAAAGGTTCCGCCTTACAAAAGAGAAGTAAATACAGTATTTCAGAAGTACGCCCTGTTTCCTTTCTTAAATGTGGCAGATAATATTGCTTTTGGTCTTAATCTTAAGAAAATGGACAAAGACGTCATAGAGAAAAAGGTTAGCAGAATGCTTGAACTGGTAGGCCTTAAAGGCTTTGAAAAAAGAGATGTAACTTTACTTTCAGGAGGTCAGCAGCAGAGAGTTGCCATAGCAAGAGCCCTAGTTAACGAACCTAAGGTATTACTTCTTGATGAGCCTTTGGGTGCGTTGGATGCCAAGCTTAGAAAAGATATGCAGACTGAGCTTAAAAAGATTCAGAAGGAAGTTGGAATTACATTTATTTTTGTTACTCACGACCAGGAAGAGGCACTTTCAATGTCAGATACAATCGTTGTTTTGAACGACGGTGTTATTCAGCAGATTGGAACTCCAATGGATATTTACAACGAGCCACAGAACAGATTTGTAGCTGAATTTATTGGTGAGTCAAATATTATTGAAGGTAATATGATTAAGGACTGTCTTGTTAATTTTGATGGCATAGACTGGGAATGTGTAGACAAGGGATTTAAGGATAATGAAGATATTGAAGTTGTTTTAAGACCTGAAGACATGGATGTTGTGGAACCGGAGGCAGGTAAGGTTTCAGGAATTATTATTTCAAAAGTTTTTATGGGTGTTCATTATGAATATCTCGTGGAAACTAAAAACAGAAATTATAAGGTTCATACAACAGAAAATTATGAAATTGGGAAAAAAGTAGGACTTACAATTGATCCTTTTGACATTCAGGTAATGCACAAAATGGAGAATTAAGGAGGAAAGAGATGCATCATTATAAAGGCTTAGTGAAACCTTATGTGTTATGGTCTTTTCTGCTAATAGTTTTGCCTTTGGCATTAATATTACTTTACTCCATTACAACAGGGGATAATTCACTTATAACAATACATTTTACATTAGATAATTTTAGAAAAATATCTGATCCTATTTACTTAAATGTTTTTATTAAATCTTTGCAAATGGGACTAATTACAACGGGAGTTTGCCTTGTTTTGGCATATCCAATGGCGTATATTATTTCAAAGTTTGATGAAAGTTCTCAGAATATTTTAATACTATTAGTCACAATTCCAATGTGGATTAACACATTGCTTAGAACTTATGCATGGATAAGTCTTTTGTCAGACAACGGAATTATTAATTCATTATTTAAACTGTTAGGATTAAATCAGCAGACAATGATGTACACTAATTTTTCGGTTGTTATGGGCTTAGTATGTGATTTGTTGCCATTTATGGTTATTCCAATTCACACATCACTGGCAAAAATGGACCACTCACTTGTGGAAGCTGCAAGTGACCTTGGTGCCAACAGATTTCAGACTTTTACAAAGGTTATTTTGAAATTGTCACTTCCTGGCGTTATAAACGGTGTTTCAATGGTATTTCTTTTGTCTATTTCAAGTTTCGTTATACCACAGTTACTTGGCGGACATCAGTTTGTACTTATTGGTAACCTTATTGAAAATCAGTTTATTTCTGTAGGTGACTGGAATTTCGGAAGTTCCATTTCAGTTATTCTTGCAGTTATTATTTTAGCAATGATGGGATTTATGAAAAAAATAGATCCTGACGAGAATGGAGGTAACTAATGAATAAGAAGAAAATCTCCATAGGACCAAAATTATATATTACATTGTGTTTTATATTTTTCTATTTACCAATTGCAGTTACAATGTTTTTTTCATTTAACTCATCAAAATCCTTAACTAAGTTTACCGGATTTTCACTTAAATGGTATAAGAAACTTTTAACAGATAATGATATTATTGCAGCAGTTTATGTATCTATAAGTATTGCTGTTATTGCCACAATTATATCTACAGTTCTTGGTACAATTACGGCAATCGGACTTTCAAGAAGCAGAAAAATTCTTAGAGAATGGCTTTTGAATGTTAACAATATGCCTATTATGAACCCTGATATTGTTACGGCAATCGGACTTATGATTTTGTTTACGTCAATGAGACTTGAACGTGGATATCTTACAATGCTTTTAGCACATATTGCTTTTTGTACGCCATATGTTATAACAAGCGTTTATCCAAAGGTTCGAAGTATGGACCACAACCTTGCAAATGTTGCCATGGATCTTGGTGCCACACCGTTTCAGGCGTTAACTAAGGTTATTATTCCGATGTTAAAACCGGGAATTTTTGCAGGAATGCTTCTTGCATTTACTATGTCACTTGACGATTTTGTTGTTTCATATTTTGTAACAGGAAACGGTGTTTCCAACATTTCAATTGTTGTTTACAATATGACAAAGAGAACAAATCCTACAATTAACGCTTTGTCAACATTGCTTATTCTTGTGGTTGTTTTGATTTTGGTTGGTGTAAATGTTATACCGGCTCTTGCAAAAAAAAGACACAAAAAGGTTGAAATGTCAGCATCACACAATAGTCCCCTTAAAAAGATTGGTGTGGCTGTTGCAACTGTTGGAGTTTTGGCAGTGGCAGTATTTTGTGGGGCAAGATTTTCAGCCATTAGCAGTAAGCCGGTTCTTCGTGTGTATAATTCAGGGGAATATATGGATACTTCTCTTATTGAGGATTTCCAGAAAGAGTATAACTGCAAGGTTGTATATGAAACATTTGATTCTAACGAAACAATGTATACAAAGCTTCAAAGTGGGGCAGAATATGATGTGATAATACCGTCTGATTATATGATTGAACGACTTATATCAGAAGATTATTTGCAGCCAATTGACTGGAAACTTATAACTAACAAAGACAAGATTATTCCAAAGCTTTTGAAGAATGATTTTGATCCTGATAATAAATACACAGTACCTTATTATTGGGGAACTGTAGGGATTTTGTACGACAAAACAGTTGTAGATGAAAATGACTTAAAAGAAGGTTGGAATATTCTAAGGAATAAGAAATACAGCGGTCAGATTTATATGTATGATTCTGAAAGGGATTCTTTTATGGTGGCTTTGAAAGGCCTTGGTTATTCAATGAATACAAGAAATAAAGATGAACTAAAACAGGCGTACAACTGGCTTATTGAACAGAATAATACAATGAAACCTGTATATGTTGGAGATGATGTTATGGACAACATGATTTCAGGTAATAAGGCAATGGCTGTAGTATATTCAGGAGATGGCTCATATGTTATTAATGAGAATGATAATATGGGATTTTTCGTGCCGGATCAGGGAAGTAATGTTTGGACTGACGGAATGGTTATTACCAAAAAGTGCAAAAATACTAAACTTGCTCATCAGTTTATTGATTATTTCTTAAGTTATGATGTGGCAGAGCAGAATACTGATTATATAGGATATGACAGCGCAGTAAAAAGTGTTTATGAGTATTTCAAAAATGATGCTTTTGAAGGAAATCCGGGCTGTGGACCTGACACGTCAAATCCTAAAAATGAAGTTTTTAAAGACCAACCACAGGAGATTAAGGCTTATAGTTCAAGTCTTTGGACAAAAGTTAAGTCACATTAGAATTTAAAATTTCAATCACACTAAAGTTTTGGCTTAAAAATTAAAAGTAATTTAAATATATTAAATTGAAGTTTATGTTTTGAAATAAATGAGAGAGGGAATCATGGACAAAAATTTTTGGAGGGAATATTTTTCTATTCCTAATATAATGGGATATTTTAGAATAGCGTTGGCAATGTTATATATGTTGCTATTTTACAGGGCGTTAGACGGTGCTCCTTACTGGCCTGTAATTGTGACAATTGTAATCTCGGGAATAACAGATTTCTTTGATGGTAAAATTGCCAGAAGGTTTAATATGATAACAGACTGGGGAAAGATGCTTGATCCAATAGCCGACAAAATAACTTTAGGAGCTATTATTATAAGCATGTCTTTCAAATATTCCATAGTTGTACCCATGGTTGTCTTTTATATAATAAAAGAAGGCTATATGGCGGTTGCAGGAATTATATCAATTAGAGCCGGACACAAAATCGAAGGTGCAATGTGGTATGGCAAAGTATGCACTTTTGCAACTTATGTAATTCTGATTGTATTGCTTTTATTTCCTAATATGCCGGAAGTTATGGTTAATGTTTTGGTTATGGCAGATATGATTATAATGGCATTTACCCTGATAAAATATTTTATTTATCACAGAGGCTTGTGGGAAGAGTTAAGAGGTAAGTTGCCGAAAAACATCGAGAAATAATATGGTATACTACTAGTATAAAATAATTTTTATATAGGAGAAAATTAAAAAAATCTTGACAAAAATATTTATATAGTGTAACATAACAGAGCGATAAGTCATAACGCAAATCGCCCAGTTAGCTCAGTTGGTAGAGCAGAGGACTGAAAATCCTCGTGTCTCTGGTTCGATTCCGGAACTGGGCACTATATAAATATGCGGGTGTAGTTCAGTGGTAGAACACCAGCCTTCCAAGCTGGATATGTGGGTTCGATTCCCATCACCCGCTCTATTTTTTTGCCCGAAAGGCTGCCGTGCGAAAGAAAGCACGGTGGCTTTTCTTTTTATATTCCCCTTGTTGTATCTTTGTTCTTTTGTGGTAAAATTAAAAAAGAGTGTTGCGATTTTACGCAATGAAGAACGGAGGAATTAGATATGGCAGAAAAAGTTCAATTTACAAATTCACAGATGCTTAAATGGATGGAATATGTGGCAGATATGCAGGGAGTAAGTGCGGAGAAGATTAAGATGCTTAACACTTGTAGCAAGAGAAGAAATGTGTTGGCAACTATTGCAACACATAAGAGAGTTTTGATTTTTGCAGATTCTACATATCCTAATATGTTATATAAATGCTGGGAAGCAGGATATGGTGATTATGAAATGTACTTTGGTAAAGGGTACGAACCTTCTGAAATGAAGCATTGCAAAGTAAGCGATATGATGGACGGCAATTTAGAAGGACCAACGGTTATTTATATTGTTAATGAAAATACAAGAGAATCAATGATTTTCGGAATGAAGAATGATAATTTTTCATCAGGTATGGTTAAATATGTAGGTCATGAAATCCGTGCAGTTATTATGAATAAGCTTGAAATGGATGTAAGAGACACTGTTTTACTTGCAAATGCTGAGAGTATTGCAGTTGAAGCATCAATGGTAGCTTATGAAGGGGTTGTTATTGCAGCGGAAAGAGATGCAGGTTCACTTAGAACAATGGAAGAGAATGCTTCTAAGTTTGGTACCCATAATATTGAAATTATTCCTGAAATTACTGTTGAAACATTGGAAAAACTTCCAACGCCAAGACTTGCTTTTATCGTGGCACAAGAAAGTACCATCGAAAATGATATAGTAACTTTATTAAAAGTAAATCCGAAGATTAAATTTATTATTTATACATTAGAATTAGATATTTTAGCAGATATTAAATACCTAATGAAGAAACATGGTGTAGATGTAACAGAAGTAATGCAGATAGCTGTGTCTAAGGTAGACAAGAATGGAGTATTTGTCGCACAGCCGGCACCATGGATGATTACATGTGAGGTAAAAGAGAAATAATATGAAGTTTTTGCTAGTTGCAATTAATGCAAAGTACATACATTCAAATCTTGCAGTTTACAGCCTTAAGGCTTTTGCTGAAAAATATGGAAATAATAATAATGAAATAGAAATTGCAGAATATACTATTAACCAGTACAGTGATGATATTTTAAGAGATATTTATAAAAGAAAACCGGATGCAGTTGGTTTTTCATGCTATATCTGGAATATTGGAATGGTTAAGGAGATTGTTAGGGATTATAAGAAGATTTGCCCAAATGTGGATGTTTGGGTAGGTGGCCCTGAAGTTTCCTACAATGTGGAGCAGGTTCTTAGGGAGAATGAAACCATTGATTATGTTATGTATGGGGAGGGCGAGCTTACTTTCAAAGAAGTAATGGACAAGTATAATTTTAATGGAATTGGTATTGATAACCTTAAGGATATACTTGGCATAGGATATAGAAAGTCTAAAAGTTTAGAACATCAGATATTCGAATCAGAAACAGGAATACTAGATTGTTCAAAAAAACAGAGAATCCAGATTATAATCAACAAACCTCAACAGCCTGTTGATATGTCGGACATTCCTTTTGTTTATAAGGAGATGAAGGACTTTGAAAACAAGATTATTTACTATGAAACAAGCAGAGGCTGCCCTTTTTCATGCAGTTATTGTCTTTCATCCATTGACAAAAGATTAAGGTTTAGAAGTCTTGATTTGGTTAAGAAGGAACTTCAGTTTTTCATAGACAATAATACTAATCAGGTTAAGTTTGTGGACAGAACTTTTAATTGCAACAAGAAGCATGCAATGGAAATTTGGTCATATATTAAGAAACACGATAATGGTGTAACTAATTTTCATTTTGAAATTGCAGCAGATCTTATGACGGAGGAGGAGATTGCCTTAATAAGTGATATGCGACCGGGGTTGATTCAGTTGGAAATTGGCGTGCAGTCAACTAACGAGAAGACTTTGGAGGCAATTAATCGTAAAACGGACATTGAAAAAATAGCAGAGATTACGGAAAAGATACATCATGGTGGTAATATTCATCAGCATCTTGACCTTATAGCAGGGCTTCCATATGAGAATTATGAAAGCTTTAAGAGAAGTTTTGATCAGGTGTATGCAATGAAGCCTGACCAGTTTCAGTTGGGATTTTTGAAAGTTCTTTATGGCTCAATGATGAAGGAAAATAGTGAAAAATATGGTATGGCTTATAGTGGCAGGGCACCTTACGAAGTGCTTAAAACCAAATGGGTTAGTTTTGATGACATATTGAAACTAAAAGAAGTGGAGGCTGTTGTTGAGATATATTACAATAGTTTTCAGTTTGAAAATACAATAAGAAGGCTTAGTGAACTTTACGAATCACCATTTGAACTGTATGAACAACTGGGTAGTTTTTACCAGAGGCACAGTGAAAACGGGGAGAAACATTCAAGAGTAAAGCGTTATGAATTACTTTTGAATTTTATTAAGAAGAGGAACTTTGAAGAGAATATTCAATGGGAGGAGCTTTTGACAAAAGATTTTTATTTGCGTGAAAATGCCAAAAGCCGTCCTGGATTTTCTAAAAACATTGAAAAATACAAGCATCAGATTAGAGAGTTTTTTAAAGGAGAAGAGGTTAGAACAATCCTTGTGGATTATGAAGATTACGATTCCAAGCAGTTAGAAAAAATGACTCACGTTGAAGTGTTTGGAATAAATGAGGACAATCTTACATATATATTATTTGATTACAAACACAGAAATCCTTTGAATAAACAGGCTAAGCTGATTAACATAACAAAGCAGATAAAGAGATAGGAATTATGGTTAAAGAGTATGTGTGTGTGGATATCGAAACATCCGGCGTAAGAGTAAAGTGGGACAAAATAATAGAGATTGGAGCAGTTAAGGTAAGGGACGGTAAGGCAGTTGATACTTTTTCGGAGTTGATTAATCCGGGGCTGAAACTTAGTCCCTATATTACGGAACTTACGGGAATAACTGACGAAATGTTAAAGGATAAACCTTTTATAGAGGAAGTTCTGCCAAGATTTATTGAGTTTACCGGGGACGATGTGATTATGGGGCACAATATTATGTTTGACTATAGTTTTTTGAAACAGAATGCAATTAACCAGAAACTTAAGTTTGACAAAATGGGAATTGATACATTAAAGATTGCAAGAAAGACTTTGAAGGGACTTGAAAGCAGAGGCTTGGAATATTTGTGCAATTATTATGGAATAGCAGATGAAAACCATCACAGGGCATTTAATGATGCAGAGGTTACATCTAAGTTATACAATGTGCTAATGGAAAAGTTTGGGACAGAGTGTCCGGGACTTTTTGAACCTTATCAGTTAGTATTTAAAGCGAAAAAAATGCAGCCTATTACTGACAGACAAAAGAAATATTTAAAAGATTTGATGGTATATCATAAGATTGAAATGAATTTTAATATAGATGAGCTTTCAAAGAATGAAGCGTCTAAAAAAATAGACAAAATTCTTTCAGAAAAAGGCAGAATTTTTGACTAGGACATTTTTGACAGTTATGGTATACTTTGTTAAAGAAAAAGTGGGTTATTAGACCACAGTTCACAATATTAACGTTTTTTATTAATATAATAAATGTTAAAATACCTAGAATTTGATTACACTGTAATCATTAGTTTATTGGGAAAAGGAGAATGGTATGAACTTTTTTTACAACAAGAAGAATCAGAGAATTATTGCAGGAGTAATAGCAGGCTTATTAATACTTGCAATGGTTATTACAACAGTATTTAGTGTATAGAGAAGGACTTGAGGAGGCTAATTTTGAAGGGGATTAAGAAAGTAGTTTTATTAATCGCATGTGTTATTCTTACAATGGGAACAGTGTGCGTATGGGCTGCTTCTGAGGATGCAGAAGAAAAGATTAAAAACGGCGTGTCAATTGACAGCGTTGATGTAAGTGGAATGACAGCAAGCGAAGCTACAAAAGCGTTGAAGACAGTTGTGTCAGACAAGACAGCTACAACAGTAACACTTGATGTTAATGGTAAGTCAGTTCAGACTACGTTAGGGGATTTAGGATACAAGTGGGGCAATAAGACAGTAGTTGATGAAGCTGTGAATACAGGAAAGATAGGTAACATTATAAAGAGATATAAGGATGGTCTTGATTTACAGCATAATGGCATGAAGTTTAATATTGAAATGTCATTTAATAAAGATACCTTAAAAAAGAAGTTGCAAACTATTTGTGCTGATTATGAAATAAAGGCGAAGAATGCATCTTTGGAGGCTACAGGTCATGGATTTAAGATTATAAAAGAGAAAGAAGGCGTGACTGTAGACTATGATAAGACTGTAGAACAGTTATATACATATGTAACAGAGAAGTGGAATAAGAAAGCTAACATAAAGTTAACTGCCACAACTACAGTTTCAAAACCTAAGTATACAACAGAGGATTGTGAAAAGGTTTCTAACGAACCAATGGGCAGTTATACAACAGAGTTTAGTGTAGGAAGTTCTTATGCTAATAGAAACTTAAACATACAGAATGGTGCTAAGTTAATTAACGGAGCAGTTGTTTATCCGGGAGAACAGTATTCATGTAATGAAAACTTATATCCGTGGACAGAGGATAACGGATGGCATCCTGCAGGTACATATGTTGATGGTGGCGTTCAGGACAGCTTAGGTGGTGGTATTTGTCAGGTTTCAAGTACACTTTACAATGCTTTGCTTAGAGCAGAGATTAAGGTTGTTAAGAGATTCCCGCATTCAATGGCAGTAGGATATGTTCCTTTGTCAGCAGATGCAGCTTTGGCAGGAGATTACAAGGATTTAGTATTTGAAAATGATACTGATGCGCCTATTTATGTTCAAGGTATTTATAATTCAGGCGGTTCAATTACTTTCAATATTTATGGACATGACACAAGAAAAGCAGGTCATTCAGTAAAATATGAAAGCAAGACTGTAAAGACTACACCTGTTAAAACACAGACCAAGAAGGATTCAAGTAAGCCTGTAGGTTATTCAGAAGTTGAATCTTCAGGTCATGTAGGGTATGTGGCTGAATTATGGAAGATTACATATGAAAACGGCAAGCAGGTTAGTAAGGAATTAATACATACAAGTACTTATGCAATGTCACCAACAATTGTTGTAAAGGGAACTAAGAAGGCTTCCACAACAAGTAAGAAAGATGATAGTGATAAGGACCACAAGAAGAGTAGTGAAGAGACAACAAAAAAGTCAACTTCAAGTAAGAAATCAAAAAAATCAGAATAGTTAAATAAGGCGGTGAATTATGAATCCGGGAAAAGTTTCAGAAGTAACTTATAAAAGAGCTATTTTAAAGAATTTAAATTCCAAAAACGAAGGAGTTAAACCGGGAGTAAATTCTGCAAACATACAATTAGAAGACATTACGGCTGTAGTGTCTTCTAATTGTATATTAAAGACTTTTGACGGATGTGAAGAGTTTTATGTTCAGCGAAGTATTAACAGTATTTGCGAAAAGGGCGGTGTTCCAAAAAGTTTACAATTAAGCATTACAATGCCATTGGAATTTGAAGAAAAAGAAGTAAACAGAATGATTAAAAATTTTAGAAAGTCAGCAGACAGTCATAATGTGGAAATTAACCAGTGTAATGTTTATAGAGGAGCCACTGAAGGTCCAATTATTAACATTTTTATGATTGGAACAACAGGCAATTTACTAAAAAGTGATAGCATAAAACCGGGAATGGATGTTATAATGGCAGGAACACTTGCTATTGGTGGAACATCTGTTATAGCAGAAAGATATAAAGATAAGTTAGCAGGCAAGTTTTCCGGAAGATTTATTTCAGAATGCTTGGAATTGAAAGATTACACTAGTACCGAGAAAGCTTCTGCAATAGCAATAGATGCAGGAGCTGTGTATATGCACGCTGTTTCTGAAGGAGGATTGTTTAGTGGATTATGGGAAGTGGCTTCATGTGTGGATAAAGGCATTCAGGTAGATATTAACAAGATTCCTATTTGGCAGCAGGTTATTGAAATAGCAGAATTTATGGATATTAACCCTTATTTGTTGGAAGGTTCAGGTTCGCTATTGATTGTAAGCCCTGATGGTTATAAAATAGAAGAGTCACTAAACGCTAACGGAATCTATGGAGAAGTAATCGGAAAGATAACTGACAATAAGAACAGAGTAGTTATAAATGACGATGAAACAAGGTATTTGGAACCTCCAAGAGGTGATGAAATATACAAATTTATTTAAAAAAGGAGATTGGCAATGAGAGAAGAGATTTTACGTTTAATTGAAAAAAATAGCAGAATTGACATTCATGAAATGGCGATTCTTTTAGGAGCGAAGGAGGCGGAAGTTGCCAACGCCATAGCGGATATGGAAAAGGAAGGTGTAATATGTGGATATTACACACTTATTGATTGGGATAAAACTAACGATGAAAAAGTAACAGCATTAATCGAAGTTCGTGTTACACCACAACGTGGAAGCGGATTTGATGAAATTGCAGAGAGAATATATAAATTTGAAGAAGTTAAGGCAGTTTATCTTATGTCAGGTGGTTTTGACTTTACAGTTATACTTGAAGAAAAAACAATGAAAGAGATAGCCCAGTTTGTATCAAGTAAGCTTTCTACTTTAGATTCAATTTTGAATACAGCAACACATTTTGTATTGAAGAAGTATAAAGACTACGGAATGATTTTAGATGAAAAACAAAAAGATGAAAGGATGTTAGTGACACCATAATGAGAGATCCATTATCAAAAGTAACAAAGGAAATTAAACCATCAGGCATTAGAAAGTTTTTTGACATTGTAAGCGAGATGAAAGATGCTATTTCACTTGGCGTAGGTGAGCCTGATTTCGATACCCCTTGGCATATTAGAGAAGAGGGGATATATAGTCTTGAGAAAGGACGTACTTTTTATACATCTAACTCAGGTCTTAAAGAGTTAAAGATGGAGGTATGCAATTACCTTAAAAGAAAATTAGATGTAGATTATGATTATAACGGCGAAGTAATGATTACTGTAGGTGGTAGTGAGGCCATTGATATTGCGATGAGAGCAATGCTTGATCCGGGTGATGAAGTTTTGATTCCACAGCCAAGCTACGTTTCATATGTTCCATGTGTTGAATTAACACATGCTGTTCCTGTCATTATTGAATTAAAGGAAGAGAACGAATTTCGCTTAACTAAGGAAGAAGTTTTAGAAAAGATAACTGACAAAACTAAGATTTTGGTTTTACCTTTCCCTAATAATCCAACAGGTTCTATTATGGAAAGAAAGGATTTGGAAGATATTGCTCAGGTTTGTATAGAAAAAGATATTTTTGTATTATCTGATGAAATTTATTCTGAATTATCTTACAAGGAAGAGCATGTTTCAATAGCATGTATTCCGGGAATGAAGGAAAGAACAGTTTTGATTAACGGTTTTTCAAAGGCTTATGCAATGACAGGTTGGAGACTTGGTTATGCGTGTGCACCAAAGGTTATTATGGATCAGATGGTTAAAATCCATCAGTTTGCAATTATGTGTGCACCTACAACAAGCCAGTATGCAGCAGTTGAAGCATTAAGAAACGGTGATGATGATGTGGCAAGAATGAAGGAGTCATACAATCAGAGAAGAAATTATCTTGTTCACGAATTAAGAGATATGGGACTTGATTGTTTTGAACCATATGGAGCATTCTATGTATTCCCAAGCATTAAGAAGTTTGGACTCACATCAGAAGAGTTTGCTACAAGATTGCTAGAGGAAGAAAAGGTTGCCGTAGTTCCGGGAACAGCTTTCGGTGATTGCGGAGAAGGTTTTCTTAGAATATCATATGCATATTCACTTGATGATCTTAAGCTTGCCCTTGGCAGAGTTAGAAAGTTTGTTGAAGGACTGGAGCAGAAGTAGACTATAAGTTTACATGATTAGCAGATGTACATTAGTGTACAGTTTTGTAAGCCAGAATGGAGATAGGTTATGAATGTTATATTATTAGAGCCTGAAATCCCACAGAACACAGGTAACATAGGACGAACATGTTGTGCAACAGGTACAAAGCTTCATCTTATTGAACCTATGGGATTTAGAATAAATGAGAAGAATCTTAAGCGTGCAGGAATGGACTATTGGGATGATTTGGACGTGACTATTTATGATAGTTTCAAAGATTTTATGGATCAGCATCCGGGAATAAAGATTTGGATGGCTACAACTAAGGCTCCACACAGATATATAGATGTAGAGTTTGGACCGGATGATTATATAATGTTTGGAAAAGAAAGCGCAGGAATACCGGAGGAGATTTTGGTAGATAATGAAGATACCTGTATTAGAATCCCAATGAATCCGGAGATTAGATCATTAAATCTTGCCAATTCAGTTGCAATTGTACTTTATGAGGCATTAAGACAGAATGATTTCCATGGAATGCAGATGGAAGGTCACCTTCACAGACTGCAGTGGAAGGAATAATATAATCAGACACAAATTGATTATAGAAATAAAAAAAATTATAAAGCATTTAGACTATTAAGTAACAATGTAAAAAATAGCCTAAATGCTTTTATTTTTTTGTGCATTATAACGTTTTTAGAGATTGTGGTCGAAAAATCTTTAAACTTCTGCTAAAATGTTTTATCGAAAGTAAAAAAAGGAGGATTTGACAATGTCAAACAACGAAATTGGTAACTCAGCAGTATATGATGCCAGAGAGTTGGGAAAAGGAAAGATGTTTCTTTTAGGTTTCCAGCATATGTTCGCCATGTTTGGTGCAACAGTTTTGGTACCACTTTTAACAGGTCTTGATGTTCAGACAACATTACTTATGGCAGGTCTTGGAACTATTCTTTTCCATATTTTTACAAAATTACAGGTTCCGGCATTTCTTGGTTCATCTTTTGCATTTCTTGGTGGATATACAACAGTATCAGGAGCTTTTGGTGACTTTGGAGTAAAAGATTCAGCCCATATGCTTCCATATGCATGTTTAGGTGTAGCTTGCGCAGGACTATTATATTTAGTTTTAGCGTTGCTAATAAAGTTAGTAGGTGTTAAGAAGGTTATGAAGTTCTTCCCACCTGTTGTAACAGGTCCTATTATTATTGCTATTGGTCTTTGCCTTGCACCATCAGCACTTAATAACTGTGCAACATGTTGGCCACTTGCCGTCGTAGCGCTTGTTATCGTAATATTATTTAATATCTGGGGAAGAGGAATGGCAAAGATTATTCCTATTCTTTTAGGTGTAGTTGGAGCATATTTATTCGCCCTTATTTTCGGAAACGGATTAGGTTTATTAGGCGAAGCAGGTCAGGTTGATGTAAAAGCTATTGCTGATGCAGCATGGATTGGTCTTCCTGTTCATATGGACGAAACAATTTTTGCAATTGACTGGAACAACAGCTCAGCAATTATTTTTGCTATTACAACAATGGTTCCAATTGCCATTGCAACAATGATGGAACATATCGGTGACATTTGTGCCATCGGTGCTACAGTAGGAAAAGACTTTATTAACCGCCCGGGTCTTCACAGAACACTTTTAGGTGACGGACTTGCTACAACATTATCATCAATTTTTGGTGGCCCTGCTAACACAACATATGGTGAAAACACAGGTGTACTCGCTCTTTCAAGAGTATATGATCCAAGAGTAGTAAGAATTGCAGCTTATCTTGCAATGTTATTCTCATTCTCCCCTAAGTTTGCCATGATTATTCAGGCTATGCCATCAGGTATCGTTGGTGGTATTTCATTTATGCTTTATGGAATGATTGCAGCAATCGGTGTTCGTAATGTAGTAGAAGCACAGGTTGACTTTAAGAAGAGCAGAAACGTTATCGTTGCAGCTATTATCGTTGTGTGTGCTTTAGGTATCAAGTTTAGTTCAGGAATGGGTGCAGATGTATTAAGCGGAGTTGACGGAGCAGTTTCATTCTCAATCGGAGGAGTAGTAATCAGCCTTTCAGGACTTGCAGTTGCATCAATTGCAGGAATTATCCTTAATGCAGTATTCCCAGACAAAGATGAAGTGAACGACGTAACAGAATCCAAATAATAAATTAATGTAATTACAGTGTCAAAAGGTCCTATCCCAATTATTCCAGTACAAAAAGGGAAAGGTGAATTGGAATTTTGATATTTTAATTAAGTATCACAAAAAAATGGATGCCAGCAAACAATAGGCAGATTTTCGAAATTTTGCGAGTATAGTGTACAGCGATAAAACTACTGTCCGAGCGAAGCGAGTTTAGTTTTTCGCTGTACGATAGACGACGGAGCAAAATAAGAAAATCAACGTGTTTGAGGGCATCCATTTTTTTGTGATACGACAAGTGGCAAATTACCTGTTAATGGTAACAATTCCTTTGTTAGTCTGTATCAATCCTTCATCTTTCATTTTCTTTAATTCTCTACTCATGGCACTTCTGTCAACTGAAAGATAGTCCGCAAGGGCAGTCATTGTGAAGGGAAGCTTGAAAGTATTGCTTCCGGATTTCGAAGACAAAATTTCAAAATAATTATTTAAACGGTCACGTATGGTTCGACCACTTAAAACTTCAAGATGTTCACAGATAGATCTTGTCTTATCTGAAATTATAACAAGAATATTATTAACTAACTGGCTGTGATGTGGACAAGCTTTCGAGCATCTTTTTATAATGTGTTCATAATCAATAAAACGAACAACGCAGTCACATGTAGCTTCAAGAGAAATGTTTTCAGGACAGGCATAGTGATAAAAAAGCTGACCGAAAAGATCACCACGACATAATTGTTCAAGAATAGTCTGGGTCCCGTTAGGAAGAAAATGTATAACCCTTGCGCTACCTGACTCGATTATACCTACCCCTATATTGTTGTCGTCATAGAAGCAGATAACTTCTCCGGATTTATAAGTTCTGGTATACGTTTTAAAACAGTGCATCATTTCAGCCTGTTGCTGTTCTGAAATATTGTAAAACAAATCTGTTTTTGTTATTTCCATAAATAAACTCCAATCTATATTGATATAACTATTGTATAAAAATTTTTATCATGAATATGTTGCAAATGCAACAGAAAAATAAAAACAATCATCATATAATAAGAATGTAAAGAAAATATAGACCAGGATTGCACTTTATAAAGTGAAAAACGTTAAATTTTAAAAACGAAAATAATTCCTTCTTAACGTTGCAAAAAAAAAGAGAAAGTGTTATATTATTCACAGTTAGTGAAAATTACTTTTATTGTGTCTAGTTGCGTCTTTTTGACAATTAAACACGGCACTGGCTAATATTTTTGAGAGGTGTATGATATGGATACAATAACATGCATTAAAACAAGAAGAAGTGTTAGAAAGTTTAAACAGGAATCAATATCTAAGGATATTATTGAAGATTTGGTTTTGGATGCTTCGTATGCGCCTTCTTGGAAGAATACTCAGACAACACGATATATTGCAATAACAGATGCTGAGATTAAAGCTAAGCTTGCAGAGGAATGTTGTGCAGAGCACAACAGAGGAATTATTAATGGAGCACCACTTCTTATTGCTACATTAATAGTGGACAAGCGTTCAGGTTTTGAGAGAGATGGCAGTTATTCCACATCTCGAAAAGATTGTTGGCAGGCATTTGACAATGGCATTGCTACACAGACATTGTGTTTGGCAGCTAATGACAAAGGCTTGGGAACAGTAATAATGGGATTGTATGACATCGATAAAGCAGAAGAGATTATCGGGGTTCCCGAGGGACAGTTACTTATGGCACTTGTTGCTGTAGGTTATCCTGATGAAGAACCTGGTGTTCCAAAGAAGAAGACAGTAGATGATTTATTAAGCTATCGTTAGTCATTCACTATATTTTATGCTTTACATTTATTTTTAGGAGGAAAACAAGATGAGAGAAGAATGGAAAGGATTTACTACAGGCGAATGGGCAAAAGAAGTCAACGTCAGAGATTTTATCCAGAAGAACTACACACCATATGATGGTGATGCAAGTTTCTTAGCAGGTCCTACACAGGCAACAACAGATTTATGGAATCAGGTACTTGATCTTCAGAAACAGGAAAGAGCAGCAGGCGGCGTACTTGATATGGATACAAAGGTTGTACAGACAATCACATCACACGGCGCAGGTTACTTAGATAAAGATAAAGAAACTATTGTTGGTTTCCAGACAGATAAGCCTTTCAAGAGAGGTCTTCAGGTTAACGGTGGTATCCGTATGGCAATGAAGGCTTGTAGTGACAATGGATACGAAGTAGATCCAGAAGTTGTAGATTTCTACACAAACTACAGAAAGACTCATAACGCTGGTGTATTTGATGCTTACACACCAGAAATCAGAACATGTAGAACAAACCACATCGTAACAGGTCTTCCAGATGCTTACGGACGTGGACGTATCATCGGCGACTACAGAAGAGTTGCATTATACGGTGTTGATACACTTATCACAGATAAGGAAGCTCAGAAAGCAGCTACACCTACAGAAATGAGACCAGAAGTTGTCCGTGATAGAGAAGAATACTCAGAACAGATTAGAGCTCTTAAAGAATTAAAAGAATTAGGTAAGATTTACGGATTTGATATTAGCAGACCAGCTCAGAACGTACAGGAAGCTATTCAGTGGATGTACTTCGGATACCTTGCAGCAGTTAAGGAACAGAACGGTGCAGCTATGTCATTAGGACGTACTTCAACATTCATCGATATCTATGCTGAAAGAGATTTAGCTAACGGAACATTTACAGAAGAACAGATTCAGGAATTCGTTGACCACTTCATTATGAAGTTAAGATGTGTTAAGTTCGCAAGAACACCTGAATACAACCAGATTTTCGCTGGTGATCCAGTTTGGGTTACAGAAGCAATCGGTGGTGTTGGTATTGACGGACGTCACATGGTTACAAAGATGTCATTCAGATATCTTCATACATTAGAAAACTTAGGTGCAGCTCCAGAACCAAACCTTACAGTTCTTTGGTCAACAAGACTTCCACAGGACTTCAAGAAATACTGTGCTAAGCTTTCAATTGAATACTCATCAATGCAGTACGAAAGTGATGACTTAATGAGACCAATCAATGGTGATGACTATGGTATCGCTTGTTGTGTATCTTCAATGAGAATCGGTAAGGAAATGCAGTTCTTCGGAGCTAGAGCAAACCTTGCTAAATGTTTACTTTACGCTATCAACGGTGGTGTTGATGAAAAGACTAAGGTTCAGGTAGGACCTAAGTACAGACCAATTACATCAGAATATCTTGATTATGATGAAGTAATGGAAAGATATGAAGATATGATGAAATGGTTAGCAGACGTTTATGTTAATGCTCTTAACATCATTCACTACATGCATGATAAATATTCATATGAAAGAATCCAGATGGCTTTACATGATGCTCATGTAACAAGATGGTTCGCAACAGGTGTTGCAGGTCTTTCAGTAGTAGCTGACTCACTTTCAGCTATTAAGTATGCTAAGGTTAAAGCTATCAGAGATGAAGATGGAATCGTAGTTGACTATGAAACAGAAGGTGACTTCCCTAAATATGGTAACGATGATGACAGAGTTGACCAGCTCGCAGTTATGATCGTTAACAAGTTCATGGGTTACTTAAGACAGCACTTCACATACAGAGATAGTATTCCAACACAGTCAATCCTTACAATTACATCAAACGTAACATACGGAAAGAACACAGGTAACACACCTGACGGTAGAAAGATGGGACAGCCATTCGCACCAGGTGCTAACCCACTTCATGGTAGAGATACACACGGTGCTGTAGCATCACTTGCATCTGTAGCTAAGATTCCTTTCGAAAACGCTAGAGATGGTATCTCAGATACATTTACAGTAGTTCCAGATGCACTTGGAAAAGACTGTGACGTATTTACAGGTGACCTTGACGCTGATGCACTTGGTCTTGATATTGATGAAATCATCAAGCAGCAGCAGTTATAATAAATATAAATAAAAAGGAAAATCAGAATGTCAACAGGAATAATTCATTCAACAGAAAGTTGCGGAACAGTAGACGGACCGGGCGTGAGATTTGTAGTGTTCTTTAAAGGGTGTCCTATGAGATGTGCGTATTGTCACAATCCTGACACATGGTCAATGGAAGGCGGTACGGAAATGACCGTTGATGAATTGCTTAAAGAATATGAAACAAAGAAATTTTTCTACAAAAGTGGAGGTATTACTGCCACAGGTGGTGAACCCATGGTTCAGATTGATTTCCTTACTGAACTGTTTACTGAAGCACATAAGCGAGGAATTCATACCTGTCTGGATACATCAGGTGTAACATTTAGACCTGATGATCCGGCAAATCTGATGAAAGTAGATAAATTACTTGAAGTAACCGATTTGGTTATGCTGGATATTAAACATATTAATCCGCAAGAACATTTAAAACTTTGCAAGCAGCCTAATGATAATATTTTGGCTTTTGCAAAATATCTTGATAAAAAAGGTATTCAGATGTGGATAAGACATGTTGTTGTACCACATATAACTTTAAATAAAGAGTACTTATATGAATTGGGACTTTTTATAGGTCAGTTAAAAATGGTTAAGGCTTTGGATATATTGCCATATCATGATATGGCAAAACCTAAGTACGAGAAACTTGGCATGGATTACCCATTGAAGGATATAGAGCCTGCTACTAAAGAAATGGCAGTAGCTGCTCGAAAAATAGTGTTGCAGGGATTTAAAGAATCCAGAATTAAGTTATTACAAGAGAATAAATAGGAGGTAATAAAAATGGCAGCAAGCGAAAAACAGATTGATAATTTAGTTTCTTTAATAGATGGATATGCACAGGAAGGTGGTTACCATCTTAATGTTAACGTATTAAACAGAGATACATTACTTGATGCTCAGAAGCATCCAGAAAAATATCCACAGCTTACAATCCGTGTATCAGGATACGCTGTAAACTTCATTAAGTTAACAAAAGAACAGCAGGATGACGTTATCCACAGAACATTCCACGGAAGTCTATAAGATAACGACAAGAAATGATTCTTTATCGCCATATCGGGTTTTTCCCGGTATGGCGATTTTTTATTGCTAAATAATAAAATGTGTTTATAATTATAAAAAGAGTGTTTTACTCAAATATATAGTAAAAGAGGCGAGAATTATGCATAATATAGTTTCAAAATTACTTATTTACGGAGATATGCCTAAAGATTCCATTCTTATGGAACTTAGTGACATTATTAGAGAATATAAAAGTGGTGACTATAAGAAAGATGAAATAATCACTAGGATATATAATCAGATTAAGAGAATTCTGGAAGTATCAACAGATTATGCTTTCGATAAGAATTTGTGGCACAACTATCTTACATATTTATTAATAACAAATGAGAACCCATTTAGCTTAACATGTGAAAAGGTTGGAGCAAGTGTGGGAACAGTAAACAGTTTTGCAAAGAATGACTTTAAGCAGTTCAAGGCCTTATTTGATTATGACTTTAAGCCAATGGAAGAAGAGCTTGGTATTGACTGTTTTACAAAGATTGAAAATTATCAGGCAATTGGGAAACCTGAACTTATGTACAATAAGAATGTTAGTGAAAAGGTTAGAGATTTAAGCGAAAAGCTTGAAAGCGCTAAGGATGAAGAAGAATTTTTTGATCACGTAACACAGTTTTATAAAGATTATGGTGTTGGAATGTTTGGTCTTAATAAGGCGTTCAGAATTTCAGACAACAATGGCAAGGTTGAATTCCAGGCTATTAACAATATGGAAAAAGTTATGCTTGATGACCTGGTTGGATACGAAATTCAGAAAAAGAAACTTGTTGATAATACAGAAGCTTTCGTACAGGGAAGAAAGAGCAACAACTGCTTATTATTTGGTGACAGCGGTACAGGTAAATCTACAAGTATTAAGGCTATTGTTAACGAATACTATGATCAGGGACTTAGAATGATCGAAATATACAAGCATCAGTTTAAAGACCTTTCTAACGTTATAGCTATGATAAAGAATAGAAACTACAAGTTCATTATTTATATGGATGACCTTTCATTTGAAGAATTTGAAATTGAGTACAAGTTCTTAAAGGCAGTAATTGAGGGGGGTGTTGAAACAAAACCTGAGAATATTTTGATTTATGCAACATCTAACAGAAGACATCTTATTAAAGAAACATGGAATGACAGAAGTGATGTTCAGGTTGATAATGGAATGCATAAGTCAGATACTATGGAAGAAAAATTATCACTTGTACATAGATTTGGTGTTACAATTAACTACTCAAAACCTACACAGAAGGAATACTTTGATATTGCAATTGAATTGTGTAGAAGATTAGGTGTTGAACTTAGTGATGATGAAATCAAGGCTGAAGCAAATAAATGGGAATTAAGTCATGGTGGAATTTCAGGTAGAACAGCACAGCAGTTTGCTAACTATCTGGCAGGTCAGCAGAAATAATAATTATTATGTGTGGGTAACTTTTCAATAATAATCAACATATGTAGATAAATCTTGCAAGGTTGTTAAAAAAATTAACCTTGCAAGATAAAAGAAAAATAAAAAATAAAAATTTTTTGAAAAAAATTAAAAAAGTACTTGCATTGTTATGGTGACTATGCTAGAATACTTTTTGTCGCGAGACATTGGCCCATCGCCAAATGGTAAGGCACTGGACTCTGACTCCAGCATTTTCAAGGTTCGAATCCTTGTGGGCCAGCTTTAAACCACTTCGTTATGAAGTGGTTTTTTTCTTTCTAAGATTATCAAAATTCATTTGTAAAGCTAAGAATATATTTATAGTCTGTAATCCTGTATCCTATTTTATACAACTGCTTGGATTGAAAGCATAGAAGTTCTTTTTGTCCATGTCTTCAGTTACCATTCGTAGAGCTTCGCCAAAACGTTGAAAATGAACAATTTCTCTTGCTCTTAAGAATTTAATAGGTTCTCGAACATCACTTTCTTTTACAAGAGCTAGGATATTATCGTATGTTTTTCTGGCTTTTTGTTCCGCAGCCATATCTTCTATAAGGTCTGCAATAGGATCACCACAAGATTGGAAGGTAGTAGCTGAGAAAGGAACACCTCCGGCAGACTGTGGCCATACGCCCAAAGTGTGGTCGACATAGTATTTCTCAAAGCCTGCAAGGTCAATATCATCACAAGGAAGGTCTTTTACAAGCTGGGAAACAATGGAGCCGACCATTTCCAAATGACCAAGTTCGTTGGTGGTTCGACTATATCATTCGCTAGAATTCCCTTTGTTCTTGGGCAGTTTCGGGAATAGCTCTAGCTTAAAATCATCTTGTCTTTGGTCTTTGAAGTGTCCGTTGGCAGTTTTGGTATACACAACCTTATCCAGAATAGACTTCATTAAGTCATTTTTCAATTGAACATCATCAGAAGTTTTATAGATTTCCAATATCTTTCTAGCCTTTGGTATAATCTCTTCCTGATGGCTAATTATTTCTCTCTCATTTGCTATTTCTTTATTAAGCTTAACAATTGCTTCCTCTGTAGAAGAAATGCTTTCAGAAACAGTTTTTTGTCGGTTCAGAAAAGTATCACTATCATATATTCCGTTTTCATAAGCTTCAAATACTTTTGTTAACTGATTTTTATATGTTATTAATTGCTTTTGCTGTTCTTCCAAGAGTTTTGTCTTGGATTCCAAAACAGAAGTGTCATACTTGTTTGCTTCTTCCTTTATTTCGTATCCATCAATCCATTCCTTAATGGCAGTTAACAAAGCATCTTCAACAAGGTAAAAAGCAGAAGACACATTATGACATGTTTTTTCAGAGCATATTAGTGAAGCGGACTGACCTCTTTTTTGGTAAGGTCTTCTATACATACTTCTTCCACACATACCACATTTTATTACACCGGCAAGTGGATTGGTTATCGTTTTTGAAGGTCTTCTTGGATTTCTAGATAATCTTTCCTGGGCCAAATTAAATGTGTCCTGAGATACAAGAGCAGGATGCTTTCCTTTGTATAGTCCATAGGATTCGTTACGTGTCCATTTATCGACGATAATTCCGTTTTCAACAACCTTTTTTCGCTTCTTTTTCCCAAAAACAATATATCCTAAATAATGTTCGTTTCTAAGCATGGTAGATATTGTTGGAATGGTCCAAACACCACCTAAGGGTTTAATTGAATATTCAGAATTTAACTTGTCTGCAATACGAGCTGTTCCTAAAAGTTCATAACTGCCATCTTCTTTTAGAATTCCCTTTGTATACCATTGAAAAATCAACTTTACAATTTCTGCTTCTCCCGGCTTAGGTTCCAGCCTATAACCTTTGGATTTTTTGTTCTTTACAATGGAATATCCAAATGGTGGTGTATGATGTATGTAATTACCTTCCTTGCAACTTGCTTCCATTCCAGCATGCAATCTTCTTTTAATAGTCTTATATTCTCTTCTTGACATATACAAGCCAAATTCAAAATATTCCTGATCAAATTCATCTGTGGGATTAAATGTTTTCATCGGGGTAATGATTAAGGTATTGGAATAAGTAAACGTCTTGGTAACTATTCCCTGATCAGAAGTATCACCACGGGCAAGACGCTCGATTTCCATAACAAGAACACCCTCCCATTTCCCATCAGATACATCATTGAGTAATCTCTGCATTTGAGGTCTTGCAGCAATGCTGTCACCGGAAACAACCTCTTCATAGATTTCACCAATTGGCAAATTTTTCTTTTTTGCTAATTCAATTAATGTATCTCTATGACGTTTTAATGTTTCTCCAAAACCTTGCAGTTCTAACTCTCTATCAGCTCTGGATTTTCTTAAATAAATACAATAAGCCATAGTATATCACTCCTTTATATTTGATTTTATTAAAAAATAGGTACAAAAATAACACCCAGCATTTGACCGGATGCTCCAGAAATGATACAATACAACTTGTCTAGGGTGGTATTTATATCACTTGTGGAGCTGGTCGTTAGCGGCTGGCTCTTTTTTATGTAGTTTGAATTATTTATTAGATAACGAAAAAGACCTCACATTACTGTTTGGTATATTTTCAAAGTGCAGTTGTTAATTTTACGCAAGAACATATTGAGACAATATTCTTCCAAGTTCTATAATATTGCAATTGCCTTTAAATTCAAAACGAGCCTTAAATCCATTGGTAAAAAATAATTCCATTTCGCAATCAGGAATAAACTCTGCAAATCCCGGTGTTTGCACACTAAAATACTGTAATTTAGAGTAGGGAAGTGTGGAGAAATCCTTTCTTTTTCCAGTTATGCCTTGAACATCTATGGTAATAATACGCTTATTGGTAAAAACAACTTGATCACGTATTGTTTTGTAGGCACCAATAATTATTTCACCATCAACAAATAATTTAGTTACATCTTGCTGTACAGCTTTTTCATCAATTGGCTTTAAATTGAATACAGCATTTTCTGAAAAGTTAATCATAAATAAAACCTCCTTTTATTAAATAATTTTTAATTAAATTCATTTTAATGAGCTATTAACTCTAAATAACCAATGTGGTTTCGCTTTAAATATTTTTTATTATGCCAATACTAGGGTAGTTGAACTGTATAATGTAATTGTCTAACTCAACATAATTGCCATATTTGTTTTGATAAGTGCGAATAGCTTCTTTTAAATAATCAGTTGTAATATTTAGATAATCTGCAATATCGTACATATTTTGGCAGTGGTGTTCAAAGGCATCAATTAATCCTCTAAGTCCAATCAGCTTGTTGTATCCCCAAATCCTTGCTCTATGCTCCTGTTGGCGGTTGGATGCAGAACTCATAGTTAATATATTTCCATTAGAAGTATGATGATGTCCCATTTCTTCTGCCAAAACACAACGTTTCTGTGTAGAGTTTTCCAAACTATCACTTATACCAACAACACCGTCACAGTACAATCCTTTAATGTTAGAGTTTTCAAAAGTGTAATCAATAATCTCTATACCATCCTCGTAGGCTTCTGATTCTAATTGTTCTAACTTATTCAAGAAATCACCTCCCCACTAGAGTATAATTTTTTAGGTGTCCCATAAAAAGGACTACTTTCTTTTATTCTTTACAAATTCAACGAAGTTTTTAATTTCTTCCATTTCTGCTTCTGAAAATTCCTCACCCTCAAAGTGTGCTGCAAGAGTGTTGACTTCTGGGAAAGAGGATTTATCTTCTATTAAATCAGAACGATTAATTCCAAAGTATTTGGCAAGAGCATCAACTTTATCCATTCTTGGAAGTCTAGTCCCGTTACACCAAGTGGAGACTGCAGATTTATTCAAATCCAAATCATTTATTAAATCAGTTTGTGTTTTTCCATTTATAGCCATATAGTGTTTTAAATTTTTTGAAAAAATTTCCTTATAAATATCTTCACTCATTTGCTAACACCTCCTTATGAAATAATAATATATCATTTAAATAAGAAAAGCAATACAAAAAGTAGAAAAAGTTTACAAAAAGTATTGACATTCTACAAAAAGTAGAGTAATATATAAGAGTACCAAGTAGTTAAGCAACATTTGAAAGGAGGAAAAACCTTGAAGATATTTGATAATATTGAAGAGGAAACAAAAAAGTCTATCAGAGATAGAATTGCAAACGCTCTGATAGACCTGATAGTAGGAATTATCCTAATAATTCTTCAAAGGCTGTTCTAGTCAGCCGGCAGGGGCGAAAGCCCTTGCTTAACCCAATGTTATCATATCTAAAAGGAAAAGTAAATATGATTAAATTTTTAGGAATGTACTTCATATGTATTGGCTTAGCTAAATTGTTATACGTATTTTATTTGAAGTACAGAGGCAAGCTTACCTAACGGCTAAACGGGGAATGGACAGAGCGGGAGCATCTATCATAACTCCCCTTATATAGGTGTTCTCGCATAAAAAGGAAAGGAGAAAATAGGTTGTTGGAAAAGAAGTTGCAAATTACTTTGGCAGCAGCTAGAGTTAATGCAGGATTTACACAGGAAGAAGTTGCAAAAAAAATGGGAATTAGCAAACAGACAATAATTAATTGGGAGAAAGGAAAAAATATTCCAGGTATTCCAGAAATGGAGATGATGTCAAAAATATATAATATGCCACAGGACTATATTTTTTTACCTTCCTATTCTACAAAAAGTAGAAAATAAAAAGAAAAGAGGAGAAACAAATGGAAGATAAACAGAAAATATGCGATTTATTAGTACCAGTATTACAGGAAACAAGAGATTTTCAGGAATTGGAAAGTTTGAAATACAACAAAGACAACGAAACAGTTGTGGCGACTTTCTGGTACGGAGCAGTGAAAACTGCAAATGTTCATATGGATTCAGGAACATCAATGATTAGAGATATTATCAAACAGATTCGTTAATTTATCTTATAAAACTGTTGACAAACCTCGTGCCTACAGCACAAGGAAAACCTCGGTAAAAGTCGTATCATTATGATACCAAAACGAAAGGAGTACAGAATGATACAGACAACAATAAGAATACCAGTGGAGTTACACAAGAGGTTAAAGGAGCTGGCAAAGAAGAAAGGCTTAACAGTCAATGCCTTGATTGTGCAGGCGCTGTGGAAATTATAGGAGGATATACAATGACATTAAAATTCAAAAAGCACAGTAACGGCTGGAGCATTAAGAGAAAAAAAAGAGGACACGCAGACTACCAACCTTTTATTAGATGGTACAAGAACGAGCGGGCATTAAGAATTTGGTATCACACATTTTATACAAGAGATTTTCAGTTTTAGGAGAAACCACAATGGAAGATAAAAAGAAATAAAATATGGGCTGTGCTGGAACGTGATTAATAATTGTAATGGATTACTTCATCAAAATGTAAGTAGGAATAGGACAAATTCAAATAAACATATCGTATTAAAAAGAACAGAAGGAGGTTAGGGGATGGTAGTAGAGGAATTTAATATCGGAAGAACACAAATAATCATTCATGATGATTGCATAGTGTCTAATGAAAAAGCAGAAGAAATTTTAAAGAGATTAGGGAATACTTTCCATAATTATAATCTACGCAAAAGAGAAAGGGGTGATTGAATTGGTGGGAGCAATTAACAGCTTAAGAAACTTAAGGCAGACCTGCATTAAGTATTCAGGAAGTTGTAAGAGCTGTCCCTTGGGCAGACAGATGAACATTAATAACACTATGTGTCCGCATCTGACTAAGCCAAATAGTTGGACGGATGAAAAGACTACCGAAATGGTAAGAAAGATTGGAGGATAAGGATGATTATTGTAGACAAAAACAAGGCAACAATGGCAGGTCCTGATGAATTAATTGAATGTGAGGCAATGATATTTGTGGAGGCTGTAAAGAGGCATTTTATAAAAAAGCATGGTGAAAACATAGGAAAGGAAATGTTTGAGATGTTGCTGGAATGTTCTGTGATGTCGGATGAAGAAGCTGAAAAGCGTGTAAGAGAAAACAAAAATAAACTGTCAAGAGAAGAAAATGAAATGTTGAATAAATTCATACATTTAATGTTCAGTTAGGAGAGCTTATGGAAACAAACAAAAGACTTGAAGTAAAAGAAGTTAAAAGAAAAGAGCCTGAATGTACTGCAATACGTTCAAGCTCATACAAAAACAAACCACTTAAAGATTACCACATTACCGCTGAAAAGTACAGAGTACTTAACGGATTCAAGAACGTGGTAATAGGAGTAATAACAGGAGCAGTGATGTTAGTCAATGGCTGGATTGAGGTAGACAGCAAGGCAGGGCAGTTACTTGTGGCTCTGGGAATGGTGATACTGGTTACATTATTGATGCACTGCACAGATGAAATTCTTAATGAACAGGTTGATTAGAAATGGTTACAAGAAAGAAATTTGCAAGTAAACCTGAATGGCTTCTTGCAAGAAAGGGAAAGATAGGTGGTTCTGATGCAGCAGCAGTGTTGGGACTTAATCCCTACAAGAACAATGTGGAGTTTTGGAATGAAATGATTGGAATAACCAAGCCAAGAGACATATCAAATGAACCATATGTAATATATGGAAGCAGGGCAGAGGAACACATAAGAGCAATATTTGCATTGGACCACCCGGAATACAAGGTTGAATACTTTGGTGATAACATGCTTCTCAATGACAAGTATCCGTTTGCTCACGCATCACTTGATGGAGAACTGACAGAACTTGAAACCGGGAGGAAGGGCATATTTGAATGCAAGACCAGTGAGCTTTTTGGTTCAATGCACAAGGAAAAATGGGATGGTGAACACATCCCGGACAATTATTACATACAGGTGCTTCATTACCTGATGGTGACGGAATATGAGTTTGTCGAACTCAGGGCACAGATAAAGAGTGTGTGGAATAAGAGCATAAGACTAATCACAAAGGATTATCACATTGAAAGGGCAGATGTTGAGGAAGACATTGAAATAATAAAAAGGTCAGAAAGGGAGTTCATGGAGCTTGTGAAAAAAAGAAAAAAGCCGGCTCTCATTCTGCCGGAAATTTAAAACAGGAGGAATACCAAAAAGATGGAATTAAAAATTTACAATCCAACAATGGATAATGCACTAAAGCACATTGATTGGAACTTTGAGGAATTAAAAAAAGAAGTTACTGAAAAGGCAAACATGTACAAGTCATTGGTGTACACGGATGAAAACATAAAGGAAGCAAAGGCTGACAGGGCAGCACTTAATAAGTTCAGCAAGACATTAAATGATGGAAAGAAAGATGTCAAGAAGATGATGCTTGAACCATACAGTGTGTTTGAAGGTCAGGTAAAGGAACTGATTGCAATTGTAGATGAGGCAAATGCCAACATTGACAGTCAGGTAAAGGCTTATGACCAGAAGAAAAGGGAAGAGAAGCTCATAAAGGTTGAGGAGATATATGACAGGACCTTTGCAAGTGCCGAAGAGCTGAAGGAGATACTCACATTCAAACGTGTTTTCAAGGAAAGTTATCTGAATGTGACAACAACATTAAAGTCAATAACCAATGATATGGAGCATATGAGAGACAGTGTAAGACACGATTTGGAAGTCATTAATGCTGAAACCGGTGAATATCAGTTTGAAATGAAACAGAAATACATTGAAACCCTCAACATTACAGAAGCATTGATGGTTAAACAGACATACGAGGAAAATGCAAGAAGAAAAGCCGAGTATGAGGCAAGAAGAAAGGCAGAGCTTGAGGAAAGACAGGCAAGAGAAAAGGCAGAAGCCGAAAAACTTGCAGAGGCAGGAAAGAAGGAACCGGAGCAGAAGCAGGAAAGTGTTTCACAGACTGTTGAGGAAGAGGCACAGGAAGAAAGAACAGAAGAAAATCAGGAAGAGAAGACACACACAATAGTAATCAGGGTGTGTGGAACAGGAAACCAGCTCAATGCATTGGGTGAGTTCCTTACGAAAAACAACATTAAATATGAGCAGATACAGTAGGAGGAAATGAAATGGCAGTATCAAACAGTTTGGCAAAAAGACAAGAAACAAGTTTTACGGCATATTTGAAAAATGATGCGGTAAAGAATCAGATTAATGAGGTTGTTGGTGGAAAGAACGGAAAGAGATTCATCAGTTCAATAGTAAGTGCGGTTGGAAACAATCCAACATTACAGGAATGTCAAAATTCATCAATAGTAAGTGCAGCATTGCTTGGAGAGAGTCTTAATCTATCTCCAAGTCCACAGCTTGGACAGTATTACATGGTTCCGTTCAAGGATAACAAAACAGGAACAAAGGTGGCACAGTTCCAGCTTGGATACAAGGGCTACATTCAGCTGGCAATCAGATCAGGACAGTATAAGAAGTTAAATGTGCTGGCAATTAAGAAAGGTGAGTTAATCAGATTCGATCCACTTAATGAAGACATAGAAGTAAATCTCATTTCAGATGAAAATGAGAGAGAAAAGGCAGAAACAATTGGCTATTATGCAATGTTTGAGTATGTCAATGGATTTAGGAAGGCAATGTACTGGTCAAAGGAAAAGATGAAGGCTCACGCAGTGAAGTATTCACAGGGATATGCATCAGACTTGAAGAAGGGAACGAAGTGGACCTTCTGGAGCAAGGACTTTGACGGAATGGCATACAAGACAATGTTGAGACAAATCATAAGCAAGTGGGGAATAATGAGCATTGACCTACAGACAGCACTTGACAGCGACATGACAGTAATTAATGAGGATGGAACACATACATATGTGGAAACAACACCTGTTGAGCAGTCAGAAGATGAAACTTATGAGGAAGTAGTGGAGCAGACAGCAGAACAGACAGTTGAGGAAACAGAGAGTGTTCCAGAAGAAAAGAAAAACAATGAGGAACCGGCTGAAAAAAAGGTTCAGACAGAATCAAAGCCATTCTTCAATTATTAAAAAACAGACAGTCATAAATCAAAATATATATCACAAAATTGTAAGACCTGTCACCTGAATGGTGGCAGGCAGAAAGGAGACGTGACAATGAACATTTCAGATTACATCCCTTTCGGAAAGGACAATGCGATTTCAAGAAAAAAGCTAGAGAAGGTGACAGGATTGTCAGACAGAGACATAAGGGAAGAAATTGCAATGGCCAGAAGAAACACGGTAATACTTAATCTATCCAATGGACAAGGGTATTTTCAACCAATAGAGGGCGAGGAAGATGAACTTGTCATTAAGTATTACAAACAGGAAAGCAGCAGATTAAAGAGAATAGGTTGGTCGTTGCTGGCAACAAGGAAAAGAGTAAGGGAGATACAGAATGGCAGTTAATGCAAGGCAGAAGGGGGCAAGGTTTGAAAGACAACTTGCCGGGCATCTAAGGGAATACGGATACAGAACCAGAAGAGGCCAGCAGTATTGTGGGGCAAATGGTGATGCAGACGTTGTGGGACTTCCGGGAATACATATAGAAGCAAAACATCAGGAAAAAATGCACTTGTATGACTGGATGGAGCAGGCAAGAAGAGATTCAAGGCAGGATGAACTTCCGGCAGTGTTTCACAAGAAAAACAATGCAGACATTCTGGTGACAATGACACTTGATGATTGGATGCAGATATATAGGGAATATGAAGCAGGAAACTACATTAAGATGGGAGAAATAAATGGGAAGACCTATAAAGGCAGGACTTAGTTATTTCCCAAAAGATGTTGATTATTATGAAGACTTTAAAATAATGGACCTGATGAATGAATATGGTCCATTAGGTCAAACCATTTACGACATAGTCATTTCGATGGTTTACCGAGAGGGTTACTTTCTTGAGTTTAAAAACTTTGAACAGCTCAAGAAGAACCTTCCGGTTAAAATCATCAAGACAATCGGTAACAGATGGGTTAACAAAAAAGACTTTGTGTTACAAGTTATTCTCTCTTGTGCGGACATAGGTCTGTTTGATCATGACCTCCTGATGCAAGGAGTTATAACCTCTGTTGGAATTCAGCGACGCTACGATACAGTGACTGTTAGGAACAAAGTCCAGAAAACAAGGTACAGGTTGATTGATGAAAAAGGTCAACCCTTATTAAATGAACCATTAAAACCGATAAATGTAATAGAAACAAGTGTAAATGTAACAGAAACCAACATAAATGATACGGAAATACAACAAAAGAAAATAAAAGAAAACAAAAGTAAAGAAAATATAAAGTATTTTTCCAACGAAAACCTTAATGACGTGTTTAGGCAATTTCTGGAACTTAGGGAACAAAAGGGAAGACAGATTGTTGGCTATCAGATACAGACATTGATTGAGAGACTTGAACAGGTGGCAGACACGGACGAGGAGAAAATACAGGCAGTCAAGAATGCCATAGCAGGTGATTGGAGTAATTTTTATCCTGTAAAGAAAGAGCAACAAAACAAGAAGACATTTAATGACCAAAGGCAATATGACTATCAGGCATTGGAAAGACAACTGATTGAAAACAGAGACAAGAGGAGGAAACAACAAAATGAAAGTTAAGGACATAGAAATTCGCTTAGAGGAATTGGACAGAATGGAATCGCAGATTTTATTTTCAGTTTCAATCTTATCAGCAGATGATCACGTAAGATTGGCAAGAATCAAGGAAGAGAGAGCAGAGCTTAAGGCGAAGCTGGAGAAAATGAATGAGAAAAAAGACAAGTAAGGAATTTGGCTGCATTTTAACACACGAACAGGAAGAGTTCATAAATGACGGAAGACCAAGAGACAATGCACTAAAGATTTTTAGAGCAAAGGCTTATGGCAATGGAGGAAATAAGGATGGCAAGAATGTCAAAAGAGGAACAGGCAAGACGTGAGGGTATGGCATATGCTCTAAGGTTTGCAAGAGAAAAGGGATTGGATGCCTTGGAAGCAGACCTGAAAATGAGAAATGCCATTGACCTACCTTTAAGGGTATCAAAGGCAGACTTAGACAAATTCAGTGACAATGTTAAGTACAACACAGTACTGTATGTAAAAATCCTAATGGCTGTAACAATGCATGATGAATTTGGTTTTGGTAACAAAAGAATAAAGCAGATGTTTGAGAGATTCGACAACAAGGCTGAATGCATTGCAGAGGATTACAGCACATGGGAAGAGCAGATAAGCATAATTGCAGAAGAATGTGGAATAGATATGGACAGCGAAAGAAGAGACTTAAGAACAGTGATTAAATAAAAAAATCGAAAGGAGAAGAGTTGTGCGCACATAAAAGAATTCTTACTCCAGGAAGAAAAATGGATAATTTAATCATAGACTGCTTCGCTGGTGGAGGTGGGGCAAGTGTTGGAATAGAAATGGCTTTAGGAAGACAAGTTGACATAGCAATTAATCACGACCCAGACGCTATTGCAATGCACAAAGAGAACCATCCACATACATTACATTTAACAGAAGATATTTTTAAAGTAAACTTGCAAAAATACGTTAAAGGAAAACACGTAGCCTTAATGTGGGCTAGTCCGGATTGTACAAGCCATAGCAAGGCTAAAGGTGGAAAGCCAAGAGACAAGGGATTGAGAATACTTCCTTGGGCAGTATTTAAACACGCAAAAACAATTCTTCCAGATGTAATCATCATGGAAAATGTTGAAGAAATTCAACAATGGGGACCATTGGACGAAACAGGGCATCCGATAAAAGAACGCAAGGGTGAAGACTATAAGAAATTTATAACAGCAATGAAATCACTTGGATATGTATTTGAAAGTAGGGAATTAATCGCTGCAGATTATGGAGCACCTACAACAAGGAAACGTTGGTATGCAATATTTAGAAGAGATGGTAAGTCAATCATATGGCCAGAACCAACTCATAACAAGGGTGGTTCAAATGGACTAAAGAAGTGGGTGCCGGTATCAACCATTTTGGATTTTAAAAATTTAGGAAAGTCAATCTTTGGAAGAAAAAAGCCATTGGCTCAGAATACAATGAACAGAATTGGCAGAGGCTTAAAAAAATTTGTGTTTGAAAACAAAGAGCCATTTATTGTGCCAATAAGTTCAAATGAAAAAATAACACCATATATTGTGCCTATTGGATATGGCGAAAACAAAAATCAAAAGCCAAGAGTAAATGGACCAGATGAAACGTTAGGTACGATAGTAACAAGCGGAAAGCACTATATGTGTACTCCGTACATCATTCAATATCATTCCGAGACGGCAAAGGCAGAAGTGAGAGGACAAAAGGTGTCTGAACCAATAATGACGCTTGATACAAGCAATAGATACGGAATCGTAGCTGCTTTTCTGTCAAAATTCTATAAAACCGGAACAGGTCAAAGTGTATTAGAACCTATTCATACTATAACAACATCAGCCGGGCATTTTGGTCAGGTCAACGTTTTGGCAGTTGAAAAGAATAAATTGTTTGAATTTGGAATTGATGAAAATATGGCTCTTAAATGTACCTGGGTTAGTCAGTTCATTGTTGAATACTACGGACAAGGAACAGGACAGAGCGTTGATAGTCCATTACATACAATTGTTACTAAAGACAGATTTGCATTAATTACAGTATTGGGAAACGAATATGTAATTGTAGATATTCTATTAAGGATGTTGACTCCTGAAGAATTAAAATTGGCGCAAGGTTTTCCACGAGATTACATCATTGACAGAGTTGACGGAAAGCCATATCCAAAATCTAAGCAAGTGGCAAGAATTGGAAACAGTGTAGTTCCGATTATGGCACAGAAATTAGTTGAAGCAAATTGTGGCTATTTAAAGGTTGGAGAAAGAGTTCCAAAATTATATATCAATGACGATAGCCCACAGTTGAGTTTTATATAAATGTTAAGAAATGTTAAGGAGTGAGAGAAATGTTAAATATTGAATATTACAAAGATGAATTAAAGGAAATAATAATTAGAAACATAGGTATCAATGCAATAACGGGAAAGCCGAAAATGTGTGATGATCTTTTTTGTCTAGATTGTGTGTTCAACGACCGAGACGCTTGTAGTCCTAAAAAGGTAGAGCAGTGGCTACAATCTGAACACGTTGAACAGGTCGATTGGAGCAAGGTCAAGGTTGATACACCGATTCTAGTTAAAGATACGGAAGAGGGAGAATGGCAAAAAAGACATTTTTCTGGAGTTAAAAACGGAAAAGTCTATGCTTGGCATGACGGTTTAACTTCTTGGTCGGCTATAGGAGGATGTGAGCGAAGTTGGAAATACGCAAAACTAGCGGAAAGTGAGGACTAGATGGATTGGATAAGATTAATTAAGGCGATTGGAATATCAATTCCTGTATTCGCACAGATAGGAATTATCATAGGTCTTTTTAGTGAGGAAGATGATGTTTCAGAAATTTTTACAGTAATTTTTCTAGGAGAAATATGTTTGCTTTTTATTGCACTAGTAATTTGGATCATATATATTTTGCTTTAACAAAAGGAGATGGAAAGATGAAGATTGAAGATAACAGAAGTAATTTGAGAAAATTCGAAGAACTAGTAGTCGGAGATGTATTTGAATATGAAAGCAATTATTATATAAAAACGAAAGAAATTAATGATAGCAAGAGCCCAGCGTCTTATATGACATATAATGCTGTAAATATTAATTCTTCTTGTGCTGGAGAATTATTCTATTTCAAAGATAATCTTGTATATCTATTAGATGATGTAACATTAGTGTTGAATTAAGGAGGATAAGAATGAGTAATACAGTGCATAAAAAGATATTACCTGAATATTTTGATTTGGTTAAAAAAGGAATTAAGAAATTTGAGTTGAGAAAAGACGAAGATGATATTCAAGTCAATGATTTTTTAGTTCTTGATGAGTGGAACGGAAAAGAATATACAGGTAGATATGTAGCAGAACAAGTTGTATACGTGTTGAGAAATGCATCCCAATATGGATTGATGGAAGGATATTGTATTATTGGATTTTATTAAAGAAAGGCGAAAAGGATGGATAAAGCAGTATTAAAACCGTGTCCGTTTTGTGGTGGAGAAGCAGTTCTAATGACAATAAATGATGAAATTGGAGAATGTGTTATTGATTCAGAAGAGGAACTAAATAATTCTTCGTTATCGAGTTGGATACATTGCTATAATTGTTCAAGCAATTGGTTCTTTGGAGAAAGTGAAATTCCAAAGGATACAGTAGAAGCATGGAACAGGAGGGCTAAGGAATGAAAGAGCAGAAAGCGATAACACAGGAAGAAGCAATCAAACGTTTAAAAGAAAGCAGATTTACTATTCAGCCATACAACTATATGAACCAAGCATTAGATATGGCAATCTCAGCCCTTGAAAAGCAGGAAAAAATTTCAAGAACAGTTCTTGAAGGAAAATATTTTTGTCCAAGATGTAAATGCTTAATGTTTCATTCAGGCTACTGTAAAAATTGCGGACAAAATACATATTAGATTGGAGTGATTAATAAATGTTACACATATTAATTCCTGTATTTGTAGGAATAGGGATTGCAACCATATTTATTCATATAGTTGAAATTTTAATTTTTCTGTTTTCTAAAATAAAAAAGCGAATGAAATATGAACGCAAGATTAAATTTCTTTGCAAACATATTTATGAAATTAATTCAATTTGTGGAGACGGAGAAGTTGAAGTTACTTGTCTCAGATGTGGTAAGAAAAAGTTTATACGATTCAGTCTTAACTCCCTTACAGAGTTTAGGATGATAGGAGGAAAGAAATGAGATTAATTGACGCAGATGAACTAATAAAAGTGTTGCACGAATCATTAGATGGTGACGTTGAATTAATAAAAGACTATGAACTACTTGGAATTGATGATTTTATCAATGCACAGCTAACAGCCTATGACGTAGATAAGGTTATGGAGCAATGCGAAAACGTAGCAGAGAAGTATGCAGACTGCGACGAATTTGTTTGTTCCAAATGTGGTATTCATTTAGGGGAATGGGTAGAAGTAAGTATTGATGAAGATTATGATGATGAAATACATTCAGAGTATGTATTTAAGTATTGTCCTAATTGCGGGGCAAAGATAAAGGCAGGTGATTAGATGGCAATTATTAATACAATAGCTATTATTATGGTAATTGGAATGATATTTGTGTTATGGGCGATATGCAAATTATAGAAGAAGGATTAAAACTACACGAAGGGAGACAGAAAGCGTGGAAGAAATGACAGCAAAGGAATACTTGATGCAGGTTAGAAATCTTGAATCTAAGATGAAAATTCTAAAAGAAGAGATAGATACCCTAAGGGAAATGGTGGTGAGTACTGGAGCAATCCAACAGGGCGAGAGGGTACTGTCTTCAGGAACACAGGATAAGATGGCAGAAACAATCTGCAAGATTAATGAAAAGGAATGTGAGTGGAATGATTTGATGCGTGAATTTGCTTTAGCCAGAGCAAACGTAATAATCAACATACAAAAGTTAAACAATCCTGAATACGAGCAGATTTTGTATAAGAGATACTGTCAGAGCAAGAAGTGGGAAGAGATAGCACTGGAAATGAATTATACATACCAGTGGGTATGCAAATTACACGGCAGAGCTCTATTAGAACTTGATAAAGTATTAAACAATTTATAGAAGTTTATATTAATCAGCGGTAAAATGGTAGAGTAAAAAGTTGAACAGAAGGGACTTCTGTTATCTGAATAGTATCCTCCAATTATTGTATTGGTAAAACAAGGAAAAGGCAGTCATTAGGCTGTCTTTTTTCGTAGGAAAATAGGAGAAAAATGCAGGATAAAAAAGTAAATATATTAGGATCAGAATACACAATTAAATACGATGTTCCAGATGAGCAAATGCCTGAAGGTTCAGACGGCATTATGGATTATTCAATAAAAACAATTAAAATTGCAGAATTGGTACAAGAGAAAGATTCAGTAAGAGATTTGCAGTTATACATGAAACAGGTAGTTAGACACGAAATAATACATGCGTTTTTATATGAATCAGGATTATGGGGTAACAGTAATTCGTCAGATTGTTGGGCACTGAACGAAGAAATGGTGGATTGGTTTGCTATTCAATTTCCTAAAATATTTGATGCTTTTAAAGAAGCAGAGTGCTTATAAAATAAATTCGGTAAGAAAGGGGCGGTTGCAGTGACTGACAGACAAGTTATATTTGCAAATGAATATTTGATTGATCTGAATGGAACAAGGGCGTATAAGGAAGCATATCCACACGTCAAAAATGATAATACAGCAGCAGCGGCAGCCGCTCGTCTTATGAATGTTCCGGAGATTAAGGAATACATAGATGAAAGAATTAAGGACAGGTTGGAAAGAATTGAGGTTACGCAAGATGATGTGATTCAGGAGCTTGCAGCAGTTGCCTTTGCCAATGGTTCTGAATATGCCAAGGTTGTGACTAAGCCGGTGATGATGAAGACACCGGATGGTGATTATGTCCCGGCATTGGATAGTGAAGGAAATCAGATGTATTATCAGGCAGTTGAGATTACTGAAACTGATGAACTTTCAAGAAGACAGATTAAGGCTATTTCAGGTATTAAGCAGGGTAAGAATGGAATAGAGCTAACTACCTATGACAAGGTAAAGGCTTTGGAACTGTTGGGAAGACATTTAGGAATGTTTAAGGATAAGGTTGAGGTGTCAGGAAATGTTAATAATCCTTTTGAGGGATTAAGTACTGAACAACTGCTTAGATTGGCAGGTGAGGACCTTGAATCTGAATAAGAATTTAATAAAGCTTTATGCAAGGGTAGAGCTGGCAAGAAGAAATTTTTGGCAGTACTGCAAATTAAAGGCTCCTGACTTCTACAAGGAAGACAGGGGTTTTTTACGTGATTTCTGTAATGAGTTGCAGCAGTTCATAAAATCAGATTATGAAGTAATGGTTGTTAATATGCCACCAAGACATGGAAAGTCTAGAACTGTTGGCAATTTTGTTGAATGGGTTCTTGGAAATGACCAAACACAGAAGATTATGACAGGCTCATACAATGAAACATTGTCTACAACGTTTTCAAAGGGCGTGAGAAACACGATTCTTGAAACAAAGGCAGATGAAAACAAGGCTGTTTATTCAGATGTGTTCCCGGGGGTAACCATTAAACGTGGTGATGGTGCAATGAATATGTGGTCACTTGAAAATGGCTATAACAATTATTTGGCAACATCCCCAACAGGAACGGCAACAGGTTTTGGTGCAACGTTAATGATTATTGATGACTTGATTAAGTCAGCACTGGAAGCTAATAATGCAAATATTCTGGATAATCATTGGACCTGGTTTACGGACACAATGATGTCAAGACTTGAAGAGGGTGGCAAGATTATCATTGTAATGACAAGATGGCATAGTTTGGATTTGGCTGGCAGGGCATTGGAACACTTTAAGAGCATAGGCGTAAAGGTAAGGCATATATGCTATAAGGCTGTTAAGGAAGATGGAACAATGCTTTGCCCTGAAATTTTGTCCAAAAGGTCATACGAAAATAAAAAGATGTCAATGGGAATAGACATTGCAGAAGCGAACTACCAGCAGAATCCTATTGACATAAAGGGCAGAATGTACACTTCATTTAAGACGTACAAAGAAATGCCACAATTTAAGCAGATTAGAAATTATACAGATACCGCAGATGAAGGTAAGGATTACTTATGCAGTATTAACTACGGAGTAACATTTGACAATGAAGCGTACGTACTTGATGTTATATATACGCAGGAACCAATGGAAGTTACAGAGCCGTTAACAGCTAAGCTGTTATTTGATGGAAATGTAAATATTGCAAGAATCGAATCAAATAACGGTGGTAGAGGTTTTGCAAGAAGTGTTAAGAGAATACTTCAGGATGAATTAAAAAGTAACAAGACAGTTATTAAGTGGTTTACACAACATAACAACAAGAATGCAAGAATTTTTTCAAATTCAGCGTGGGTAATGCAACATATATATTTTCCTGAAGACTGGAAGAACAGATGGCCTGATTATTATAAGGCAATGTCAAGGTATCAGAGAGAAGGAAAGAATGATCATGACGATGCACAGGATGCAACAACAGGAATTGCAGAGGATTGTGCTAAGAAGTCTGACGGATTATCAGTATTAAAGTAAAGAGGTGAAACAAGTGGATTTAGTTAGAATGAAGGAATTATTAAGTAAGTATATGCCGGGGCATGCAATGTATATGGTTAGATGTGATATTGCTGACAGATATTACAGAAATCAGAGTGACGTGCTATATGGTCCTAAAAAGGAAGATGAAGAAGGTCATCCGTTGAGAAATGCAGACAACAGAATACCCCGCAACTTTCACGGATTGATAGTTAACCAGAAAGCAGCTTATGCATTCACTACACCGCCTACTTTTGACATTGGTAGTTCGAAGGCTAATGCAGAGATATTAAAGGTCTTGGGAGATGAATATAGAAAAGAGTGTATGGAGCTTTGTGTTAATGCAGCCAATGCAGGTGTTGCCTGGGTTCATTATTGGACTAATGAGTTTAATGAATTTGAATGGGCAGTTATTGATAGTAAGCAAATTGTTCCGGTATGGAATAAGTCAGCAAAACAGAAGTTGATAGGAGCATTAAGAGTATATACACAGATAGATGAAACAGATGGAAAAAACTACACAATATATGAATATTGGAACAAAGAGGAATGTCAGGTATACAGAAGACTTCAATCAGATTTAAATTATGACAACTTAACAGATTATGCAATATTTGAGAATCCGACAACAGGAGAACTCGTAAGTGAGTATAGTCACGGAATGGAGGAAATACCTTTCATTCCGTTTTTTAATAACAACATTAAGTCTTCTGACCTTGATAACATTAAGCCTTTGATTGATGTGTACGACAAGGTGTTTAGTGGCTTTATTAATGACCTTGAAGATGTTCAGGAGCTTATATTTGTTCTTTCCGGATATGGTGGAACAGATTTAAATGGATTTCTGCAGGATTTGAAGAAATACAAGGTTATAAAAATGGATGCAGAAGAAGGTGCAGGTGTAAGCACTCTTAACATTGAGATTCCTATTGAAGCAAGAAATAGTGTTCTTGATGCCACAAGAAAGGCTATTTTCGAACAGGGACAGGGATTTGATCCAAGACCTGAAAACTTTGGGAATCAGTCAGGAGAGGCTCTTAAGTTTATGTATTCATTATTGGAGATGAAAACAGGTTTAATGGAAACAGAGTTTCAGTTAGGTTTTGCCAAACTGGTAAGAGCAATCTGCAACTTTAAGAACATTAAGTGTGACAACATTGTTCAGACATGGACAAGAACCTGTATTAAGAATGAGCAGGAGCAGGCAGCCATATGCAAGGACAGTGTTGGAATCATTAGCCAGAAAACAATACTTAAGAATCATCCGTTTGTTGAGGACGTTGAAGCAGAACTTAAACAGCTTAAGAAGGAAAATGAAGAAAAAACACAGAATGCTGACATCTATCAGCAGATGTTTACAAAAAAGTCAAGTGAAGATGATGACAATGTTGATGATTCGGCTAAAGATGATGATAACTCAGTAGGTGGAACGGATGAAGAATAGCGAATACTGGAAGAAAAGATTTGTTGAAATGGAAGAAGCTACACATCAGACTTCCGTAAAGAAGACAATGGATATTCAGGAGCAGTTTGATAAGTCTCAGAAGATAATTGAAGAAAAGATAAATGCCTGGTATCAGAGATATGCGGATAATAATAACATATCTCTGTTGGAAGCAAGAAAATCCCTTAATGATAAGGAATTAAAGGAACTTAAGTGGGATGTAGAGGAATATATAAAAAAGGGCAGGGAAAACGCTTTTTCAGGTGAATGGGTAAAGGAACTTGAAAATGCATCTGCCAGAGCGCACATAAGCAGACTTGAAGCGTTGGAGTTACAGTGTAGACAGCAGGCAGAAACAGCTTTTGGAAACCTGAATGATGAAGTAAGTAAGCACATAAAGGATGTTTACAAGAATAGTTATTACAAAACAGCCTTTGAAATTCAAAAGGGTGTGGGCGTTGGTTCAAGTTTTGCAACTTTAAATGACAAGCTAATTGAAAAAGTGGTAAATAAGCCTTGGTTAGCTGATGGTAAGAATTTCAGTGACAGAATATGGGGCAACAAGACACAGCTTATAAATCAATTACATACAAGTTTAAGTCAAATGTGCATTACAGGTTCAGGACCAGATAAGGCAATAAGTCAAATTGCAAGTAAGATGAATGTAAGCAAGGCTAATGCCGGAAGACTTGTAATGACTGAATCGGCTTATTTTAGTTCAACGGCTCAAAAGGAATGCTTTAAGGAATTGGATGTTGAAAGATATGAGATTGTAGCCACATTGGACGGTCACACATCAGATATTTGTCAGGAAATGGATGGCAAAGTATTCAAGATGAGCGAATATGAAGAGGGGGTAACAGCTCCGCCATTTCACGTTAACTGTAGAAGCTGTACAGCACCTTATTTTGATGATGAATTTGCAAATGACGAACAAAGGGCTGCAAGGGATGAGGATGGTGATACATATTATGTTTCTGCGGATATGACGTATAAGGAATGGAAGAAAAAATATGTAAAATCAGAGCTTAGAGAAAGGTCGCTTAGAACAAAACGTAGTTTCCAAAAAGGTGCAGGAAAGAAATATGAAGACAAGTATAATTATGGAGTTAATTGGAAAGTGGTAAAATCAAAAGAATACAGTGCAAAGTTTAGCAAAATATCAGATAATGAAAAAGCAACTAGTTTAATTGCAAAGAGAAGTAGAGAGGCATTAAGAAACAGAGATGGAAAGAAAACGGAAGAACTTTATGCAATAAGTTTAACAACAGGAAAAGACGTTTCTTCAATAACGGATCAGCATATTCCTTTTGGTATCAACAGAACATTTAAATTTGATAAAGATGTTAAAAGGGCAGAAGATAACGATGAAAAAGTATTATTAATACATAATCATCCAAGAGGTTTGCCACCGAGTGTTTCTGATTTAAATGAATTACTAAATCACAAGAATGTTTCGGGAATTACAGTAGGAAGTAATGGAAGTATTTACTACTATTCAAAGCCTAACGATGAAATAAATGAAGAAGATTTTACTATTGCAGAAAAACATTTTAAGCAGTATACTGATGATGTAGCAAGATATGAAAAAACTATGGAATTGTTAGCTAAAAGATATGAGTTTGTTTTTTTGAAATTATAGGAGGATAAGTAATATGGATAAAGAAAGAATATGTGATGATAGACCAATAGAACCCAGTGAGGAAATTAAAAAAATGTCTGAGGAAGAGTTAGAACAGGAATTTCAAAGAAGATTTGGAGATATTTGTGATGAGTAACACCATCTAGTCAAAAGGCTAGGTGGTATTTTTATACCCAAAAACAAGAAAGGACAAGTATGTACAAGGAAGAATTACAGGAACAGATCACAAGATGCAGGGAAATGCAGAGTAAATGTAGAATAGATGATATTGATACATTTATTAGACTTAGTAACAGAATAGAGGAGTTGACAGGTAAAATTGATAAAACTGAAAAACAGTTAGTTGTTCCAGTGCAACATGACGAAAATAAAACTGAAATGTTTTAAGGAATGGTAAAGTTTTGTTATATATGGTAGAATATAACAAAATGTTTATAGGAGGAAGAGAATATGAGTGAAACTAAGGTATGCAAGTTTTGTCAAAGCGAAATTCCTAAAAAGGCAAAGGTTTGTCCGAACTGTAAAAAAACATTAAAACAAGGGCATGGTTGCCTTATTAGTCTTATAGTTTTTATAGGGATGATTGTTGCAATTGGTTATGCAATAATGAATGCAGATCCTGAGATATACGTAGAAAAAAGCAAGATTGAAGAGGCAGTTGGATGTTCGCAAGATGAAGCAAAAGCAATTGAAGATATTTTAAAGCAATGTGACATTACAGATTATCAGGACGTTAAAGCAGATAAAGGTCTTAATGGGGCGTGGAATAAGAAGGATAAAGGTTATAGAGTAGAGACACAAGATGGAGACGAAGTGCTAATGTGGCTTACTCAAAAAAATAAAGTATTAGTGCTAAAATATGCCGATAATATGTTATACAAAAAGGGCAAGGCTAAAGCCAAATTAACAGATTATGTATTATCATCAGAAGAAGTGACCAAATGGGAAGTCGAATGTAAAAGTCAGGTTGAAGCAATGCTAAAATCACCAAGTTCGGCAAAATTTGGTGGATGGAAATATGGAAAAGATAAAAAGCAAATAGTAGTGCAGGGATATGTTGATGCTGAAAATAGTTTTGGAGCAGAAATAAGAAGCCAATTTCAGTTTAAAATTAATAGAAAAACTGAAGCAATAACATCATTTATATTTGATGGACAAGAATTGATGCAGTAAAGAATTTAATAACGTTAATCAGAGAGCTTAGAAATAGGCTCTCTTTTTATATGCCTTTTTCTGTAGGCACTAAAGAACAGAAATACCTTGCCGAAGGTATATCGGTAGAATCCAATCACCAGTAGAACTGGAATAAAACATCTATGGAGGTAATAAAAATGGAATGGTTAAAGGAATTGCTTGAAAAAGCAAAGATTACAGATGGAAAACTTAATGTTGATGAAGTAATGGAGGCTGCAAAGAAAGAGTTTCCTAAGCACGCTGTACCAAAGAACGTGTTTAATGATAAATGCGAGGAATTGAAGACAGCTAATGCAACAATCACAACATTAAAGAAGGAAAATGGAGACAATGAGGAACTCCAGAATAAGATTAAGGATTATGAAGCAGAAATCGGAAATCTTAAGACTGCTGCGATTAATGCAACAAAGCAGTATGCATTAAAGGAACAGCTTACAAAGTCGGGAGTATTGGATCCTGATTATCTTATCTATAAGGCTGGTGGAATTGATAAGTTTACATTTGACAAGGACAACAATCCTATTGGTGTTGACGAATCAATTAAGGCTTACAGGGAAGATAAGACTATGGCACATCTGTTTAAGCAGAAAGCAGGATATGAACCTAGCAAGGGTGGAAGTCCTACAAAGAATCCTTTTGCCAAGGAAACATTTAACTTAACAGAGCAGGGAAAAATGCTCAAAGAAAATCCGGCACAGGCTAAGGAATTGGCAGCTGCAGCCGGGGTAACAATTTAAACAAAAAATGAAAGGAAGGTATAAAATATGCCAGGAACAACTTTACAGGACGTAATTGTACCAGAGTTATTTACTCCGTACGTATTAAACAGGACAATGGAATTATCAGCATTATTTAACAGCGGAATCGTTACAAACAATGCTGAATTTGATGCTTTAGCTTCTCAGGCATCACCATTAGTAACAATGCCATTCTTCGAGGATTTAACAGGAGAATCAGAGCAGGTAATTGAAGGAGCAGACCTTGAAGATAACAAAATTACTTCAAACAAGGATGTGGCAGCAGTATTAAGAAGAGCAAAAATGTGGAGCGCAACAGATTTATCAGCAGCACTTTCAGGAGCAGATCCAATGAAGGCAATCGGTGATTTGGTGGCACAGTTCTGGGCAAGAGACATGCAGAAAGAACTTATTGCAATTCTTAATGGTGTGTTTGGAACAATTCCGGAAGTTAAGGAGCCACAGAAGGCAGCAGAAACAAGACTTGCATCTAATCTTTTAGATATTTCAGGTAATTCAGGAAATGCAGCTAATTGGAGTGGTTCAGCATTTATTGATGCAGAACAGAAGTTAGGAGATGCTAAAGCGCAGCTTACAGGTATCTGTATGCATTCAGCTACAGAAGCATACCTTAAGAAACAGAATCTTATCGAAACAGTACAGCCATCAAACGATGTAGCATTTGGTACATATCAGGGCAAGAGAGTAATCATTGATGATGGATGCCCATATGATTCAAAAACTAAGGCTTACACAACATATCTTTTTGGTAATGGAGCAGTTGCATTAGGCAACGGAAATCCTGAAGGATTTGTTCCAACTGAAACTGATAGAGCAAAGAGAAAGGGTTCAGGTGTTGATTACCTTATTAACAGAAGAACAACAATTCTTCATCCTAGAGGAATTGCCTTTACTAACGCAAATGTGGCAAAGACAGAAGGTCCTTCAAGAGTAGAACTTGCAGACCCAGCTAACTGGAATCCTGTTTATGAGCCTAAGCAGATTAGAATTGTTGCATTTAAGCATAAATTAGGATAAGGAGGGCATTACCTATGGCAGTAAAAGCAGTACAGGTTGTAATTAACGGACAAACCCATACTCTGACATATAATGCCAAAACTAAGAAGTATGAGGCTACAATAACAGCTCCGTCAACATCATCATACAATCAGAATGGACATTATTATAATGTTAAGGTTAAGGCTACTGATGAAGCTGGAAACAGTGTGACAAAGGATGCAACGGACACAACACTTGGTTCAAGCTTACAGCTTAAGGTTAAGGAAAAGGTTGCACCTGTTATTTCAATAACAGCACCTTCATCTTCTGCTAAGTTGACTAATAACAAGCCTGTTATTAACTGGACTGTTACAGATGCAGATTCAGGTGTTAATCCATCAACAATTAAGCTTATTATTGATAGCCAGACAATTACAACAGGAATTACTAAGACACAGTCAGGAAAGAATTATACATGTAGTTATACACCAACTACAGCTTTGTCAGATGGAACTCACACAATTAAGGTATCCGCAAGTGATTATGATGGTAATGTTGCAACTCAGAAGAGTGTAACATTTACTGTTGACACTGTTCCACCTGAATTGTCAGTATCAGCACCGGTTGACAATCTTGTTACAAATCAGTCATCTCTTGTTGTTAAGGGTACTACTAATGATGTTACAAGCTCACCGGTAACTCTTACTATTAAGCTTAATGGTGGAACTGAACAGACTGTTGAAGTTGGAAGTGATGGAAGCTTTACAAAGACACTTACATTAGTGACAGGAGAAAATACCATTGTCATTACGGCAAAGGATGGAGCAGGAAAGACATCTACAGTTACAAAGAAGGTTGTACTTGACCAGACTGCACCGGTTATTCAGTCAGTTACTATTTCGCCAAATCCAGTTAATGCCGGCGCAACATATACAATTTCTGTGGAGGTTACAGACTAAATGGTAGTAAGGCTTATTGGTAAGGTTGAAGGTCAGGATGTTATCTTTACAAGGTTGAAGGGAGACATCTGGACTGCCGAGGTACCGGCACAAAAGAGTGGAAGGTATGTAATGGAACTTACTGCATTTGATGAAGCCGGGAATATAGCATATTGTACTGATGTGTTATTTTCTTATGATGCAACGGCAATGAAATTTACCATTGAGCCATTACCATACCAATGTACATACATTAATGATGATTATGAAATTGGTTTTGTAACGTCAGAATATGACATTGAAAAGGAAAATGATAATTATTTTTCTGAATTGTCAGAAAGCAGTTTTTGTATAGAACTATTAAGAAGAGGTGATGCGTGTGAACATTAACTTTATTTTAGGTGAGGACAAGTATTTAAAATTTCTTGTTAAGTCTACAAAGAATGAGGAATTTGAAATATCAAGGGCAACATATAAGCTCTATAAGGACAGGGAACTTGAAACAGAAGGAAACTGCACCATAAATGAGCATTGCATTACGGTGAAGTTGAATCCTTTAAGTAAGTCAATGCGATATTGTTTGGAGATTACATATTATATTGCTGATGAAATACTAAAAAAGAGAGTACAAATTGAGGTGGTTTGATGAATAAAAACATCATTATTGATGCAAAGTTAAGTAAGCAGATTGTAAACTGTGGAGAAACATTTTCAATATCCGTCTCAATTATTTCGAATGATTATTTATCATTGTATAAGCACTCTGAGTTAAAGTCATACACGCATTCACAGCTAAAGGAAGGAGATGGAGTTATTGGAAGATAAGGTCATAGAATTATTGAAGAACATTGGCTATGAGTATTCAGAAGATGATTATTCATTATTGATGTTCTGCATTGATAAAGTTGTTTCTGAGCTAAATTCCAGATGCCATGTTAAGAAACTTCCAAAGGGATTGTTTGAATCAGCCTGTGAAAGAGTGTGCGGTGAATTTTTGTATTTGCTTAAGACAACAGGTAAGCTTGAAGAATTTGACTTAGAGCAGGCAGTAAGTTCTGTAAAGGTAGGAGATACTTCTGTTAATTTCGGTGGCACATCTTCTGATGAGGCTTTTAATGTTATGTTGAACAGATTAAGGTGCAGTGGAGAGGAGCTGATTAAATGCTTTCGAAAAATACAGTTTTAAGAACCAGAAAGGCAATAGAAATGTCATATGACTTTAGGGCTGATATTTTTGAAAAGAAAAAGGTTGTTGTTTCTTCTGTGACTAACTTTGAAGAGGTAATGGTGCAGTCAGATGTTTGTTGCAGACTTTCTTACAGCAATATAAGTTCCAATTCAGAGAATGAGGCTGATTCAGATGTTACTCAGGTCATTAAATTGTTTATGGCACCTGAAATCAATGTTAAGCCGGGTTCTAAAATATTGGTAAAGGGCGTTGGTGGTGTGGTAGCCTACAAAAGTAGTGGAAGACCTGCGGTTTATCCTACACATCAGGAGATTTTGCTTGATTTGGTGGAGGATAAGGCGTGAGTGATTCTAAAATTGATTGTAAGCAGTTGGAGCAGTTAAGGGACAGTCTTGAAACAATGGCAAGAAATTCTGATGATTTTTTTGAAGCTGCATCAAGGGAGATTGCTGCAAGACTTCTTGCAAAAGTAATTAAAAGAACTCCAGTAGGTACGTATCCTTCCAATTCAGGAAAAGTAGGTGGAACGCTTAGAAGAGGATGGACGGCTGGAACCAATCAGGCTGTAACGTCTTATGCAGATTCTCTTACTGTTCATCATTTCGGTGATACATATGTAATAGAGATTATCAATCCTGTTGAATATGCATCATATGTTGAGTTTGGCCATAGAACGGCAAACGGGACAGGATGGGTTGAAGGAAAGTATATGCTTACTTTGTCTGAACAGGAGATTAGGCAGAGTGCCCCGGGCATTCTTGAAGCTAAGTTGAAAAAATGGTTATCAGGAGCAGTTAAATGATAAGTAAGATGATTGATGGGATTGTAAGACAGATAAGGCAGTCCTACGGTGAAGAAAAATATGAGATATATACAGAAGCAGTGAAACAGAGCCTAAAAGAGCCTTGTTTTTCTGTTTTGTGCTTAAATCCTTCCTTAAGACGTAAACTTGGACCACGATTTCTAAAGACAGTTCCATTTATTATCAGGTATTGGCCTAAGAGTGATAATTGTCATGGTGAAGGAATGGAAGTGTTGGAAGAATTACAGTACTTGTTAAGGGATATTGAGGTTGATGGATTTAAGCTTCATTCAGCAGAAATGACAGGTCAGATGGTTGACGGTGTTTTGCAGTTTCAGGTAACTTATGAAACATTTGTTATGGAGAAACAGGAAGACAAGGATAAGTTTGAAAGTTATGAAATAAGAACAGGTGTAGGAGGTTTAACAGATGGAAGCAAAGAATAAGGCATCTGTAAAATACGGAAAAAGCGAATTGATGAAGTCAAAAAGGTTTTTACAGGACAGGGATATTTTAAAAGCTCTGTTGAATGATGAAGATGAATATTCCGTTGAAGAAGCAGATGATATTTTGAAAAAATGGAAGAAAGGAAAGGTAAACTAAATGGCATTAGGTGGTGGAACATTTACAGCACAGAATAAGGTTCTTCCGGGAACTTATGTAAATGTTATTAGTAGAAATTCAATTAAGAACAATACGGAAAGTGGCGTGGTTGCCATGCCAATATGTTTGGACTGGGGACCTGATGATAAGATTTTTGAAGTGACTGCTGATGAATTTGAAAAGGTTGCATTGGAAGTTTTCGGAAGAAGTCCATATGATGGAAATCTTATTAATGTTAGGGAAGTGTTTAAACATTCAACTAAAGGTTTGTTTTTTAAGATTAACAATAGCGGAGCAAAAGCAGGTTGTAAGTATGCAGATGCCAAGTGTAAGGGCTCAAGAGGAAATTCAATAAAGATTGTTATCAAGAAAAACATTGATCAGACAGAAAAGTATGATGTGTCAACTTATATGGATACAACATTAGTTGACATTCAGACAGTTGCAAGTTCAGGAGAATTAAAGGACAATGCCTTTATTGAATGGAAGGAATCATTTGAACTTGAAGAAACTGCCGGTACATTCTTAACAGGAGGTACAGGTGGAATTAATGATAAGCCAACAAATGAGGCTCATACAATGTTTATGCAGTTATTGGAGAATTACGCTTTTAATGTGGTTGTAGTTATGGAAACAGACACAAAATTGCAGGAAGTGTATAAGTCATGGACAATAAGAATGCGTGATGAAATGGGTATTAAGTTTCAGACTGTAATGTATAATTGTGAAGCTGACTATGAGGGAATCATTAATGTTATGAACACAAAGGATGTTATTCCCTGGGTTGCAGGAGCAGAAGCAGCCTGTGGTGTCAATAAGGCTTGCACAAATATGTTATATGATGGAGAATTGGAAGAAATTAACTGCCAGTATACTCAGGCAGAACTTGAAAATGCCATAACTTCAGGAAAGTTTGTTATTCATAAGTGTGGTGATGAACTTAGGGTTTTAAGAGACATTAATTCCCTTACAACAGTAACAGAGGATAAGGGGAGCATTTTTCAGGAGAATCAGACAATTCGTGTGATTGATTACATTGCAGACAATGTGGCATCTGTTTTTAACAGTAAGTATATTGGAAAGATTCCAAATGATGATGCAGGAAGAAATTCTCTTAGAAATGATATTAGAGAGGTGTTTAAGCACCTTGAATCTGTAAGAGCCATTGAGGATTTTTCAGAGGAAGACATTTCTGTTGAAAGAGGAACTGAAAGAAGGTCTGTGGTGATTTTAACAAATGTAACTGTTATTGGCTTAATGGATAAATTATATATGACGACTGTCATTAATTAGAGAAATGGAGAGTGAGATAGATGAGTTTTATGAATCCAAATGATGCACCTTCCAGCAGACTTGCAACCTTGTATTGTATTGTTGGTGGACAAAGATATGGAATGCTTAATGCTAAGAATTTTGAAGCAAAGGCAAATGTTAGTCTTGCTGATGTGCCTATTCTTGGTAAAACAATAAAGGGCAAGAAGCCAAATGGTTTGGAAATCAAGCTTAAAATGACATTGTATAAATGTAGTGAGATGTTTGATGAAGTGATTGAAGAATATAAAAATACCGGAGTTCTTCCAACTTTTACTGTAGAAGTAGCGGCATCAGATCCGGCAACAACCATTGGAACGAGTGAAAAAAATTATTATGAATGCATTATTGATGGAGATGTACTTCTTTCATCATTTGATGCTGATGGAGATTTTATTGAACAGGACATTGAATGTTATGCAATGGATTATGCAAGTAGCGCTAAGAACAAGTATAAAACACCTGATTACATGACAAACGTGGAACAGAAAAAATAAGTAAAGTGGATAAGGAGAACTAAAAATCTTCTTATCCATTATTTTTTAGAAAGAGAAGGTAAGGAATATGGCAACTAATTTAAGTGCTTTTTTAAAGAAAAATAAGAAATATAAGGATGACGTGGCATATAAGGTAACCGCTTCATTATGCGACGAAAATGGAACTCCATTGGATTGGAAAATTAAGGCAGTTTCAACTGAGGAATATGAAAGAATTAGAGAGAAGTGTACAACAGAGGTTCAGGTTACAGGAAAGCCGGGTGTTTACAGACAGAAATTTAATTCTTCATTGTTTATTGCAAAGCTGATGTGTGCATCTGTTGCAGAACCTGATTTATACAATAAGGAATTACAGGATTCTTATGGTGTAATGAATCCGGAAGACTTAATTAAGCAGATGATTGATAATCCAGGAGAATATAATGAGTTTGCTGAATTTATTCAGAAGTTTAACGGATTTGACGAAACATTACAGGATAAAGTTAACGAAGCAAAAAACTAATAGATGAAGGTGATCCTGATTCAATGTATGCATATTACTGTCTACATAAATTTCATTGGACACCTTCATTTTTTATGAGTTTGGATAAAAATGAGAGAGCTTTTGTGATTGCTTCCATTAATGCAAGGGTTGAGCAGGAAGAGGAAGAAAGCAAGAAAGTTGGAAAGGTAAGGTAAAGAGATGGCATCAATAATGACTTCATTTCAGTTAACAGACAGAATGACGGCACCGCTTATGAACATAACTAATGCTGTCTCAACTGTAATTAATGAATGTGAAAGAGCCCAGGGCGTGTCAGGAAACATGTTTAATACCTCTAAATTAGCTTCTGCCAGAACACATTTAGGATTGGCAGATGCAGAGATTAAGCAGATAGCAAGTGACACGTCAAGAGCTTCAATAAGTCAAGAAACATACAATGGTAAAGTAAGAGAGGGGACAAATTCAGCAAAAGGATTACTTTCCACAGTTAAAGGTTTGGTAGCTTCTCTTGGTGGAATATTTCTTATAAGACAGGGAGCCAGCTTTATAGGTGAATGTAATGAAAAGGTATCTCAATTACATCAGGCAGAGACAAAACTTACTGAAGTAATGGGTGCAATGCAGGGAGCAGGAACATCACAGGTTAATATGATGAAAAATCTTGCTACTGAGATAAGTGGTTATGGTGTTGTTGGAAAGACAGCTTTAATAAATGGAGCGCAACAGGCATCAACATATTTTCATCAGACAGATGCAGTTAAAACTTTGTTACCTAAGATGGCTGACTTAGCGGTTCAGATGCATGGTGTTAATGTTACTAATGAGGATATGGTTAATATCGGTAATATGACAGGTAAGGTTATGACTGGTCAGGTTGGAGCATTAAGACGTGCAGGCATTTCATTTACGGATTATCAGGAAAAGGTAATGAAAAATGGAACTGAGATGGAAAAGGCTAATATGTTGGCTCAGGTAATAGAGCAGAATGTAGGAAAGATGAATGAAACAATGGCTCAAACCCCTGAGGGAGTAATGGCAAGAAATAAAAGGGATTTTGATGCGGTTAAAACAACTATAGGTCAACAGGTACAGCCGGCGATTGTTAGTATGTTTAATGCAATACATAACAATCTGCCAACCATACAGCTTTTAGCAACCGGGTTTGGAAATGCTGCAGTCTTAGTAATGGGAGCAATAACAGGAATTATTAACATTGGAACGCAAATGATTAATTTCTTTAAATCTAATTGGACATTAATTGAACCTATTATATGGGGAATAGTTGCAGCATTAATTGTTTATAATGCAACAATGGGAATAGGCTGGCTTACAACATTAAAAGATATAGGTGCAAAGGCATTACATGTGGTATCTAGTGCAGCAAGTACAGCGGCTATTATAGCAATGACATTTGCACAGGAAGGATTAAATGCCGCATTGTCATTATGTCCGTTAACATGGATTATTATTGCTATTATTGCGGTAATAGCAGCTATTTATCTGGTTGTGGCAGCAATTAACAAGGTACAGAATAAAACCCGTTCTGCTACAGGTGTGATTTTTGGTGTAGTGGCATCAGCAGGAGCAGCAATCATAAATGTAGGAATAGGAACGATTAACGCAATAATTCAGGCTGTATGGAGTATTTTTGTTCAGCCTTTTATTGGCATAATTGAATGGATTTTAAATGTTACAAATGGTGGATTTGATTCTTTTGGTGGTGCAGTTGCAAACCTGATAGGTCAGATTATATCATGGTTTTTAAGTCTTGGAAAAGTTGTTACCAAGATTATAGATGCTATATTTGGAACAGATTGGACCAGTGGATTAACTTCTTTACAAGATACAGTTACTTCTTGGGGTAAAAATGAAAATTCAATTACATTAAATAAAGAAGCTCCAAGCATTGATTACAGAATTAATTATGGTGATGCTTATGGAAAAGGATACAATCTTGGAAAGGGTGTTGAAAGTAAGGTTAAGAATACTTTTGGTAATCTTTTTAAGAAAGGTGAAACAAAGGATAAAGACTATGGTTATGGAACAGATGCCATTACAAACAACACGGCTGAAACAGCAGCAAACACTGCAAAAACATCGGATTCATTGGATATTACAAATCAGCAGCTTAAGTACATAAAGGATTATGCAGAACAGAGAGCAATTAACAGATTTACAACAGCAAAAATCAGTGTAGATATGTCAAATGTTATTAATGGTTCTTCAAAAGCTGATATGGAAGGAATAGTTACTCATTTAAAGACAAGATTGGAAGAAGAAATGTCAGCAGTAGCGGAAGGGGTGCATTAGAATGTATAGATTGATTATTGATGGGCAGTATGTACCCATTCCACCTGAAAAAATAAGCATAAAGGTTGATGGTGATAACAAGACAATGACACTGATTAATTTGGGAGAAGTTAACATACTTAGAAATCCCAAACTTACAGAGATTTCATTTGACTTGTTATTGCCTAATCAACATTATCCATTTGCTTTTTATTCAGATGGAAAATACAAGGGTGCCGATGAGTACATTAAGAAGTATAAGGAACTTTTATCTTCCAAGAAGGCATTTAAACTGGAAATTTACAGATATGCACCAAATGATAAAAAGATATTCAATACTATTCTTACAGTGTCATTGGAAAGACTGACAATAACAGATTCTGTTAGTGATGGCTTTGATAGTAGGGTATCTTTGGAATTTAAGGAATACAGAAAATATGGCGCAGTGAAGGTTAAGAAAATACCAAATACATATACTATTAAATCTAACAAAGAAACTCTTACACTGATAGCGAAAAAGTGGTTAAAGGATAGTTCAAAGGGTTCTGCCATTTACAAGAAGAACAAGAAGGTTATTGAAAAGGCTGCAAAGAAGCACAAGAGAAAAAGCAGTTCCAAAGGAAAATATCTGTACAAGGGAACTGTTTTGAAGAAACCATAAGGAGGAAAGGATGGCAGACATAATTGATATTGCATCAAAGGAAGTTGGTTATAAAGCATATGGCGGTAACAAGACCAAGTATAGTGCCTGGTATGGAATGAATGGTGCTGCATGGTGCCATATGTTTGCCTCCTGGTGTGCATATAAGGCAGGTGTATCAACAAGCATTGCTCCCAAGACAGCATCAACAGACACAGGAATGCAATGGTTTAAAAACAAGGGAAGATTCAAGTATAAGGGTTCATACACACCTAAAAGAAATGATTTCATTTATTTTAAATCAGATGGTGCATCTCACGTGGGAATTGTTGAGTATGTATCAGGAAGTACTGTGCATACCATTGAGGGTAACACTTCTGACGCTGTTATGAGAAGATCATATCCGTTAAGTTACCATACAATAACAGGATATGGGGTAATCAGTGATTACATTACTTCATCAGGTAAGACATCAAAGGGAAAGAAAAGCGGAAAGAATACCGGTAAAAGCAGTGGAAAACAGGAAATATCATATTTAAGGGAAATTCTTAAAAAGAATGAATCAAAAAAGAAAAAGTCAACCAGAAAGGTGGAGTATAAAGCTGTTTCAGTAAAGAACAGTGAGAAGCTTGTTGTTAATGTTCTGATTAAACACGGCAAGAAAAGGTACAAACATCAGGTTCAGGAAGGATTAAAAACAACCTTTGAGAGAAAAAATGCACCGGGTAAGGTTACTTTTACAACGTTTGTTGACAGCGATTCAAAGAAGAGAATTTCAAATGGTGATTCTGTGGCAATAGTGGTTAATGGCAAAAATTTCTTTTATGGTTTTGTATTTTCCATTTCACCTAAAACAGATAAGACTTTGGATGTTACTGTGTATGATCAGCTTAGGTATTTTAAGAATAAGGATACTTATATTTCAAAAAAGAGAACTTCCACGGTTTTAATTAAGAAAATTGCCAAGGATTTTAAACTGAATTGTGGTAAGTTGGCGAATACAAAGTATCCTGTGTCAAGAATTGATGATAATGCAACATTGTTTGACATTGTACAGAACAGCTTGGATGAAACATTAATGGCAAGGGGAAAGATTTATACCTTGTATGATGAATTTGGAAAGTTAAGGTTAAGGGAGCCTTGGAAGGTTAACAGGTTAATAACTTCAACCACGGCAGAATCTTATGATTATAAGGAAACAATAGATGATAATGTTTATAATCAGATTAAATTAGCGTATGACAACACCAAGAAGGGTGTGCAGGAGATTTATATGGCAAAAAACAGTAAGTACATTAATAAATGGGGTGTGCTTCAGTATTTTGACAAAATCGATAGTCGCAAGGGTGCAAAATTAAAGGTTAAGGCATTGTTGAAGATTTATTGTAAAACAGGTAAGACAATTAAGATTAATAATTGCTTTGGTGACATTAACGTAAGAGCCGGCTGTTTGGTTCTTGTTAAGTTGACAATTTATGGTGAAACAATTTCAAATTATATGTTAGTTGATAAGGTTACTCATACATTTAATAATGGGCAACATCTTATGGATTTGGAATTATCTGGAGGTGATTACGATAGCAGCTACTAGTTTGACACAGTTAATTAAGAAAATAGCAGAGGATGCAAGAAAAGCGGCGAAGCCCTGTACCATTGTAATTGGTACGGTTTTAAAGGCAGATTCGTCTAAAATAAAGGTTAATCAAAAGCTCATCTTAACGGATGAGTTTTTGTATTTTACGGAAACTGCATCAAAGAGCAAATTGAAAAAGGGCGACAAGGTTGTGATGATACGTGCAGATGGCGGTCAAAAGTATCTTGTTGTGGATAGGATGGTGTAAGTATGTTACCTGAAGAATTGGAAGAACTGGAAGATTTTAATGTGGAAGAAGATGAAGAGCAGGAGTTTTCCAATGATACATATGTGCTGGATTTTGAAAGCAAAAGGATTTTGAGAAAATCTGATGAAGATGATGAAATCTTAAGGCAGGCAATAATAAAGATTCTGTTAACTGAATTTGATTATTACAGCATTTATGAAAATTATGGATTGGAGAAAGCTGATTTATTGGGAGAAAACATTGCAGAGGTAAAGGAAGTAATTGGAGGCAGAATTGAGGAAGCCATTTTAAGGGATGAACGTTTTAATTCTGTTGAGATAGAGAGTATTTCAAATTACAGAAATGAATTGATGGTTTCTCTGACAGTTACAACTTCTGATGATGAAGAGATTGAAGTGGAAGGAGTGAGCATTGATGTTTGAGGATATGACCTTTGAGAACATTTTAAGTCAGATGCTTGAAAATGTGAAGGGGGATGTTGATAAAAGAGAAGGTTCAATTATTTATGATGCGTTGGCACCTGTGGCAATGGAAAGTGCACAGATGTATGCAGACATGGACATTCTTTTGCAGGAATGTTTTGCAGACAGTGCATCTTATTATTATTTGATTAAGCGTGCAGCAGAGAGGGGAATCTTTGTGAAGGAAGGTATTCCGGCTGTGGTAAAAGTGAAATGCACTCCTTATGATGTGAGCATTCCAGAGGCAACAGAGTTTAGCATAGGTGAAATGACATATTCAATTACGGAAAACTTAGGAGATGGATTTTATAGTATGACATGTTCTGAATCAGGAGAAAACGGAAACAACATAAATGATGATGTGATTCCAATTGAATATGTTGAGGACTTAGAAGAAATCGAGGCTGTTGAAGTGATTGTGTATGGCACGGAAGATGAGGATGAAGAATCTTTGAGAGAAAGATATTTTGAATCATTTACAGAAGCGGCTTTTGGAGGAAATAAGGCAGATTATAAGGAAAAAGCTAAAGACATTGAAAAGGTAGGTGCCTGCAAGGTTTATCCTGTTTGGAATGGTGGAGGAACTGTAAAGCTGGCAATTCTTGATTCTCAATATAATGAAGCTTCTTCTGAAATCATAAATGAAGTACAGAATACGTTTGATCCAACGAAAGATGGAACAGGTGTGGGAATTGCACCAATCGGTCACATTGTAACTGTTTCAACACCAAAAGTTAAGAGAATAAATGTGGATGTTCAGATTGAATATATGGAAAATTATATATGGGATGACATCAAGGAAACTTTTACAGAAAATTTGGCAGAGTATTTAAAAAATGTCATAAAAAATGAATGGGAAGCAAAGGACACAATGACGGTAAGAAGCGGACAGATAGAATCAATGCTTCTTGACATGGAAGGTGTTGACAATGTTTTAAGTGTAAAAATTGATGGAAAGACAGGTAATTGCATTATTGATTGTGATTATATTCCAAAGGTTGGTGAGATAAGTGGATAGAAAGTTGATTGAGTATCTGCCTGAATGGTTAAGAGAGTTTAGAGAGATAAAGGAATTAACAGACATTGAGCAATCACAGTCTGAAAATTTGTGGGAAGCACTTGAAAAAATGTGGAACAATAATTTCATTGAAAGTTTGGATGAACAGGGCTGTGAACATTGGGAGAGAATGCTTGGAATATCCAATAAGGACACGTATACATTGGAAGAAAGACGATTGAAGATATTGGGAATTGTTACAGAGCAACGACCTTTTACTGTAAGGTCCTTGGAAAAGACTTTGGCGGTAATATGTGGTAATGATGAAAGTAAAGGTCCTAATTACTCAGTAAAGTTGGATGCCAATAATTATGTGTTAACAGTCAGGGTTGCCTTAACATCAAGGAATGTGCTTTCTGATGTGGCTAAATTGTTGGACAGGGTTGTCCCAAGCAATCTGTTAATTGATTTGTCTTTGCTTTATAACAAGAATAATCAGTTATCAAAATTTACACACGAGGAATTAAAGAAGTATACACACATTCAATTAAGAGAAGAAGTGTTTGAAGAAGGAAGGAGCACAAGATGATTAATAAAACAAAGTATTTGCAGTTAAAGAAACCGGATGGAGATGAGTTTTATGATATTGATGTTTTTAATGAAAATGCAGACAGCATAGATGGTGAATTGAAAAAGAATAATGAGGAGCTTGCCAAGAAGCTTTCAAAGGATGGAAATAGTGACAGTAATATTGTTGCTTTTCAGGCAGCATCAAAAAGAGAAAATATTTTGTCAGGAGAAACACATAAGGTTATTTTTGGAAAAATAAAGAAATTCTTTACAGACTTAAAGACGGTGGCTTTTACAGGTTCATACAATGACTTAACAGATTTACCTAGTTATGTGAAATCACAAACCATAACATCAGCAGTAGATTGGAATACATTAACAGAAAATGGAGTGTATCACATAAAGACAACAGAAGGAACAAACAGACCTGTTACTAACTGGGGAATGCTTTATGTTGAAGGGGAAACATCAACTAAGTTTCAGATATTTATTCCCGATGTAAAGAACAATGTGATTTATAAGCGTTATGAAAATGCCGGCTGGAAGGATTGGCAGGAGTTAACCCTTATTGAAACATCCGGAGAAGTGTATGATACAGGCTGGAAATCGGTTGATTGTGGGAATGGTATATCTGCATGGTCCACTACTGATGCACCTAAAATCAGAAGAGTTGGCAAAACTGTGGAATTGGTGGGAATCATAACAAATTCAACTGTTTTTTCTGCACACGATAATATTTTTAAGAATATTCCTACAGATATGAGACCTTCACGTAACGTATGGTCAATTCAGGAAGGACATTTGGGAACAACTAACAGATGGATGATGACAATCAATCCGGGAGGTACAGTAAGTTTCGATTATTATGGAGCAAGTGTTCCTATAGCAATTGACACTGGAGCATGCATACCGGTTCATGCAGTATGGATGGTGGATTAAAGGAGAAAAAGATGAACATAAACATAGAGATAAAAGGACAACAGGCGCATATTGTTAACCAGCAGTCTTTAATATCAGGAACTTCCAATTTGGAAGAAATTAAGTTTGATTTTTCTTCTGAATGGAACGGATATACAAAAACAGCCGTAATATATGTAGATGATTATAGTATAAGTGATTCGGTAAAAATGCTTGTTGAAAAGGATGTTGTATCAGCAGAAAAATTACCTGATTGGCTTTTTAGGGAAGAATGTGAGCTTTACATTGGAGTTTTTGGTGACAATTCAGAAGGTAGAAGAATTACTTCAACAATTGTATGTCAGAAAGTAAAGAAAGGCGTTCCAGTAGATGTTGTAAATGAGATTACACCGGACATTTACAATCAGATAATCAAAATAATGTGTGATGCAAAGGCATTGGTAAAAGAGGCTGATGAAAAGATAGAAGTTAATAAAGGCTATCTTGAACAGGCAGAGCAGAAGGCAAATGATGCAGCAGATTATGCAGATAGAGCTGGGAATTATTTAGAAGAGGTGGTAGGTCAAAAGACAGATGTTGAGAAGCTAATAGCGAATATTGATGTCAAAGTTGAGGAAAGCACAACAAACATAGCTAACATAACAGAGGCAAAAATGAACGACATTAGCTCTTTAACAGAAGCAAAAAGCAATGACATAGCAACACTTACAACTGCAAAGCTTGGAGATATTAACAACACAGCACAGGCACAGATTGAGTCAATTAACACAGTAGCAAATCAGAATACAAAATCAGGTATAGAAGCAGTTAATGCCGCTGCAAGAGCACAGATAGGTGGAATTCACACAGTTGCAGATGCACAGAAAAAAGGAATTACTGAAACGGCACAAGGAAAGATTAAAGACATTAACAACACAGCTACAAGTCAGATTAGTGCCATTAACAACACGGCTACAAATCAGATAAAGGCTATTAATAAGACTGCACAAAGTCAAATTAAAAATATGACTATAAAATATTCTGATATGTGTAGAACTCTTGGAATAGAACACGAAGGAATAATGCTTGCAAAAACAAGTTACAATGGCAATGAAAGTGGTAGCATACCTCCCGACATATACTCTATAGACGTTAGTAAATTTAGATACATTGAATTTGGTAAAATTGTAGTGACTTATCCTAATGGTGATTATGAATATACTCTTCCATCAGATAATATAAGTATCTATTTAACAAATCTAAAAGATGACCCAGCACTAAAAGACGTAACTACTGGAAAGCGCTATGATGTATCATTACTTAATGATTTACAGTTTTATGTATCTTACATAGGTAGTGGCGGATACGAAACTACAGTAAACTATAAACTCTATAACAAATTAGAAGAAACAACAGAGGAATAAGGAAAAAAAATATGATTGTTAGAGCAGGACCGCAGGGTCTTTTTTTATACCCAAAAACAGAGAAAGATGAGGAAAAACATATGACACTTTATCAGATTTTATCCTTGTGTGGGATACCTTCATTAATTGGTGCAATTTTTGTTAGTGCAGTTAATTATGTCAAATTAAAAAATTCATCATATAAATTAATTAAGGACGGAGTTATTGCAATTCTGCATAACAAGATATACACGCTGGGAAAACAGTACATAGCTCAGGAGCATATATCAGTTGAGGCTTTGGATGATTTTGAACATTTATACAAGGCATATCACGCACTGGGCGGGAATGGAACAGGAACAGAGATTTATAAGAGAGTAAAGGAACTGCCAATGAAGCAGGGAAAGGAGTAAACGAATGAGTGATAAGACAAAGAAATGGATTAAGGCAGCAGCTGTCAGAGCTGTAAAAACAATGGCACAGACATTTATTGCAACAATCGGTTCTGCAGCAGTGTTAGCAGCAGTTGACTGGAAGGTGGTTGTGTCAGCAACAGTACTTGCAGGAATATTAAGTGTGGCAACATCAGTGGCAGGATTGCCGGAAGTGGAGGAATAGACATGGGATATAAAAATTATAAACAGAAAGATGCTAAATGGAAAGGAAATTATTATTCAGGTGGTACAATATCAGCACAGGGGTGTGGTCCTACAAGTATTGCAGATGCTGTGTATGACTTAGATCCAACCATCTCTCCAGCTAAAACAGCAAAGTGGATGGAAGACAATGGTTGCAGTTGTCACGGATCTGGTACATATTATTCAGGTATGGTCAAGGCATTGAAGCATTATGGTTATTCTGATTCTGTACAGTTAAACTATACTTCTTTATATGGAAAGAAAAATGCAGCAGTTGTAACAGATTTCCTTAAGAAGATTAGAACAGGCAAGTACATTGGTATAGCCTGTATGGGCAAGAGCATCTGGACAACATCTGGCCATTACGTCTTTATCCGTGAAGTCACAAAAGATCACATTTATATTTATGACCCATATAATGATTCCAAAGAGTGCGAAAAAACAACTCGTGCTAAATGGGAGCAGTATGTTAAGTATTTATTCTTGATTAAGAAGCCAATTAAGTACATCAAGACTACAAAGAAATGTCACAAGAGGAAAGCTCCAAAAGCCTTAGCAAGAACTAAGAGCCTTGGCAAGTTCAAAAAAGGTCAGAGACTTGCAGTAGATAAGGTTCAGGGCAAGTTCTACCATATAATGGGATATGATTGTTGGGTGTACAATGTAAACACAAAAGCTTCCAAATAAAACAAAGGTTAATGTAATGTATATCGGTAAAGGATATGCAAAAGTTGAGTATAATGGTGTAGTTGGTTATATGAAAGCCAAGTATCTATTATAATAAAGAAGAAACTAAGTATAAAAGGGGGCTAAAATAGTCCCCTTTATATTAATGATATAGTTAGACTACGAGTTCTTCAGTAGCAATGTCGTTAATCAATCCGGCAACCTTAGGGTTTTTCATTGCAAACTTTTGTGACATATATCGCATGGCCGCTCCTGCTTCGCCGTCAGGACCCCCATACTGGCTAATTACAATTTGAGCAATTTTTGGACTTTTGATTTTAATATTTACAGGATACTGTAATCTTTTTTCATAATTATACATTAGCAGTTACCTCCTTCCCAAGGCATAGGACCTTTATTCCAGTCCCAATAATCCTTATTAGCTACATCATATGCCGAAAGAGGTCCAAAATTGTGGGTGTACATTTCCCACGCCTCTTCCCGCATTTCTTTCGCCTTGTGATAGTATTCAAGGGCTTCCATGCAATTGGGATGTGTATCAAGGAACAGCTTTACGTCATCCATTGCAAAACTTGCCTTAGTAATAATATCCATAAGTTTTTCTTTACTCATATCACATTTCATCGTCCACATCCCCTTCCAACATAAGGTTTATAAAGTTCCTTGAATATGGTTCCACAGCCTATAGCCTGGTCAATGTCATAAACATCCTGCCATTTTTGCCACGGAACAAAACACATACCGGGAGCCATATGGTCGACATGTTCTGTTCCACGGTCACAACCTTCATTGTTCCGTTTCATATTGCAACAACAACCCTGATTATCATAAGTCATATTGCAACCACATCTATGGTTATCATTTCCGACACTATGATTCATAGTATTGCGTTCCATACCACGATTTGGGTTATCCATTTTTCGTTCTCTCACATTGTTGTTCATTTCACATCCACATCCCTGTTCAGGCATAGGTCTGCCACATGGCATCATTCTGTTGCAATTACCACGATTATATCTTCCGTTTCTTGGCGTATTCATATTGTTATGATTAAAACAATTTGCGTTTTGATTGCAATTGTTGCAGTCCATAAAAATCTCCATTTTCTTTTTGTTCTACAGTATTATTCTATGCATAAAATAATTTGGTGTTAAATAAAAATAAAAAAATAAAATAAATGCAATATTTTTTGAAAACCCTTCGTTTAATATGTAAAGACACAAGGAAAGCTAGCAAAATAAAGTGACTTTGAAACAACAGTAAGGAAGACTATGAAAAATCAGTAGTAAATTAAGAAGGATACACAAACAAGGAGGTAGGAGCTATGAGGAAAACATCAAAATTTTTATTTGCAACAGCTATGGCAGTAACTGTTTTGGCATTGGCTAATCCATCACCAACAGTAATGGCTAAATCAAAAGGGAAAAAATCAAAGGTAGTATACACACTTAAAAAAGGCACACTTACAATCTCAGGAAAAGGTGAAATGCCCAAGAAAATGACTTTCAAAAATAATAAGAAAGTTAAAAAAGTAGTTATTAAAAACGGTGTAACATCAGTTTCAGACAAAGCATTTTATAAGTGCAAAAACTTGTCAAAAGTAACAATTGGCAAATCGGTTAAGAAAATAGGAATTGATAGTTTTAATGGAACAAAAATTAAGAAAGTAACAATTCCTAAGAAAGTAAAAGAAATCGGTCAGGATGCTTTTGAAAATTGTAAGCAGTTAGAAAATATCACATTACCAGGAAAGTATACATTAAAAAAGAAAAAAGGTGATGACGCTTATGCAACAATTATGGGCGGTTCAATGGCTGACACAGTAACTTTTTCAACAAGTATTGATTTAAAGACAGTTACATATGTTAATTCTAATGTTTTTGATGTTAGTGCAAATGACAAGAATTATACATCAAAGTCAGGAATGATTTACACAAAGGACGGAAAAACTCTTGTAAGAGTATCAGCAGGAACAAAGGAACTTTCAATAGATGAAGGTTGTGAAACATTTGCATTACAGTCAATTCTCTATGCAAGACATTTTGATGGAGATGATTATGTAGTTTGTGACAAACTTGAAAAGATAAGGATTCCGGCATCAGTTAAGAAGATTGATTATAATGCATATCAGGCAGGAGATTATCATGAAAGATTTGATATTGGAAAGGATATAGTAATTTCAGGCGCAGACTTAGATGGAGAAAGTGTTGTGAACCTTTGCAACCGTACAAACCTTTCTACATGGGAAAATATTGCAAAGCAGGTTCCAAGTATCAAAGTTGAGAATGGAATGTATATTTCAAAGGACAACGTTTTAATAGGCTATGAAGGAAAAAGTGAAAAACTTGTTGTTCCTGAAGGAATTACAACAATTGCCAACAATGTTATAAAAGGCGAAGGATACAATCCTGACAGCAAGATTGCAAAGGAGATTGTTATTCCTGATACTGTAAAAGTAATAGAAGACAGAGCGTTCTTTAGCAGATATAACCTTGAAAAAGTTACATTGCCAAAGAATCTTACAGAAATAGGTGATTATGCATTTTTTGAATGCAACATAAAGGAAATTGAAATACCTAATACTATTACAAAATGGGGCAAAAATGTTTTCTCAAGTTGTGCACTTGAAAAAGTTACAATTCCAACAAATATAAAAGAAATCCCAGAGGGAATGTTTGAGGGATGTTATAAATTAAAAAATATTGTTATTCCTGATAATGTTGAAAAAATAAATGAGGGTGCTTTTTGGAATTGCAGAAACCTTGAAAGTGTAACAATAGGAAAAAATGTAAAGAGTATTGGAAAGTATGCATTTCAAAATACAAAATTGACAACAATTACAATTCCGTCAAATGTACAAAAAATAGATTTTAATGCATTTTGTGGCTGCGATTCTTTGGAAAAGTTTGTAATTGAAGGAAAGACAGATATTGCCAATGGCGTATTTGATAACACTTCTAATGTAGTTTTGGATTACAGATTAGGAGCACAGTATAACAAAACAAGTGTACAGATAAATAATTTTAAAAGAGACAAGAAAAATTATCTTAAAGTAAAGGCTTCATGGGCTAAGGTTAAAGGCATAAGCGGTTATGAAGTAAAAGTTGCAACAGACAAGAAGTTCAAAAAGAATGTTAAAAATGTAAAAGTAAATGAAACAAAAACAACTGTAACAGTTAAGCAGAAAGTTAAAAATGTTTACAATATAAAGAGAGTCTATGTTAAGGTAACTCCATACACATATGTTAATGGAAAAAAAGTGTATGGAAAATCACAAACAGACTTAATGAAATAAACTAAGATTATAATGGCTTAACAGCAACAAAACCCAGAAAAACTTAATATTATGGTAATAACCCGGGAAATCAGAAAGGTAACAAACAAGATTTCCCGGGTATTATATTTTGTATAGAACAAATATAACTGTTGGTTTTTGTCAGAAACTGGGGTATACTAGGTTTCGTGGAATAAAGTTTTGGAGGTAATTATGAGAAATTGTTTAGTTGCACAGTCTGGTGGACCGACTGTGGCTATTAACTCAAGCTTGGCGGGAGTAATTCAGGGAGCAATCGACAGCAAAAAGTTTGACAAGGTTTACGGCTCCCTTAATGGTGTACAGGGACTTTTAAATGGATGCCTTATGGATTTGACTGAAAAAGTTGAACAGGTGCCTATGTTTATTGAATTGTTAAAAAAGTCACCTTCTATGTATTTAGGTTCATGTAGATATCAGTTACCTGATTATACAGAAGACGATGCACCATATGCATATATTTTTAATAAGTTTGAAACATATGAAATAGATGCATTTTTCTATATTGGCGGAAATGATTCTATGGACACGGTAGACAAGCTTAACACATATGCAAAAGCTGTTGGAAAGGATGTTAAGATAGTTGGTATTCCTAAGACTATTGATAATGATTTGTGTATTACAGACCATACACCGGGCTATGGTTCAGCAGCAAAATATGTGGCATCTACTTTACTGGAAATAGGTCACGACACATCAATTTATCCAATTAACAGCGTAACTATTGTAGAAATTATGGGACGTGATGCAGGGTGGCTTACAGGGGCTTCAGTCCTTGCAAGAAATAAATATAATCATGCACCTCATCTTATTTATTTGCCGGAAGTTGCTTTCGATGAGGCTCAGTTTATTGAAGATGTAAGAGAGGCAATTAAGAAATACAATAACGTTGTAATTGCTGTTTCAGAGGGAATCAAAAATGCAGAAGGGAAGTACATTAGTGCCACATCTGCAGTGGAAGATACTTTTGGACACAGCCAGTTAAGCGGAACAGGAAAGTGCTTAGAATATATTATTAAGCAGAATCTTCAGGTAAAGGTCCGTTCTGTTGAAATTAATATTTTGCAAAGATGTGCTGCACATATGTCTTCTATTACAGATATTGGCGAAGCATTCAGACTTGGGCGTCACGCAGTTGAAACTGCACTTGAGGGCAAGTCAGGCGTTATGGTTACAGCAATCAGAAAAGCTAACGAACCATATAGTGTTAAAATGGGAGACACAGATGTTAAAAATGTGGCAGGCCTTGTAAAACATGTTCCAAGAGAATGGATTAACGAAAGAGGAAATGATGTAACACAGGATTTTGTTGATTACGCATATCCGCTTATTCTTGGGGAACCGGTTGTTAAGTATGAGAGAGGAATTCCTGATTATTTGGATGTTTCTCATTTGTATCCTAATAACTAAAGTAGAGAACAAACTTCACAATAATTTTATGAAAGTGCAAAAAACATAGTTATATTAGCGAATATTAGTGTTGCAATACTACCAAAATGGGTTATAATATAAGCAGTTGTTTAAAAATTAACAATGAATGAATTTTACGGAGGTACATTATGTTAGTATCAGCTAAAGAAATGTTAGAAAAAGCTAAAGCAGGCCACTATGCAGTAGGTCAGTTTAATATCAACAACCTTGAATGGACAAAGTCAATTCTTTTAACAGCAGAAGAATTAAAGAGCCCTGTTATTTTAGGTGTATCTGAAGGTGCTGGAAAGTACATGACAGGATACAAGACAGTAGTAGGAATGGTTAACGGAATGATGGAAGAACTTGGAATTACAGTTCCAGTTGCTCTTCACTTAGATCATGGTTCATATGAAGGATGTTTAAAGTGTGTTGAAGCAGGATTTTCATCAATCATGTTCGACGGTTCACATTATCCAATCGAAGAAAACATCGAAAAGACTAAAGAATTAGTTAAAATCGCTAACGAACACGGTATGTCACTTGAAGCAGAAGTTGGTTCAATCGGTGGTGAAGAAGACGGTGTTATCGGTAGGGGTGAATGTGCAGACCCTGATGAATGTAAGGCTATTGCTGATTTAGGAGTAACTATGTTAGCAGCAGGCATTGGTAACATTCATGGTAAATATCCAGCAAACTGGGAAGGATTAAGCTTTGAAACATTAGCAGCAGTTAGTGAAAAAGTTGGTAATATGCCATTAGTTCTTCATGGTGGTACAGGAATTCCTGCAGACCAGATTAAGAAAGCTATCTCACTTGGCGTTTCAAAGATTAACGTTAATACAGAATGTCAGCTTTCATTTGCTGAAGCTACAAGAAAATACATCGAAGCTGGTAAGGACTTAGAAGGAAAGGGATTCGATCCTCGTAAGTTACTTGCACCAGGTGCTGAAGCAATCAAAGCAACAGTAAAAGAAAAAATGGAACTTTTCGGTTCAGTTGGAAAAGCTGAATAATCCATACAAAAATAAAGCAAGAATACATGCCCCGGCAAAAGCCGGGGTTTTTCTTTTGGCAGGAGGAGATTCCTATACATAATGATATAATTGATTATTTTGCTATGTTAGATAATATAATCAAAAATCACTTATATAATTCTTGATTAAAGTTTAAAAAGTATTTATACTTTACTAAGAAAGGTTATGATATGAAAACTAACAAAAAAGAATTAGGAAAAGAACAGAATACAAAAATAGAATCTGAAAAAACAGAAAATAATAAATCAATTGAAACAGATGAAAAAAATTCTACAACAATTGAAGGGAAAAAACCAAGCTTGGATGACTTATCACCTAAGTCTAAGAAGTTTGCAAAAATTTATAATGCTGTAAGATTCCTTGTGATTATTGCGGCAGGAGTAGCCTTGATTTATGCGTCTTACAGCCTGACAGAATCTTATTTGAATTACAAGGATGATGAGAAGAAGTATGCAAGTCTTAACGATATGTTTGTACAGGATGCTAAAGGGAATACAGGCTCAGATAGTAGTGCCGGTTTAAATGGAAACAAAGCTTTAAATAATAGCGAGGTTTCAGACAGCAATTCAACTGCCAACAGCACAAATTCCAATACTTCAAACACAGGCTCAAGCACCACAAGTTCAAACAGTTCAAGTTCAGACACCTTAAACTACAGTGCTGATAGCAAGAAGTGGGTTTGGAACTATGATGCCATGCTTAAGTATAATGATGAGGCAAAGGGGTATATTAAGTTAGACGGTACAAGAATACAGTATCCGATTTTTGAACATAGTGATAACAAGTATTATTTAAAGCATGGTGCAGACAAGATTTATAATGGAGCAGGTGCGATTTTTATTGACTATAGAACAGCAGGTCTTGAAGGAGACATGTGTATTTTGTATGGTCACAATATGCTTGACGGTTCTATGTTTAAAGAAATTATGAATTTTAGAGATAAGGATTTCTGCAAGAAACATCCGACTTTTGATATTTATATTGGTCGTAAGCATTACATTTATTATGTTTTCTCTGTTTTTTCGGGAAAAGACGTTGATGAGAAGATTTACCAGTATGGTTTTGAAAATAAAAGCGATTTCCAGAGCTGGATTGACAGAGTTTACAGCAAGAGCACATACAAGTTTGATACAAGAAAGCCAACGACGGATGACAAGATTATTATGTGTTCAACATGTGTGGACGACTATGGAAACAGACAGCTTGTTTGTATGTACAGAGGGGAAGAAGTTGTGGATTAGGGACTTTCACTTAATTTTATTAAGAAAAAGGTTTAAAAAATTAGATAAATACTCATATGCTATTGATTTTTGTAAAGAAATGATGTAAGTTATGACACGTACAGAGCAAAAAAGCTCAACCGCTAAATGAGATTAAGGACAAGGACGTTCTTCAAAAATGAAGTTTGGAGAAGTGTCCTTTTTTTATAAGTGACGTTCATTAGTGTATTTACTATCATAAATGCCATTTATAAAACTTTAAGATGAAATTGTTAATTATATTTATTATAGCGGACGAAAAATTTGTTGTATAGGAAAGGAACAGAACTATGGGAGTAAACATTGAAAAAGTTTTTGGGGAAAACGTATTTGACGATGCAGTAATGAAAGTTCGTTTACCAAAGAGCGATTACGAAACAGTTAAGAAACTTATGTACGAAGGTGGTGAAATCACAGAAGATTTAGCAGATGTGGTTGCACAGGCAATGAAGGAATGGGCGTTGGAAAAAGGTGCTACACACTTTACACATGTGTTCCAGCCATATGTAATTTCAGTAGGAGCTGAAAAACATGATTCATTTGCTTCTGTTCCAATAGATGGAAAAATCGAAAACACATTTACAGGAAAAGATTTATTAATGGGTGAACCTGATGCTTCATCTTTCCCTTCAGGTGGTTTAAGAGCTACTTGCGGAGCAAGAGGATATACAGCATGGGATATTACATCACCTGTTTATGTTAAAGAAGATACCCTTTGTATTCCAACGGCGTTTTGCTCATATACAGGGGAATCACTTGATACAAAGACACCATTACTTAAAGCGATGCATGCAGTAAGTAAGCAGGGTGTAAGACTTATGAGATTATTCGGTGATCAGGATACTAAGAGAATTTTCTCTTATGTAGGACCTGAACAGGAATACTTCTTAGTAGACAGAGAAAAATATTTAAAGAGACCTGACCTTATGTATTCAGGACGTACACTTTTCGGAGCAATGCCTCCTAAGGGACAGGAAATGGACGACCATTACTTTGGAGCAATTAAGCCTAGAGTAAAAGCTTTTATGGAAGATATTAACGTTCAGTTATGGAAATTAGGTATTACAGCAAAAACAGAACATAACGAGGTTGCACCTGCTCAGCATGAAATTGCACCAATTTTTTCAATTTCAAATGTAGCATTAGACAATAACCTTTTAGTAATGGACGTATTAAAGAAAACAGCTACAAAGCATGGTCTTGTATGTTTATTACATGAAAAACCATTTGATGGAATCAATGGTTCAGGTAAACATAATAACTGGTCGCTTACAACTGATGACGGAATTAACTTGTTTAAGCCAGGTAAGAAACCTGAAGAAAATAAATTATTCCAGTTAGTACTTGCCTGCACAATGGCAGCAGTTGACAGACATGCAGTATTATTAAGACTTGCAGCATCAAATACAGGTAACGATCACAGATTAGGAGCTAACGAAGCACCTCCAGCAATTATTTCAATGTATCTTGGTGATCAGGTTGGAGATATTGTAGAGCAGATTCTTAAGAACGGTAAGGCTACTTCAAGTCTTTCATCAGGAACACTTGAATTTGGTATTAAGAAACTTCCTGTACTTGAAAAAGATCCTACAGATAGAAATAGAACATCACCTTTTGCATTCACAGGTAACAGATTTGAATTTAGAATGGTTGCTTCATCTAACTCAATTGGTGATACAAATACAGTGCTTAACGCAATGATGGCAGAAGCATTTAGCGAAGCTTGCGATGCCCTTGAAGGAGCAGCAGATTTCGATAAGGCAGTTGAAGAATATACAGCTAAGTTAATGAAAGAACATGCAAGAATCGTATTTAACGGTAACGGATATTCAGAAGAATGGCCAATTGAAGCTGAAAAGAGAGGACTTCCTAACTGCAGATCAATCGTTGATGCAATCCCTGCATTAGTAGACGATACAACAGTTGCAATGTACGAGAAATTCAACATTTTATCAAAGGCTGAATTGGAAGCAAGAAAAGAAATTCTTTTTGAACAGTATGCAGGCGTACGTAACATTGAAGCATTAACAATGGTTGAAATGTCAAACAGAATCATTATGCCGGCAGTTACAAAATATACAAAGGATCTTGCTGATACAGTTATCGTTGTTAAGGAAGCAGGAGCTGACGCATCAGTTCAGGCTGGATTATTAGGAGAAATCTCAGCTAAGTTAGCTGAAACAAAGAAAGCTACAACAGCACTTGCTGAAATTGTAGAAGAAGCAAAAGCTAAGGATGACAGCAAGGCAATTGCAATATCATACAAGGACGACGTAATGGCAGCTATGGCAGCTTTAAGAAAGCCTGTAGATGAGCTTGAAGTAATTATGCCTAAGGAAGTATGGCCAATGCCTACATACGGTGATTTAGTATATGAAATCGATAAATAAAAGGCAATAACAATAGAATAATTTTGCTAAAGCAATACAAATAAAGTAGGGATACTGTTTTTGAGTAAAGACGGTATCCCTATTTTTTGTGCTATAATGTTAAAAAATCTTATTTCACCTGTGATTGGTAAAGGTGAAATAATGAGCTATATATGTTGCATAAATGCCAATAATTGTATAAAATAATATCTATGCGATTAAAAAGAAAAGGTGAATAAATGAAAACAATATTAGATATTATTTTATTATTAGTAGGATTTATGCTTCTTATAAAAGGAGCAGACTATTTTGTAGACGGAAGTTGTGCAGTGGCGAAGAGACTTAGAGTACCATCAATAGTAATCGGACTTACAATTGTGGCAGTTGGAACTTCCCTGCCGGAACTTGCAGTAAGTACATTTGCAGCAGTTAAACATTCTAATGCCATAGCACTTGGAAACGTGGTAGGTTCTAACATATTTAATCTTTTGATGGTAATTGGTATTACTGCATTATTTAAAGATATGTTAGTAAAAAAATCCATACTAAAAAGAGAAATGCCACTTTTGCTTATAATATCAGTACTGTTAATATTTTTGGCAGGAGATATTTTATGGTTTGGAGGAATAATTAAGAAAAACAACATTTTCCTATTTGAAAATGGATCAGCAATGGTAGGAAATGTTAACAGAATTGATGGTATATTATTGCTTGTACTTTTCGTAGGATTTATAGCCTGGACTGTAAGTTATGCTTTAAAAGAAAGAACAGAAGAAGATGGTACCGATGAAGTTATAATGCTTTCAAAAAGAAAAAGTGCAATTTTCATAGTTGGTGGTGCAATTGCCATAGCGGTAGGAGGACAGGTTGTTGTAGACAGCGCAAAGAGTCTGGCTCTTGCAGCAGGAATGTCTGAAACATTGGTAGGACTTACAATTGTAGCAATGGGAACATCACTTCCTGAACTTGTAACATCAGCAGTTGCAGCTTCCAAGGGAGAGGCAGACCTTGCAATAGGAAATGTTGTAGGTTCAAACATTTCAAACATTCTTTTAGTACTTGGACTATCAGCGGCAATTTCATCAGTTGGAGTTACGGCAATGAACTTCGTGGACATAATAGTTTCATTGGCTGCCACAATTATCATGTTTATTGTTGCATTAACACAGAGAACAATTAAGAAGAAAGAAGGAATCTTTCTTGTAATAATTTATGCATTCTATATGGCATACATTATTTGCAGACAGATTTATGGATAAAAATGAAAAAAGAGCTTCACGTTTCGTGAAACTCTTTCCGTGCAAAAAGGATGCAACGCACGCATCCTTTCCGCAAATATATTCTAATAATAAAAAAGGGAGGGAATCGGATTAAATCCGATTCAAAAAAATTATGAAAAAACATAAACAAATGATTAATTTCTTTTGTTTATGTTTGTATTATAATTTTAAAACGTGAAAAAAGAGTGTTTTACGTGTAAAAGAAATATGAACAAAATGTAAAAGTTAAAGGAGATATTAAAATGGCAGAAAAAAATCCAATAGTAACAATTGAAATGAACAACGGAGATGTTATGAAAGCTGAACTTTATCCTGAAGTTGCGCCTAACACAGTTAACAACTTTATCAGCCTTGTAAACAGAGGATACTATGATGGAATTATTTTCCACAGAGTAATCAGAGGCTTTATGATTCAGGGTGGAGATCCAGAAGGAACAGGTATTGGCGGACCGGGATACTCAATTAAGGGCGAATTTACACAGAACGGCTTCAAGAACGACTTAAAGCATGAACCGGGCGTACTTTCAATGGCACGTACAATGATGCCAAATTCAGCCGGATCACAGTTTTTCATAATGCACCAGACATCACCTCACCTTGATGGTCAGTATGCTGCATTTGGCAAAGTAATCGAAGGAATAGAGGTAGTAAACAAAATTGCAGACGTGGCAACAGACAGAATGGACAAACCATTAGAACCACAGGTAATGAAAAAAGTAACAGTAGAAACATTTGGAGTAGACTATCCGGAACCTGAAAAATGCTAAAAAACATAATTATTGAAAAATAATTATAGAAAAGGCAAAAATCAGAACAAAATTAAAATAAGGAAGTAAAAAACATGGCAAAGATAACAAAAGACATGATAATCAAAGATATCATAAACGTAAACATGGGCTGTATTCCAATCCTCTTAAATGAAGGAATGCACTGCGTAGGATGCCCTGCATCACAGGGAGAAACATTGGAAGAAGCATGTATTGTACACGGACTGGATGCAGATGTACTTGCAAAGAAATTAAATGATTTCGTAGTAAGCGTAGACGGCGAATAATAGAAACATATCTAAAGAACATCGAAGGGAGCATACAAGTTGTGCTCTCTTTTTATTTGATTTATATTGTGTCGGCAGAGAAAAAACACCTTCAAACACGTTGATTTTATCATTTTACGCGTTACTGCAAGCGGTGCATGAATTAGTGAAAAAAAGAGCCGCACAAATGCGACTCTCCTGATATCTTTAGTATATGTAGGAATTATAAAGCTACGTCACCAATAATTCCGTCGATTACGTAATAAGCTTTCATGTCTTCAGGCTTAATGTAGATAGAAACTGACTTCATATCCTTCTTACCATTCTTTGCTGTGTAATCAGCCTTTACAGCCTTTTCGATTGCAGCAGTATCAAATTCCATACCTGAGAACTGAACATAAATGTTGTTTTCAACTTTAGCAGCCTTAGCAGGTGCCTTTTTAGCAGTTGTAGCTGCTTTCTTAGTAGTTGTAGCTTTCTTGGCAGCCGGTTTCTTTTCAGCAGCTTTTGTAGCAGCCTTAGCAGGTGCCTTATCTTCTTTCTTAGCTACAGTCTTAACTTCTACAGCCTTTTCAACTTTTTTAGGTTCAGCTTTTTTTACTTCAGCTTCTTTCTTAGCTTCAACCTTAGCTTCTTTCTTAGGTTCAGCTTTAGTCATTGCTGCTACTACAGGAATCTCTACTGTATTGTCTTTCTTAGTAGCAACAGGTGTTGTTTTTTTCTTTGTGTTTGCCATAACAAAATTCCTCCTTAACAAACTTTCGGGAAAACTAATTTCCGTATCTTCCATATTTAATACAGATCCCGAATTTACAATTAACTTATATATTTGTTAATTATAATGGTAGGTCGATACTAAGTCCGTAATGTCAAGTTAAGAAATTTATCAACCAAAATAATAAATGCATACCTCACAATAATACAACTTTTGTGAAAAATATGCAATCTTTGGGAAAAAGTTTATGAAAATATTACAAGATATATTAACTAATATATGCTTTTAATAAGGAATTGGTTAATAAAAATTTAATTAAAAAGTTAAATGTTAAAATCTAACAATAAAAGAAAAAAATTAGCTGAAAAAAATTAAGCATTTTAGGCATAAAATATATGACAAAAAATTGACATAAACTGTAATATTTGTTACAATTTTTAAAGACGATGACGAAATTTGACAGGAAAATTCGAAAAATCAGAGAAGGAACCATTAATGGATAGCAATAGATTAGAGAGAAAAAAGAGAATAGAGAGAAACAGAAAGAGAAGATTATACAGAAATGTTAATAATCTTATGTACGCCGGCATTTTTGTTATGGCAGCAATTATTACAATAGCTGCAGCAGTTAGCAGAAATAATAAGATTGAATATGTAGATACAGCTCAGATGGCATCAACAGAGTCAATCAGAGTTAACAATAGCAATACAGACAAGGTTGCAGCTAAGGCTGAGGAAACAACCAAGAAATCAAAGAAGAAGGTAGTTACAACAGAAGAGGCAGTTGAGAGTACAACATCAGTCGAAGCTGAGACAACAACAGAGCCTGAAACCACTACAACAGGGGAAAATAACCTTGAATTAGGCGGAAGAATTAAGATTACGGCAGATACGTTGTATGTAAGAGAGGAAGCTTCAGCAGACAGTTCAGTGCTTGGAATGGCATCAACAGGCGATGAGTTCTACGTTCTTGGAAAAGAAGGGGACTGGGTTTTAGTCAACTATCAGGGTAATGATGGTTATATCAAAGCAGAGTTTGCCCAATCAGCAGATTAATATTTATGTAGGATAATAAATCTTGAGTATAATGTATAAAATAAAATATACTTAGGGTTTATTTTTTTGCGTTTAGATGATAAAATTGCATAAAATGAAATGAAAGGAAGATGAGTATGAGCTATATTGCTTGGCTTGTAGTGTTTGTTGTTTTTGCAGCACTTGAGTTGGTATCACTTGGTCTTACCTGTATATGGTTTGCCATTGGAGCTTTAGCCGGATGTGTGGCAGCATTGCTTGGAGCAAACTGGGTTGTTCAGGCAGTTGTTTTTCTGGTAGTTACCATGGTGGTATTAATATTTATAAGACCATTTGCCATTAAGTATGTAAACAACAAAGCTGAAAAGACTAATGTTGAATCAATGGCAGGTAAACAGGGAAAAGTTGTTGTGGAAATTGATAACATTAACGCAAAAGGAATGATTAAGGTAGACGGTATGGAGTGGACAGCCAGAAGTGTAGATGGAGAGATTATTCCTAAAGATTCATTAGTTACAGTTGTGTCCGTAGAAGGGGTAAAAGCTATGGTCAGAAAGGCCTAGTATACAAGGAGGTAGAATATGATATTTTTTATTATTTTAATCGTGTTGGCAATCGTATTGGTTTCAACATGTGTAAAGATTGTGCCACAGGCGCATTCATTTGTTATTGAAAGATTAGGTGTTTACAAAGAAACATGGTCAGTGGGACTTCATTTCAAAATTCCATTTTTGGATAGAGTATCAAGAAAAGTTAATTTGAAGGAACAGGTTGCAGACTTTGAACCACAGCCTGTTATTACAAGAGATAATGTTACAATGCAGATAGATACAATTATTTTCTATCAGATTACAGATCCAAAGCTTTATGCTTATGGTGTTGAAAATCCAATTGTGGCTATTAAGTCTTTAACAGCTACAACACTTAGAAATATTGTAGGTGATCTTGAACTTGATGAAACTCTTACTTCAAGAGAGACAATCAATGCTAAGATGCGTACAGAATTAGACGTTGCAACGGATCCTTGGGGAATTAAGGTTAACAGAGTTGAGCTTAAGAACATTATTCCACCAAGAGATATTCAGGAAGCAATGGAGAAACAGATGAGAGCTGAACGTGAAAAGCGTGAACAGATTCTTAGAGCCGAAGGTGAGAAGAAATCAGCAGTTCTTATTGCAGAAGGTAAGAAAGAAGCAGCTATTCTTAATGCTGAAGCTGACAATCAGGCAGCAGTTCTTAAGGCCGACGCAGAAAAGAAGAAGAGAATCCTTGAAGCTGAAGGTGAGGCACAGGCTATTCTTAGTGTCCAGAAAGCTACAGCAGACGGTATCAAAGCCATTAAGGAAGCAGGAGCTGATGAGGCAGTTCTTACACTTAAGAGTCTTGAAGCTTTTGCAGCAGCAGCAGACGGTCAGGCTACAAAGATTATTATTCCATCTGAAATTCAGGGAATTGCCGGTTCAGTAAAGGCTTTGGCTGAAGTTATTAAGGATTAAGACTTAATTTAATTTTTACTAATAAGGAAGAAATATGTTTAACGAGAAAATGGTATTGTGCGGTGCTAACGCATACGACAAAAAATATTATTTAAATGAGCAGTTTTCCAACCTGCCGGAACAGATTAAACAGGAATTGCAGATTATGTGTGTTCTTTTTACGGAGGAAGTTGGAGGAATACTTGTTCTAGAATATGATGAGGAAGGCAATCTTCAGATTATAACAGAAGCTGATGAAGGGGATTTGTTATATGATGATATTGGCTGTGGACTAAAGATAAGACAGATGCAAATGGAAAAAAGAGATTTACTGGAATCTTTAGAAATGTACTATAAAGTTTTTGTATTGGGAGAAGAAATATAATGTTACTTACTGTTGATGTTGGAAATACTAATATAACACTTGGACTATTTAAGGAGGATAAGGTATTTGCCACATTTAGAATGAATACCCAGATGGTGAAAACATCTGATGAATATGGTTCAACAATAGCCGAATTAATAGCGAGAAAGAATATTAATATTAACGAGATTGAGGATGTTATTATTTCATCGGTAGTTCCTAAAGTCATGTATTCCTTAAATAATGGTATTATTAAGTATTTTGGAATAAAGCCTATAATTGTAGGCCCGGGGACAAAGACAGGAATAAGAGTTAAAAGAACTGATCCGAGGGAACTTGGTTCAGACCGTCTTGTGGATGTTGTGGCAGCATATGAATTATATGGCGGACCTTGTATTGTAATAGATTTTGGCACAGCTACAACTTATGATTTGGTTGGAGCTGACGGTACTTTTGAAGCAGGAGTTATTTCGCCGGGAATAAAGATTTGCACAAAGGCTTTATGGAATGAAACAGCTAAGCTCCCTGAAATTGAAATCAAAAAGCCTGAAAGCATTTTAGCTAAGGATACAATTTCATGTATGCAGGCAGGTATTGTTTATGGATACATCGGTCAGACAGAATATATTATTGAAAAGATGAAAGAGGAAAGCGGTCTTACAGATGTTAAGGTTGTTGCCACAGGTGGCCTTGGAAGAATAATATGGCAGAATACAGACAAAATAGACATATATGACAAGGAATTAACTCTTCAGGGAATGAGAATTATTTACGAGAAGAACAAGAATAATAAATAAGCTTGGAGATTAATTATGAAAATAGGCAATGTTGAAATTGAAAATGGTTTGGCATTGGGACCAATGGCAGGTGTAACGGACCTGCCATTTCGTCTGCTTTGCAAAGAGCAGGGATGTGGCATGCTTTACACGGAAATGGTAAGTGCCAAAGCTATTTTGTATAAAAATAAAAATACAAACATATTATTAAATATTGATAAGGCTGAGCATCCAATAGCTGTTCAGCTTTTTGGCTCTGATCCTGACATTATGGCGGAAATCGGTGCAAAGGTTGCAGAAGGTCCTTGTGATTTTATTGATATTAATATGGGGTGCCCGGTGCCTAAGATTGTTAACAATCATGAAGGTTCTTATTTGCTTACGCAGCCTAAACTTGTGGAAGAGATTCTTACAAAAATGGTTAAAGCAATAAAGAAGCCTGTTACAATAAAGGTTAGAAAGGGCTTTAAAGACGGTGAAATTCAGGCACCTGAGATTGCAAGAATTGCGGAAAGCTGTGGCGTATCAGCAATTGCCGTTCACGGAAGAACAAGGGAGCAGTATTACAGCGGAAAAGCAGACTGGAACGTGATTAAAGAGGTAAAAGAGGCTGTGAAAATTCCTGTAATTGGTAACGGTGATATTTTTTCCGCAAAAGATGCAAAGGCAATGAAAGAATATACCGGATGTGACGGGTTAATGGTTGGAAGAGCCGCAAGAGGAAATCCATGGATTTTTAAACAGATAAAAGAGTATCTTGAAAATGGAATTATTGTAGATAAACCGTCTTCAACAGAAGTACGCGATATGGTTTTGAAACACGCAAGAATGCTTATTGATTACAAAGGTGAATATACGGCAGTTAGGGAAATGCGAAAACACATAGCCTGGTATACACAGGGCTTGCCACATTCTGCAGAGCTTAGACGCAGATGCAATGAGATTGTGGACTGGCAGTCCCTAGAGGAGCTAATTAAATCAAAATTATAAGGTTTTATAGGCTTTTTGTACACTTTTTCGGGGCTTTAACATTGACAATAAATGGTGGTTGGGCTATTATAAAGTGTAAAACTATGAACGAACATGTAGATGGAGGAAGTAAACATGGCAGATGCAAAGAAGAATATATTGACATATGCAGGTCTTCAGGAATTAGAAGCAGAATTAGAAGATTTAAAGGTAAATAAACGTAAAGAAGTAGCACAGAAGATTAAGGAAGCCAGAGAGCAGGGGGACTTATCAGAAAACGCTGAATACGATGCAGCTAAAGATGAACAGAGAGACATTGAAGCAAGAATCGAAGATATTGAAAAGATTCTTAAAAATGTTGAAGTTGTAGCTGAATCTGATATTGATGATACAAAGATTAACGTTGGATGTCATATCATCATTCATGATTTCGAATATGATGAAGACCTTGAGTTCAGCATTGTTGGTTCAACACAGACAAACAGCTTAAGTGGAAAGATTTCTAACGAATCACCATTAGGTCATGCACTTATTGGACACGAAGTTGGAGATATTGTAGAGGTTGAAATGGGCGATACAGTATCAAAATATAAAGTTCTTGATATTAAGAAAAAGAAATAAATTATACTACTTTAAGGAGTTTAAGAAAATGGCACAGCAGAATAAGAATGAACAGCAGGTTGACGTTAATCAGCTTTTAAAGGTGCGTCGTGAGAAGCTTGCTGATTTACAGGAAAGAGGAAAGGATCCTTTCCAGATTACAAAGTATGATGTAACAAACCATACTACAGAGATTAAGGATAACTTTGAAAAGTTTGAATGTGAACATGATGAAGAAGGAAAGCTTGTTAAAGATCCTGCAAAGCTTGTTTCAATTGCAGGTCGTATTATGCTTAAGCGTGTAATGGGTAAAGCTTCATTCTGTAATGTTCAGGATAAAACAGGAAATATTCAGGTTTATGTTGCAAGAAATGAATTAGGTAATGAACCTTTTGAAGAATACAAGGATTTCAAGAAGATGGATATCGGTGATATCGTTGGTGTTAAGGGATATCCTTTTGTAACAAAGACAGGTGAAAAGAGTATTCACGCTACAGAAGTTACTCTTCTTTCAAAGAGTCTTCAGATTCTTCCTGAAAAGCATCATGGCCTTACAAATACAGACCTTAGATACCGTCAGAGATATCTTGATCTTATTATGAATCCTGAAGTTAAGGAAACATTTATTAAGAGATCAAAGATTATCAGTGAAATCAGAAAATACTTAGACGGACAGGGATTTATGGAAGTTGAGACACCTATGCTTGTACACAATGCAGGCGGTGCAGCAGCACGTCCATTTGAAACACATTTTAATGCTTTAGATGAAGATGTTAAGCTTCGTATTTCATTGGAACTTTATCTTAAGAGACTTATCGTTGGTGGTCTTGAAAGAGTTTATGAAATTGGACGAGTATTCCGTAACGAAGGTGTTGACACAAGACACAACCCTGAATTTACACTTATGGAATTATATCAGGCATACACAGATTACCACGGCATGATGGATTTAACAGAAAATCTTTACAGACATCTTGCTGAAAAAGTTTGTGGAAGTGCTAAGATTGAATATAATGGCATTGAAATGGATTTAAGCAAGCCTTTTGAAAGACTTACAATGGTTGATGCAGTTAAGAAGTATGCCGGTGTTGACTGGAATGAAGTTGAAACAGTTGAACAGGCTAGAGAACTTGCAAAAGAACATCATGTTGAATTTGAAGAACACCACAAGAAGGGTGATATCTTAAACTTATTCTTTGAAGAATTTGTTGAAGAACATTTAGTACAGCCTACATTTATTATGGATCATCCAATTGAAATTTCTCCTTTAACAAAGAAGAAACCTGAAAACCCTGAATATGTAGAAAGATTTGAATTTTTCATGAATGGTTGGGAAATGGCTAACGCTTATTCAGAGCTTAACGATCCAATTGACCAGAGAGAAAGATTTAAGGCTCAGGAAGAATTATTAGCACTTGGTGATGAAGAGGCTAATACAACTGACGAAGACTTTATGAACGCACTTGAAATTGGTATGCCACCTACAGGCGGTATCGGATTTGGTATTGATAGAATGTGTATGTTACTTACAAACGCAGCAGCTATCAGAGATGTTTTATTATTCCCGACAATGAAGAGCTTGGATAAATAAACCTAGTGTTTATGCGGGATTGAGG
>ERZ773277.154-NODE-154-length-89930-cov-38.137936_pt1 | contig 89930 bp, 86 predicted proteins | sample MGYA00511957_ERZ773277 | MGnify/ENA primary metagenome ERZ773277 (study PRJEB29015, sample SAMEA2737800) | human gut metagenome | biome: human gut; feature: human-associated habitat; material: faeces | place: China | collected 2012 ... | reverse complement strand
CAGGGCGCCCTGATACAGGCAAATACAATCTTATATTTGGACAGCAGCCAGAGACCTGGCAGAAAGGAAAATGAGTCATGTCGAATAAATATTCAATCGTGACCGGCGCATCCCGCGGTCTTGGCGCCGCTATTGCAGAGGAACTTGCACGCGAAGGCTATGACGTTGTCATTACCTACTGCACACAAGCGGACAAGGCGCAGAAAGTCAAAAAGCAGCTTGAGACCAAATTTGGCGTTCGCGTTGAAAGCTATCAGCTCGATATCAAAGACGAAGAAGCAGTCCTTGCATTTCGCAAATGGGCCGAAGAGACTCTGGGCACGAATCTTCAGGTGCTTGTCAACAATGCCGGCATCTATGCAAATATACCCGCCGAGGAGATTGCGTCGAAAACGTTCTGCGACATTATTGACGTCAACGTGAAGGGTACGTTCTTTATGACCCGTCATTTTGTCGACCTCATGATTGCAAACCACTACGGGAAAATCATCAACCTCTGCTCTGCGGTGGGTCTGCGCGCTGCACCCGGCTCTATCGCATATGCAAGCTCAAAATTTGCCGTCCGTGGCATGACGCAGGCGCTTGCACTTGACCTTGGCAAATACAATATCCAGGTCAACGCGATTGCTCCAGGCGCACACAAAACTGACATGTACTGGGATGCGTATAAGATTGATCCCGAACTGCTCGAGAAGCGCACCAAGGGCTGCCCGCTTCAGCGCGCAGGGGAAGTCAGCGAAATGTATCACATCGTGCGTTACTTTCTTGCGTCCGACTTTATTACCGGTCAGGTCGTATCACCGAACGGCGGGACCACAATGGTATAACCTCGAACAATTTAGAAAAGAGGGAGAATATGGGTTATATAAGTATTTTTCTAGGCCTTGCAGTCGTCGTCGCACTGATGATCCGGCGCTGGAGCCCGTTGATGGTGGGCATCGTTGCCGCAACGGTCGTTATTTTCATGAACGGCCTGCCTTTTGGCGAAACCATGACTGGCACTTACTTCGACGGGTTCTGCACCATGTTCAAATCGCTGTTCCCACCGATTTTTTCCGGAAGCCTTCTGGCGCAGATCTATAATCGCTCTGGTGCTGTCAACGCCGTCGGCGATGCCATCGCCAATGCTCTGTTTAAGGACAGCGCTTCCGCTACGCGCAAGTATGTTTCCTGCATTCTGGCTATGGCAATCGCGTCCGGTATTCTGGCCTTCTGCGGTCTGAACGCACTTGTAACACTGATTGCGATGTATCCGATTGCGCTGCGCCTCATGGAGCGCGCCGGCATCCCCAAGCGCTTTGTGATGGGCATTCTCAGCTGCGGCGTCTACACCTTTGCCATGTCTGCTCCCGGCTCGGCGGAGCTCGTGAACATTCTGGCCATGCAGTCGCTCAACACGCCGTCCTACGCCGGCATATGCGGCGGTATTTTGGCCTGCATCACAGAAATTGCAGTCACGACGACCCTGACGACCATCATGATCAAAAAAGATGTAGCGAAAGGGAAAACCTTTGCCTACGGGCCGAAGGACATTGTCGCTTCAAATGACCAGCCGCGCCCCAAGGCACTCGTCGCACTGTTGCCGTTACTGGCACTTGTCCTGCTGTTTAACATCTTTTCGATTGATATCTTCTCTTCGACCATGATCGCATGGCTGTTCTCCATCGTTCTGTTCTGGAAATACCTCCCCAAAAAGGATGGAAAACGCACCAACGAAATGCTGGATGTATTTACAGCTGCTGGCACAATGGCGTTCGGCCCTTGCAGTGCTGTCGGCTCTATCGTCGGCTTCACCAGCATCGTGCAGACATTGCCGGAATTTCAGGCCATGCTCGATGGTGTATTTAACTTCAACATGCCCGCCGCTCTGATCCTGATCATCGCCGTATGCCTGATTGCCGCTCTCACCAGCTCCTCGACCGCAGCCATTCGCGTGGCCGTGCCCATGGTGGCGGAGCGCTGCACGGCTGCTGGGTTATCGCTGGCATTTATTCACCGCGTCTCCTGCTTTGCGTGCTCGATCGTTGATACACTTCCCTATGGCACCGCTGTCATCATCAATCTTGGTATCGCAGATCTGGACATGAAGGAAGGCTATCCCCCCATGTTCATCGCTACTACACTGGCGACCGCTTGCGGCACCATCATCTGCGCACTCTTTATGTATCTGTTCCCTGCTCTGCCATGATCGTGTGTTTTTCGAAACATGTGAAATTTTTGTTGAATAATTGCTTGACAAATAATTATTTAATGGTATCATAGTACTATAAAGCGAGAGATACAGTTCTATATTATTAGAGCTGCACATCGCAAACAAATCTTATCAAACGTGAAAGAGAGGATTATGAATGGGTTACTTAAGCATTCTCGTCGGTTTCTTCCTGGTCCTGTTCCTCATCTGCAAAAAATGGCCTGCTATCATCGTTGGCATCATCGCAACGGCGGCCGTTATTGTGATGAACTGGCTGAACTTCGGACAAACCTTCACCGATGTGTACTTCACCGGATTTGCCACCATGGTCAAGTCACTGTTCCCGCCTATCTTTGCCGGCAACCTGGTTGCACAGATCTATAACCGGACCGGCGCCGTGCGCTCTATCAGCGATACGATGTCCAATGCACTGTTCAAAGAAGGGCGCTCCAAGACACGCACCTATGTCTCCTGCATTCTCGCGATTGTCATCCCCACTGGCCTGCTCGCCTACTGCGGCATGAACGGTCTGGTCACGCTGATCGCATTCTATCCCATCGCACTTGGCCTCATGGAGCGCGCTGGCATCCCGAAGCGCTATGTCATGGGCCTGCTCTCCTTCGGTGTTTATGCCTTCGCACTGACCGGCCCCGGAACAGCGCAGCTCGTAAACGTGCTGTCCATGCAGGTCGTCGGTGAAGGCCCTGCTGCCGGTCTCGTCGGCGGTCTGGTCGGCGTTGTCGTCGAGATCGTATTCGGCACTTTCGTCCTGACGCTGATGATCAAAAAAGACGTTGCCAAGGGACTCAAGTTCGCATACGGCCCAAAAGACATCCGCGTTGCCGATGACAAGCAGCTTCCCAACTTCCTCATCTCGCTCATCCCCCTGCTCTCTGTCGTCATTTTCTTCAACGTCGTGAAGCTTGACATTTTCTCCTCCTGCCTTGCTGCATGGCTCCTTTCCATTGTTCTGCTCGGCAAGTATATGCCGAAAAAGGACGGCAGCCTCCTCAAGGAACTGCTCGACGTGTGTACGGTCTCCGGCACCAACGCATTTGGCCCCTGCGGCATGGTCGGTTCCCTGTTCGGCTTTGTCAGTGTTGTGCAGACCCTGCCGGAATTCCAGGCGATTCTCAACTACATCTTCAGTCTGAATATGGCTCCGTTCCTCGTGCTGATCCTTTCGATCAATATCGTGGGCGCGCTGACCGGCTCGTCCTCCTCGGCTATCCGCATCGGTATGCCGATGGCGATGCAGCACTGCATCGACGCAGGCATGTCGTTGGCATTCGTTCAGCGACTGGGCGCGTTTGCAGCCTCTATTCTGGACACGCTGCCGCACAGCTCCGCCATCATCATTAACCTCGGCATCGCCGATCAGGATATGAAGGAAGCATACCCGCCGATGGCCGTAACAACGATTCTGACGACCGCAGTCGGTACAGCGGCAGTCGCGATTTTCATGTCGCTGTTCCCGTCCCTCCCGTAAAACCTTCCAATCAAAAAGGCAGCCTGCTCAGGCTGCCTTTTTGAAAACACGTTTTTTGCTCATTTGCAATATAAGTAACGAAGGGGTCACAAAACACGCATAAGTACACAAATTTGCTGCGCGCCCCTTGACAAATTTCTGATTTATGCTATCATTCTATTTGTGTAGTACTTCAGCTCTATAAATGTAGATCTTTAGTACTAAATTTCGAATCCAGGCGCCGGATCAATGATCGCGGAAACCGCGTGCTTCGCCTCTTCCAGAAGATTGATTGTCCCGTTCTCAATCGCCCAGGTCACAATGACGCCGCGCATTGCATACGACAGTGCCTCTGCCAATGTCTCCGGATCGGTCAGATTCCGAATCTGTCCGGCATTCTGCGCAGAGCGAATGACAGCAGTCAACATTTTCTTGTGATAAATATTCTTAATAAAATCACGCTGAGAATGCTCTTTGAGTCTGCCGACGAAGTACTGCTGGGAAACACCCGCACCGTAGAAAATATCACCCTCGCACATGATGTGGAAGATCTCCCAGATCTGCTTGCTGAAAGTCTCCTGCTCGACGATGCGGTAAAAGTTATCGGCGTACAGCTCTTCAAAATTGTTCTGCATGTCCAGGAAAATGTCCTGTTTCCGCGGGAAATAGTAATGCAGCGTCGTTTTGGAGACCTTCGCCTTTTCGCAGATCATCGGGATCGTCGTCTCGTCGAACCCATAATCATTGAAGAGCTCGATCGCCGCATTGATGATTCTTGTACGTGTATCGTTCTGACTGCCTTTCGCGGGTTTGCGTTCTCTCATTTGTGGTTCACCTTTTTCGTTATTTACTAATTGTAAATATAATAAAAAACGCAGCAAAAGTCAAAGCAAAATTATATGGAGGTTAGCAATGAGCAACGACAGCAATTTTGATTCCCTTTTCACCCCCTTCTCTATCGGTAAGATGGAGATCAAGAACCGCCTGGTCATGTCCCCCATGGGCACCTATGCAGCTCTAATGGACGGCTCCGTATCTGATACACTGGCCACCTATTTTGAAGAGCGTGCAAAGGGCGGTGTCGGCGCGATTATCACCGCTTCCCAGTATCTCACGCCGAAGCTGGCCCAGGGCATCTACGGCACCTATTTTGACAGCAAGCGCATCATCCCCCATCTGACCGGTATGACGGAGCGCATTCACTGCTATGGAGCAAAAGCCATCGCCCAGCTCTCAAGCGGCACCGGCCGCAACGCGCACCCCAGTCAGTGCGGCGGCGTTCCGTTCTCCGCGTCCGCAGTTCCCGCGGTGTTCAATCCCAAGATTCTCTGCCGTCCACTCACTATCGAAGAGATCAAAGAGATCATGAAGTCCTGGCAGTTGGCCGCTGAGATCGCCGCGAACGCCGGCTATGACGCGATCGAGGTGCACGGCCACGTCGGATATATCATTGATCAGTTCCTCACCCCGCTGTGGAACAAGCGTGAAGACGAATACGGCGGCAGCGATGAAAACCGTGCGCGCTTTGCGCTGGAGATCCTGCAGGCCATCAAGCGAGGCGCGGGCAACGATATGCCCGTTATTTACCGCATCTCCATGGATCATCGCATCCCCGGCGGCAGAACGCTTGAGGACAGCAAGCGCCTCATTAAGATTCTCGGCGAAAACGGTGTTGACGCATTCGATGTTGACTGCGGCTGCTATGAGCACCCCGACTTCGTGTACCCCACCTTTTACCGCGGCGACGCCTGCATGGAGTATGTGTGCGACACCGCACGTGAGGCGACTGGCAAACCCATCCTCAACTCCGGCAACCACACACCCCAGACAGCAAAGCACCTGATTGAGTCCGGACGCGCGGACTTTGCCATGATGGGACGGCCGCTCATCGCAGACCCCTATCTGCCCAGAAAGCTGATGGAAAACCGTGAGGAAGACGTTCGCCCCTGCATCCGCTGCAATGAAGAGTGCATCGGCCGCATTTGGGGCCGCTACTCCAAGCTGTCATGCGCAGTGAACCCGCAGGCGAATGAGGAGCACGCATTCCGGATCGTCAAAACGGAAACGCCCAAAAATGTTGTCGTTATCGGCGGCGGTCCTGGCGGCATGGAAGCCGCACGCGTTGCTGCACTTAAGGGAAACCATGTCACACTTTATGAACGCAATGAACTCGGCGGAACACTGAATCTGCCCGCTCAGGCACAGTTCAAGACCCGTCTCAAGGCGCTCATCGAGTATTACAAGACGCAGATGCGTAAGCTCGGCGTAACAGTCGTGCATCAGGAGATTGATATCGACAGCCCCGTCCTTGCCGCTGCCGACAAGATCATTGCCGCGACCGGAGCACACTCCGTCGTGCCGCCTATCCCCGGTGCACACGGCGCAAACGTGATCGACATCAAGGACGCCCACCGCGATCCAGCCGCAATCAAGGGCAAGAAAATCGCCATCTGTGGCGGCGGCCTCTCTGGCTCCGACTTCGCTCTGGAAATGGCCACCGAGTACGGCAAACAGTGCACCATCATCGAAATGAAGCCAGACGTGGCGATGGATATGGTGTTCATCAATCAGCATTCTCTGAAGATCTATCTTAAAGACGCCGGCGTCGTGACCCGCACCAACACGCGTGTTTCCGAGATCGTTGAAAACGGAGTTCGTGTCATCAATGAGCACGGCGAGCAAGAACTGATCGAGGCGGATGTCGTTGTTACCGCTTTCGGCATGGCGCCAAACACCGAACTCACGAATGCACTCAAGCAGAAATACAACAAGAAGCTCGTCTGCGTCGGCGACTGCGTCGAGGTAGGCAAGAGCGGAAAAGCAATTCGCGGCGGCTTCTATGCCGGTATGCAGATCGACTAATTCACAAGGAGGAGATTAATTATGGCTATCATGAAAGGCTACGGTGTCATCGAACCCACAGTGAGTTGGGGCTGGATGGAAAAAGAGATCCCGGAACCCGGTCCGTTCGAGGCACTTTGTTCCCCTGTCGCAGTTCTGCCCTGTACTTCCGATGTACACAGCGCACATTTCCGAAATGCATGGCCGAACCGCATCCTGGGTCACGAAGGTGTGGGCCGCGTTGAAAAGGTCGGTGCGATGGTCACTGATATCCATGTCGGAGATATTGTTGCGATTCCCGCCGTCACCCCTATCTGGCGCGGCAGGCAAATCGCAGAGGGGCTGCATGAACACACCGGCGGATTTCTCGGGGGACGTTACCTCTCGTCCAAGCTGGACGGCACGTTTGGCGAATACTTCATCATTCCCGATGCGGACATGAATCTAGCAGTCGTTCCCAATGGTGTTTCCATTAAAGCTGCCGGCCTTGTCGGCGACATGGTCACCACTGGCTTTTCCGGAGTTGAGGGTGCAAATATCCAGTTTGGTGATACAGTCGTTGTGATCGGCATCGGCCCTGTCGGCCTTATGAGCGTTGCAGGCGCGGCGATCCGTGGTGCCGGGCGCCTGATCGCCGTTGGGCACCGGGAGCTGACAAAGGAGCTCGCAAAGAAGTACGGTGCGACCGACGTCGTTGACTACAAAGACGGTGACATCGTTGCACAGATCATGGAACTCACCAATAACGAAAAAGTCGACAGAGTCATCATCGCCGGCGGAACGGAAAGCACTATCAACGATGCATACCGGATGGTGAAGTGCGGCGGCAACATCTCCAATGTTGCAGGCTACGACTTCAGTAAGGAATTTCATCTTACCGTTGCGGATGCCGGCTGCCTTGTGAATCATGTAACGCTTACCGGTCGACTCTGTGCAGGTGGGCGATACCGTCTGGAGAATCTGATGGCACTCATCAAAAACGGCAGACTTGATCCGACCCTGCTCATTACACACGAACTGCACGGCTTTGATAAGATCGAAGACGGCTTCCGCATGATGGATGAGCGCAAGACTCCGGATACTATCAAGCCCATCGTCATTATCTAAATCATCTCAATTCAACACAAATAAAGGAGGCAACAAAATGTTTGATTATCATGGCAGAGTAGCAGTGATTACCGGCGGTTCGTCCGGCCTTGGCGTTCTGTGCGCAAATGCGCTTGCAGCACGCGGATGCGATGTCGTACTCGCAGCGCGTCGCTTTGAGATCTTGGAGAAAAACGCGCAGGCGCTCCGCGAGCAGTACGGTGTCAAGGCAATTCCTGTCCGCTGCGACGTCACCAAGGAGGATCAGGTTATTGCTGCACGCGAAGTCGTAGAGAAAGAATTTGGTCGCTGTGACATTCTGATCAACTGCGCAGGCGAAGGCCACAATGACTGGGCGATCGACCTCGCGCTGGAAAAATGGCAGGCCACTATCGATGTTTGTGTCACCGGCCTATTCCTCATGTGCAGAGAATTCGGCAAGCTGATGCGCGAGCACAACTACGGACGTATTGTCAATGTTGCCTCCATGCTTGGCATGATCGCGCTGGACAGTTCCTTCGGCCGCGGCATCTCAGAATACTCCGCATCTAAGGGCGCAGTTATCAATTTCACTCGACAGCTGGCCAACGAGTGGGCGCAATACGGCATCACGGTCAACACCCTCAGTCCCGGCTTCTTTGCTTCCGAACAGTCGCCTGTCGGTCAGGGCTGGTTTGCAGATTTCATCAACACCTGGTGCCCGATGAAGCGCAACGGCAGCGACCACGAACTGGATGCAGCCATCATCTTCATGACCTGTGAGGAAAACTCCTACATGACCGGCAACAATGTTGTCATCGACGGCGGCTGGACCTGCACCTGAGCTTCCTTTCCGCCGATAGCAACCATTTTCAGAACAGATCCTGCTGTGGAGCCTCCACAGCAGGATCTGTTTTCATTTCGCTGTAAGCGCCTCTATACAGTCTCAACATGCAATTTCTCTGCGCAAGAACGCAAAAAAGAGATTGAGGTTACACCGGTAACTCCGAATCGTCTTCGGGGTATACTTGCGAACCTCAATCTCAACCAGATACTCTTCGACAGCACTTTGCATCTTCATACCCATGTCCTCCTCATGTATGTCACAACAGAGGTGGCCATGTATGTCGCAGCTGACGCCGTGTTTTCCCGCAGGAAACGACGTTTGAAGCTGCAAAGCGCCATGTTATCCGTCAAATATGCTGTTTTATGTCCGGAAACGCATGCGTTTCACAGGCAGATCACTCTTCCCAGTTGTGCCACACATTCTGGACGTCATCATTGTCCTCGAACATATCGAGCATCTTCTGGAGGTTTTTGATATCGCCCTCGTCGGTAAGCTTGATGGTGTTCTGCGGCACCATCTCTGCCTGCGCGCTCAGCAGCTCATAGCCGTCATTCGTGAGCGCCTCGGCCACCGAAGCCACATCATCGGGATCAGTGTAGACCGTGTAGACGCCCTCGTCGGGCGCAAAGTCTGCTGCACCGGCTTCGAGCGCATCCTCCATGACCTTGTCTTCCTCGAGCTCCTGATCCTCATCATTGATGACGATGACACCCTTTTTATCAAACGACCACGACACGCAGCCGGTCGCGCCCATGTTTCCGCCGTACTTATCAAAGTAATGGCGCACCTCGGAGGCGGTGCGGTTGCGGTTGTCGGTCATCGTTTCGACGATGATGGCGACACCAGACGGGCCGTAGCCTTCATAGGTGATGGACTCGTAGTTATCCGTGTTACCGGAGCCGAGCGCCTTGTCGATCGTACGCTTAATGTTGTCGTTCGGCATGTTGGCGGCCTTCGCCTTTGCAATGACAGCTGCGAGGCGGGAATTGTTATTGGGGTCGCCGCTGCCGCCCTCTTTGACGGCCACGATCATCTCGCGGGCGATCTTCGTGAACGCCTGCGCACGCTTGGCGTCCTGCGCGCCTTTGGTTTTCTGTATGTTATGCCACTTGGAATGTCCGGACATAGTTACAACTCCTCTTGCTAAAATGCTTTGAACATTTTAACACAATCCGCGCCGCGTGGCAAGGAAAATCCGCATTTTTGCGCGAAAACTACGCCTCTGTTTTGGGAATCAGGAGATATTGCGGCAGTTCGACCGGTACGTCGTCATCCAAGAGGCCGTTCGTCTCGCGGATGCAGCGCTCACTGGAGCAATAACGCTTTGAAAGCTGCCACAGGTCTTCCCCTTTCCAATGAACGATCGTCAGCGACGGCACGGCTGCATACGGGCAGACGCGTTCCTGCACCGTCACGCCGGTGACCTGCCGGAACTCAGACGGACAAAACCGCGCCACACTGACCGTGACCGCTGCACGCAGCTGAAAACCGTCTGCCGTTGCTGTAACCGCCGGTGCTTCCGGAAGCGCATACAGCAGCTCTCCCCGCGTGCCGCCGGTCTCAAACTGCAGGTGCAACCGTTTCTCCAAGCAGGACACGCGCTGCTCGGCATCCGTCACGAGCAAACGCACAAGCACATCGCAGCCATCGGACGCAGCGCCGCAGAGCTCAGCTCGCTGCGCGCGCACCGTCAGCGCGGCGGCATCGCACGCGATCACGCCCTCAGCAGCAAGATGCAGCGGCTCTGCCTGCTGCACCGTTCCGGCCGGGATCGTCCCCCATTCGAGCTGCAGCTGCGCGATATTGCAATAGGCATCCGTCACGCACTCAGCTGTAAGCTCACCAAAGCATACCGTCTGCGCGACCAGATGGTATTCCGCCTCCAGCGTCGCACCGTCGGCCGCGGTACTCACGTTCAGATAGGCAGCTGTCAGGCTGACGCTTGCCTGCACCAGACAGGGCTCGGTATCCGCCGGACAGTCGAGCAGCTGCGAAAACGGCGTCTCAAACGTCTCAGCGACCGGACAGGACTGCCCCTGCTGCAAATAGTTGACCGACGTGCGCACGCGCCCCTGCACAACTGCACGCCCGTCGGCGATGTGCACCTCGTCGAGCAGCACCGTCTCCGTATGGCACAACAGGCGGTCCGTTTCCGGCTGACCGGCGGTAAAGCGGTGCATTTGCGTTGCCGTGAACGTCTGTTCCTCCACTGCCACCGGCACGTGCACACACAACGGCTCTGTATGCGTGAACACGGCCCCGCCGTCACTCTCGATGCGCTCCGTGAGCGTGAGCTCCGTCTCCCGGTAGGCGCGCAGGCACAGACTCAGCCGCGCCGTCACACGCACCTTGCGGGAATTGACCGCGCGCGCATCCAGCGCAGCGAGCGTGCAGCGCAGCCACGGGCGCACGTCCTCTGCGAGCGTCTCACCGCTCATATGTACCTTGACCGGCAGCTCCACAGGGAAGCTGCGCAGCGCGCCGTTTTCCTCGGCATAGACGACATCCGCCGCAATGCAGCCCTCGATCTGTGCGCTCTTGTCCGAAAACGCGAGATTCCAAAGGCAAAACGTCCCCTCCGTGACCACGAGTGCGCTGAGATCGCCGAGCGCGTCGGGCACGACGGCGTCCACGCTGCACGTCTCCTCCTCGGTGCGGTCAAAGACCCGCGTATACATTCTGTGCTCCTGCTTGCCCAGTTGTAGTTCCATAAAGATGTGCTCCTTATCGTTTTTTGTACATCCTTATGCCGGGCACACGGCGGTTATGCCGCCATCAGCACCGCAGCAGCCACACACCGGCCGCAATGAGCGCACCGCCGAGCGCAAACCACCAGAATCCCGCCGGCAGCACGAGCGCCAGAATGATGAGCACCCCGGTGACCATGCACGCAACGCCGATCCAGAAGCAGATCCCCCGCCGTCGAAACATAAAGCACCGCCCTCCGCTTGCAGGTTATCCCTACAGGATATGCGGAGGACGGTACATTTGTGCGTTATTTTTTCTTTTCCCAGTCGCAGACCTGCGCTGAGAGCGCGTACAGACGCGCATAGCTCTCGTGGCGCTCTGGCGCGATCTCGCCCGCCTCCACAGCGGCAAGCACTGCACAGCCTGGCTCTTTCAGGTGCGCACAGTCATGAAAGCGGCACTTGCCGATATATGGCCGGAATTCCCGGAATGCATACTGCAGATTCTCGCACGAGATGGGGTCGACCATATCCACCTCAAAGGACGCAAAGCCCGGCGTGTCTGCAACAAAGGTATCCTCACCGAGGGCATAGAGCTCGACATGGCGCGTCGTATGCTTGCCGCGGCCGAGCCGCTCGCTGACGGCGCCGGTCGCAATGCCGAACGATGCGTCGAGCGCATTGAGCAGGCTCGATTTGCCGACGCCGGAGTTGCCGGTGAAGGCACTGGTCTTGCCGCGCAGCGCGTCGCGCAGCGCATCCATGCCGAGGCCAGTCGCGGCGCTCGTGCGCAGAACGCGAAAACCGATGGAACGATAAATGTCATAGAGATGCTCCGCCGGGTCAAGATCGCACTTATTGAGGCAGACGACCGGCTCGCAGCCCGCGTTTTCCGCGATAGCGACCACGCGGTCGATCAGGAACGGATCGGTGATCGGATTGACGTTCGCGCCGATCATGATGAGCTGGTCGATATTCGCCACCGCCGGGCGGATGAACGCATTGCGCCGCTGCTCCACCGCTTCAATGCGCCCCTTGCCGTGCGCATCGAAGCTCAGCTGCACTCGGTCGCCGACCAGCGGGCTGCACCCGTCATACCGGAAGCGGCCGCGCGCCTTACACTCCACGATCTGATCGCCGGCGGCCACATAGTAAAAGCCGCTGAGCGCCTTGATGATGACACCCTGCACCATAAGCAATGTGCTCCTTTGTCTGTTACGGTTTTTCCGGCCCGTCGGAGACCCAGATATAGACCTTGCTGTACTCCGTGAGCTTTGTGTTGGCCGGTGCGCTCTGCTTGAAGACCGTGCCCTGCTTTGCATCATTCGCCTCTTTGTACGTGCCGCCATAGCAGAGACCGCTGCTCTCGATGCGCGCGATCGCGGCCGACTCCGTAAGCGTAGACAGGTCGGGCACCGTGACATCCCGCAGCGTCGGTCCGCCGCTGACGATGAGCTTCACGCTCGTACCGACTGCCGTCTTTTCGCCCGGAGCAGGCTCTGAGCGGATGACATACTTCGCCGTCACATCCTTGGAGGCCTGAAACTCCGTCGTAACGGTAAAGCCGGCTTTTTCGAGCATCTCCGTCGCCGCCTCATAGTCCTCATTGACCACATAGGGAACTTCCGCCATGACAACACCGGTGCTGACGGTGAGCTGCACACTGATGCCCTCCGGCACGCGCATGCGGCTCTTTCCGGCTTCCGGGTCCTGAGCGATGATAACGCCGTCCGGCACCTCGGGGTCAACGGTATACACGACGGTAAAGCGATAGTCGGAATACTGCTTGTCGTTGACGACTGCCTCGTAGGATTTTCCGGTGAAATTCGGCACATCCACGCGCTCCGCCGTACGGAACAAATCCTCGAGCCAGAAGTTCCACAGGAACACGAACAGCAAGACAGCAAACACACCGACCGAGAAAATGCCCGTGAAATAGCTCACGCGCTTGGCGCGCTTGCGCCGCCGCTGATACTCTTCATCCGTGAGGTCATGCCCCACGCCGAAGAAGGACTCTTTTTTCTCCGCGTTCTCCTTGCGCCGCTCGGCGAGCGGACGCTGCTGATTGAGGTGCTTTTTGCAGGCGTTGAGTGCTTTGAGCAGCTCCCCCGCCGACTGATAGCGCTTGCGCAGGTCGGGCTCCATCGCCTTGAGCGTGATGCGTTCAAGCTCCTCGGGGATGTCACTGTTCCACTCCCGCGGCGGCTTGGCGCTGCCGGCGATGTGCTTGAGCGCGATCTCCTCCGGAGTGTCGGCGTCATACGGCAGGTGGCCGGTCGTCATCTCATAGAGCACGACGCCGAGCGAATACAGGTCGCTGCGCGCGTCGGCATTGAGCCCCTTCGCCTGCTCGGGCGCGATATAGTGTACCGAGCCGATGGCCTGTCCGCTGCGCTCCTCGCGGATATTTTCCAGCGCGGCGATACCGAAATCCGCCACCTTGACCATGTCGTCATTCGTGATCATGATGTTCTGCGGCTTGATGTCGCGGTGAACGATGCCGTGCGCATGCGCGTGCTGGAGCGCTTTTGCGATCTGCGTGGCATAGCTCAGCGCCTCCTGCGCGCTGAACACGCCGCGCTCCGCGAGGCGCTGCTTGAGCGTCACGCCCTCGATGAGCTCCATGACGATATACTCCGTGTCGCCGCTGTGCCCCACATCATACACCGAGACGATGTTCGGCTGCGAGAGCATGGCGACGGCGTGTGCCTCCGCCTGAAAGCGGTTTTTCAGCTCGGCATCCTCCGCCATCTCATCACGCAGGATCTTGACGGCGACATAGCGGTGCAGCTTATGGCACATGGCCTTATAAACGACCGACATGCCGCCGCTGCCGATGACCTCCAGGATCTCGTAGCGATCGTCCAGCATCTGGCCGATATAACGATTCATTGATTGTTCCATAGTGTTCCCCCGTTGCCGCGCTTAGCGGAAAAGAACCAGCGCGGTCACATTGTCGCGCGCACCGTGCGAGAGCGCCGCCGCGATCAGGCGGCAGCAGATCTGCTTTGCATCTCTGGAACTGCGGCAGAAATCATGCATCTGCACATCCGTGAGCGTGTTGGACAGTCCGTCCGTGCACAGCAGCAGCCGCGCGCCCAGCGGAAACGGCATGCTGCGGCAGTCAGGCTCGACCTTGGCCCCGACGCCGACAGCGCGCGTGATCACATTGCGGCGCGGGTGGCGGTGCGCCTGCTCCGGCAGCACCTGCCCGCTCGCGATCAGCTCCTGCACGAGCGAGTGATCCGTCGTGATCTGCTGCATACGGCGCAGGCCGACCAGATACGCGCGGCTGTCACCGACGTGCAGCACCGTGAGCCGTCCGTGCCGCACACAGGCGGCGACGATCGTCGTACCCATGCCGCGCAGCTCTGGATCTGCACAGGCGCGGCCGTAGACCGCCTGATTGGCAGCGTCGCAGGCTGCGCGCATCGCAGGCTCGACCGCGCTGCCCGCCATCATCTCCCGGCGAAACTGCGCCAGAAAGGTCGACGCGGCGAGCTCGCTCGCAAGCTTCCCGCCGGCAGCGCCGCCCATACCGTCGCAGACGACGCCGACAACGCAGCCCTTGCGCCGGATGCGCGCACCGGCGGCACGGTCCTGATTCTCCTTGCGGACAGCACCCCTGTCCGACTTTGCAAAGCATTGCATGGGCTCTCCCCCTTCAGGCGCGGTGATCCGCGACCTTCTTGCGCAGCTGGCCGCAGGACGCATCCACATCGCTGCCAAGCTTGCGGCGCACGGTCACGTTCACGCCGGCCTGTTCCAAAATGCGTATGAATGCCTTGAGGTGCTCCGGCGTGGACGGCCGGAACGCGCGCTCCTCCACATGGTTGAGCGGGATGAGGTTCACATGCGCACAGACGCGCCGCGCGTGCTTTGCCAGCAGCCGCGCGTGCTCGGGCGTGTCGTTCACGCCGTCGATCATCGCGTATTCGAAGGAAATGCGCCGGCCGGTCGCCTGATAATATCTGGCACAGGCATCGATGAGCGCCTGAACGCCGCGGCCGCGGTTGGCCGGCATGATCTTCGAGCGGGTCTCGTCATCCGGAGCGTGGAGCGAGACCGAGAGCGTAAGCTGCAGGTCGCGCGCCGCCAGATCATCAAAGCGCTCGATAAGTCCGCACGTGGACAGCGAGATGTGCCGCATACCGATATTCTCTCCGTCGGGGTGATTCACCAGCTCGAGAAAGCGCATCACGTTATCGAAGTTATCAAGCGGTTCGCCGATGCCCATGAGGACGATATTCGAGATCTTGCATCCAGATTCTCGCTCGGAGTAAAGCACCTCGTCGAGCATCTCCGAGGGCTCAAGGCTGCGGATCAGACCGCCGATCGTGGACGCGCAGAACGCGCACCCCTGCCGGCAGCCGACCTGCGAGGAAATGCAGATGGTGTTGCCGTACTTATAGTGCATGACGACCGTCTCGACGGCGTTGCCGTCATCGAGCTGCCAGAGGTACTTGATCGTGCCGTCAATGGCGGACACCTGCTTGCGCAGCATCTCAAGCCTGGAGATGTAAAACTGCTCCGCGAGCGCTGCGCGCAGATCCTTGGACAGGTTCGTCATCTCGTCAAACGACGACGCGCCGCGCGCAAGCCACTGGAAGATCTGCTTGGCACGGTATTTCGGCTGCCCCATTTCGGCGAGCGCCGCCGCGATCTCTTCGGGGAGCATGGCTTTGATGTCTCTCATTCGTGTCTCCTCAGCTTACAGACAAAAAATCCGTCCGTTTCATGTTCCTGCGGCCAGAAGGTAAACATTCCGCCCGCCGTATCCGCCGCCGGGAGCGGCAGCGAAAACGCCTCCGGTGCAAAGTCCGGATGCGTGCGCAGAAAATCCCGCACAACATCCTCGTTTTCGCGCGCAAGCACCGTGCACGTAGAATACACCAGCACGCCGCCGGGACGCACGCACGGTGCGAGTCCCTCGAGAATATCGCGCTGGATGGCCGGCAACTGCGAGAGCGCCGCCGGGTCTTTGAAGCGGATCTCCGGCTTCTTGCGAATAACGCCCAGTCCCGAGCACGGCACGTCCGCCAGCACGATGTCCATCGTGCCGAGCAGATCGGCATCCGGACGGCGGGCATCCATCGTGCGCGTCGAGATGCACGACAGTCCCAGCCGCTCGGCACCGGCGCGGATACGCTTCCATTTATTTTCGTGTATATCGCAGGAAATCATACATCCCTGATCGCGCATCTGCACCGCGGCGGCAAAGCTTTTGCCGCCCGGCGCGGCGCAGGCATCGAGCACACGCATCCCCGGACGGACACCGGCGGCAAGCACTGCGCAGTGCGCGGCCGCGTCCTGCACATAAAACCAGCCGTCGGCAAAGGCACGCGCAGCCGCAAGGTTTCCGCCGCGGCACAGCAGCGCATCCGGCAGCCACGGGTGCGGCTGCGTCTCGATGCCATCGGCGCGCAGAGCCGTGGCCAAGGCATCGGTTGTCGTTTTCAGGGTGTTGACCTGCAGGCAGGCAGGCGCGTCGGCGTTGTTTGCCGCAAGCGCACGCTCGGCAAAGTCATAGCCGTGCGCGTCGATAAGCATCTGCGCCAGCCACTGCGGATGACTGGTGCGCACGGAGAGATAGGACGCCGTACCCGCCCCCGGGATCTCCGGCAGCGCGTCACGGTGCTCCGCCACGCGGCGCAAGACCGCATTGACCAGTCCTGCTGCGCGCGCACAGCCGCCCTTACGGCAGAGCGCGACCGCCTCGTTCACCGCCGCGCGCGGCGGCACTTTATCCAGCAGGACAATCTGATACGCCGACAGCCGCAGCAGGTCAAGCACCTTCGGCTCGAGTTTTTGCAGCGGCGTCGTGCAGTATGCCGCAAGGTAATGATCCAGCAGCGCCAGATTTTGCAGCGTCCCGTAGCAGATGCGCGCTGCGAGTGCAGCGTCACGCGGCGCAAGCTGCGCATTCTGCAGCACGATGTTGAGCGCAGCATCCGACCATGCGCCGTTTTTGCGCCAGCGCTGCAGCGCGGACCATGCCGCTTCCCGTGCAGTCATAGCCATACTCAGCCCTCAACGGGCAGCGTGTGCCCAAGCAGATAGTCAGCTGCGGACATGCGCTTTTTGCCCGGCGCCTGCAGCTGCGTGATGCGCACCGTCTGCCCATCGGCACAGGCGACAGTGACACCGTCCTTGCCGGCTGCCACGATCTTTCCGGGGGCTTTGCGTGTCGTGCGGTCAGAATAATCGGCGGCGTGGATCTTAAACGTCTGCCCGCCAAGCTCCGCCGTTGCGACCGGCCACGGCTCGAGGCCGCAGATGTGCTTGATGATCGCGCGCGGGCACTGATCCCAGTCAATGGGCGAATCATCGCGTGTGAGCGGGCGGGTATACGTCGCCGCGCTGTGATCCTGCGGGGTGCGCGGGGCAACGCCCGCATCAATGTCCCGCAGCGTGCGCACGAGCAGATCCGCACCCATGACGGCCAGCCGGTCAAAGAGTTCACCGGCGGTCTCGAATTCACCGACCGGCGTCTGCTCGGCGTAGATCACATCACCGGTGTCCATCTCGCGGTCGAGGTACATCGTCGACACGCCGGTCACCGCATCACCGTTGAGCACCGCCCACTGGATGGGCGCAGCGCCGCGATACTTCGGCAGCAGCGAGCCATGCACATTGATTGCACCGAGGGGCGCAGCGGCAAGCAGCTCGTCCGGTAGGATGCGGCCGTATGCCACGACAACGAGAATGTCCGGCTGTAGGCTTTGCAGCGCTGCCAGCGCCGTGCCGTCACGCATCTTTTCCGGCTGAAAGACCGGCAGGCCGTTTGCCAGCGCGATCTCCTTGACCGGGCTCGGCTGGAGCTTCATGCCGCGGTTTTTGGGCTTGTCCGGCTGTGTGAACACGCCGACCACGTCAAAGTGGGCATCCAGCAGGCGCTGCAGGGACACAGCCGCAAAATCCGGCGTGCCCATGAATACGATGCGCATGCGCCTCACCTCTTCGTCTGCTGCTCCAGCTCCTCGGGAGCGAGCATCCGCGTGGCCTTGTCGATGAACAGAATACCGTCAAGGTGATCGAGCTCATGGCAGAACGCACGCGCCGTCAGACCGTGCCCCTCGACCTCAAACCATTCGCCGTGGCGGTCCTGCGCGCGCACCTTCACATAGTCCGGGCGCGCAACGATGCCGTACTCATCCGGTACGCTCAGGCAGCCCTCTGCGCCGACCTGCTCGCCGGCCGTTTCGACGATGACGGGGTTGATGAGCTCGATCATATACTCGTCCTTTTCATCAGGGACGTTCGTTTCCAGCACAATGACGGCGCGGCGCAGCACGCCGACCTGCGGCGCGGCGAGGCCGACGCCGTTGGACTCCGCCAACGTCTGGCGCATATCGTCGAGCAGCGTGTGCAGACGGGGATTAAAGTCCTTGACCTCATGGCAGTGCTTGCGCAGCTGGGGGTCGCCGTTTTTCAGAATCATTCTTGTAGCCATTGTATACCTCTCCTTAGTCCAGCGGGTTGTCATCGGCAAAGACGGTGACATCGCGGAATGATTTTTCAGTGTTGCAGTACATGACGATATTCGCCGCCGCACGGCGCACCTCCCTGCTCTGACTGCAGTAGAGCGTGACGCGGTAGCGGTAGCGGTTATTCATACGCACGACCGGCAGCGGTGCCGGACCGAGCACCTCCGCGCGCTCACCGACGGTCTGCCGGAAGTAATCGCGGATATAGGCGCAGCAGCGCACGACCGCATTCTCCTGCGCACCGGAGACCGTGACGGCCAGCACTTCGCTGAACGGCGGCGTGCCGTTGAGCTGCCGCAGCGCGATCTCCGAGCGGTAAAACGCATCGTAATCCTGCCGTGCGGCCTGACGGATGGTCTCGTTTGCGGGTGTGAATGTCTGGATCACGGCGCGGCCGGGTGCATCGCCGCGGCCGCTGCGGCCGACGACCTGCGTGATGAGCGAAAATGTGCGCTCATTGGCGCGGTAGTCGCCGACATACAGGCTCTGGTCGGCATTGAGCACGCCGACGAGCGTGACATTTTCGAAATTCAGCCCCTTCGTGATCATCTGCGTGCCGATCATGATGGGGATGCGCTCTCGCACGAACCGCTGCAGCAGCGCCTCGTGCGTGCCGGCCATGGCAATGGCATCGGCATCCATGCGCAGCGTTTCCACACCGGGAAAAAGAGCGTGCACGTCTGCCTCGATGCGCTCCGTTCCGTCGCCGAGAAAGCGCAGCTCCCCGCCGCAGACCGGACACCGGTCGTCGACGCGCTGCCGGTAACCGCAGTGGTGGCAGACGAGCATCTGATTGCCCTGATGGTACGTCAGACTGACGCTGCAGTTCGGACACGAATACGTCGCGCCGCACTCGGCACAGGTGACGAGCTTACTCGCACCGCGCCGGTTGAGAAACAGGATGCTCTGTTCACCGCGGCGGAGGTTTTCCTCCAGCTCGGCATAGAGCACGGAGCTGATCGAGCCGGAATTCCCGTTTCGCAGCTCCTGCTTCATGTCGGCAATGATGACATCGGGGAGCTTGCGCGCGTTGAAGCGATCCGGCAGCGTAAAATAGTGATAGCGGCCGGTCTCGGCGTAATAGCGGCTGACAACGTCCGGCGTCGCCGAGCCGAGCAGCAGCAGCGCGCGATGCTGCGCACAGCGAAATTTTGCCACGTCGCGCGCGTGATAGCGCGGCGTGCTCTCGGATTTGTAGGTGTCCTCCTGCTCCTCGTCGATGATGAGCAGACCGAGGTTCTCCATGGGCGCAAAGACGGCGCTGCGCGTGCCGACGACGACGCGCGCAAGGCCGGCACGGATACGCTTCCACTCATCATAACGCTCCGAGAGCGGAAGGCCGCTGTGCAAAACGGCCACCGCATCACCAAAGTACGCAGAAAACGCCTCGATCATCTGCGGCGTCAGCGAGATCTCGGGCACGAGCAGGATTGCCCCCTGCCCTGCCGCAAGTGCCTGCGCGATCAGGTGCAGGTACACGAGCGTCTTGCCGCTGCCGGTCACGCCGAACAGCAGCGCCGCCTGTGCATCCGGCGAGCGCAGCAGCGCCTGCAGACCGGAAAACACCTCTGCCTGCGCCGCCGTGAGCGCAGGGATGGGCTTAGGCTGCCCGGAATAGTGCGTCGGGCGGCGGAAATAGGGCTCGGTGTCGATGTGCACGAGCTCCTGCTGCACGAGCGCCTTCATAGACGACTTCGGTGCGCCGGTAAACTGACACACCTCGTCTGCCGAGGCACGTCCGATCGTACACAGCAGCTCCAGAATTGCGACCTGATGCGGCGCGCGTCTGCGGCGGTGGATCTTCTCCTGCGCCTCCTCGAGCGAGACGGCAAGGCTCGCATACTCGAGCTGCTTGTCACGCACGACGCGCTTTTCCGCACCCTCGACGGTCAGGAGCTTTTGCTCCACGAGCCAGTGCAGCGTGCTCGCGGGATCTTTGTCGCCAAACGCCGTCTGCAATATCTCCAGCGGGCAGCGCCCACCATGCGCAAGCACGGTCTCGAGCGCCAGCCGCCGCTGCTTGGAGCGGCCGCAAAGCGTGAGTGCCGCATCGGCATCCAGCTCCGGCGCAGCGCAGTAAACCGTGCTGACCCGATACCAGACACCGGCCGGCAGGATCGCGTGCAGCGCATCGTAGATGGTACAGAAAAAGCGGTCATGCATCCAGATGGCGAGCCGGATCAGCTCCGGTGAGAGAATGGGCTCAGGGTCAAGCTGACGCGTGATGGGCTTGAGTTTTGGGTCATCCTGCGCCTGATCCAGCGCGAGCACCATGCCCTCACACGGGCGGTTGCCGCGCGAAAACGGCACCATGACGCGGCAGCCGGGGCGGAGCGTATCCGTCAGCGGCTGCGGGATCTTATACGTATACGGTCGGTCAAACGCAAACGTTGCAGCCAAAACGGCGACCTTTGCGACCGGGATCTGCAGCATCTGCGCGCCTCCTCTCCGAAAAAATCAGGCGGGTAGTGCCCGCCTGAAGGATTATTCCTTGTGCACGACCTGAAGGCGGCCGTCATACACCTCGTCGATCGCCATGGACACCGGCTTGGTATCCAGCGGCTCGCCGGCGGACTGTGCGGCGGCGGCAATGTTGCGCGCGCGGCGCGCGACCAGGTTCACCAGAAGATAGCGGCTGCCGGCCTTTTCGGCCAGAACGCTCATGGGGGGATACAGCATCATTTTTCAAGCACCTCTGTAAAATAGTTTTTCCGATCGGGATAGCGGCAGCACTCTGCCGTGATGATGGCGTCGAGCTCCTTGGCTGCAACGTCGGGATCGTCGTTGATAACAACGTAATCATAGGTATACGCCAGCGCGCATTCACGCCGCGCCTGTGCCAGCCGCTCGCAGATCTTCTGCTCATCGTCCGTATGGCGGCCGCGCAGGCGGCGCTCAAGCTCCGCAAAGGACGGCGGCATCATAAAAACGCGGATCGCGTCCGGCCGCTTCTCGCTGATCTGGTGCACACCCTGCACGTCGATATCCAGCAGGACATGCACACCCTCGGCGCAGCGCCGCTCGACATAGCTCTTCGGCGTACCGTAGCAATTGCCGACATATTCGGCATGCTCAAGCAGCTCGTCCGACGCGACCATAGCGTCAAACGTCGTGCGTGTAACGAAGAAGTAGTCTGCTCCGTCGACCTCGCCGGGGCGCGGGGCGCGCGTCGTGGCAGAGACGGAAAAGCACACGTCATCGCGCAAGCGCATCAGGCGCGAGATGACCGTGCTCTTTCCGGTGCCCGAGGGGCCGGAGATCAGGATCAGCTTCCCTGTCTGGTGGTTCATATCATATCTCCTCCGGTTTCCGTATCTGTGGCCTCAACACGGGCCTGCACCGCATCCGGCGGCAGCGCCGAGAGCACGGCGTGGCCGGTATCCATGATGAGGACGGCCTGCGTTTTTCGGCCGTAGGTCGCATCGATGAGCATGCCGATCTCCCGGCTGTCCTGCACGATGCGCTTGATGGGGGCGGAATCCGGACTGACGACAGCCAGCAGCCGCTCCGAGGAAACATAGTTTCCGTATCCGATGTTGATGAGTTTCAAGTCGCCGCTCCTTACTCGATGTTCTGGATCTGCTCACGGATCTTCTCGATCTCAGACTTGAGGTCCACGACCACCTTTGCGATGTCCGCATTCTGGCACTTGGAGCCGATGGTATTCGCCTCGCGGTTGAACTCCTGAATCAGGAAGTCCGCCTTGCGGCCGACCGGGGAACCGCTCTCAAGCATCTGGCGCAGCTGCGCAATGTGGCTGCGCAGGCGCACCGTCTCCTCGTCGACGGCGACATGGTCGGCAAAAATGGCGGCCTCGGCAATGATGCGCGACTCGTCGATATCGGTCGCAGCGAGCACCGCCTCGAGCTTCTGGCGCAGGCGCGCCTCATAGGCGGCTGCCGTCTCGGGAGCGGCCGTTTCTACGCGCGTCACCAGCGACTCGATGCGCGCGAGCTTTTCAGCCACGTCCGCACGGAGCTTTTCGCCCTCGCGCTCGCGCATCTGGTCATAATCCGCCAGTGCCTGCTGCGTCAGCTCAATCAGGCCGGAACGGATCTTGTCCTGATCCGCCTCCGCCTTTTCCACGGACAGGATGTCCGGAAAACGCATGAGCGACATGAGCGACATGTCGTTTTTCAGATCATAGCGCACGGCGAGCGCGTTGAGCGTGTCAATATAAGCGCGCAGCAGCGGCTCGTTCACACGCAGGACGGTGTCCTCCGCCTGCGAGGAGTCGATCGTGACGAACACGTCCAGCTTGCCGCGGCTGACGTGCTGCTGGATGGTGGATTTGACCGCGTCCTCGGCGAAGAGGAAGTTGCGCGGCATGCGCACGGCAATATCCAAGTAGCGGTTGTTGACGCTCTTGAGCTCGACCGTAACGCTCAGGCCCTCGACGGTGCCCTTCGCGCCGCCATAGCCGGTCATACTTCTAATCATTTGCTCTTACCCTTCTTATCTCAAGTCTCCAGGACCTGAATGATCTCAAATGTAATGGGGCTCGCTTTCTTGCGGCGCTGGTATACAACATTGCACGCCACGCCGAGCGCGAAAAACGCAAAACCGATCAGCACGCAGCCGCCCTCACCCCAGCCGAGGGCGCTGCCGATGGCATAACCCAGAAACAGGAGCACAAACGGCACCAGATACAGCAGCGCAGCCGCACCGAGCACGTCCGACGTCTTGCTCTCAATGACGACCTTCTGACCCGGCAGCGCCGAGACCTTATTGAGCGCCTCGGCCCGGATACGGCTCTGGAACACGCACGCCTCACACGACTCACACGTGCCGCCGCAGGCCGTGCCGCGCTCCACCTCTACCTCAGCCACATGGCGGCTGATCAGTTTGGTCACCACAGCATTCTGCGTCATCGTATCATCCTCCTGTAAAACGCACATTCACGACATACTCTCCGACCGCACCGGCGTTGGAGAAGCCGTCCACATAGATCTTCGCCGGAACGGCGACCGTGCCGCTCGTGGCCTTATAATTGGTCAGATCCACGACCACGCGCACGTTCTCCGCCGTGATCTGCGAGATCACATCCTCCGGCGCGCGGACAGTCACAGCCAGCGACGTCGTCATGATCTCAACACTGCGGGTCGTGCCGGTCGTCGTAATATTCGTCGCAGTGATTTTCTCCGTCGCCAGGCCTCGGACAGAGACGCGCACCGTCGCCTCCGTAACGCCGCTGAGGTTGCGCAGGTCATTTTCCAGCGGGATCGTGACCGTCTTCTCATACGACGTAGCAAAGCCGGACAGATCGATCGTCGCAACGACGATCTGATTGAGCTTGCCGAGCACATCCGTGTCACCGGCGACCTGAATGCTCTTCGGCTCGATATCGACGACGCAGTTTTCCTCCGTCGCTCCGGCGCCGCCCACAAGTGAGACCTTGAGCGGCAGCTCCTTATTCATCAGCACCGGCATCGACACGCTGACCGTGTCATAGTTGCCGGAGATCTCCTTGGGCTTGAGCTTATTGCCGTCCTTATCGAGCAGGACATAGGGGCAGTTGGTCGGTGCGATGGACTTATCCAGATCCGTGCGCGTGACATACACACAGATGCTGTCGACCACGTCGAGCTCCTCCTGCGGGCCGTAGAGCGTGATGGACGACGGCTCCACCTTGATGGGCTCAGCTGTGTAACCCTCCTTGACGCTGCCGGTAAAGACACCCTTGACCTCCAGCGTCTTGTTGGCCTCCTGCACGACGGAAAAACTGATGGTCTCTGGCGACTTGCTCAGGACCGTGATGCTGCTCTTGTCGACATTGGTCGGATACTGCAGCGAATAGCTCACCTGCATCTCGCGCGCCTGCGAAATGCCGGACACGTCAATGACCGCAGACAGATCCGCAGAGCTGAGATTTCCGAGCACACGCCGCGTGCCCTTGAGACGCACGGTCACGCTGTCGGCGTCGGCATCCGTCACGATCAGGCCGCGCGCGGCGCGCAGATCGTCCGCGCCCTGATACACGACCTTGACATTGGAAAACGTCTTTTCGATCGTCGTCTCCTCCGTGGACATGATATACATCCACAGCAGGAACGAGCCCAGCAGCGAAATGATGATCCAAAACGCCTTACTGCTGATGATTTTGTTGATTGTCGTCTTTTTTGTCATAGCGGTTCTCCCGGCGAAGCGGATTGAGTTTCTTCACGAAATCGACAAAAACGTCCCAGCGCTTGCGCTGCTGCTCCTCCTCGGGCAGAAGCTCACTGCGCAGGATCGCCTCAAAGGTCTCTGCGGAAAGGCGGCGCTTGAGCATACCGTCCACAGCGATGGAGATGCCCCCGGTCTCCTCGGAGACGATCACGACCACAGCGTCCGAATGCTCGCTCATGCCGATGCCCGCACGGTGGCGCGTACCGAGATCGGGGCTGAGATTCGTGTTGCTCGTCAGCGGCAGGACACAGCCGGCCGCCGCAATGCGGCCGTCGCGGATCACGACTGCGCCGTCATGCAGCGGCGCTTTGGGATAGAAAATATTCTTGAGCAGCTCTGCCGTCACATCAGAATTGACGGTCGTGCCGCTGCGCATCTGCTCATCGAGCGTCACGCCGCGCTCAAAAACGATGAGTGCGCCGGTCTTGGTGGCCGACAGCTGCGTGCACGCAGCGATCGTCTGCGAGATGACGTTATCCATGCCCAGCGTCTCAAGCGGCTTCGCCCCGAAGCTCGGGAACGTTTTGCTGCCCATGCGCTCAAGCAGGCGGCGCAGCTCCGGCTGGAAGATGATGACGAGCGCGATAAGTCCGAGCTCGACCGTCTTTTGCAGGAGGCGGTTGAACATCGTCAGCTTCAGCACACCCGAGAGCCAAAGCGCAATCAGGATCAGCAGAATACCGCGCGCAAGGCGGAACGAATTCGTCTTGCGGATGAGCATGATGATATTGTAGATCAGATAAGCGACGATCAGAATATCCACGATGTCCGAAAACCGCATCGTCGACACCAGAATCGTCAGCTTCGCCCAGAAGGCTGCAAGTTGTGCCATAAGCATTCCCTCGGCTGTTGATTTCCGTTTTGCGGGCGCAAAACGCCAATCTTATGAATTATAATATTATACCCTACAAACCCGTGAATTTCAATACAAAAATCCGCTTTTGCCTGTACGCAGGATGTCATGAAACGCGCGTGCCGTGTGTGCAATGTCCGCGTCCGTCGTAAACGGCGACAGGCTCAGGCGCACCGTTCCGGTCTCGAGCGTACCCGCAGTGCGGTGCGCGACCGGCGCACAGTGCAGCCCCGCGCGCACGGCAATGCCGCTGTGCGCAAGCGCCTGTGCCAGCGTCTCGCAGTCCATATCGCGGCAGCGAACGGACAGCACCGCCGTCTGACAGGACGCGTCCGGTGATGCAAACACTTCCAGCCGTGTCTCCCTGCGCAGGCGCTCGCTCAGATTCTGCGAAAGTCTTCGCTCCCGCCGGGCGATATTGTCCACGCCCTGCGCGGACACGTAGCGGATACCCGCCAGCAGGCCCGCGATGCCGGGGACATTGTGCGTGCCCGCCTCAAGCCGGTCGGGCAGCTGTTCCGGCATGGTCTGGAGCATGCTTTGTGAACCGGTACCGCCATACAGCAGCGGCTCCGGCTGCGCGAAACACAGCAAAATGCCCGTTCCCTGCGGCCCGAGCAGCCCCTTGTGCCCCGGCATGGCAACAAAGGCCGCACCGAGCGCGGACGCGTCCAGTGCGACGCAGCCGGCCGCCTGCGATGCGTCCACGATCAGCGGGACGCGTGCCGCTGCGCAGAGCTCCGCGATCTCTTGCACCGGCAGCAGATAGCCGAACACGTTCGACACCATCGTGCACACGGCCGCCCTCGCTCCCGGCAGCGCGCGCCGGAAAGCATCGACCGCCGCCGCAGGATCGAACAGCGGGCTCGCCGCAACGCGCACCTGCGCGCCCAAGGCATATAACGGGCGCGTGACGGAGTTGTGCTCATAGCCGGAGATCACGACCGGATCGCCGGGCGAAACGAGCGAGTGAATGGCAATGTCGAGCGCGTGCGTCGCATTCATAGTAAACACAACGCGCTCCGGCTCCGGGACGTGAAAGAGCGTCGCGGCCGCCGCCCGACAGGCAAAGACCGTGTCGGCCGCGCGCATGGCAGCGCTGTGTCCGCCGCGGCCGGGACTCGCCATCGTGCGTATGGCCATCGACGCTGCATGTGCCACCGACGGCGGCTTGAGCAGGCTCGTGGCCGCCGAGTCCAGATAGATCATACCGTCACCTCCTGGTAAGTACCGTCTTCCAGCAGGCGATAGATTTTTCCCCGCTGGATCGCTGCGCGGTCCAGGAGCAGCAGAGCGCGTTCCAGTTGGGTTTCCTTCAGTTTGACGCAATACGTGCATCCGGTTTTGGAGACGCTTAGCGGCGCTTTACGCACGACGGCAGTGATGCCCGCGCGCTCAAGCACCCGCGACGACCGCTGTGCATAGGTCAGCGACCGGCACAGGATCAGACAATAGCGCTGCATCATGAGCTCCCTCCCACATGGTGATGCACCATTCTATGCGGGAGCGGCGCCGGCGTTTACGCCTGTTTCTCGATCAACACGACCGCGTGCGCCGCGATACCCTCGCGCGCGCCGGTGAAACCGAGTCCCTCCTCGGTCGTCGCCTTGATGCTGATACAGTCCGCGCCGATGTCCAGACACTTGGCCAGATTGCGGCGCATCTGCGCAATGTGCGGCGCGAGCTTCGGTGCCTGTGCGAGCACTGTACAGTCTAAGTTGCCAACCGTATAACCTTCAGCGTGCAGGCGCGTCACCACCTCGCGCAGCAGCGCCAGACTATTCGCCCCGGCAAATGCGGGATCCTTGTCCGGGAAAAGCTGACCGATATCGCCCATGGCGGCCGCGCCAAGCAGCGCATCCATGACGGCGTGAGTGAGCACGTCGGCATCCGAATGCCCGAGCAGGCCGGTCTCGTGCGGGATATCGACGCCGCCGAGGATAAGCCTGCGTCCGCGGACGAGGCGATGCACGTCATATCCGTGTCCAATGCGCATCATGCCTTGCCGCGCCTCCTCAGGATGAGCTCGGCAAGCTCGATGTCGATCGGCGTCGTGATCTTGATGTTCTCCTCCGAGCCCTGCGTCACGACGGGCTTCACGCGCAGCTGCTCGACCGCCGAGCAGTCGTCCGTGATGGCCAGATGCTTGCGCATGGCGTTGGTGAGCGCAGCCTTGATAAGATCCGCCTGAAACACCTGCGGCGTCTGAATGGCGGAGAGCGTCGAGCGGGCGGGCGTGCCGGTAATGATGCCGTCGGACGTTACCTTGACCGTGTCGCGCACCGGGATGCCGGGCGCGGCCGCGCGGCTCTTTTGCGCCGCGCTGATCGTATCGGTGATGATCACATCTGTCACGAGCGGGCGGGCGGCATCATGGACGCCGATGAGCGTGGCACGGTTGCTCGCAGCCAGCACACCGGCCAGCGAAGACTCTGCGCGCGTCATACCGCCGACGACGACCTTCGTCATCTTCGTGAGGGCATACTGGTCGCGCAGCGCAGCGATCTCCTCGAGGCGCGACGTGCGCGTGACAACGATCAGCTCGTCGACCGCGGCGCAGTTTTGCATGGCCTGCAGTGAGCGCACAAGCACCGGTATGCCGCCGACCTCCATCATCAGTTTGTCGCGCCCCATACGTTTGGACGAGCCTGCCGCCAGTACGACCATCGTGCAAAACGGCTTGCCGCCGAGCTTTGCCCTGATCTTCCCGTAAAGTGCCATAGGATCGCTCCTTTCTTTCTGTTGCTGTTATGTACATACACAGTTGTTATGGTTTCATTATAATCAGAAACACGCCCCGGCGCAAGGTGCGGGCAGCAAAAAAGCATCCCTGCACGCGTGTGCAGGGATGCTTTCAAATCAAATTACTCGTCGATATCGTCGAAGTCGATCTCGGGGATGTTGCCGGTAGCCTCACCGGTAGCAGAGATCTCGTAGACGAGGGCATCGGCCTCGGGAGCCATCGGCTTCTTGGCCGGGCGCTCACGCACCGGAGCCGGCTCGGGAGCGGTCAGCGCGCGGATGGACAGGGAGATCTTGTGCTTCTCCTCGTCGATCGCGGTGATCTTGGCATCGACAATGTCGCCGACGGTCAGCACCTCATCGGGCTTGCCGATGCGGCGGTTGGCGATCTGGGAGATGTGGATCAGGCCGTCAACACCGGGCAGCACCTCGGCAAACGCGCCGAAGGGCATGAGCTTGACGATGGTGACCTTTGCCACGTCGCCGACCTGGAAGGTCGTCGTGAACTTGGTCCAGGGGTTGCCGTTGGGGTCCTTGTAGCCGAGGGAGATCTTGTGGTTCTCCGCATCGAAGCTGATAACGTAGACATCGACCTCGTCGCCGACGGACAGTACGTCGGACGGCTGCTTGATGCGGCTCCAGCTCAGCTCGGAGACGTGCACCATGCCGTCAATGCCGCCGATGTCAACGAACGCACCGTAGGACGTCAGGGACTTGACAACACCGTGATAGTGCTTGCCGACCTCGATCTCGCTCCAGATCTTCTCGGCGCGCTCGCGGCGCTCCTTCTGGGCGACAGCGCGGATGGAGCCGACAACGCGCTTACGGCCGCGATTGACCTCGGTGATCTTCAGGCGCACGGTCTGGCCGACGAGCTCGGACATGGCCGCGTCCTTCGGCAGGCCGGACTGGGAAGCGGGCACGAACACACGGATGCCCCTGACGGACACAACGATGCCGCCCTTGTTGTCCTCGGTGACCTTGCCCTCAACGATCTCGCCGCTCTCCTGCGCCTCTTCAATGGCAGCCCAGTTCTTCACGGCGTCCAGACGCTTCTTGGAGAGCATCGCAGTGCCTTCGACATCGTTGACGCGCACAACGCTCGCCTCAATGCTGTCGCCGACGTGCAGGACATCTTCAACCTTGATGCCGTCGTCGGTGAACTCGCTGGTCGGGATGAAGCCGGAATACTTGGTGCCGATATCGACACTGATCTCGGTGGCGGAAATGGCCACGACCGTACCGGTTACCTTTTCTCCATTATATATAGGCTTGAGAGATGCCTCCAGCATTTCATCAAAATTTTCAGTCTCCATGGGATTTTCTTGAGTCAGGATCTCGTCGCTCATCTTTTGTTTTACCTCCTTAATGATCCATGCAGGCACGGAGGCCCCGGCTGTCAAGCCGACCGTATCCGCATGTACGAACGCGCTTGTATCAAGCTGCGCTGCGTTTTCAATAAATTGCACGTTTGCACACGCACTGCAGCAGATCTCGTAGAGATGGCGGCTGTTTGCACTGTGGCTGCCGCCGACAACGACCATTGCATCGCAGTTGCGGGCCATCTGCGCGGCCTCTGTCTGACGTGTAAACGTAGCACCACATATTGTATCAAACAATTTGGCGTTTGTACACTCTTTTTTTATAATTTTCTGACATTCCAGCAGTTTTTCTTGCGTTTGGGTCGTCTGGATGACAACAGTCAGCGGTTTTGCACAGTCGATGGTGCCGTCAGCGATACGCGCGGCGAGCTGTGAGGCGTCATTGACCACAATTGGGGATGTGCACCAGCCGCAGATCGCACGCACCTCCGGGTGGTCGGCGGCTCCGATGATGACCGGCTGCCGCCCCTCAGCGGAGGCCTCCGCCACGATCTCGTGGATGCGCTTGACCTTCGGGCAGGTCGCGTCATACACCGTCGCGCCCGTGCTCTGCACGGCCTCAAACTCCGCACGGCTGACGCCGTGGGATCGGATGATGACCGACGCGCCCTGCGGGATCTGCTCCGGTCCGTCCGCGACCGTGAGCCCCTCGGAGCGCAGGTGCTGCACAACGTCGTCGTTATGGATCAGCTCGCCGAGGCTGTAGCAGTTCGCCTCGGCCGCGAGCATCTCCTCGGCCATTCTGACCGAGCGGCTGACGCCGAAGCAAAAACCGGCAGACTTGGCGACGAGCAGCTCTCTCATGCGTCCACCTCCAGTCCGAAGCGCGTGCGGACGGCTGCGCACACAGCATCGATGCTCTGCTCAAGCGTGAGATCGCTCGTGTCGATGTGCACGGCGTCTGGCGCCGCCTGGAGCGGCGCAATGGCGCGGTGGGTATCGTCATAATCGCGCTGCTCGAGCTCACGCAGCACATCGGCATACGGCTCCTGAATGCCCTTTTCCTGCAGCTGACGCCAGCGGCGCTGCGCGCGGCACTCCGCCGAGGCGGACAGAAAGATCTTCAGCCCGGCATCCGGCAAAACGACCGTACCGATGTCGCGCCCGTCCATAACGACGCTGTGCGTGCGGGCAAGGCTGCGCTGCATATCAAGCAGGAACGCGCGCACGACCGGCAGCGCCGACACGCGCGAGGCCAGCAGTGACACCTCCGGCAGACGGATCGTATCCGAGACGTCCTCGCCGTTGAGCAGCATCCGCTGTTCCCCTGCCGCATCATACAAAAGCTCGATGCGCAGCGCCGGCAGCAGCGCCTGCATGGCATCGGCATCCGAGCAGTTCACGCCGGCGCGTTCTCCGGCAAGACCGACGGTGCGGTAGATCGCACCGGTGTCCACATAGATCAGACCAAAGCGGCGCGCAGCCGCGCGGGCGATCGTACTTTTTCCGGCACCGGAGGGGCCGTCAATGGCAACGGTAATGTGTGTATCCAAAGCGTTGATTCCTTTCCATGTCATGTGCAGACAGCGTTTCCGGCCACATAACCGGTGCTCCACGCGATCTGCAGGTTATAGCCGCCGGTATAGGCATCCAGATCGAGCACCTCGCCGGCAAAATACAGCCCCGGCATCCGCTTGGATGCCATGGTGCGGGGATTGATCTCCTTGACCGACACGCCGCCGGAGGTGATGATCGCCTCACTGATCGGGCGCGTACCGCACACGGAGACCGGGAAGTGCTTGAACAGCTCCACGAGCTTGTGCCGCTGTTCGCGCGTGACAGTGTTGACCTTCGTATCCTCCGGAATGCCGGACAGGCGCACGAGCACCGGGATCATGGCATGACCCGCAAGGTCGTAGAGCGCGTTCTTAAAGTCCCGGTTGGCATATTTCTGAAAATCACGCAGAATGCGCGCGTCAAGCTTCTTTTCATCCAGCGCCGGTTTCAGGTCGATGGACAGGCGGTAGCTGTGCTGCGAGAAGTCGCGCATATGCGCACTTGCCGACAGGACCAGCGGGCCGGAGACACCGAAATGCGTGAAGAGCATCTCGCCGAGGTCGGAATAGACCTGCTTATTGTGCTCATCATAGACCGTGAGCGTCACGTTGCGCAGGGAAAAGCCCTGCATCTCGGCGCACCAAGGGTCATTGGATTCCAGCGGCACGAGCGAGGCGCGCAGCGGCGTGACCGTGTGGCCGAATCGCTGCGCAAAGCGATAGCCGTCGCCGGTCGAGCCGGTGAGCGGGTACGACATGCCGCCGGTGCAGACAACGGCTGCATCGCAGTCAATCGTGCCCTCCGTGGTCACGACGGCGGAAACTGCGCCGTCGCGCGTCAGAATATCGGTCGCAGCGGCGTGCAGAACGCGCCCGCCCGCCCGCGCATAGGCGCGCTCAAGCGCATTGGCAATGTCATGCGAGCGGTCGGAAACCGGGAACACGCGGTTGCCGCGCTCGGTCTTGAGCGGCACGCCGAGGGATTCAAACAGCGCCATCGTGTCGCGCGGCTCGAAGCGGTTGAGTGCACTGTAGAGAAAGCGTCCGTCGCCGGGGATGTTTGCGAGCACGGTCTTGATATCGCAATTATTCGTCACATTGCAGCGGCCTTTTCCGGTGATGCGCAGCTTCTTGCCGAGCATCTTGTTCGGCTCAAGCAGCACGACGCTCAGCCCGCGCTGCGCCGCCGTGAGCGCGCACATGGACCCGGCCGCACCGCCGCCGATCACGACTACATCAGCTTTCAACGGTTCCATACACCTCGTATTCTTTCCAGACGTTCTCCAGCTCCCGGAAGGTCTCGAACGTGCGCGTACGGTCGCGCGCGCTGACCGCCATGATGAGCGCGTTGATCATGCTCAGCGGTGCGACGAGAGAATCCAGGAACGAGACCATCTCACTTTTCGTATACAGGCAGACATCCGAGATCTCATTGAGCGGCGAAACCTTGCCGTCCGTCAGGCCGAGGCAGCGTGCACCGTGGTCGCGCGCAAACTTCATGGCGCTGATCGTGCGCTTGGAATAGCGCGGGAAGCTGATGCCGATGATGAGGTCGCCCTCACCGATACGCAGCAGCTGCTCGTAGACCTCGCGCGCGGCGATCTCCTTGACGACAGTGACGTTATCGAGCAGGAGCTTAAGATAGATCGCCAGAAAATCCGCCAGCGTCGTGGACGTGCGCATACCGATGATGTAGATGTGCTTTGCAGACAGGATCATATCGACCGCCTGATTGAAGTAATCCTGATCGATCTCGTCGAGCGTGGCCTGAAGGTTATTGATGTCGGCACGCAGCACCGCTTTGAGTACATCATGCCCGTCCATGGTGCTCTCGGCCGCCTCAATGCGCTCGACCGAGGTCAGACGGTTGCGCACGATCTCCTGCAGCGCTTTTTTCATGCCGGGATAGCCCCGATAGCCAAGGTCGGCAGCAAAGCGCACGACGGTCGACTCACTCACGCCGGTCACTTCGCCGAGGCGCGCCGCCGTCATGAAAGCCGCCTTATCATAGTTCTTGAGAATAAACTGCGCGATCGTCCGCTGCCCCTTCGAAAAGGAGGGGAATTTATGTTCCAAAACAGACAATATATCCATTTTCATATGTTCACCTTGCAAATACGCATTTTTTGCTGCTATGTCGCAGCGTATTTTTATATTTTAAGCAAATGCCGGGTATTTTGCAAGTCACATCTGCAACTTTTGCGCGAAAAACTTGCATAAACTTCCTCGCCTCAAAGGTGCGATTTTAGGTAGGCGACCTCCTCGTCGGTCAATTCCCGCCACCGGCGCGGCGCGAGTGTGCCGAGGTGCAGCTCTCCCTCCGCCACGCGCACAAGGCGCAGCACGCGCAGACCCGCGAGCGCGCACAGGCGGCGCACCTGTCGGTTGCGTCCCTCATGGATCGTGACGGACAGGCGGTCAGGCGCGAGCACCGTCACCTCCGCCGGGCGGACGCGATAGCCCTCCAGCTCCATGACGGCGTGCATGACCTCTGCTGCCGCTGCAAGATCGCCGCCCGCAACGTCGACCTCATATGTCTTGGTGATCTCGTGCGACGGGTGCATGAGGCAGTTTGCGATCTCACCGTCATTCGTCAAAATGAGCAGCCCCTCGGAATCCAGATCCAGCCGGCCGACCGGATACAGCCGCTCCCCCGCCGAGGCCACGAGATCCGCCACCGTTTTGCGGCCGCGCTCGTCATGCAGCGTCGTGACATAGCCGCGCGGCTTATTGAGCATTATGTACCGCTTCGGTGCTCTGGACGGCAGCGGACGGCCATCAATGCAGATGACGTCGGTCTCCGGGTCTGCCTGCGCGCCGAGCTGTGCAACGCAGCCGTTGACGGTCACGCGGCCTGCGGAGATCATTGTCTCCGCCGCGCGGCGGGACGCAACGCCCGCCTCAGAAATGCACTTTTGCAGCCGTTGCTGCATGGTCATCACCTCAAAATTCAGGATAGTAAGCGGAAAAATACCGGCTGACGCGCGTCCACAGGCGGCCGAGCCGTGCAAACGGCGTGGCCTTCACGCTCGGGTCAAGCGCTGCGGGATCACGGTAGCACAGCGCCACCGTGACGCTTTGTCCCGCAGGCCCCGTAGCCGTAAGTGTCCCCGCCTGCGCCCCCTGCTCCACCGGTGCAAACGCAAAGCGCGGCAGCTCCGCCGTGAGCGTCACCGTGTCCTCCGGGTGCAGGAGCAGATAGGCCTCCCGCTCCGGTGTTACCGCGCAGACCTGCACCGTGCCGGAGAGCACCGGAACGGCATACACCGGCGTATCTCCGGCGACGGCGCGATACGCATAGTTTTCAAACGCCCAGTCGAGCAGGCGCGTGTGATCATTCCAGTCATCCGGATCCGAGAGCGTCACGCAGACAAAGCGTGTCGCACCGCGCTGTGCACAGGACACGAGTGCGCGTCCAGATGCCTTCGTGTAGCCGGTCTTGACGCCGATCGCGCCGTCATAGCTGCGCAGCAGCCGGTTGTGATTGACGAGCGTCTGCCCTCCGATAGTCGCGCGCTCGGTGGCCACGATGGTACAAAATGTGTCGTTCGCCATAGCCGCACAGGTGAGCGCCGCCATGTCGCGCGCCGTGGAATAATGCCCCTCGGCATCAAGCCCGTTGGGGTTTTGAAAGGCGCTGCCGGTCATGCCGAGCGCACGCGCCTTATCGTTCATCATGTCTGCAAACGCCTCTACCGAGCCCGCCGTGTGGCACGCGAGCGCGAGCGCGGCGTCATTGCCGGACACGAGCATCATGCCGTAGAGCAGCTCCTCGACCGTATACGTCTCTCCGGCGCGCAGATACATCGACGAGCCCTCGACCGCCGTGTATTCCGGCAGGATCTCGACCGATTCCCCGAGCGCACAGTGCTCGAGCACGACGAGCGCCGTCATGATCTTCGTCGTGCTGGCAATACCGAGGCGTGCGTCTGCATTCTTTTCATAGAGCACCGTTCCGGTCTCGGGATGCACGACGATGGCGGCCTGTGCCGCATTGTCCGTCCCGGCGGCATAGGCGCGCGGCGCACACGGCAAGAGCATGGTGAGCACGCACAGGAGCGCAAATATCGTTCGTTTCAAAACAAGCACCACCCTTTTGAAATTTCGGGCGGTGCTTATTATGGGCGCTCAGAGCGTGGATTATACTTTGTCGGCCTTGCGCTGGTCGATGAACCGGTCGATGCGGTCAAAGACCTGCGGGGTCATGTCGATCAGGCGGTCGAACGTGTTCGAGGCGGGCGGCATGACGTTGAGCATACGCACATTGCCGTCCTTCACGATCAGAAAGCCCATCGGCTCGACCTTGACGCCTGCGCCGCTGCCGCAGCCGACGCCGTTTTTGTTCTCCTTCATCGGAAACTCCGACCCGCCGCTGGCAAAGGCGAAGCTGACGCGCGAGAGCGGAATGAGCGTGATATCGTCCGGCGTCGTGATCGGTTCGCCGACGACGGTGTTCGTGTCCACCATTTCCTTGATCTTGCTCATAGTCGCAGTCATGACTGCGCTGATTTGGTTATCCATTGCTGACCTTCCTTTCCTGCGTGTCCGGCGCGGTCTTTGCACGCGCGGCGCGAGCCTTCTTTGCCTGCAGCTTTTGCTTCAGATATCCGACGCCGAATATCAGCGCGACGGCGACGATCTGCCCGATGCGGATCGTGCAGACGATGCGTGCATCGATATGCGGGCGCTCGGCGTCAAAATCAACGCCGGTCTGAATGTCCCGCTCGTCGATGCACAGCGTTCGCTCAGCCAGCGGCGTGAGCGCGCCAAGTGCGGCGTTGACGCAGCCGAACGCCAGAGCAGTGTCATACGGGTCTGGCGCACCGGACACAAATACCAGCCGCAGCAGCCGCACGTGCAGCTTCTGCCGCAGACGATCGAGTGCCTGCAAGCCGAGCTCCGCCAGATTGAACAGCATCTGCGCGTCCGGCGGCGCAGACTTTTTCTTCTCTTTTTTCTTCTTCGGTTTTTTGGGTCTCGCCTTCCCGGGCTTTGCGTCCGGCGCCTTCGGCAGCAGGTGCAGCCGCGCCGGACCGATGCGCGCCGCGAGGGAAAATGCCCCCTCGGCATACGCCGCATCCACGCCGACCGGCAGCAGATTCAGCAGCGTCAGCACCAACGCGATCGCCAGGATGATCCACAGGGCCGTCAATCGGCATCACTCCCCTGTCGGTTTTTCCTCCGTGTCGGTCAGCTCCATCTGCTCGCCGCGGCCGCGCAGCTCCGAGATGGCCTGCTCAAGCTTTTCCGCGCCCTCATCGGACGACAGATCCGGCAGCACAGGCAGCTCGTCGAGCGACTGCATGCCCATGGTGCGCAAAAACAGCGCGCTCGTGCGGTACAGTGACGGGCGGCCGGGTGCATCGAGCTTGCCGCAGGACTCAATGAGCCCGCGCTCGAGCAGCGTCGTGACCGTGTAGGCGCTGTCCACGCCGCGCACCTGATCGACATATGCGCGCGTGACCGGCTGAAAATATGCCACGATTGCCAGCACCTCCAGCGCCGGCTGCGAGAGTTTGGGCGGCTTGCGCTGCTCGAGCGTGCGTCGGATGTAGTCGGCATACTCCGGGGCGGAGCAAAGCTGCAGCAGATCGTTCATCTGCACCAGACGCATACCGCAGCGGTTTTCCTCATACGCCGCAGCAAGTTCCTTGGCTGCCGAGATGATCGTCTGCGTCTGCTCACCGGTGACGAGCGCGATGCGCGACGCCGGCACGGGATCACCCGCTGCAAATAAGATGGCCTCAATGACCGAAAGCAATTCGTCGTGTTCCATAAAATTTCTCACTCAACAATGGATTCCAGAATATCGTCCGTCGTGCCGCCCGTGAAGCTTGCGACATACTCGCCGTTTTGCTCCGAGAGCATCAGGTGGCCGAGACTGCACAGCTCGAGCACGGACAAAAAGGTCGCCACGATCTCGCTGCGGCTCGCGCACTGACCGTAGAGCGCGTTGAGCGGCATGCTCCCCCGCTCACGCAGCTCGTCAATGAGCGTGCGGCACTTATCGCGCACACTGTAGATGATGCGCTTGGGTGCTGCCATTTGCAGTGCTTCCGTCGACGCCGTGCCACCGCGCGTAAAAACGGACAGAAGTGCGCGCAGAAGATCGGCCTCCTCGATGCGGTAGCGGTACTCCCCCGCCGCCTTCGGCAGCGGCTCCGGCGGGCGCGACAGATAGTGCAGTCCAGTCTGTGCCGCGGCCTCGAGCATCGGCGTGACGGTCTTGACCGCCGCATACGTATCCTTGCACTTGAGCTGCTCGAGCGAGGCAATGAGCTGCTCAAGCTCCGTGACCTCCTTCTCCTCGGTGAGGAGCATACGCGTCTTGATATAAAGCAGATACGACGCCATCTGCACAAACTCGCTCGCGATCTCGAGATCGAGCTTTTCCATGGCGTTGAGGTACTCCAGATACTGATCGAGGATGTCCGAGATCTTGATGTCGCGGATCTCGATCTTGTTCTTCGACAGCAGCAACAGGATCAGGCTCAGCGGACCTTCAAAATCCGCCATCTCGCTCTTATCATGGATGATGCCCTCGAGAAAATAAGTTGGATCGCCCGGCTTAGCCGAAGATGCCGATAAGTTCATAGCCCCACTCCGCAAATACAAAGAGTTTGTCAAACGCGGCCTCCGTCACCGTGGTGAGCGGCTTGCCGAGCACGCCGGTCGCGACCAGCACGAGCAGCAGGATCATCCCATAGCGCTCATAGCGCATCAGCTTTGCATAGGCCGCATCGGGCAGCAGCGCAAAGAGCACCTTTGACCCGTCGAGCGGCGAGACCGGGATGATGTTGAAAATGGCCAGCGCCAGACTGATATACGCCGTCAGCCAGATCATGTCCAGCAGAAACTGCACCGAATACAGCGCCCGGTACAGCAGACCATATAAAAACAGAAACACCAGCGCAAGCAGCACATTGGACACAGGTCCTGCCAGCGCCGTGAGCGCCATGCCGCGCTTTGGGCTGCGAAACCGCATCATATTCACCGGCACGGGCTTTGCCCAGCCGAACTTGAACACGACCATCATCAGCAGACCCATCATGTCGATATGTTTGAGCGGGTTGAGCGTGAGACGCCCGGCATTCTTCGCCGTCGGATCGCCGAGGCGATACGCGACCCAGCCGTGCGACACCTCGTGAAACGTGATGCACAGCAGCGCCGGAACGACCGACAGCACGATATTGAGCAGATATGACCAGTCGAGCCCGTTCCAGATCGATTGCAGTGTGTTCACGCACGCACCTCCCATTCCTACAAAATTGCATTATAGCAAGTCCCATGCGAAAAAACAAGTGCAGAGCGCGCAATCGCACGCTCTGCACAGCGTTTCTGATTCACCCGACGACACGCAGGATCTCTCCGAGCAGCGCCTCGCGGCCGGTACCCTTTTCCGCCGAAAACGGCAGCAGCACCGCGTCATCCGGCAGCAAAAGCGTCGCGCGGATGCGCGCGAGATTCGGCTCGATCTCCGACTTTTTGAGCTTGTCGCACTTGTTGGCCACGACGACCATCGGGCAGCCGGTGGAATGAAACCACGCGGCCATCGTCTCATCATCCGCCGTGGGTTTGTGGCGGGCGTCGACGATCATGACGCCGAGCGTGATGCGCGCAGGGTCAGCGAAGAAATCCTCCATGAGCTTACCCCAGCGGTCGCGCTCCGTTTTGGCGACGCTGGCATAGCCGTAGCCCGGCAGGTCGACAAAGTACGCCCGGCGGTCGATGCAAAAATAATTGACATGGACGGTCTTACCGGGCTGCGAGCCAACGCGGGCAAAATTCTTGCGGTTGAGCAGCCGGTTGATGACCGAGGACTTGCCGACGTTCGACTTGCCGGCAAAGACGATGCACGGCAGGTCAGCCGCCAGAAAGCCGGACGGGCTGACGGCGGACTTGAGAAACTCCGCCTTATTCAGGTTCAGGGTCGGCATATGCTCACCTCACTGGCGCAGATTGACGTTCGCGGTATCGGCGTGCGCGTCGGTATGCGCCGCCTTGACGGCCGCGACAAACCGGCGGCCAAACGCAACGTCGAGGATCTTATCCACATGGTCGGTCGTGACGAACTTGAGCGCGCTGCGCACGGTCGGGTCGATCTCTTCCAGATCCTTTTCGTTCTCACGCGGGATGATGACCGTCGTGATGCCGATGCGCATGGCAGCCATCGTCTTTTCCTTCAGGCCGCCGATCGGCAGGATACGGCCGCGCAGCGTGATCTCACCCGTCATGGCGAGGTCGCGGCGCACGGGCGTGTTCGTGAGCGCGGAGATGACCGCGATGCAGATCGTGATACCTGCCGACGGACCGTCCTTCGGTACGGCGCCCTCCGGGAAGTGGATGTGGATATCCTTGTTCTTATAAAACTCCGGGTCGATGCCGAGCAGCTGCGCACGGCTGCGGATATAGGTGACGGCGGCCTGCGCCGACTCCTTCATGACGTTGCCGAGGTTGCCGGTCAACTCGAGCTTGCCCGTGCCGTCGAGCACGGCGACTTCGACATCGAGTACTTCCCCACCGACGGACGTCCACGCAAGGCCGCGCACAAGGCCGACCTCATCCTGCGCATAGACGCGCTCCGGCTCATAGCGCGCGGGACCGAGATAATTGGCCACACTGCCGGCGCGCAGCTGCACGCTCTTGCACTCGCCGAGCGCGATGCGCTTGGCGGTCTTGCGGCAGACGGCGGCAAGGCTGCGTTCGAGCACACGCACACCGGATTCGCGCGTATAGAGCGTGATGATCTCGCGGATGGCATCGTCGCTCACGCGCAGCTGCGCCTGCTTGAGACCGTGCTTTTTGCGCTGCTTCGGCAGCAGATGCTGCTTTGCGATCTGGAGCTTTTCCTCATCGGTATAGCTCGAGAGCTCAATGACCTCCATGCGGTCGAGCAGCGGGCGCGGGATGGTGTCGAGCGTGTTTGCTGTGAGGACGAAAAACACGTCCGACAGGTCGACCGGGATCTCCATGAAGTTATCCCGGAAGTGATCGTTCTGCTCCGCGTCGAGCACCTCGAGCAGCGCCGAGGACGGGTCGCCGCGGTAGTCGCTGCCGAGCTTGTCGATCTCATCGAGCACCATGACGGGGTTCATGCTGCCGGCGATGGTCAGACCATTGATGATGCGGCCGGGCATCGCGCCGACGTACGTCTTGCGGTGACCGCGGATCTCCGCCTCATCGTGCACGCCGCCGAGGGAGATGCGCGAGAGCTTGCGGTTCGTGGCATGGGCAATGCTCATGGCGATGCTCGTCTTGCCCGTGCCCGGAGGGCCGACCAGGCACAGCACGCCGCCCTTGACATCGGGCGCGAGCTGGCGCACGGCCAGATATTCCGTGATGCGGTCCTTGACCTTTTCGAGGCCGAAATGCTCATCGTCGAGCACCTTGCGCGCGGCGCGCACATCGAGCCGCTCCTCGGTGCGGGTGTTCCACGGCATCTCGAGGCAGATGTCCAGATAATTGCGGATGACGGACGCCTCCGACGAGCCGAACGGCTGTTTTTTGAGTCGGTCGACTTCCTTGAGCAGGCGCTGCTCTGATTCCTCCGGCAGGTGCAGCGCCTGAATCTTCTCCCGATAGGCGGTGCTCTCGGAGTCGGGGTCGTCCGCCTCGCCGAGCTCTGCCTGAATGATCTTCATCTGCTCGCGCAGCAGATACTCCTGCTGCGTCTGGTTGAGACGATCCTGCGCCGCCTCCTCAAGCTGATGCTGCAGGCCGAGCACACTCGTCTCATGCAGCAGCATTTTCGACAGCAGCGTAAGCCTACGACTCGGCCGCGTCTGCTCAAGCAGCTCCTGCTTCTGCTCGGGGCGCAAAAATACGTGCTGCGCGATGAAATTCGACACAAAGCCGGCGTTCGTGCTGCCGAGCACCGTGATGACCGACTCCGGTGCCATGTTGCCGGACACGGTCACATAGGCATCAAACAGGTTGCAGCAATGGCGGATGAGCGCCTCGATCCGCGCGGTCTTGCGCTCGGCAACGTCCGACATCGGTTCGACCTCCGCCACAAAACAGGGCATATCGGTGCGCACGGCCAGCGTCCGGCCGCGCTCGATGCCCTCGGCCATGACGCGGACGGTCTTGCTGCCGGGCTGCTTCATCATCTGCTTGATGCGGCAGACCGTGCCCACGCCGTAGACGTCCTCCGGGGTGGGGATATCCGTCGCAATGTCGATCTGCGGCACCAGATAGATGATCTGATCGTCACTCATGGCCATGTTCAGCGCCGCGATGGACATACTGCGCTCGACCTCAAAGGTCAGCATCATGCCCGGGAACACGGTCAGGCCGCGCAGCGCCATCATCGGAAGGCTGCGCCGGTCGGTAAATTCCACATGATCCATAGAATTTGTGTTATCCATTCAGATTCCTCTTTCGCTCAGGGGTACAGGGGTGCAGTCAGCGCCGGCTCACTGCTCCCGATGCTCGATGCGCGGCGGCTCGGTGCCGTCCACGCACGCTGCGGTGATGGTGATCTTGCTGATTGTCGGGTCGGACGGCACGGAATACATCAGATCCGTCATGACGCCCTCCATGACGCTGCGCAGGCCGCGCGCGCCGATTTCCATCGCGATCGCCTTATCCGCAATTCTGCCCAGCGCCTCATCCTCAAATTCCAGCTCGACGTCGTCAAACTGCATCAGCGCCTGATACTGCTTGGTCAGGGCGTTTTTGGGCTCTTTGAGAATGCGCACCATATCCTCACGACTGAGGCTCGCCAGCGCCGTGATGACCGGCATGCGGCCGATCAGCTCCGGGATGATGCCGAACTTCAGCAGATCATGCTGCTGCACATTTTTCATAATCTCGGTCAGGTTGCGCTCCTTGGCACTCTGGATCTCGGCGCCGAAGCCCATGGACTTTTTGTCCATGCGGCGCTCGATGATCTTATCCACGCCGTCAAACGCGCCGCCGCAGATGAAGAGGATGTTCGTCGTATCGACCTGAATGAACTCCTGCTGCGGGTGCTTGCGTCCGCCCTGCGGCGGGACGTTTGCGACTGTGCCCTCAAGCAGCTTGAGCAGCGCCTGCTGCACGCCCTCGCCGGAGACGTCGCGCGTGATGGACGTGTTCTCGCTCTTGCGGGCGATCTTGTCGATCTCGTCGATATAAATAATGCCGCGCTGCGCACGCTCGACGTCAAAGTCCGCCGCCTGCAGCAGCTTGAGCAGGATGTTCTCCACATCCTCGCCGACATAGCCGGCCTCGGTGAGCGTGGTCGCATCCGCAATGGCAAACGGCACGTCGAGCATCTTGGCCAGCGTCTGGGCGAAGAGCGTCTTACCGCTGCCGGTCGGACCAATGAGCAGGACGTTGCTCTTTTGCAGCTCGACGTCACTGTCCTGATCGCCGCGCAGGATGCGCTTATAGTGGTTATACACCGCCACGGACAGCACCACCTTGGCACGGTCCTGGCCGATGATATAGTCATCGAGCGTCGCGCGCATCTCAGCCGGCTTCGGCAGCTGGTCGCGCCGGAGCGTGACCTGTGCCGTAGAGACGCTCTCGGGCTCATAGCCCTCGTCGATGATGCTCATGCAAAGGCGCACACACTCATCGCAGATATAGACGCCGTTACCGGCAACAAGCCGGTTTACCAGCGACTGCGGCTTCCCGCAAAAAGAGCAGCGCACGCTCTTCTTTTCGTCATTTCTGGCCATAAAAACCTCACATTTTCTACATTTGAAACAGGGAGGGAACGGCGGTTCCCTCCCCTGACAGATTATCGCTTATAGATGACCTTGTCCACCAGACCGTAGGCCTGCGCTTCCTCTGCGGTCATGAAGTTATCGCGCTCGCAGTCCTCGGCGATGGTCTCGACCGGCTTGCCGGTGTTCTCCGCGAGGATGTGATTGAGGCGATCCTTGATGCGCAGGATCTGCCGTGCCTGGATCTGAATGTCCGTGCACTGACCCTGACTGCCGCCGGAGGGCTGATGGATCATGATCTCCGAGTTCGGCAGCGCCAGACGCTTGCCCTTCGCGCCGGACGAGAGCAGAAACGCGCCCATCGACGCAGCCAGACCGACACAGATGGTGGAAACATCCGCCTTGATGTACTGCATGGTGTCATAGATGGCGAGACCCGCAGTCACACTGCCGCCGGGGCTGTTGATATAAAACTGGATGTCCTTATCGGGATCCTGCGCCTCCAGATACAGCAGCTGCGCCACGATCAGGCTGGCGGTGGTGTCATTGACCTCCTCGGACAGCATGATGATGCGGTCGTTGAGCAGGCGGGAAAAAATGTCGTACGAGCGCTCCCCGCGGGAGGTCTGCTCGACAACGTACGGTACTAAACTCATGGTACGCTCCTTTCGGTGTTTCGCTTATCCAAGAGAGCATAACCGTTCTGCCCGGAATCCAAACAGCTTTCGGGGAATTACTCGGCTGCCTCTTCCTTCGCCTCAGCGGGCTCTTCCTTCGCCTCGGGCTCCTTGTCCACCGCGGTGTCACGGATGAGCTGGGCAGCCTTGCGGCGCTTCATATCCAGAACGATGATCTTCTCGTCAACGTACTGCTTGATCTGGTCGACTTCCATCTTGTACTCGTCGGCCATCTTCTGGTACATCTCGTCGAGCTCGCCCTCGTCGAGCTCAATATTCTCGGCCTTGACGATCGCATCGAGCAGCAGATCGGTGCTGATCTCAAACATGGCCTGCGGGCGCATGATCTCCTGGAAGGTCTTCTCGTCGAGACCCATAGAGGCGAGCACCTGCTCACGGGTGAGCTCGGGGCTGACGCCCATGGTGGAGATGTAGTTGCGCAGCTGCTCATCGAGCTTGGCCAGAACCATGGGCTCAGGAATCTCAACGGTCATGTTGTCAACGGCAGCCTTCATGAGGCGGGTCGCGTAATCGGACTCCTGCTCCTCGTTGAACTGCTTTTCCAGATCCTCACGGACATGGTCGCGGTACTCGGCGATGGTCTCGTAGTCGGAGATGTCCTTCGCCAACTCGTCGTCCAGCTCCGGAAGCTCAGGCTCCTTGACGCTCTTGACGGTGACCTTGAAGGTGGCCTCCTTGCCGGCCAGCTCGGCAACGTAGTTCTCGGGGAAGGTGACGACGACGTCGCGCTCGTCGCCGGCCTTCATGCCGACGATCTGCTCCTCAAAGCCGGGCACAAACGTGTTCGAGCCGAGCTCGATGTCATAGTTCTCGGCCGTGCCGCCGTCAAACTGCTCGCCGTCGATGAAGCCGGCGAAATCGATCGTGGTGTGGTCGCCCAGCTTCGCCTCGCGCTCAACGTCGATCAGACGGGCGTTGCGCTTCTGGACATTCCGCATCTCCTCGTCGACCTTGCTCTCGTCGAACGTCTCATGATTCTGGGGGACTTCAAGGCCCTTGTACTGGCCGAGAACGACCTCGGGATAGACGGCGACCTCAAAGGTGTAGATGAGCTCCTTGTCGTCGTTGATCTGCTGATCGAGCAGGCTGGGCGCGCCGACGCACTCAAAGCCGCACTCGGCACGGCCGGCCTCAAAAGCCTCCTGCGCCAGCGTCTCGATGGCTTCGGGATAGAACACGTCCTTGCCGTACATGCCCTCGATGACGGCGCGCGGCGCCTTGCCCTTGCGGAAGCCGGCCACATAGAGCTGGCTCTTGTTCTTTTTATATACTTCGTTGACCGCGTTATCAAACACGTCGGCCGAGACCTTCACCTCAAAGGTCGCCATATTCTTTTCTTTCTTTTCGATGTTCTGGATGTTCATTGGATTTCCTCCTCTAATCATTTATCGCCGGGTATCTTGTGTACATAAAAATTGGTATGAAAGAACATGCCTAAATACTATAACAGATTCGCATCTCAAAATCAACACCTGTTTCACGGGAGAATCCTGCGCGGACAAAAGGAAATGTAGTCCGCCGACAGCAGCCGAAACTCTGTGTCATGATACATCCCCTGAAAGGCGCTGCGGCATCCGCGGCTGTGGATATGCCCGTAACAGCACAGCGGCACATGGTAGGCATCGAGCAGCGCCAAGATCTCCGGGCACTCATAGCCCAGATACTTCGGCGGGTAGTGCAGAAAGACAAGCTTGGTCTTGTCCCCCGCCGCCTTGAGCGACGCCTCGAGCCGGCCGACCTCGCGCAGCATGATCTTGCGGTCATGCGCCTCACCCTTGGCCTCCTCATAAAACCAGCCGCGCGTGCCGCAGATGGCATAGTCACCGTAAAAATAGCAGTTGTTGTTCAGGATGTCCATGGTGTGCATATCATGTGCCTCGAAAAAATCGTAGGCTTTTTTTGCCGTGCTCCACCAGAAGTCGTGGTTGCCCTTGAGCAGGATCTTTTTCCCAGGCAAAGCCTCGATGAACCGGAAATCCGGCAGCGCCTGCTCCATCGTCATGCCCCACGCGAGATCGCCGCAGAGCACGCAGACATCGTCGTCATGCAGCGCCGAGAAGCCGAGCCGGATCTTCTCCACATAGTTTTCCCACGGCCCGCCAAACACGTCCATGGGCTTGTCAGCGCCCAAGGACAGATGCAGGTCGCCGATCGCATACAATGCCATTTGCGTTCCTCCGTATATTTCGCGCCCCGCCGCACACAATAGATCTGACCGGCAAGGCCGGAATCTGATCTGGAGGCACGATCATGAGCGACCATACCAAAGACTGCTGTGAGCACAATGTCGCGTGCGATGTGAGCAACTGCGCCTACAATGCCGACGGCAAGCGCTGCCACGCGAACCACATTCAGGTCAAAAACACGCAGGGCACCTGTTCCTGCAAGGATGAGACGTTTTGCAGTACCTTTACCAAGAAAGGCAGTGCGGCGTTCTGACCCGACGGACGGGTCTCCCCGTCCGTTACATATTCTTTCGTTATTTCAGGAATTCGTCCACCGTGTGCAGCATCTGCGACTGATCCACACAGCCGCCGAAGCGCACCGGGCGCGCATCCAGGCCGGTCAGCGGCGCGGGCGCATCGATCTGTGTCTCGCAGGTCAGGCGGCGGATCAGCTCCGGACCGAAGGCGTCAGCCGTGCCGCCAATGCCGCGCAGCACCTGATCGCAGAACTTGAAGGGGCTCGCCGTAGACACGACGACCGCCGGGGCGGCATCTCCGGTCTCGCGGCGGTACTCGTCGAGCACGTGGTAGGCGACGGCCGTGTGCGTGTCGATCAGATAGCGATGGTCGCGCCATGCGCGGCCGATCTTCTCGCGCGTCTGGATATCATTGCAGAAGCCTCCGGCAAACGTCTCGCGGATCTTGGCAAGCAGCGCATCGGAAACGGTATACCGCCCCTGCTCACGCAGCTGCTGCATATAGCCAGCGACCTCCGTGTCACTGCCGCAGAGCGAATAGAGCAGCCGCTCGAGGTTGCTCGACACGAGGATATCCATCGACGGGGACGCCGTGGTGTGAAACGGACGGTTTTTATCATACGTGCCGGTACGGATGAAATCCGTGAGCACGTTGTTGGCGTTGGACGCGCAGACGAGCTTGCCCACCGGCAGACCCATCTGCTTTGCGTACCAGCCGGCAAGAATGTCGCCGAAGTTGCCGGTCGGCACGACGAAGTTGAGCTTGTCGCCCATTGCGATCATGCCGCCGTTGACGGCATCGCAATATGCCGAGAAATAATAGACGATCTGCGGCAGCAGACGACCCCAGTTGATGGAGTTGGCGGAGGACAAAAACCAGCCGCGCTGCGAGAGCGCGTCGGCAAACGCCTTGTCGCCGAAGATCTGCTTGACGCCGGTCTGCGCATCGTCAAAGTTGCCGCGCACCGCGCTGACCGCGACATTGCTGCCGGTCTGCGTGACCATCTGCAGTCGCTGGATCTCCGACACGCCGCTGTAGGGATAAAACACGAGGATCTTCGTGCCCGGCACATCGGCGAAGCCCTGCAGAGCGGCCTTGCCGGTATCGCCCGAGGTGGCGACGAGAATGCACACCTGCCGCTGCTCGCCGCACTTTTTCAGGCTCGCCGTGAGCAGGTACGGCAGGATCTGCAGCGCCATGTCCTTGAACGCGCAGGTCGGCCCATGCCAGAGCTCGAGAAACGCGGTGGTATCATCGAGCCGGCGCAGCGGCGCAACGGCCGCATCGTCAAACTGGCTGCCGTAGGCTGCGGCGGTGAAGTGCGAGAGCTCGTCATCCGAGAATTCGCTCAGAAACGGGCGCATGATCTCGACGGCGCGCTGCTGATACGTCATGCCGCACAGCGCCTGAAGCTGCTGCGCCGACACCTCCGGCAGCGTCTCCGGCACGAACAGACCGCCGTCGGGCGCGAGGCCGCAGGCGATCGCCTGCGCGGCGGAAACAATGTGCTGATGGTCTCTTGTGCTGAAATAGTTCATATCCGATCCCTCATTATTCAAATGCATTTTCTATCTGATTGATCCTGCGCTGGCGGCGCGGCGTGTCCGCATCGCCATAGATCTCGATCACGTCAAAGCGCGGCTGCAGCGGCGTGTCATGTTCCGCCAGCCACAGCGATGCCGCCGTGCGGATACGCGCCTGCTTTGCCGGTGTCACATACGCGCCTGCGCGCACGAACCGGTCGGACGCGCGCAGCTTCACCTCCACGAACACGACATAGTGCCGGTCGGAGGCGATGATATCGATCTCGCCGAAGCGGCAGCTATAGTTGCGCTTGAGGATGCGATATCCATGCCGGCGCAGATAGGCCGCCGCGTAATCCTCACCCCACGCGCCGCGCGTTCCCCTGACTGCACCGGCCATATCAGTGCATCTTCTTCAGGAACGACGGCCGGTGGATGGGACACGGCCCATATTCCCGGATGGCGGCGTAATGCGCCGCCGTGCCGTAGCCCTTGTGCTTTTCAAAGCCGTACTGCGGGTAAGTCTGCGCCATGCCGCGCATATAGCGGTCACGCGTGACCTTTGCGAGCACGGAGGCTGCCGCAATGTCGGCGCACTTGCCGTCGCCGCCGACGACGCAGCGGCTCGGCACGGTGATGCCGGTGTTGCGGTTGCCGTCGATGAGTGCAAGCCCCGGCTGCGGTGTCAGCTGCGCGATGGCGCGGTTCATGGCCAGAAATGTCGCGCCGAGGATGTTGAATTCCTCGATCTCCTCCACGGTCGCAAACGCGATGCCGTAGCTGAGCGCCTGCGCGCGGATGGTGTCATAGAGCGCCTCACGCTTTTTCTCCGAGAGCTTTTTGGAGTCGTTCAGCCCCGGGATCACCAGTCCCGGCGGCAGCATCACCGCCGCCGCGCACACTGGCCCTGCCAGCGGGCCGCGCCCGGCCTCATCCACGCCGCACAGCGGCTGCGTGTCGGGGGTGCAGAGCTCTGCCTCCAGTGTCCACAAATCGACCTGCGTCATGTTTCCGCCTCCGGCATCTCAAGCGTGATGCGGCCGAGCTTGCCGCCGCGGTATTCATCGAGCAGAACGCCCGCCATGCGCTCAAGGTCATACTCCCCGCCGGAGATGAGAAAGCCGCGCTTTTTCGCCGCCTGCTCCAGCAGCTCGAAGCCGTTGCACGCGGGGTCCGGGCGGAACTTATAGCGCTGCTCCACGGCATCGGGATAATACCGCGCGAGCCGGAGCATGAAGTTTGCCGCCAGCGTCTCGCGGTCGAGCACCTCAGCCTTGATTGCGCCGGTGATGGCCAGCAGCTCGCCGACCTCCTGACTGTCAAAGCGCGGCCAGAGGATACCGGGCGTATCCAGCAGCTCCAGTCCCTGATCGACTGTGATCCACTGCTTGCCGCGCGTGACGCCCGGTCGGTCACCGGCGGCGGCTGCCTTGCGCCGCGCCACCTTATTGATAAACGTGGATTTGCCCACATTCGGGATGCCGAGCACCATGACGCGCATCGCGCGCCCGACCTGTCCCTTGGCGGCATACGCCTCGATCTTATCGTGCAGTGCCGTGCGCACGGCGCCGGAAAAGCCGTTGACGCCCTTGCCGCTGCGGCTGTCGGTCTCGAGCACGGTCATGCCCTGCCGCTGAAAAGCAGCGCGCCACCGCGCCGTCGCCTTCGGGTCGGCGAGGTCGGTGCGGTTGAGCACGACGATGCGGGGCTTATCGCCCGCGAGACGGTCAATGTCCGGGTTGCGGCTTGCCATCGGGATGCGCGCATCCAGGATCTCGCACACGGCATCGACCTGCTTCATGTGCTCCTCGATCATGCGCTGCGCCTTGGTCATATGCCCCGGAAACCACTGTATATTAAGTTTTTCAAAATCCTGCGCCATATTATTTCACAACTCCGATATTCTTGACCGGGAAGAGCGTAAAATACACCCTGCCCATGATATAGCGCGTATCCACGCAGCCGAGGCGCGCGTCGCGGCTGTCGGTGGAGGCATTGCGGTTGTCACCCATAACGAACACACTGCCTTTCGGCACTGTGATCTTGCCCTCAAAGTTTTCACGGTCGTGCACGGGCGCGTTCACATACGGCTCGTCGAGCGCCTTGCCGTCGACATAGACGACGCCGTCGTCAAAGTCAATGTCCACGGTCTGTCCCTCGGTCGCAATGATGCGCTTGACGATGGGCTCATCCATGAGCGTCTGCTTGCGCAGCACAACGATGTCCCCCTGCTTGGGATGATAAAACAGGTTGGAGATGATGACCTTGTCGTTTTGCTCAAGCGTCGGCACCATGGAGTGTCCGACAACGTTGACCATGCGCGCGCCAAACACAAACAGCAGCACGCAGAACACCAGTGCAAAGATGATGCACTGGATCCAGTCATACACTTCGGCGCGGGTATTGGCGCCGTTCGGATTTTTGCTGTCCATTTCTCAATACCTCGGTGTCAAAAATTCGTAAACTATATTATACACGCTCAGACCCGTTTTCGGCAACTAAAATTGTGTGAATTCTTTTCCGGTCGGATCGTAAAAACACCCTGAAAATGCAAAAAAAGAGGCCGAAGCCTCTTTTTTTGCAGTATCCACTTAGATAAGCTCTTTGACCTTGGCTCTCTTGCCCACGCGGTCGCGCAGGTAGTACAGCTTGGCTCTGCGGACTTTGCCGCGGCGAACGGTATCGACGGACACGATCGTGGGAGAGTGCACCGGGAAAACCTTCTCGCAGCCGACACCGTAGGAGATGCGGCGGACGGTGATCGTCTCGTTGATGCCGCCGTGCTTCTTGGCGATGATGGTGCCCTCGAAGGCCTGCGTACGCTCACGGTTGCCCTCGTTGACGCGGACAGTGACACGCACGGTGTCGCCGACGCGCATGGCCGGCAGTTCGGGTTTCATGTACTGCGCGGTCAGAGTTTTGATGAGATCCATAATGAAATCCTTCCTTTATCAGACGTTCATACCGGTGGACAGAGCCGGTCTCGGCAGCGGACCGTCGTTATCTTGCGAAACACTGTTTCGCACAAGCCATAAGATGATAGCACATCTTTTCTGCGATTGCAAGTGTTTTCAGCGGAAAATTTGCATATCTTCCGTATAAACCTCCTGCCGGGTAAAGGCGGCAAAGTCCGGCGCCAGCTCGGGCGCCAGCTGATGCAGCGCCGCGACGAGGTGGTCGGGGTTGAGCGTCGGCTCCTGCGCGGAGACGACGGCCTCGACCGTCACGCACGTCTCCTCCGGGCGGATGTGCAGCTCCGCGATCGCGGGCAAGATATCCATCTGCCCCTCGCCGCGCTTGGTTTTGCGGGTGATGACGATGGCATCCTGTGCGTAGAATGTGCTGAGCTTTTGCGCCATTTCGGCAGGATCAGCATGGTCATATTCGTAGCGTCCAGTCACGCGCAGCCACTTGAGCTCGCGCACCTTGCGTCCGGCCGGATATGCCTCGAGCGCGCGGATGCCCTCGGGCATGACCGCCGTGAGCCGCTCTGGAAGCGCAGCGAGATCCACGTCCTCACGCAGCTGAAAATCCATCAGCTCGCACACGCTCCCTACGCCGACGGACAGCGGCAGCAGGATGGAAATGAGTGCGTGCGGGTTAAAGCCCTCGGAATACTTCAGCGGGCAGTCGGCGCGCAGAAACACGCGCTGCATCGTGCGCATGAGGTCAAGGTGCGAGATATAGATCGCGCGGCCGGTCTTTTCAAACCGCAGTCTGAGCTTTTCAGGCATCGCACTTGCCCCCTTCCGTCATGAGTGAGAGCGCACCGCAACCGGTGCACTGCTTGCGGCAGTCGGGCGAAAGCTCGGCCTTATATGCCTGCTCACGCTCGTGCCACAGGTGTGCGCGGCGTACGCCCATATCCACGATGTCCCACGGCAGGAACTCATCCTTGCCGCGCTCGCGGCAGGCGTAGCGCATCGGATCGACGCCGCAGGCGTCCATGGCGGACATCCAGCGCTCGAACGAGAAGTAATCGCCCCATGCCTCAAGCTTGCCGCCGCGGCGCCAGACCTCCTCGATCACGTCGGCAATGCGCCGGTCGCCGCGTGAGAGCACGGCCTCAACAAAGCTCGTATCCGGATCGTGCCAGTTGTAGGTCACGTTCTTGGCCTTGATGTTTTCACGCAGGAGGTTGACCTTGCGTTTGTACTCGTCCATCGTCACCTGCTGCTCCCACTGGAAGGGGCTGTGCGGCTTCGGCACGAAGCAGGACGTGCTGACCGTGATGCGCACGCCGCGCGCCTTGTTCGTCGCGTACATACGCCACGTGTGCAGCACCTGATTGGCCAGCTCCGCGATGCCGAGCACGTCCTCATCCGTCTCCGTCGGCAGACCGAGCATGAAGTAGAGCTTGATGCCGTTCCAGCCGCCCTCGAAGGCGACGCGGCAGGAATGGAGCAGATCTTCCTCGCGCACATTTTTGTTGATTGCATCGCGCAGGCGCTGCGTACCGGCCTCGGGCGCGAAGGTCAGGCCGCCCTTGCGCACCTTCTGCAGGCGGCTCATGATGTCCATGGAGAAATTGTCCGCGCGCAGCGACGGCAGCGCGAGACTCATGCTGCGCGGCTCGCAGTATTCCAGCAGCCCGTCGCACACCTCATCGAGCGGGCGGTAGTCGCTGCTCGAGAGCGACAGGAGCGTCGCCTCCTGATAGCCGGTGTTTTTGAGCGATTCGATGCCCTGGCGGATGATCGTCTCCGGTTTGCGCGGGCGCACCGGGCGATAGACATACCCTGCCTGGCAGAAGCGGCAGCCGCGGATGCAGCCGCGAAAGAGCTCCACGTTCACGCGGTCGTGCACGATCTCCGTGCTCGGGACGATGGGATCGGTCGGATAATAGCAGGCGTCAAGATCCTGAATGATGCGCTTGGTCACGCGCGCAGGCGCGCCGTGCGTCGGCGTCAGGTCGCGCAGCGTGCCGTCCGGGTTCCAGTGCGGGGCATAAAACGACGGGACGAGCACCCCCTGGATCCCGGCCGCTGCCTCGAGAAACTGCGTCTTGCTCCAGCCGGACTTCCGCGCCTGCCGGAACAGCTCGAGCGCCTCGTTGTTGACCTCCTCGCCCTCACCGATGATCATGAGATCGAAAAACGGTGCCATCGGCTCGGGGTTGCTGCACGCCGTGCCGCCCGCCATGACCAGCGGCGTCAGCTCCGGGCGGTCGGCACTGCGCAGCGGGATGCCGGCGAGGTCGAGCATATTGAGTACGGCGGGATACGCCATCTCATAGCCGAGGGAAAACGCCACAACGTCAAAATCGCTCACTGGGTCGCCGCTCTCGAGCGCGTAGAGCGGGATGCCGGCCTTGCGCATCTCCTGCTCCATATCGCCCCACGGGGCAAACACACGCTCGCACCAGACGCCGGGCATCTGATTCATTGTGGCATAGAGGATGCGCATGCCGATGTTCGACATGCCGATCTCATAAATATCCGGGAAGCAAAAAGCGAGGCGCAGGTCCACCTCCGCCTTGTCCTTGATGATCTGGCGGTATTCGCCGCCGGTATAGCGCGCGGGCTTCTGCACGCGCGGCAGGATGCGTTCCAATCGCTGATCCATACTACACTCCTACATATGATAGTAGGAGTATTTTACATCATGTTTTCCCCCTTGGCAAGTCATTCCCGGCTGCAAAAGTGCCAGCCACGCGCCGAACACCCCCGGTGCGAGTCCGAATCCGCGCGCAAACAGTGCCAGACCGAGCACCATGAGCATGACCGCCAGCACCAGGCCGAGCACGTCGAGCGTCCGCTCCGCCGCACGCTCCCCCGCCAGTGCCGCGAGTGCGGCATACAGCGCGCGCCCGCCGTCAAGCGGCAGCACCGGCAGCAGATTCACGCACGAAAAGAGCAGACTCAGCTCCGCACACGCAGTATAGCCGAGCCCGCGCAGAATGCAAAACAGCCCCGCACCGGCGGCCGGGCCTGCCAGCGCCGCCGTGACCGTGCGCAGCGCGCCCTCCGGCGGCGTGCACCGCAGTACAAGACCGCAGCCTTCCATGCGCAGACCGCAGACCTGCGCGCCGCACAAGATCAGCGCCGCGACGTGCCCGAGCTCGTGCACCGTCACGGTCAGCGCCAGACGCGCACACCAGCGCAGCGGCAGCAAAAAATACAGCCCGGAGAGCAGCACGACTGCCCCCGGGCGCACCTCGAGTGAAAAGCGGCGGCGCTTCATGCGGCAAGGTAAAACTCCGGGTTATAATAATACCCGTCGTGCATGAGCTCGAAGTGCAGGTGCGGTCCGGTCGCCTTGCCGGTCGCACCGACGAGCGCGATCGGCTGACCGAGCGTCACCGTCTCACCGGCGCGCACGAGCAGCTTGCTGCAGTGACCGTAGAGCGTTGCATAGCCACCCGCATGACCGAGCTTGACATAGTTGCCGTACCCCTCGCTCTGCCCGGCGGCGAGCACCGTGCCGTCAGCAAAGGCACAGACCGTCGTGCCGGAATTGGCCGCGAAGTCTGTGCCGTAGTGAAATTTGACCTTGTTTTCCAGCGGGTGCAGCCGGTAGCCGAAGCCGGACGAGGTGTAGCCCACGACCGGCGAGCCGTGCGCAAACGGCAGCTCGCTGACCGCATAGCTGACGTTCGTCGGGACGGCATAGCCGGAATAGACCGACTGCGCGTCGAGAAACGCCTCGCGCGCGGCGAAGGCGGCCTGCAGCTCCGGGCTCTGCGTCGGTTCCGGTGTCGGCTCAGGAGTCGGCTCAGGAGTCGGCTGCGGTGTCGGTGTCGGCGTGGGCTCGGGCGCGGGCGTCGCCCATGCGGACATATCCACGTCCGGCAGATACGGCTGCAGCCGCACATCCTGCTCCCCCACCCGTGCGGTCGAAAACGCACTGCGGATCTCGGCGAATACGGCGCGGTAATCATCGTCAGCACCGATGACCGGAACAAGCACCGCGCGCGCATCCGCAGCCGCCGCCGGTGCGATCATCTTCACCACCGTCAGCAACAGAAACACCGCCGCGCAGCCGTAGACCTTCCAGCGTTTCATGCACATCACCCCCGATAACAGGAATGTATGCAGACAGGCTGGGGGTTAGTACATCATCAGCGGAAAGCCGCGTTCACTCAATGCCCTGCTGCTTGCACCAGATGTCCATGACGGTGTCCACCGGCAGGAACTTGACCAGGCGCACCTGACGGCGCACGGGGTGACCGAGAATGGAGACGCTCTTTTTCTTCTTGAGATCCTTCATGGCCTGCGCCGCCACCTCATCGGGACCGTACCACTTGTCCACGTAGCGGATGAACTCATCATGGTGCGCGACCTGCTGGAACTCCGTCTTGATCCAGCCGGGGCAGACGCACATGACATGGATGCCCTGCGGACGCAACTCACGGCCGAGCGCGCGGGAAAGGCTCAGAACATAGCTCTTGCTCGCGCCGTAAACCGCCTGATACGGCACCGGCTGCCAGGCAGAGTTCGAGCCCATGTTGATGATATTGCTGCCGGAATGCATATACGGCAGGCTCGCGTGGCACATGCCCGTGAGTGCGAGCGAGTTGAGCTGCGCGCTCGAGATGAGCTTCTTGCGGTCCGCCTCGGCAAACGGGCCGAACACACCGCAGCCGGCGGCATTGACCAGCATACGGATCTCGGGCTGCTCCTGCTCGAGCAGCGCCTGATAGGCATCGATGCTGCTCAGATCCGAGAGGTCGAGCGCGATCGGCCGGATGGGATTGCGGCACTTGCCGCGCAGCTCCTCGAGCCGCTCTTTTCTGCGGGCGATGACCCAGATCTCGTCATATTCCGCGTCCTTATCCACAGCGTAGACGAGCTCACGGCCGATGCCGGCGGATGCGCCGGTGATGACAGCAATGTTCATAGTTTCTCCTCCGTTTTTCAATATCGGTGCATCTATCATACCGCCTTTGCACCCGTTGCGCAAGCGTGTGCCGGAAAGAAGCGGTGCAGCCGCCGGGCGCTTTGCATTCCGCCAGCAGCTCCGGACCGGCGGCACGGTGGATGCAGCTGTCTACCCCACCGCCGCCGTCTGAGAGCGAGGCGTTTGCGGCGTTGACGATGGCATCAACCTGCATATGTGTAATGTCGTTTCTGACGATCTGCAGCGGCATGGTATGTCTCCCTTTCGTTCAAAGCGGCATCGCCGTGCGGGCGAGCAGAATGACGACCACAACGGCGAGTGCGAATGCCGCGGCGCCGATCAGCACGGCTGTTTTCTTCCCCAAGCGTTTCTGCGATGCCCGCGCGATCAGCGCGGCGGCGGCCACGCAGACCGCCGCTGCCGCGAGCGCAATGCCCAGCAGCGTCCATAGCCAGGACAGTTCATAAATGATCTGCATACGTTCACCTCGCCCTTTCCGCAGAGTTCACAACATTTCCGTCGATCTGTTCACTACCCGACGCCGCATAGCCGGCGCCGATCACTGCATAGACAGGCAGTAGGAAAAATTCATCAAAAAACAAAATATCCAGCGCCATCCACGGCAGCACAACACCGACACACATGAGCAAAAAGGCATTTTTCCGGCAACCGCTCCTGCCGCTTGCTCGCTTGAGCGTCATTACCAGCCACGCACACAGCACCGGAAGCCCGATCAGGCCAAACTGGAACGCACCTTGAATGATAGTATTGTGCGAGGCCTTTGATCCGAGCGTGACGCTGGTAAAGCCGGAGCCGAGCAGTATCAGCACGGGATCGTGGCTAATGTCATGCAGATACATCCGCCATATTTCCGACCGGTGTGTCGTCAGATCCGAAACGTTAGCCGCATACGAAAAGCGGGACATCACCATGTGCAGCAGGTCTTGAACCGCTGCGGACAAAAGCATGACCGCTGCTGCGCACGCAACGCCCGCGAGGATGGCGATGCCTCTTTTCACATGACCTCCGGTGAGCAGGACCGGAACCCAGACAAGAAACAGACACGCCAAAACGATTACGAACGATTTTGAGGCCGAAAGCATCCCACAGTAGGCAAGAACCATCATAACGCCGATCCAGACGATCTGCCGGCTGCGCCGCCGTTCCCTGCTCATGAGCAGCTGGACGCCGGCGAGGCAGGCGGTAATCTGCGCGCAGTAGAAGTTCGGGTCACGGTAATAGCCGGACAGCCGCGTGATCTTCAGATACGAATCTACTTTGATGTACTGAGAAATGTTCGGATACGCCGCGATCTGTCGGGCGGAAAGCGCGGCCATAATGATGCCGCAGGCAAAAAACAGCGTCAGTCTCGAAAAACTGGCTGCGCCGGAAAGCCCCTTTGCCACGCATGGAAACAGCAGAAGCATCATGAAAAAGAACAGATAGTGATTCTCAATGGGGTTCGAGCGGATCGCCTTTGCGATCAGCGTCGTGACCGCGAGAAATGCCGTCACCAGGATCTGATACAGCGCCAAGCGAAAACCGTCTCTCTGCCAATAATACAAGCATGTCACAAGCAATGCAATGGTAAAAAACGAGATGCTGCCGCGATCTGTCCGCAAAAGCGGGCTCCAAGGGAGAAAAAACAGCAGCACGCACATAGCATCGTTTTGAAAGCACGACCAGAAATGAAAGGCCAGAAAGGCAGCCAAGCAGGCCGCGATCAGCATCTTGCTCCCGCTGATCTGCACAATACAGAGCAGCAGCGCGATCAAAAGGCAGCCAAACAGCGTACCGGCACCGCCAATGTCCGTCCGTGCAATACCGCCGTGATCAAGTTGTGTCTTCTTCATAGCCGTTGATCAACTCCGAAAATTTACGTTTTGCCGCTGTCACATCAAACGCAACTCCGCCAAGTGCCTCGCGCTGCGTCCGCAGCATCTGCGGTGCATCCAGCAGTCGCCGCAGCCCCTGCGTGATCCCCGCTTGCGTGTTGGGGCACACCCAGCCAAAGCCCGTGTCTTGCACCATCTCGACCGCAGAAGAGGTCTCGGTCGTTAAAATCGGTGTACCAAGCAGGGCAGCCTCATGGATGACCATCGGTGCGGCCTCTGAAAAAGATGGGATCAGGAGCACATCCGCCGCCCGCATATAGCCGTATGGATTTTCCATCGCGCCAAGCAAAACGACTGTATCGTCAAGCCCCAGCTCTGTTATGGTCTTTTGCGCCTCGGCATACTCCGTACCGTCTCCGATGAGATAGTAACACATCCCGCCGCGCTGTGCCCCCAGTGCAGCCACTGCATATAGTGCACGCAGGATCCCCTTTTCGCGCCCGAATCTGGCGACGGTCAGAACATTCAGCCGTCCATGGTCCAAATTGACCGCCCGCGCTTTTGCCAAGCGAATAATCGCTGCATCATTCTGAAAATTCGGAATAACGCACGTTTTGCCCGCAAGCTGCGGATGGGCATTCAAAAACGCGCGCCTGCAGCCGTCGGAGCACGCCACGATCTCGTCAAACCGCCGGTAGAGATCAGCATTGTACGCTGAAGCGGCGCGGATCTGTTCGTAATCGCAGTGAAGATACGTGATCTTCTTTTTCGCATCCACGCAGTTGAAGACAAATGCATTGCACCCGCCATAAAACGTATGCGCAGCCCCGCTGTGCAAAAAAGAGATCGCCGCATCAAACCCCTGTATGCGCTTTTGCAGCAAACAGGCGAGCTGTGTACTGAAGGGCATGCCAAGCACGCGCGTCATCCCTGCCCAAAATGCGTGCAGCAGCCGGTCGCAGACCGTCGACACATCGTTTTTCGTCATGCCAAAATAGCGAAACGCACCGCCAGCAGCGCACACGCGGACATCCGAAGGCACTTCGTTGAGCAGTGCGCCGCCGCGGTAAAACAAAAGCAGTGTGATGTCATAATCGGCATGCAGCGTCTGCAGCAGATTCAGCAGCGCTTTTTGCACACCGCCGATATGCATATTGTTATTTACGATCAGGATCCGTTTCATATTTTGCTTCCCTCAAACGCTTCCAACAATAGAATACGGCCGGCGCGCCAACCGCTGACAAGGTCGCAAGACCCCACAAAACCCACTGAAAATAGTTGTGGATCGCAATGCCTTGCAGCAGCCGGCAGCCTGCTGCAGCGAGCGCGCCCAGCAGCGCGGCAGCTGCCGCGAACCGTACCAGCAGTTTTGAAAACGGAATGTGCAGGATGTGTCTGCCGGAATAGGCCATGTAGTAGACGCCGCGAAACACCGTTGCGATCAAGGTGCCCAGCGCAACACCGATCAGTGGACGCCAATGGATCAAAGCGCAGGAAAGAATGACATTGATCGCCGCTTCCCCATAAGCACCCCAGCGCGTTTGCCGAAAACGGTTTGCCGCGACCGGCAAGCCGGAGTACGGCAGCATCATGCAGTTGACACCCTCCGCCATCAGTAAAATCAGCGCAAATGCCGGCTGCATGTAATCGGCATCGGTAATTCCCTTGGTATAGAGTCGGACGAAGGGTACGATCAGGGTCCCCATGCAGGAAAACAGCACGACCGTGGCGGAGACGATCAGCGTCTGATACCGCCAGAAAGCACACCGCAGCCGGTCAAACCGTCCTTTTGCAATCAGTTCTCCAAACATCGCCTCCATGCCGCTGGAAAGCGATCCCACGATTGCGCGCATACTGCTGATGACCAGGTTGTAAACGGCATATACCGCAACCAGATTCACATCCGCAAACAATGTAAGCAGCACGATATCGGTATTCATGTGCAGAAAATACGCGATGTGCTGACCGATCCCCGTCCATTTCTGGTCCAAAACCGCGCTTGTCTTTCCGACCTTCGGCAGCGGATAGTGCTTTTTCACATAAAGCCGGTACAGCAGCGGCCGCACGGCAAAGATCATACTGCTCCCAAGTTTCACCCAGAGCAGCTGCGTCTTGAGCCGCGTCAGCAAAACCACCGCGGCTGCGTTGACGATCGCAGTTGCGATCATGATGCAGTTGTTGACATACTGCCTTTGGTCAGCAACGATCAGCGTCAGGTTCGCCAAACCGCCCATATATTTTGCAAGCGTCGACAGGCCGATCGTGAGCACCAGCGCAAAAATGTACGGCCCTGAATAAAGCGTCACGCCCGCGAGATCGTGATAGGTCAAGCCAAGCAAAATGCTGTAGACGACAAATGCGGCCGCGACATAATAAAAAAAGCGCCGGATCACACTGTATACCGCACTGACCTCGCACATATCGTGCTGAGCCAGCGGCACATACAGTTTTGCGCGCGCAACGCCGCCGATGCCGCTTTCAAGCAGCATGATATAGGAAAGAAACTGTGTAATCGAGGCACATATGCCGTACGCCTCCGAGCCGAAGGACGCGAGCAAGACGCGCAGCGTAACGATCCCGCAGGCGGTCGTGATCAGTTGGTTGCACAAAGCCGTTGCGATATTCCGTTTTGCTCTGTCATCTCTTGCATCAACCATTCCGCTCGTACTCCTATCATGCGCATTGGAGAGACGCACAAATGCGTCCCCGTTCGGCTCGGAGGCACAGTCATGCGCGCTCCACTCATTGTGCTCCGGTACCGCGCTGCAGCCGCTTATCTCTCGGCGTCTCACGTGTGCCCCGGTACATTGCCCGCAGAGCACGGAAGAAGGTCATTTCTCCCCGGTACGCACTGTACCGCCTCAGGCAAAAGCGCAGGCACAGCGGCACAGCCGCTGCTCCGAATGCCGCCCGATACAAAACGCCCTGATCATGAAAATACTTTTCATCAAAGCCGTAAAAGCAGGTGGACGTGTCCTTGGCGCAGGTGCCGAGGCAGAAGCTGCTCGTATACACCCGAAGCCCCCGGCGAAACGCATCGCGCAAAAACAGTGTGTCCTCCCCGTGGGCATAGTTCGTACCGCCGCCGAAGAGTGTGGAAAACCAGATGTTCGCCCGGCGCTGGCTTTCTCGGCGGATGGAGCAAACGCACGTCCCATACCGCAGAGCGCGATGGAAATGCAGCCGGCCGTCTCGGTTTTTGATCCGGCGGATCACACGCCCGCCCTGCGTAATGTCCAGAGAAAAAAGGATCATATCCGCATCCGGATGTTGCGCATAGGCGCGGCGCACACCATCGGCATAACCAGCGGCGTAGCAGATATCATCGTCGGCAAAAAGCAGGATATCGCCGGTCGCGTGCAGCAGCGCGATGTTGCGGTTGACGCCGACGCCCCGCGTGTCCGTGGTGATCATTTTCACCGTTTGCCCGTCGCGCGTCTGCACTTCCTTCCGGAAGCCGTCCGCCTGATTGCCAAACACGGCATCGCCGGTAATGTGCATTTTCTCCGCGATCGTCAAGTCCTTCTGCCCCATGGTGACGCAGACAATCTCTACTCTTTCCATACATTCCTCCGGCATTCAGCGGATGCTCCGCGTGCAGACATCAATACGCATTGCCCGCTGTGCGGCAAGGTAGTTCGTGTAGGAGCGCTCCAGATCGATGAACGCCGCGTGCTGCTTGCACCTGCGCGCCTCCGGTGACGGAAGCACATGCCAGTTGCCGTACAGCTGCGTCAGCAGCGCGTCATAATGCGCCGTGACCGGGAACACGCCATCCTCAAACGGGAGCCCGACCGACTCTGTCAGCCACGCACGCGGGAGCAGGTTTTTCTCAAACCGTTTTCCGGCCGCCAGAAACGAATGCAGCAGCGCGGTCCGGTCGTCTCCTCTGCGCATGCAGAGCGCTTCCAACGTCCGGCGCGGCAGCGGGCGGCAAAGCTGCATGAACACTTTTTTCGCCGCGCTGTCCGTCTCATAGCCGCGCGCATAGAGCGCCTTTGCAATGATCGCCCTGGACGCCGCAAACTGCAGCCGCCGCATCAGCGGCCGGTCCGAAAGATTGTCGCACGGGAAAATGTCTATGTAGACGCCCTGATGGACAAGCGGGTCTTTCGGATGATATTTTTCGATGCAGGCCGTGTGGTTTCTGCGCAGCTTGGAAAACTGCATGGGCCAGTGCGCGCTGTTTTCCCGCTGCACATAGTAGCGCTCGGGATCCAAGTCCCCTGCCGCTTCTGCGAACAAGCGGTCATATTCGCTGCGCATGAGGATCACATCCACATCGTCGTCCCACGGGATGAAGCCGTGGTGACGGACGGCGCCCAACGCCGTTCCGGCGAAGAGCTGATAGGATATGTGGTGCCTGCGGCACACAGCGTCAAAGTCCTTGAGCATCTCCAGCAGGAGTGCCTGATGCGCAGTCATAACCTTCACTTCTTCCATGGTCAGATCCTCCCGTGCTTACGCACGCCATGGAGCGCGTAGGTAAAAAACGCTCCGGCTGATCGCGGCAGCGAGAGCCGCTCAACGTCCCGGTAGATCCGCCAGCGGTTCACGGCCGCGGCGCGTTTGTCAAACGATCTTGACTGCTCTGAAATGCGCCAGTCAGCCAGCACCTCAGTACAGCCGGCGGCAGAGCCCCCGCCGCGCAGGATCGCCAGCCACAGCGCATAGTCCTCATGAAACACGTCCTCGCGGAAGCGAAGCCACTCCAACAGCGACCGGTGAAGCAGTACGGTAGAGCAGCCGATGACATTTTCGCCGAGCAGCCGGCGGTAATCCACCGACTGCGGAACGCGGTAGACACGCGTCTCCCGCTCTGTATCCGCAAAGAGCGCATAAGACGTATACAGCAGCCTTGATCCGCTGTGCACAGCGAGCGCAAGCTGTTTTTCCAGCTTTTGTACGCGCCACCTGTCATCACTGTCAAGCAGCGCGATCCATTCTCCCTGCGCGAGATCAAAGCCCCGGTTTCTTGTGCGTGCAACGCCCATGTTCTGCGGATTGTGCAAGACCCGAATGCGTGCATCCCGCTGCGCATAGGCCTGCGCGATCTCGGCTGTACGGTCAGCAGAGCCGTCATCCAGGATCAGCAGCTCCCAGTTTTCATACGTCTGGGCGCACACGGAAGCAATGGCTTCTCCTATGTATTTCTCCGCATTGTATGCGGGCATGATCACGGAAACCAGCGGCTGCTTATCGGCCGCACCGGTCAGAGCATCTTGTTTCATGGCATTCTCTTTTCCAGCAGCCTTGCACACTTCTCCCAATCCTGATAGCCGCTGCCAAGCATATGGATATCGCTGCCGAGATAGCGCACGCAGCCGTTTTCGATCCACGTGAGACAGCGCTTGCGGTGCAGCGGCTTTGTCAGGCACGCGGCATTGAGCTGCAGCGGCACACCGTTGCGCGCCAGCTGCCCAATGTCCGCTGCCGGATAACGCTCGGCGTGCGCAAGGACGATCTGTATATCCTGCAGATCCAGCAGATGATACAGCGTGTCCCGGACAGACGCCGGCCACGCATAAAACGGCATCTCGAGCAGCAGCTCGTTCGTGCCCTCGCGGCACAGGCGGTGCAGGCCGTCAAGCCGCTCCATCCCGTCGCAGATGAGCACCTCCGTGCCGAGGCAAATCTGCGGCGCTTGTTCCGGCAGGTGCGCACGCAGCAGCTGCGCGCACTCAGCCCTGCGGCGCAGGAAGGATTCCGCCGATTCCCTGTGCGGGTAAAAATGCGGCGTCGCGCAGACCGTTCGGATGCCGGCCGCGGCCGCCATATCCAACTGCCGCAGGGACGTCTCAAGCCCATCGCTCCCATGGTCACAGCCGGGCAGCACGTGCGCATGGTAGTCCAGCGACAGGTCGATCGTGCCGTTACTGCGCTTCATAGGGATCGGAATACGAATACTTATATCCGTACTCGCCGCCGTATTTGTACTTATGCTTATGGGCATATTTTCCGGACTTCATATTCATATCGTTGAGCACCACGCCGCACAGGTTCCCGCCTGCGCGCAGCACGGCGTCCATGGCATCATTGAGCTCATCCGTGGTCGTCACACCGGATCTCGTTACGAGCACCACACCGTCGACATAGGTGGAGATAATCTGCGCATCCGCCACCGTGTTGATCGGCGGCGTGTCGATGATCACATAATCGTAGGTCTCGGCGCTCTCCGCCGCGAAGCGCCTCATGCGCTCGGACGAGAGCAGCTCGGACGGGTTTGGCGGGATCGTACCGGTGCAGACGATCCACAGCGGCAGATCCGTCACCTTCATAAGCTCGAGCCGGCTAATCTTCGCCAAAAAGTCACACAGGCCGGCAGAGCTTCGCACGCTCCAGAGACTGCGCTGCCCCGCTCTGCGCATATCCGCATCGACAAGCAGAACGCGCTTGCCGAGCATGGCGTAGCTGATGGCGATGTTTGCTGCCGTGAGGCTCTTGCCCTCCGATGGCTTTGCGCTCGTGACAGCAAAGGTCGAGCAGGGGCGCTCCTTATCCGCCGTCATGCAAAACAGCAGGCTGGTGCGCAGCTTTACATAGGCCTCTTTGATCGCAAACGGTGACTCATTGGTCAGCAGCCGCTTTGATTGGTCAGGGCCGTCTCTTGATTCCCTTTGCGAGCGGCTTTCCTTTTCACAGGGAACCGCCGTTCCTCCCCCTGTCAGTATCCAGCCGGTATGCACGTCATCCGCGATGTCGATCTCCGGTATCGCAGAGAGCATCGTTACATTTTCCGTCTGTGCAAGATCCTCCGGCAGGTAGATCGTCGTATCCGCCAGCATATGCAGCACAAGAATGACCGAGATCACGATCACACCAAGCACAAAGCCGATCGCGCTGTCAAACCATGTTCTCGGCGCAGTCTTTTCCGACGCGACCTCCGGCCGGTCAACGACCTCCACGCCGCCCGCTTTGGTGATGCGGATGATCTCCGTCGGCGCAACCTTCGCAAATGCGTCCGCGATCCGGCAGGCAAGCTCCGGATCGGTAGAAGTCACCACCACCTCCAGCAGCTGCGTGTCCGAAATGACAGAGACCTGCACCATACGGTTGAGCTCTTTTCTCGACAGTGCCGTCTCCCCGCGGATATCCGCCAGAACGGAGTCCAGGACGGAATTGCTCTCCAGGATCTTCGAATACGTCGCGGCAAGGCTCTCCGCCGCCTGCAGATCACTGTTATTGATCGTATCGTGTGCGTCGTTGTTTGCGCTGTTGTAAACGTAAAAGCTCACGCGGGACTGATACGTCGGCGTGACAAGCACGGTGATCGCCGTGTAGACCAGCGCGGCCGCAACAACGCCCGCCAGCAGCACCCAGTGAAATCTGAACAGCAGGAGCTTCAGGATATCCCCAAAGGCGATCTCGCTGCTTCCGGCAGCGCCTCGCGGTCTGTTGTCGTCATTCATAGAGCGGTTCCCCTCCAAATGCGTTTTTTTCATCTTCATCGTGCGCCGTCTCCGCGCAGCACCACGCCGACAGTTTTCAGAATGCAGCGCAGATCCATCCAGACCGATCTGCGCTCGATATACACCATATCGTAAATGATCTTCTCCTCCGGCTTCAGGTCGTAGCCGCCGTTGACCTGCGCATAACCGGTCAATCCGGGGATCACGCTCAGGCGGTTGGAAAAGCCGATGATGTATTGCTCGAACTTTCTGTAGAAGCATGCGCGCTCCGGCCGTGGGCCGACAAAGCTCATGTCGCCCTTGAGAATGTTCCAGATCTGCGGAAGCTCATCGAGCCGTGTCCGGCGCAAGAACGCGCCAAAGTGCGTGCAGCGCGCATCATCCGCATCCGCCCATCGCGGTCCGTCCCGCTCGGCATCTTCGCACATGGAGCGGAACTTGTACATGATGAACGGCTTGCCGTCCTTGCCCAGACGCTCCTGCTTGAAAATCGGATCGCCCGGCGAGTCGAGCGCGATGATCAGCGCGATGACCGACATCGGAAGCGTAAACACGATCAGCCCGATCAATGCAAAGCAAGTGTCAAGCGTCCTCTTAACGGTAAGATATACCCACTTTCCGGCGACGCAGGGCCGCTCTATGTACATCACACGCTGCACGGTATCATTTTTCGCGCCCGGATAGAATATCGCCGTCTCCATCATTCTCTCCCCATCTCTCATTTCTCTTTTCTCTTCGCATTTGTATCCGTGGAGTTGCTGCCAAAGCGCAGGTCATTTTCTTATGTTTTAATGTAAGAACACGTTATGGGTAGTAGATTTTGGCCACAATTATAACACATTTTCGCCGGTAAACAACTTCTACGTGCGTCAAAATAACACATTTTTTGTATTTTTGTGCACTTTTTTAGCGAATGCGCACATAAAATGACACGGAAAGCGCCAAAAGTGAATTGGACAATGGTCAAGATGCAGGAAGTCCGCGCTTACGTTTCCCTGCTGCCGCACATTTTCCTCTCTGTGCGCACACGCCGAACAAGCGTGCGGATGCGTAAAAGGGGCGCGGCGCTTGCACATATCAGCGAAAAAAAGCTGCGAACGGATGGAATTTTTGTGTCGTGCTCCCATGGAAAATGCTGCGTCGGGAATTGACTTTTCCCGCTGCGTCTGAGATAATGAGCATATTGAAAGCACAGGCAACTGACGGAACGTGGAGCACACCACATGGGAGCCTGCTGTAATACGAACTGTCGACCGTCTGGGCAAACCTGTAACCATGGGATTCCATGGGCAACGGGTTTACCCTTTTTTTATGTTCATTTCATCTTTTAAGGAGGATCTCATGAAAAAAGTAGCAGTCATTATGGGCAGCGATTCCGATTGGCCGGTCGTCAAGGCGGCCTGCCAGCAGCTCGATGCCTTTGGCATCCCCTACGAGGCGCACATCCTCAGCGCGCACCGCTCCCCGGTCGCTGCGGCGGACTTCGCCAAAAACGCCCGCGCCAACGGCTTCGGCGTGCTCATCTGCGCAGCCGGAATGGCGGCGCACCTCGCGGGCGCATTCGCCGCCAACTCCACCCTGCCGGTCATCGGCATCCCCATGAAGGGCGGCGCGGTCGACGGGCTCGACGCACTGCTGTCTACCGTGCAGATGCCCAGCGGCATCCCGGTGGCGACCGTGGCCATCAACGGCGCAAAAAATGCCGCTGTGCTCGCGGCGCAGATCCTCGCCGTCAGTGACGAAGCGCTGGCCGAAAAGCTCGATGCGCAGTGTGTCGAGATGGCGCAGCAGATCGCCGCGAAGGAAGCCAGGCTTCAGGCGGAGCTGTCCTGCTGAGCGACGGCGCAGCGCTCCCTTTTCAGGACAACGAACATCCACACAACCCCGATCAACAATTTTTTGGAGGTATCATCATGGAACTTGTTTACACTGGCAAGACCAAAAATGTTTACGCGCTGGAAAACGGCAACTACCTGCTCAAGTTCAAGGACGACTGCACCGGTAAGGACGGCGTGTTCGATCCCGGTGAGAACGCCGTGGGCCTGACCATCGACGGTGTGGGCGATGTGAACCTGCGCATGAGCATCTACTTCTTTGAGAAGATCAATGCCGCCGGCATCAAGACCCACTTTGTCAGCGCCGACCTGAGCAATACCACCATGGAAGTTCTCCCCGCCAAGGTCTTTGGCCACGGTCTGGAAGTTATCTGCCGCCGCAAGGCCGTCGGCTCGTTCATCCGCCGCTACGGCGACCTCATCGAGTCCGGCGCCGACCTGCCCTACTACGTCGAGACGACCCTGAAGGACGATGCCAAGGGCGATCCGCTGATCACCAAGGACGCGCTGGTCGCGCTGGGCGTGATGACCGACGCGCAGTACGAGGATCTGAAGGCGCAGACCCAGCAGATCACGAAGATCGTCGCCGACGACCTGAAGGAAAAGGGCATGGAGCTCTATGACATCAAGTTTGAGTTCGGCTACGCGCCCGACGGCAGCGTCATGCTCATCGACGAGGTTGCCAGCGGCAATATGCGCGTCTACAAGGATGGTCAGTACGTGGATCCCATGACGCTCTCCGAGCTGTTTTTTGCGTAATGGGCGGATATTTTGGAGCGTTTTCCCACCGCGAGGTGGGACTGGATGTGTTTTTCGGCACGGACTACCACTCTCACCTCGGCACACGCCGGGGCGGAATGGTGGTCTACGGGCACGAAAACGGGTTTGTGCGTGAGATCCACAACATTGAAAACACGCCCTTCCGCACAAAGTTTGAGGGCAACCTGCACGAGTTCAAGGGCTATGTCGGCATCGGCTGCATCAGCGACACGGACCCGCAGCCGCTGCTTGTGCGCTCGCACCTCGGTCTGTATGCCATCTGCACGGTGGGCATCATCAATAACATCGACGAGCTGATCGACACCTACTTCTCCGACCACGGACACCAGTTCATGGCGCAGAGCAGCGGTAAGGTCAACGTCTCGGAGCTGGTCGCCGCCCTCATCAACATGAAGGAAAACCTCGTGGAGGGCATTTTGTACGCGCAGGAGATGATCCGCGGCTCCATCACGATCCTGCTGATGACGCCGGACGGCATTCTGGCCGCCCGCGACAAGCTGGGACGGCTGCCCGTTCTGGTCGGCAAGCATCCGGACGGCAGTCTGTGCGTCTCGTTTGAATCATTCGCCTATCACAAGCTCGGCTATGAGGATGCCTACGAGCTCGGCCCGCGCGAGATCGTGGCGCTGACGCGAAACGGCTACGAGACCGTCTCGCCCGCGGGCGAGGAGATGAAGATCTGCGGCTTCCTCTGGACGTACTACGGATACCCCAACTCGAATTACGAAGGCGTGAACGTCGAGGTCATGCGCTATCACAACGGCGACATCATGGCGCGGCAGGAGCTCGCGCAGGGCCGCCTGCCCGATGTGGACTACGTCGCTGGCGTGCCGGACTCCGGCGTGCCGCACGCCATCGGCTACGCCAACCGCAGCGGCAAGCCCTTTGCCAGGCCCTTTGTCAAGTACACGCCCACCTGGCCGCGCTCGTTCACCCCGGACAATCAGGAGGTGCGCAATCAGGTGGCCAAGATGAAGCAGATCCCCGTGCCCGAGCTCATCGAGGGGAAAAAGCTGCTGTTCGTGGACGACTCCATCGTGCGCGGCACGCAGCTGCGCGAGACGGTGGACTTCCTCTACGAGTCGGGCGCGAAAGAGGTGCATATGCGCTCTGCCTGCCCGCCCATCATGTACAGCTGCAAGTACCTGAACTTCTCGCGCGGCAATTCCGACATGGAGCTGCTGGCGCGGCGCGTGGTGCAGGAGCTCGAGGGCGACGAGGGGCAGAAGCATCTCGACGAGTACGCCGACGCCTCTACCGAGCGCGGAAAGTGCCTGCTGAGCTCCATCTGCGAAAAATTCGGTTTTGACTCACTCGGATACCAATCTCTTGACGGCGTTCTGGAGGCCATCGGCATCGACCGGGATAAGGTCTGCACGTACTGCTGGAACGGAAAGGAATAATCGACATGGAAAACTCTCGATCCGCCGCTTACGCGGCAGCCGGTGTGGACATCACGGCCGGTTACGAAGGCGTCAGGCTCATGCGCGATGACGTCAAGCGCACACACATCCCCGGCGTGGTGTCGGATATCGGCGGCTTCGGCGGCCTGTTCGCCCCCGATGTCTCCGGCATGAGCGAGCCCGTGCTCGTCTCGGGCACGGACGGCGTCGGCACGAAGCTGCGTCTGGCCGAACTCATGGGTAAGCACGACACCATCGGTATCGACTGCGTGGCCATGTGTGTCAATGACGTGATCTGCTGCGGCGCAAAGCCCCTGTTTTTCCTCGACTACATCGCCATTGGAAAGAACGTACCCGAAAAGGTCGCGTCCATCGTCTCCGGCGTTGCCGAGGGCTGCGTGCAGGCCGGCTGCGCCCTTATCGGCGGCGAGACGGCCGAGCACCCCGGCATGATGGCGGCCGACGACTACGATCTGGCCGGCTTCACCGTCGGTCTCGTGGACAAGCCGAAGGTCATCGACTCCGGCCGCATGGCGGCGGGCGACGTGGTGCTGGCTCTGCCCTCGTCCGGCTTCCACTCCAACGGCTATTCGCTCGTGCGCAAGGTGTTCGACGTGGAGAACACCGATCTCAACCGCTACTATGACGAGCTCGGCGAGACGCTGGGCGAGGCGCTGCTGCGCCCGACCGTGATCTACGTCAAGCCCGTTCTGCGCTGCATCGACGCTGCCGACGTGCGCGGCGTGAGCCACATCACTGGCGGCGGCTTCTACGAAAACATCCCGCGCTGCATCCCCGACGGCCTGTGCGCCCGCATCGACAAGGCCGCGATCCGCACGCCCGCTGTCTTCAGTCTGCTGCAGGCCAAGGGCGGCATCGACGAGCACGATATGTTCAACACCTTCAACATGGGCGTGGGCATGGTCGTCGTCGTCAGCCCCGAGACCGCCGAGGCGGCGCTCGGCGCGCTCAGGGCCGAGGGCATCGACGCCTACGTCTGCGGCGAGATCGTCACCGGCGAAGAAAAAATCTGTCTATGCTGAAACAGCATGCCGGCAAAGGAGAAGACCTGACTATGAACAAAGCAAAGATCGCCGTGCTGGTCTCCGGCGGCGGCACAAATCTGCAGGCGCTGCTCGACGCACAGGCGGCGGGCACGCTTGCCCACGGTGAGATCACGCTGGTGGTCTCGTCCAACGAGGGCGCTTACGCGCTGACGCGGGCGGCCAATGCCGGCATCCGCGCGCAGACGGTCTCGCCGAAGCAGTGCGGCGGTCAGGCCGCCTTTGAGACGGCACTGTCGGCGCTTCTGGCGCAGCAGGAGATCGATCTGATCGTGCTGGCCGGTTTCCTGACCATCCTGAGCGCGGACTTCACCGCGCGCTGGCCGTCGCGCATCCTGAACGTGCACCCCTCCCTGATCCCCGCGTTCTGCGGCAAGGGGATGTACGGTCTGAAGGTCCACGAAGCGGCACTTCGAACGGGCGTGAAGGTCACGGGCGCGACGGTGCATTTTGTCAATGAGATCCCGGACGGCGGACGCATCCTGCTGCAAAAGGCGGTGGAGGTCCTGCCGGATGACACGCCGGAAACACTCCAGCGCCGGGTCATGGAGCAGGCGGAATGGCAGCTCCTGCCGCGAGCAGCGGAGCTGGTCTCGGAACAAATCGTAAAGGAGAAGTGCAATGCTTGACTTTCTCACCCTTCTGCGGGAAAATCCCTATCCCGGCCGCGGCATTCTTGTCAGCCGTGACCTCGTCTACTATTTCATCATGGGCCGCAGCGCCAACAGCCGCAACCGCATCTTTGTCACGACGGGCGACGGCATCCGCACCGAGGCGTATGACCCCGCGAAGCTGGAAGACCCCAGCCTCATCATCTACCACCCCGTGCGCACCATGGGCAGCGCGCTCGTGGTCACGAACGGCGACCAGACGGACACCGTCTGCCGGTACGGCGACTTCCGCAAGGGGCTCATGACCCGCGAATACGAGCCGGATGACCCGAACTGGACGCCGCGCATCTCCGCTATCCTCAATGCCGACGGCTCGTTTGAGCTCTCGATCCTCAAGCGCAAAAACGGGCGCTGCCTGCGCGAGTTTTTCTGCTATGAGGGCGTCGACGCCGGACAGGGATATTTCATCAGCACCTATCAGGGCGACGGCAGTCCCCTGCCGACCTTCGCCGGCGAGCCGCTGGAGGTCACCGTGCCGACGCCGGAGGAAGTCTGGCAGGCACTCAACGCGGACAACAAGGTGTCCCTTTACACAAACGTGAACGGCGAGGTACGCCTGTTCAACAAAAATCTGGGCGATTAAGGAGGCCGTAACGATATGAATGCGCTGGAACTGAAATATGGCTGCAACCCCAACCAGAAGCCGTCCCGAGTCTTTATGCGCGACGGATCTGATCTGCCGTTCTCTGTCCTCAACGGCAAGCCCGGCTACATCAACCTGCTCGACGCGCTCAACTCCTGGCAGCTCGTCAAGGAGCTCAAGGCCGCCACCGGTCTGCCCGCCGCCGCCAGCTTCAAGCATGTGTCCCCCGCCGGTGCGGCCGTCGGTATGCCACTGAGCGAGGTGGACAAGAAGATCTACTTCGTCGACCCGGCCGCGGAGCTCACGCCCATCGCCTGTGCCTACATCCGCGCGCGCGGCGTTGACCGCCTGTGCTCCTACGGCGACTGGGCGGCACTGTCCGACACCTGCGACGCTGCGACCGCGAGCTACCTCAAGGATGAGGTGTCCGACGGCATCATCGCCCCGGGCTACACCGACGAGGCGCTGGAGATCCTGAAGACCAAGAAAAAGGGCAACTACAACGTCGTACAGATCGACCCGGACTATCTGCCCGCCGCAACGGAGCACAAGGACGTGTTCGGCATCACCTTCGAGCAGGGGCGCAACGACCTCGTGATCGACAAGGAAATGCTCACGAACATCGTCTCGGAAAATAAGGATCTGCCCGAAAACGCGAAGATCGATATGATCGTCGCCCTCATCACGCTCAAGTACACGCAATCCAACTCCGTCTGCTACGTCAAGGACGGTCAGGCCATCGGCGTGGGCGCGGGTCAGCAGAGCCGCATCCACTGCACGCGTCTGGCCGGACAGAAGGCGGACAACTGGTATCTGCGCCAGCACCCGAAGGTCCTCGCGCTGCAGTTTGTGGACGACATCCGCCGTCCCGACCGCGACAACGCCATCGACGTCTACACCTCCGACGAGTATGAGGACGTGCTGGCCGACGGCGTGTGGCAAAACACCTTCAAGGTGCGCCCCGAGGTGCTGACCGCCGAGGAAAAGAAAGCCTGGATCGCAACACAGACCGGCGTCACCGTCGGCAGTGACGCGTTCTTCCCCTTCGGCGACAATGTTGAGCGCGCGCGAAAATCCGGCGTGACCTACATCGCAGAGCCGGGCGGCTCGATCCGCGACGACCACGTCATCGCCACCGCCGACAAGTACGGCATGGTGCTGGCCTTCACCGGAGCGCGCCTGTTCCACCACTGAGTCATCACACGCATATCCGTTTTTGCCGCCGCGCAGATCCCACTTGGCATTTGCGCGGCGGCAAACAAAAATATTAAGAAGATTGAGGGAGAGCGCCATGAACCTTCTGGTCATCGGCGGTGGCGGCCGTGAGCACGCCATCGTCAGGAAACTGAAAGAAAACCCCGAAGTGGAGACGATCTACTGCCTGCCCGGAAACGGCGGCATCGCGGCCGACGCCGTGTGCGTCGCGGACATCGGCGCGAAGGACATCCCCGCACAGGTGGCCTTTGCCAAGAGCCACGATATTGATTTTGCCGTGGTCGCGCCGGACGATCCGCTGGTGCTCGGCGCGGTCGACGCGCTGGAGGCCGCCGGTATCCCCTGCTTCGGTCCGGAGGCGAAAGCCGCCATCATCGAGGGCAGCAAGGTCTTTTCCAAGGATCTGATGAAAAAATACGGCATCCCGACGGCGGAGTATCAGGTGTTCACCGACGCCGGCGACGCCATGGACTATGTCAAGACCTGCCCCCTGCCCGTCGTCGTCAAGGCGGACGGTCTGGCGCTGGGAAAGGGCGTGCTGATCGCAGAGGATCGCGCGGCCGCCATCGCCGCGGTCGAGACCATCATGCTTGACCGCGCCTTCGGCAACAGCGGCAGTCAGGTAGTCATTGAGGAATTTCTCACCGGACCGGAGGTCTCCGTGCTCGCCTTTACGGACGGCAAGACCGTCGTGCCCATGGTGTCCTCGATGGATCACAAGCGGGCGCACGACCATGACGAGGGGCTCAACACCGGCGGCATGGGCACCGTCGCCCCGAACCCGTATTATACCGAGGACATCGCCCGCACGTGCATGGACACCATTTTCCTGCCGACCATGCGCGCGATGAATGCCGAGGGGCGCACGTTCCGCGGCTGCCTGTATTTCGGTCTGATGCTGACGCCGAACGGCCCGAAGGTCATCGAATACAACTGCCGCTTCGGCGACCCCGAGACGCAGGTCGTCCTGCCGCTGCTCGAGAGCGACCTGCTGACGATCATGCAGGCCTGCCGCAACGGCACGCTCGCCGAAACGGAGGTCAAATTCTCCGATGGCGCCGCCTGCTGCGTCATCATGGCGTCCGACGGCTACCCGGAGCACTATGAAAAGGGCTTTGCCATCACGATGCCCGCTGAGACCGCCGCGCACACCTATGTGGCGGGCGCAAAGCTGACCGACGGCAAGCTGCTGACCAACGGCGGCCGCGTGCTCGGCGTGACCGCAACGGCGCAGGATCTCAGGAGCGCCGTGGAAAAAGCATACACGATGGTGCAGAGCGTGCAGTTTGACAATGCGTTCTACCGCCATGACATCGGCCAGCGCGCCCTCAAGGCGCTGGAACAGTGAAGGGAGAGAGCGCAGGCATGGTTTACAGAGTATACGTTGAAAAGAAAGAGGCGCTGGCGAACGAGGCGCGCGCCCTGCTGGAGGATCTGCGGGCATTTCTGGGCATCGAGTCCCTGACGGGGCTGCGCCTGTTCAACCGCTACGACCTCGAGGGCATCAGCCGGGAGCTGTTCGACTACACCGTCAAAACGGTGCTGTCCGAGCCCCAGCTCGACACCGTGACGGACAGTCTTCCGCAGGGCGACGCGGTGTTTGCCGTAGAGTATCTGCCCGGTCAGTATGACCAGCGGGCGGACTCTGCCGCGCAGTGCGTGCAGATCCTGTCGCAGGGGGAGCGCCCGCTCGTGCGCACCGCGCGCGTGTATGCGCTCGAGGGCAAGCTGACGGATACCGAGATCGCCGCGATCAAGCAGTACGTCATCAACCCCGTCGAGAGCCGCGAGGCATCTCTGGAGCTGCCGGAGACGCTGCGCATGGAGTATGACATCCCCACCACCGTGCGCACCGTGGAGGGCTTCACCGCGATGGACAGCGCTGCGCTCGATGCGCTGCGTGATGAACTCGGTCTCGCCATGGATCTGGACGACCTGACGTTCCTGCAGCGCTATTTCCGCGACGATGAGCGCCGCGAGCCAACCATCACCGAGATCCGCGTGGTGGACACTTACTGGTCCGATCACTGCCGCCACACCACCTTCTCCACCCACATCGACAACGTGGAGATCGACGATCCCGCGATCCAGGCCGCCTACGAGCGGTATCTGGCCGCGCGCGTGGAGGTCTACGGCGAGGAAAAGGCCGCCAAGCGCCCCCAGACGCTCATGGACATCGCCACCATCGGCGCAAAGACCCTCAAAAAGCGCGGCCTGCTGCCGGAGCTCGACGAGAGCGAGGAGATCAATGCCTGCTCCATCCACGTCACCGCCACGGTCGACGGCGAGGCGCAGGACTGGCTGCTGATGTTCAAAAACGAGACCCACAACCACCCCACCGAGATCGAGCCCTTCGGCGGCGCAGCCACCTGCATCGGCGGCTGCATCCGCGACCCGCTCTCCGGCCGCGCCTATGTGCATCAGGCCATGCGCGTGACCGGTGCGGGCGACCCGAGAGTCGCGCTCGACAAGACGCTGCCCGGCAAGCTGCCGCAGCGCAAGCTGTGCCAGACCGCCGCCGCAGGCTACTCCTCCTACGGCAACCAGATCGGTCTCGCCACCGGTCATGTGGCGGAGCTCTATCACGAGGGCTACATCGCCAAGCGTCTGGAATGCGGCGCTGTCGTGGCGGCCGCGCCCGCATACAACGTCCGCCGCGAGTGCCCCGCGCCCGGCGATGTGGTCATCCTGCTGGGCGGCCGCACGGGCCGTGACGGAATCGGCGGCGCAACCGGATCGTCCAAGAGCCACAACCTGAAATCGCTTGCGACCATGGCCTCCGAGGTGCAAAAGGGCAACGCGCCCGAGGAGCGCAAGATCCAGCGCCTGTTCCGCAACGGCGACGTGACCCGCCTCATCAAGCGCTGCAACGACTTCGGCGCCGGCGGCGTCAGTGTGGCCATCGGCGAGCTGGCCGACGGTCTGCGCATCGATCTGGATGCCGTGCGCAAGAAGTACGACGGTCTCGACGGCACGGAGCTTGCCATCTCAGAATCGCAGGAGCGCATGGCCGTGGTCGTTGCCGCCGGGGACGCAGATGCCTTCATCCGCGCTGCCAAGGCGGAAAACCTCGAGGCGTATCAGGTGGCCGTCGTCACCGAGGACGCCCGCATGGTCATGGAGTGGAACGGTGCGGTCATCGCTGACCTCAGCCGTGCCTTCCTCAACACCAACGGTGCCGTCAAGCACGCCGGTGTGCGCGTGGCGCGCAAGGATCGCGCGCCGCTGGCACAGCCCCGCTTCCGCTCCCTGCGCGAGATGGCCTCCAGCCTCCGCTGCGCCTCCCGCCGCGGTCTCGTGGAGCGCTTTGACAGCACCATCGGCGCGGGCTCGATCCTGATGCCGTACGGCGGCAGGACGCAGCGCTCTCCCGCGCAGGCGATGGCTGCCGTGTTCCCTGTCCTGCCCGGTCAGGAGACGGATCAGGCCAGCGTCATGGCCTGGGGCTGCGACCCGGAGCAGACGAGCACCGACCCCTACATCGGCGCTTACAACGCGGTCTACACCTCGATGGCGAAGCTCGTCGCCGCCGGTGCCGACTACAAGAAAGCCTACCTCTCCTTCCAGGAGTTTTTCGAGAAGCTGCGCACCGAGCCGGAGCGCTGGGGCAAGCCCTTCGCCGCCCTGCTCGGCACGGTGGATGCCCAGCTTGAGCTCGGCGCTGCCGCCATCGGCGGCAAGGACTCCATGTCCGGCACGTTCCTCGATCTCGATGTGCCGCCCACGCTCATCTCCTTTGCCATCGCGCCGCTGAAAACGGACGAGGTGCTCTCCACAGAGTTTAAGGCCGCGGGTCATCCCGTGTACCTGTTCTCCGGTGCGGACGCCGACGGCGTCAAGACCGCATGGGAGGCGCTGCACGCACTCGCACGCAGCGGAAAAGTCCGCGCCGCTTGGGCCGTGGAAAACGGTCTGAGCGAGGCCGTGATGAATATGTCCTTCGGCAACGAGATCGGCTTCAGCGCCGAAAACACGGCCGTGGACTGGAACGCGCTCTATCCCGGCGCAATCGTGGCAGAGCTCACTGAGGACACGGCGGACGCCATCCGTCTGGGTGTCACCACCGCAGAGCCCATCGTGCGCATCGGTGCCGACAGCGCCGCCATTTCGGAGCTGCTTGCGCTCAACGAGGGCGTGCTGGAATCCGTCTACCCGAGCCGCACGGCAGCCGATACGACGGAGGTCCCGCTGCTGTCCGCCCCTGCCGCCGCGCGTGTCGCGCCCAAGATCGGCGTGGCCGTGCCCAAGGTGCTCATCCCCGTGTTCCCCGGCACGAACTGCGAATACGACTCCGCTCGTGCCGTGCGGCGCGCCGGACTTGAGCCGGAGATCCTCGTGCTCAACAACCAGTCCGCGCAGGACGTGGCCGACTCCATCAGCCGGTTTGCAGGCGCTGCGCGCAGCAGCCAGATCATTTTCGTCCCCGGCGGCTTCTCCGGCGGCGACGAGCCCGACGGCTCGGCCAAGTTCATCACCGCCTTCTTCCGCAACCCGGAGGTGCGGGATGCAACCATGGATCTGCTGAAAAACCGCGACGGTCTCATGCTCGGCATCTGCAACGGCTTTCAGGCGCTCATCAAGCTCGGTCTCGTGCCCTACGGTGAGATCATCGACACGGACGCGTCCTGCCCGACGCTGACCTTCAACACGATCGGCCGCCACCAGTCGCGTCTGGTGCGCACCCGCATCGCCTCCAACCGCTCTCCGTGGCTGGCCGGCACGCAGGTCGGCGACGTGTACACCGTCCCCATCTCCCACGGTGAGGGCCGCTTCCTGTGCAGCGAGGAGCTCGTGCGCAAGCTCGCCGACAACGGTCAGATCATCACGCAGTACGTGGACGCCGACGGCGTGCCCGGCATGGACGTGGACGTCAACCCCAACGGTTCGATCTGGGCCATCGAGGGCATCACATCCCCGGACGGCCGCGTCCTCGGCAAGATGGGCCACGCCGAGCGCATCGGCGACGGCCTGTATCAGAACGTGGACGGCTGCTACGATATGAAGCTGTTCCAGTCCGCGAAGAAGTACTTTGACATTTGATAAGGGAGGGCTCGCAACATGATGACGGATATTGAGATCGCCCAGCAGTGCCGGATGCACCCGATCGCGGATATCGCCGCCACCGCCGGTATCGACGAATCCTATCTCGAACAGTACGGCCGCTATAAGGCCAAGATCGACCCGCAGCTGCTCAAGGATCGCGCCGGGCGTCCGGACGGCAAGCTCATCCTCGTGACGGCCATCAACCCCACCCCTGCGGGTGAGGGCAAGACCACGACCTCCGTCGGTCTGGCAGACGGTCTGCGCAAGATCGGCAAAAATGCCGTGGCTGCGCTGCGTGAGCCGTCCCTCGGCCCTGTGTTCGGCGTCAAGGGCGGCGCTGCCGGCGGCGGCTATGCGCAGGTCGTGCCCATGGAGGACATCAACCTCCACTTCACCGGTGATTTTCACGCCATCGGCGCAGCCAACAACCTGCTGGCCGCCATGCTCGATAACCACATTCAGCAGGGCAACGCGCTTGGCATCGATGTCAAGCAGATCACGTGGAAGCGATGCGTGGACATGAACGACCGCCAGCTGCGCCAGATCGTGGACGGTCTCGGCGGACGCATTCAGGGTGTCCCCCGCGAAGACGGCTTTGACATCACCGTGGCCTCCGAGGTCATGGCGGTGCTGTGCCTCGCCAGCGACATCACCGATCTCAAGGCGCGGCTCGGCCGGATGATCGTGGCCTACACCTTCGACGGCAAGCCCGTCACCGCCCACGACCTCAAGGCAGAGGGCGCGATGACCGCGCTGCTCAAGGATGCGCTCAAGCCCAATCTCGTGCAGACGCTCGAGGGCACGCCCACGCTCATCCACGGCGGTCCGTTTGCGAACATTGCCCACGGCTGCAACTCCGTCACCGCGACGCGCATGGCGCTCAAGCTGGGCGACTATGTCGTGACCGAGGCCGGCTTCGGCGCGGATCTGGGCGCGGAGAAGTTTCTGGACATCAAGTGCCGTCTGGCGGGGCTGCGCCCGAACGCCGTGGTCATCGTGGCCACCGTGCGCGCGCTCAAGAGCCACGGCGGTGTGCCCAAGGCCGAGCTGAACACGGAGAATCTGGTCGCGCTGGAAAAGGGTCTGCCCAATCTGCTGCACCATGTCAACACCATCCGCAGCACGTATCACCTGCCGTGCGTGGTCGCGATCAACGCCTTCCCCACCGACACGGAAGCCGAGCTGCGGCTCGTGGAGGAGAAATGCCGGGAGCTCGGCGTGCGCGCCGTGCTGTCGGAAGTCTGGGCCAAGGGCGGCGAGGGCGGCAAGGCGCTTGCTGAAGAGGTCGTGCGCCTGTGCGAGCAGCCCTGCACGGAGGAATTTACCTTCTCCTACCCCACCGACACGACGCTTGTCAACAAGCTCAACGCCATCGTGCAGCGCGTCTACGGCGGTGCGCAGGCCGTGCTGACCCCCGCTGCCGCAAAGCAGGCAGAGCGGCTCACAGAGCTCGGCTTCGGTGATCTGCCTGTGTGCATGGCAAAGACGCAGTACTCCCTGTCGGATGATCCCACTCTGTTGGGCGCGCCCAAAGATTTTGCCGTCACCGTGCGCAGTCTGAAGGTCAGCGCCGGTGCGGGCTTCATCGTTGCCCTGACGGGCGAGATCATGACCATGCCGGGTCTGCCCAAGGTCCCCGCTGCCGAGAAGATCGACGTGGACGAAAACGGCAGGATCACCGGTCTGTTCTGAGCTGCCGGATAACCGCATATGAAACGAGGCCGCGATCGTGTGATCGCGGCCTCTGTGTCTATGCGGATATAAAAATTCGGAGCAAGCCATACGGCTTGCTCCACGTGATGAAGAGTGTGATTATAGGACTTCAAAAATACAGATATATCAATACTTGCAGTCGGCAAGAGAAAAATTCCCATGCGGTCGCTCAGATTGGATACTTTGCGCGCCACGCATCATGAGCCGCAATATATTCAATCACATCCAATGGTTTCATTTTTTGCTCCCGAAATTGAACATGAGCTTTCGCATAATCCCCTGTTTTCAAGTTTACCTTTATGGTGCTTTCATGGTATAGAGTAATTCTGACTTCGTGATAATCGAAACACCAATCCGCTAAATGCGTGGTAACAATTACGGATTGATGCAAGAACCGGCACTGAAACCCTTTTTCCGTGCATTTATCTATAATCGATTGACGCAGAGCATTTTCGTGCGCTGCGGCGCGCAATTCAGATGCAGTTTTCTTTGTTAATACTCTTGTATGTACAGTATCTGAATCACATGCGGCGCAGTGCCTTAAAAATGTTTCTCCGAATTGGGGATACGGAGGTGTAAAAGCAAACTGACGCTTCCGACCACAATTAAGACATTTGCATTCGTACTGACGCATTGTGCCAATCTCCTGTATTTAATTACTTATAAAAAATCCTCTGAAACCGTAGTTTCAGAGGATATGGTCGGAGTGGCGAGACTTGAACTCGCGGCCTCATGGTCCCGAACCATGCGCGCTACCATCTGCGCTACACCCCGATGCAGCTTTTTCATTATAATGATTTGCAGCACGCTTGTCAAGCAAAATCTCACTTTTCGCGGAGAAATATTTGTCGATTCTTGTTTTCGGAATTTCTGCATCTTTCTGCTATTTTTTCTCTTGACAGCGGCAGCGACTGACCCTATACTAAAGATGCTGCGGTCAGCCCTGTCTTGCAAACTTTGCTGACTACATCGCTGGAGGCCGGAACATCCGGTCTCCTTTTTTCATTCCCCGCAAAATAACCGGCGGATGCGCGCAGGGCGCATCCGCCGGTGCTTATCATGCTTCGCCGCTGCACAGGGGCGCGCACTGCTGCCCCATCGTATAGACCATGTCCCAAAAGCGCAGGTCAAACCGGCAGCATTTTTCAAAGATCTCACACAGGTGCTGCGCCGTCGCCTCGTCAATGGAAGCGCCGAGTACGTCGATGCGGTCGATCAGATCCTGATTGGTCTGGCGGTAGGCGTCCGACACATAGCCCGCGAACCACACGCCATAGCGCTCATCCGAAAGCGCGTTCGGATAGCGCGCGACCATCTGCTCGGCCACATACGCATAGCTCCAGGAGCAGTTGAGCAGCGTCACGAGCCCGGTCAGTACATCGCCCGCCTGCGCCTCGCAGATCATATAGTGCGTGTAGGCGCTGTTGTCGATGTGCGGGCGCGCGGCTTTGATCTCCGCGTCCGTGACGCCGAGACGCTGCATATACGGCAGGTGTGTGCGATACGTCTCACCGATCGTGTCCGAGAGCTGTGTGCTCAGAAAACGGATCTGCTCAAAATCATCAGCCTTCTGGATGATGGCCGCAAAGATCTTCACATAATCGCGCAGGTACAGGTAGTCCTGCAGCATATAATACCGGAACTTCTCCTCCGACAGCGTGCCGTCCGCCATCTGCACCACAAAGGGATGGCACAGATACTGCGGCCAGATCTTCTCCGCGCACGCATAGATCCTCTGGGAAAGCTTCACCTCGCGCCTCGCTTATTTGTGCGCGATGATCGCAACATAGCCGCCACTCTGATAGCCGGGCACAACGTCCTCCACGACTTCGTTGGTGTACATGGGGTTGCGCAGCAGCGTCTGATAGAATTCAAAGTCATGGAAACCGAGCGACTTGAGCGCGTCGATCTTCTCCTCGGTGGAGTGCCACACACCCGCGCAGCACAGCTCCAGCGGGTACGGCAGCTCGGGCATGACGCCGTTGAGCGAGGGGTGATCAAATGTGCCGGCTTCCTTCGCCAGCAGGTACATGAAGCCAAACGCGCTCTCCTTGGGCACGTCCAGCGAAATAAACGTTCCGTTCGGCTTGAGCGCCTTCTTGCAGACGTTGAACGCATACGCCAGATCCTCCATGTAGCTGGAGCTGCCGTTGAGATAGATCACGTCGTAGGCGTTGTCCTCAAGCTCTGCCTCCTCGATCGCGCCGAACGAGATCACGTTCACACCGCGCTTTTGCGCGATCGCGCCCATGTCGCGCGAGGGCTCGATGCCCTCGATGCCGCTGCAGTCGATCATGCTCTCAAACAGGCCGCTGCCGCAGCCGACGGAGAGCACACGCTTGCCAGAAATGTCGCCAAGCGCTTTCTGGAACAGGCGGAGCTCGCTCTGGAACAGGTTTTCATTGGTCATGAACCATGCGTCGTACTGCGCCGCATAGCCGTCAAATTTTGGTTTCATCTTCGTATCGTCCTTTCTGATCTTGAAACTCCAAAGGGGCGCTTGCCGCGCGCTCCGTGCGCTGTGCGCCGGTGCGCGGTTATCCGTTATCATAGCATAAATGCGCCAGCCCCGCAACGGTATTGTGCGCGGAGCAAAAAGTTTTCAGGGCAGAAAAATCCCTCAGCGCAGCGCTGAGGGATGATGTGTGAAAATCACGCGGCCTTGCCCGGCAGCGAAGCGGCGCTGACCGGGAAGGTAAAATAGGTATCAGGATAGGGCTCGTTTTCCAATGTGAAGTGCCACCACTCCCCTACATACGGCCGGAAGCCGTGCCGGACCATCACATCGCGCAGCAGCGCTCGCATGGCCGACTGCTCCGCGCTGATACCGGAATAATCCGCGTGGCTGCGTGCGCCGAAATAATCAAACGCGCCTCCCATATCGACCTCGCGCCCCGTGCGCAGCTCCAGCAGCGTCAGATCGACCGTGCTGCCGCGGCTGTGGCCGGAACGCTCGGCAATGTAGCCCTGCGAAAAAAGCACGCGTTTTTCCGTCTCCGGATAGAAATAAGCCTGCATACGGGTGTCGTCCGCATCCTGCGCCCAGCGCACGAACTGCGTCACCGCCGTCTGTGGGCGGTAGGCATCGAACACTTTCAGCCGGTAACCCATGGCAGCCACCTCATCGCTGACCGCCTTGAGTGCCTCCGCCGCCTGTACGGTCAGCAGCGCGACCGGCTGCTCATACCCGTCGATACGCTCGCCTACGAAGTTATAGGTCGAATAATAGCGCATCTCCAGGATCACATCCGGCACGACCTCACTCAGCAGGACAAAACCGGTGGCATCCTCCTCAGGCGGTACAGCCGCTCCCTGCTCAGGCACTGCGGATGTGGCCGCCGTCGGTGCCGGCAGCGGCAGCTCACCGCCTTTTCCGGCGCAGGCCGGAAGCACCGTCAGCAGCGCCAGACACAACAGCAGGCACAGCAATTGTCTTATGCGCATATCCTCACCCCGCAGCAAAAATCCTTGCGATGATTCTATCATGTTTTCGGCGCGCAGTAAATACGACGCTGTGATACAGCGCACCGACAGCGGTCACGATTCCGTGCAAAATACAATCCCCTCCCGCGACATCAGATCGCAGGAGGGGGGGCAAAGAACCGTAATTTTGATAGAAACCCGTTAGGGGGTGCAACTACGGTTTAGAGGGGGGGCAGTTCTCAATTTAGGGGGGTGCAACCACAGCTTTAACCTTGAGGGTCGAGTAGTCCTGCACGAACAGTTGGTCGTTACCTGTGAGGTTTTTCGTGGTCGTGTAGCTGTCGGCATAAGTGAATCCGCTTAAATGGCGACGTTATTATTCTCGATACGGAATACCTCTGCATACATTTTTGCATTCATTAATGCAGAATTCATGCTTTCCTGATCTGTCATGCTAAGACGGATGGCGTCATCGCCAGCATAGCCATAAGCAGTCATCAGCCGCCCCTGAGCTATAACAACTGCCATATCGTTCAATGAAAAGCTCTCTTGGTGGCCCAGCGCGGCATAAAGCTGCTTGATGACCTGCACCTGAGTAGAGTATTGCGTTCCGGGATTTCTAAAACGTAGCATTCTTTCACCACTCTCAAATGTAGATAGTCATATTATGCTTCTTTGACCACGAAAAATCTACATTTAAAGGCCCACTTCGCAGGGGGCAATGTTGAATTTATCAGGTTCTCGCAGTATAATGACCACAGAAAACAATAAGTGGGTGAAAGCAATATGGCCGACGAAAAGAAAGTATGGGGAATTCACACACAGGATGATAGTCTTTTCCTACAAGGCAATGTGATTGCAATCGGATGGAAAGAGATGGGAGATTTATCTGTTCTCGCTCCAGACCGTGAATCGTTTAGAGACAAGTACCTTGCTGTGTTCCCTGATGCAAAAAAGGGCAGCGTTGCGACCAGTTCAGGTATGCTTTTCCGCTTTGTGCATGAGATGCAAATTGGTGATTACGTTGTATTCCCGTCAAAGACTGACAGAATGGTGAACATAGGTGTCGTGGAAAGCGAGTACCAGTATTCACCAGATGCAATAGAGTACAAACAGCAACGTAGTGTTAAGTGGATAAAACACCTGCCGCGCATGTCGTTTTCTCAGGGGGCTCTTTATGAGATCGGATCATTCATGTCACTTTTCACCGTGAAAAACTACGCGGATGAGTTTCTTTCTGCACTCGACAAGGGATTTAAAAAGAGCCTTCCAGAGGAAGATGAGAGCGTTGGTGCTACCGCAGAAGAAATAATCGAGAACACAAAGGATTTCATTCTCAAGGAAATCAGCCGCCAGCTAAAAGGGTATGATCTTGAAGAGTTTGTCGCGGACCTGCTGCAGGCCATTGGGTACCGTACAACAGTCTCCCCGCACGGTGGCGACAGCGGAATTGACATCACCGCCTATAAGGATGAGCTCCCGCCTCGAATCCTTGTCCAAGTTAAGAGTCAGGATGGGGATATAAAGGAAACGACCATTCAATCTCTCAAAGGCGCAATGCGTGAGGGCGATTATGGGTTGTTTGTCACTCTGTCCAACTACACGAAAAACGCGAAGAAGTATCTTGAAAGCACGCCGATTATTCGGGGAATCAATGGTACAGAACTGGTTGAACTCGTTTTGAAGTATTATGGCCAGCTTAGTGAGAAATACAGAAAAATGATCCCGCTGAAGATGGTTTACATACCCGTGACGCTGGACACGGACTCAAATTGAACGATTACCCTCTGTGAGAACGATACCCCTCAAATTGAACAATACCCCTCTGTGAGAACGATTTGTCCGGGAGAGGGGTGCCGGGGACAGCCGAAAAGTAAAAATGCCGCTGCGGAAATAGCTCCGTAGCGGCTGCTTTTTTGTTGCCGGATACCGAAAAAGCCCTGAAATCAAGGACTTTCGGGCAAAAAGAAAAGGTAGGCAATTTCTATCAAAATTACCTACCTTTTGTGGCGGAGAGTAAGGGATTCGAACCCCTGTGGCGTTGCCGCCTAACGGTTTTCAAGACCGCCCCGTTATGACCACTTCGGTAACTCTCCGGATATACAGATAGAGAAACAAGACGCCGAAATCGGCGTCTTGTCTTTGGCGGAGAAGGAGGGATTTGAACCCTCGCGCCGCTTATCACAGCCTACTCCCTTAGCAGGGGAGCCCCTTCGGCCACTTGGGTACTTCTCCAAGCCGAATTCCACACATATATGGACGCGCGGCCAGCGCGCTGCATTATAGTAGCATATTCAGCAGCGGATGTCAACTTGTTTTTTCGGTTGACAGCGGGCGGAAAATGCGCTATAAGTGTGCCAGAACAAAGGAGATACGTTTTATGCACTACACATCTGTACTTTTTGACCTCGACGGCACGCTGCTCGACACGCTCGGCGACCTGACCGCCGCCATGAACCGCACCCTCACCCGCCACGGCCTGCCGGAACGCACGCGGCAGCAGATGCGCGCCGCGCTCGGCAACGGAGCGCGGCGGCTGATGGAGCTGTCCGTACCCGCCGGAACGGACGGCGCACTCTTTGAGACGCTGCTGGCAGAGTATAACGCCGACTATGCCGCCCACTGCCGCATCGAGACCGCCCCCTACCCCGGCGTTGACGCGCTGCTGCGGCAGCTGCACGCGCAGGGGCGCAAGCTTGCCATCGTGTCCAACAAGCCAGACGAGGCCGTGCGCGCACTGCGGACAGAGTTTTTCGCGGACACCGTGCCGATCGCCGTCGGCGAGAAAACCGGCATCCGCCGCAAGCCCGCGCCGGACACGCTGCTGGCCGCCATGGCGCAGCTTGGCGCTGACCCTGCGAGCACGGTCTATGTCGGCGATTCGGAGGTCGACATCGCCACTGCGCGCGCAGCCGGTCTGCCGTGCATCAGCGTGCTGTGGGGCTTTCGTGACCGCGATGTGCTCGAGCAAGCCGGTGCGCAGCAGTTTGCCGCCGACGCAAACGAGCTTGCAAGGCTGCTCGACTGAGCGAAAAAAATCCACCGTCCTGCGAGGCGGTGGATCTTTTATACCGTTTTTGCGCGCTCAGTCCTTCTTTTTCATGAACTGACCGGCGGCACGCATCATGAGACGCTTGGTGCCGGCGGTCTCAAAGTCCACCTCAAGCAGCGCGTCGCCGCCCATGGGCTTGACCGCTGCGACGACACCGTCGCCAAACGCCTTGTGCACGACGCGGTCACCGACGGCGAAGGCCGGGGCTGCACCGGACGCGGGCTTTGCAGCAGGCGGCGCCGGGCGCATGGGCGGCTTGCGGCGCGGCTCCGGCGCGGAGACCGTGTAAGCGCGCGGCTCGCTCCGGCGCGGCGGATACTGCTGCTGGTCGCGGCTGGGCTCGGAATAGCCATAGCCGTGCGGGACGTTGAGCTTTCGGATGTCCTCATCCGGGATCTCCTCGACAAAGCGGGAGACGCGGTTGGCCGTCGTGCGGCCGAAGAGCATACGCTGGCGGGCACACGTGAGGATGAGGTGCTCACGCGCGCGGGTGAGCGCGACGTAGCACAGGCGGCGCTCCTCTTCCATCTCGTCCGGCTCACCGATGCAGCGCAGACCCGGGAAAATGCCCTCCTCGCAGCCGATGATGAACACCGTCGGAAACTCCAGTCCCTTGGCCGCGTGCATGGTCATGAGCGTGACACAGTCGGCAGACTGGTCATAGTTGTCGAGATCCGTATAGAGCGCGACCTCATCGAGGAAGCCCGCAAGCGTGGGGTTTTCGGCCTCCTTGGCAAAGGCGATGATGTTCGACTTGAGCTCCTGCACGTTTTCAATGCGCGCAGCGTCCTCGGCCGTGTTCTTCTCCTCAAGGGCGCGGACATAGCCGCTGCGCTCCACGACCAGATCATAGAGCTCGTCCGGCGGCACGGTCTTGGCCTGCTCCTGCAGCTCCTCGATCAGGATGGCGAACTGGCGCAGACGCATTTGGCTGCGCTGCAGCTCGGGATACGCGTCGGCGTGGCGGATGACCGAAAAGAGGCTCGTCTGCTGCTCATGTGCGAGCTGCAAGGCCGCCTCGATCGTGCGCGCGCCGATGCCGCGGGCGGGCGTGTTGATGATGCGCGTCAGGCGCAGGTCGTCATCCGGCGTCTGGATGACGCACAGATAGGCCAGCATATCCTTGACCTCGGCGCGGTCAAAAAAGCGCGTGCCGCCGACGATGCGGTACGGGATACCGTTGCGCTTGAGGGCATATTCGAGCTGGTTGCTCTGCGCGTTCATGCGGTAGAGCACGGCGTGATCGCGGAAGTTGATCCCCTGCCCGAAATCGTCCATGATCTTCGCGGCGACGTAGCGCGCCTCGTCGTTCTCATTCGTGGCGCAGTAGAGCGTGAGCGGGTCACCGGCATCGGCCTTTGTCCAGAGCGTTTTGCCCTTGCGGCCGGTATTGTTGGCGATGACGTGATTGGCGGCATCCAGGATGCGGCCGGTGCTTCGGTAGTTCTGCTCGAGGCGGATAGTGCGCGCGTTTTTGTACTGCTTTTCGAAATTGAGGATGTTCTCGATCGTCGCGCCGCGGAACTTGTAGATGCTCTGGTCATCGTCCCCGACGACGCAGATGTTGCCCCAGCCATCGGCGAGCAGAGCCGCGAGCTGATACTGGAGATTGTTCGTGTCCTGATACTCGTCGATGAGGACATAGCGGAAGCGGCGCTGCCAATGCTCGCGCACGTCCGCATGCTCGTCGAGCAGGCGCACGGTGTTGTAGATCAGGTCGTCAAAGTCCATCGCCCCGGCGGAAAACAAGCGCTGCCAGTAGGTCTGGTATATCTCGCCGATGCGGATATTGCGCGGGTTGTGCGTGGCCTGTGCACGCGCAAGGTACTGCTCGGGCGTGATGCCGGCATCCTTGGCGCGGCTGATCTCCGTGAGCACGGCGCGGTTTGGAAACGCCTTTTCATCGAGGTTCATCTCCTTGATGATGCGCTTGACGACTGCCAGACTGTCCGACGTGTCATAGATCGTGAAGCTGTTGGGATAGCCGAGCTTGTCCGCGTCCCGCCGCAGGATGCGCACGCACGCGGAGTGGAAGGTCGAGGCCCATATATCCGCCGCAGCCTCCGGACCGAGCATCCGCTCGATGCGCTCCTTGAGCTCATCCGCCGCCTTGTTCGTGAAGGTGATGGCGATGATGCGCCACGGCTCGACCGGATCGACCGCCGCCGCCGCGCGCGCACGCCGCCGCTCGTCCGGCGTCAGATCCGTGCGCTCGAGCAGCGCGAGGTCCTCCTCCGTCGCCCATTCGGGCACTTCGTCCGTGTCCGCGCCGCGGCCGTACTGAATGAGATTTGCGATCCGGTGGATGAGCACCGTGGTTTTACCGCTGCCGGCACCGGCCAGCAGCAGCAGTGGGCCTTCCGTAGCCAGGACCGCCTGTCTCTGCATATCGTTCAGGTTCGCGAAGTCCGCCGCGATGAAGCGTCTGCGCGCCTGCACATACCGTTGTTCAAAAGTCAGTGTTGTAGTATTCATAGCGTCTGATTTTACCACATTTTCTCCCCCGAAACAAGGGGTGCGCGTCCCCGTGGACGCTTTTGCGCAGACACGCGCAAAAACCCGCCGCTCTCCGGTCGGAAAACGGCGGGTCTCCATTTGGGTTGGGGGTCATTTCAAAATATCCTTCAACTCGTGCATACCATGGTTGGTCGTGACCACGACCACGCGGTCGCCGAGCTCGATGGCGTCGTTGCCGGACGGGACGCGGCACTTGCCGCGCCGGATGATTGAGGCGACGAGCACGGAGTCCTTGAGCTTGAGCGCCTTGAGCGGCACGTCGAGAAACTGGCTCTCGGCGCGCACGATGAACTCCAGCGCCTCGGCCTGACCGTCAGCCACCATGCGCAGCGTCTCCACGCCGCTGCTGTGCGCGGAATTCTCCATCCAGCGGACATACTCCACGATGCGGCCGGCCGTGACGTCCGCCGGCTGGATGATCGTCGTGAGGCCATACGACTCGGCAAGCTGAATGAAGTTATCCTCATCGACCTTTGTGACGATCTTCGGCACATTCTCGTTGTAGGCGAACGAGGAGATGATGAGATTCGTCTCGTCCGACTCCGTGACCGTGACGAGTGCGTCCGCCGACGAGAGTCCCTCCTCGCGCAGCACATCCGGCTTTGTACCGTCGGCGCAGATGATGGTCGCCTCCGGCAGGAGTGTCTTCATGACGCGGCAGCGCGCCGGGTCGCGCTCAATGATCGTCGAGTGGATGCGCATCCTCGCCAGCTCCAGCGCCAGCCGCTCGGCGATGCGGCCGCCGCCGACAATGATGACGCTCTCGGCTTCATGGCGGAATTCGCCGATCTTACGAAAGAGCTCATGCAGCTCATGCGGCGCGCCGACCACGGTGACATAGTCCCCGGCGGCGAGCACAAAATCGCCGTTCGGGATCGTCACGCTGCCCTCGCGCTCCACGGCGCAGATCAGGATGCCCTCGCTGTAGCGGCTGCGAAAATCGTTCAGGCGCAGGCCATCGAGCTTACTGCCCTCGCGCAGCTTGAACTCGACAAGCTCCACGAGCCCGTTTGCAAACGGCTCGACTTTTGTAGCGGCCGGAAAACGCAGCGTGCGCGAGATCTCCTTGGCGGAGGTACGCTCGGGGTTGATGGACAGGCTCAGCCCCAGCTCGTCCTGCAGCAGCACCACGTCCTGATAATACTCCTCGTCACGCACGCGCGCGATCGTATGCGTCGCGCCGAGCTTGCGCCCGACCATGCAGCTGATGAGATTGGTCTCATCCGAAGTCGTTGCGGCGATGAGCAGATCCGCATCCGCGACATTTGCAATGCGCAGCTGGTCGACATTGGCACGTCCCTCGACCACGATCACATCCAGCGTGGAGGAAATATAAGCGGCACGCTCCGGGTCGCCCTCGACGACAGTGATGTCATGCCCTTCTGTCAGGAGCTGCTCCGCGATGGCATACCCCACGCGGCCAGCGCCCACGATCACAATTTTCATAGTCTACGCTCTCCAATTATCATGTTCGGATCTCGGATCCACGGGTCGAAATATTATAGCAGATATTCCCCCGCGTTTCAACAGCGAACATGTGAATTTCCAAGGGATTGGTTTGTGAATAAAGCGTAAAAAATCTGAAAAACCAACACGCTGCCGCTTGACGAACGCCGGTGCTGCGCTTATCATAATAGCCTATACTTATTTAATCTGTAGAAAGGCCGCTGCGGCACGCGGCATCCATATAAAGGAGCATCCCATCCATGCTGGAACTGAAACACATCACCAAGGTATACGAGGCCGGAACGACACAGGTCGAGGCGCTCAAGGGCATCGACATCGCCTTCCGCGAGAATGAGTTTGTTGCAATCCTCGGCCAATCCGGCTGCGGTAAGACCACGCTGCTGAACATCATCGGCGGGCTTGACCGCTATACCTCCGGCGACCTCATCATCAACGGCCGCTCCACGAAGGAATATGACGACCGCGACTGGGATACCTACCGCAACCACTCCATCGGCTTCGTCTTTCAGAGCTACAACCTCATCCCGCACCAGAGCGTGCTGGCAAACGTCGAGCT